>Ga0209415_10012353_pt1 | contig 14237 bp, 13 predicted proteins | sample PeaSoiSIISIP2007_FD_187696 | JGI IMG/M metagenome (GOLD analysis project Ga0209415, IMG submission 187696) | Peat soil microbial communities from Weissenstadt, Germany - SII-SIP-2007 (SPAdes) (version 2) | ecosystem: Environmental > Terrestrial > Soil > Wetlands > Peat | place: Germany... | reverse complement strand
TCGCCCCTAGCTTGTCGCGCAGTTCGCGCTTGAGGAACTTGCCGTTGGCGTTGCGGGGCAGCGACTCGGTCAGGAACCAGATGTGGCGCGGGATCTTGTGGCGCGAGAGGTGGTCGGCGCAGTGGGCGCGCAGCTCGTCGGCGCTCAGGTGCAGGCCAGGCCGCAGCACGATGGCGGCCGCCACCTCCTCGCCCAGCCGCACGTCAGGCACCCCGAACACACAGCACTCGGCGACGGCCGGATGGTGGTGGATCGCGGTCTCGACCTCGGCGCAATAGACGTTCTCACCACCGCGCAGCACCATGTCCTTCTTGCGGTCGACGATGTAGATGAAGCCGTCCTCGTCGATCCTGGCGACGTCGCCAGTGTGCAGCCAGCCGTCGGTGATCGACTCGGCGGTGTCCTCGGGGCGGTTCAGGTAGCCCTTGATCACCGAGGCGCCGCGACACCACAGCTCGCCGGTCTGGCCCTGCGGTACTTCCTTGCCATCGTCGTCGACGCACTTGACCTCGAAGGTCGGCATCGCCGGGCCGCAGCTCGCCGGCCGGTCGACGAAGAAGTCGCCGCCCACCGCGGTGATGATGCCGCAGGTCTCGGTCATGCCGTAGCCGGTGCTGGGCCGCGCGGTGGCGACCTCGGCGTCGATCTTGGCCACTAGGTCCGGGTGCAGCGGCGCGCCGCCGCCGCCCAGGCTGGCGAGGCTGGAGGTGTCGGTCGTGGCGAAGTGCGGGTGGGCCAGCAGCTCGCGCGACATCACCGGCACGCCGCTCATGCCGGTCACCTTCTCCCGCTCGATCAGCCGCAGCGCCTCGCCGGCGTCCCAGCGGTACATCAAGACCAGCACGCCGCCGCCGGCGGTGACGGCGTAGGCGCCGCAGTTGTTGGCGGTGACGTGGAACAGCGGCGTGGTCAGCAGCGAGACCGGCGTCGGCGGCGGGTCGGGCGGGGCGACGCCAGTCCCCTGCGCCGTCGCCAGCGCCTGCACCTGGCCGGCGAATCCCAGGTTCATCAGGTTGTTGATGCAGCCGCGGTGGGTGAGCTGGGCGCCCTTGGGCTTACCGGTGGTGCCCGAGGTGTAGAAGATGCAGGCGTCGGCGTCGGGATCGACCGCCACCTCCGGCATCTCACCGCCCTTGGCGACGACGTCTGCGTAAGGGGTGACGCCCGCCGGCGGGTGGTCCATGCGGGTGACGACCAGCCTGGAGCGCGCGGCGGTCGCCGGCCGCTCCAGGATCCGCTCCAGCCGCTCGGCGTCGCAGAACGTGACCTTCGGCTCGCTGTCGTTGAGCGCGTACTCGACCTCGTCGGCGACCCACCAGGCGTTCATGCCGACGGCGGCGACGCCGATCGAGACCGCGGCCCAGTAGATCAGCAGCCATTCGGGATAGTTGCGCATGGCGATGGCGATGCGATCGCCGGGTCCTACGCCCTCGGCCAGCAGCCAGTTGGCGATCGCCGCGACGCGCCGGTGCGCCTCGCCATAGGTGATGCGCTCGTCCTGATAGACCAGGTAGTCACGGTCGGCGAAGGCGGCGGTGGAGAGCCACAGCGCGCGGATGTTCGGCGGCGCGTTCTTGAAGCCGCGGATCGGCACGCCGCCTACCTCGACCGTCTCCACCTCGAACGGCGCGCCCGCCGCCGTCAGTGCGCCCCAGGCCTGCTTCAGCGCCTCGTAATGCATCGCGACTTCACTCCCACGGCCCAGCGGATACCCTGGGCCTCGTTATGGCTATGACGCCTTATAGACCGGACGCCGCAGGGGAATAGAAGGGGGCGATGACACAGGCCGGGCAGACGGGCGAAATCGCAGCGCCGCGCGGCCTGCTGGCGCCGTACCACGTGGTCCCGAACTTCCTGGAACCTGACCGCCTCGCCGCGCTGCTCGACTTCGCGGCGCGTCACGAGGCCGAGTTCGAGCCGACGGGCGTCGTTGGCCGGACCAGGCCCGGGCCCGATCCCAACATCCGGCGCTCGACCGGGCTGCGCCAGCTCGGCGAGTTCCGGCCGCTGCTCAGGGCGCGCCTGCTGGACCTGGCGCCGGCGCTGATCGCCGAGCTGCGGCTGAGCCCGTTCGAGGTCTCCAAGGTCGAACTGGAGCTGGTCGCCCACGGTGACGGGGCCTACTACAAGCGCCACATCGACACCGCGACCGCTCGCGACGAAGCGCACATGCGGGTGCTGAGCGGCGTCTACTATTTCCATCGCGAGCCTTGCGCGTTTAGCGGCGGGGCGCTGCGGCTCTACGCGATCGGCGACAACGCGCGCTTCGTCGACATCGAGCCGGTCTGCAACACGCTGCTGGTGTTCCCCGCCTGGGCCCCGCATGAGGTGATGCCGGTCAGCGTTCCCAGCCGCCGCTTCGCCGACTCCCGCTTCGCCGTCAACTGCTGGCTGAAGCAGCGGCGGCGGACAGTCTGAGCGGTGGGGCGTCGAGCGCCGCCAGCGCCGCTTCGGCCCGCTCGATGGCGCCGGAATTGTCGCCGCTAGCATCGTGGGCGCCGATGCCGTCGAGGTTGCGCTTGAACACGCCCTGGCCGATCGAGGCCAGCCGGAACGCGGCGAACGCGAGGTAGAAGTTGAAGTCGTCGATGTGGTCGCGACCGGTGCGCCGGCAGTAGGCGGCGACGTAGGCTTCCATGGTCGGGATGCCAGAGGTGGCGAAGTCGACGCCCTCCAGCGTGCCCCAGCTGACGGACTTCGAAGTCCACAGCATGGCGTTGTAGCCGATGTCCGCCAGGGGATGGCCGAGGGTCGAGAGCTCCCAGTCGAGCACCGCGACGATGCGCGGCTCGGTAGGGTGAAACATCACGTTCTCGAGCCGGTAGTCGCCGTGGGCGATGCTGACCTCGTCGCCCGCCGGAATGCGCCCGGGCAGCTCGGCGATCAGCCGCTCCATCGCCGGGATCTCCATGGTCTGGGCCCCGCGGTACTGCTTGTTCCAGCGGTCGATCTGGCGCACGAAGTAATTGCCGGGCCGGCCGTAGTCGGCCAGGCCGATGGCCTCGTAGTCGACCTGGTGCAGCAGGGCGAGCACGCCGTTCAGTTCGTCGTAGATCGCCGCGCGCTCGGCGGGCTCCAGCCCCGGCAGCCGGGCGTCGCGGAAGATGCGGCCGGCGCGGAAGTCCATCACGTAGAAGGTGGTGCCGATAATCGCCTCGTCGAGGCACAGCGCGCGCATGTTCGGCACCGGAAAGCCGACGGTCCCCAGCGCCTTCATCACCCGGTATTCGCGGTCGACCTGGTGGGCGCTGGCCAGCAGCTGGCCGGGCGGTTTCTTGCGCAACACCAGCCGCTCGTCGCCGGCCGTCACCAGGAAGGTCGGGTTCGACGCGCCGCCGTGGAACTGGCGCACCTCGACGGCGCCGGCGACGCCCTCGACGTTGTCCTTGAGCCAGGCGGCCAGGCGCGCCTCATCGAAGCGATGGTTGGGGCGAACCTCGCCCACATTGCTCGGGATCGGGCTTTGATCGGGCATTGCCTTCCCTATGGTATCGGCGCGTGAACTGGCATCGCCAAGAGCCGCTTAGCACGCTGACGAGGCGGCAGGCCAAGAGGAGACGCATCATGGCCCTGATCGCCGTCCAGGACTTCACCTGCACCCTCTACCAGGTGAAGGACCACATCTGCCGCATCACCCTGAACCGACCCCAGCGGCGCAATGCGCTGAACCGGCTCGCCTATGCCGAGCTGGAGGCCGCGTTCCGCCACGCCCACGCCGATCCGGAGGTGCGCTGCGTGATCGTGACCGGCGCCGATCCGTCGTTCTGCTCCGGCGACGACGTGCACGAGATCATGGTCGGGGGCGCCGCCGAGCGGGCCGCCGCGCCGGTGCGCGTCAAGTTCGAGCCGACGCCGGCGGCGATGGCGGTGATCGAGTGCGACAAGCCGGTGATCGCCGCGGTCAACGGTCCGGCGGTGGGCTGGGGCATGGAGCTGGCGCTCTACGCCGACATCCGCATCGCCTCGGAGAAGGCGGCGTTCGCGGAGCTGTTCATCAAGCGCGGCCTGGTCTGCGACGTTGGCGGGTTCTGGAAGCTGCCGGGCATCGTCGGCGCGGCCAAGGCCGCCGAACTGCTGTTCACCGGCGATCCGATCCAGGCCAAGGAGGCCGAGAAGATCGGCCTGGTCCGCCAGATCACCGCCCACCAGGACCTAATCCGCGCCGCAGAACATCTGGCAGGTCGCATCGCCGCCAATCCGCCGCTAGCGCTGACGGCCATGAAACAGGGCCTGCGCAAGGCGACGCCGGGCGATCCCCACGAGCTCGGCGCCTGGGCGATCGAGAACATCTACCGCCTGTTCGCCACCGAGGACCACAAAGAGGGCGTCGCCAGCTACCTGGAAAAGCGCGCGCCGGTATTCGTGGGGCGATAGGGGGGGTCGGCTCGAGTATCCCTCTCCCCGCGTCGCGGGGCGAGGGTTAGCGTAGAGTGAGCTACTCCGCCGCGAAGGCCAGCACCTTGCCGGCGGTGAACGCGGTCTTCTGCGCCAGTTCGGCCTTGGCGGCCTCGTATTCGTTCGCAAGCCTGGCCACCAGCTCGCCCGCCGTCGGCACGTGCTTGACCGCGGCGATGCCCTGGCCGCAGCCCCAGATGTCGCGCCACGCCTTGGCCGACTGGTTGCCGCCGGAGCCGAAGTTCATCTTCGACGGATCGGCCTGCGGCAGGTTCTCTGGGTCCAGCCCGGCGGCGACGATCGAGGGACGCAGGTAGTTGCCGTGAACGCCAGTGAACAGGTTGGTGTAGGTGATATCGTCGCCGCGGCTGGCGACGATCATGTCCTTGTAGCCCTGCGCCGCGCGCGCCTCCTGCGTGGCGACGAAGGCCGAGCCGATGTAGGCCAGGTCCGCGCCCATCGCCTGCGCGGCCAGCACCGCACGGCCGTTGGCGATGGCGCCGGAGAGCGCGATCGGCCCGTCGAACCACTCGCGCAGTTCCTGGATGATCGCGAACGGCGAGAGCATGCCGGCATGGCCGCCGGCGCCGGCCGCCACCGGGATCAGCCCGTCGGCGCCCTTCTCGATCGCCTTGCGGGCGAAGCGGTCGTTGATCACGTCGTGCAGCACCACCCCGCCCCAGGCGTGAGCGGCGGCGTTGACGTCCTCGCGGGCGCCTAGCGATGTAATCATCACGGGAACTTTGTACTTCCCGCACAGCTCGACGTCCTCCTCGAGCCGGTTGTTGGTCTTGTGGACGATCTGGTTGACCGCGAACGGCGCCGAGGGCGCGTCCGGATGGGCGCGGTCGTAGTCGGCCAGGGTCTCGGTGATCTCGGCCAGCCACTCGTCGAGCTGCGAGATCGGCCGCGCGTTCAGGCTCGGGAACGAGCCGACGATGCCGGCCTTGCACTGGGCGATGACCAGCTCTGGTCCCGAGACGATGAACAGCGGCGAGCCGATCACCGGCAGGCGTAGGCGGTCTCTCAGAACGGCGGGCAAGGTCATGGCGAAGGTCTTCTCCGGCGGCGTGTCGCTTGCATCTGCGCACAATAAGCGTACGGTGTAAACATGCGACCCAGCGTCAATCCCGCCGAAAAGGCCACGCGCGCCCGCTCAACCGGGGACCGCGATGCGGTGCGCGGCCGGCTCTGCGACGCGGCCGCGAAGCTGTTCCTCCAGGAGGGCGAGGCGGCGCTGTCGATGCGGCGGCTGGCGGCGGAAGTCGGCTGCAGCCCGATGGCGCCCTACCGTCATTTCGCCGACAAGGAGGCTTTGGTGGCCGCCATCCGCGCTCAGGCCTTCGAGCGCCTGGCCGAGGCGCTGGATGGCGTGGCCCAGGACAACCGCCACCGCGCCGCCGACATCGGCGACGCCTACGTGCGCTTCGCCCGCGAAAACCCGGCCGCGTACAAGCTGATGTTCGATCTCGCGCAGCCCGACGAGGCGGCCTACCCGGAGTTGGCCGCCGCCGCCGCGAGGGCGCGTGTCGCCATGTCGGGCTACGTCCGCGAACTCGTCGCGGCCGGCGTGCTCACGGGCGACCCGGTCGAGCTGGGCTACGTGTTCTGGGCCGCGATCCACGGCCTGATCGTGCTCGACCTGGCCGGCCGTATTCCGGCCGACCCCGGCTTCGAGGCGCTGCGGCGGCGCACGCTTGGCGCGCTGATGCGAGGGTTGCGGGCGTAGATCGTGTCTCGCTGCCGCTGAACGCCGTGACGGGCCTCAGCGCTCGGCCCATCCCACCGTTTGCCGCCCCGGCGACGGACGCCTAAGCTTCGGCGCGTTGAAGGACGGAGTGTCTGGAGGCGCGGCGATGCGGTGCTCGTGGCAACCCGGTTGGCTCTTGGCCGGCAGCCTGTGGCTTGCGCTCGGTCTTGTGGCGCCGGCCCGGGCCGGGCCTGACGCGTGCGCTCAGATCGACGCCGCCTGCAAGGCCGCCGGGTTCGAGAGAGGCGCCAGCCGATCCGGGGCCGGGCTGGTGCAGGATTGTGTGAACCCGATCCTGCAGGGACAACCGCAGCCCGATCGCGCTTCGCGAAGGCTACCGCGCGTGGCCCCGCGCATCGTCTCGCAATGCCGCGCGGCCAAGGGGATGTCGGACGTCGTGGCGACGCCGGCGCCGAGGCAGGAGCGGCTGATGGCGCAGCGGGTGGGGACCTCCGGAACCCCGTCGGCGAAGCTGCGACCGACGGGACTGGTGGCGGTGCTCACCTACCAGAGCGGCCAGACGCTCAGCCTCGCCGCGTTCGACAATCCCAACATCTCGGGCGTCGCGCTGCAGATCCACTGGGCCGACATCGAGCCCACCGAGGGCGCCCCGCAATGGACGACGCTGGATCCCTTCTTCTCCAAGGCCTCGGCGAGCGGAAAATGGGTGCAACTGCTGGTCTATCCTGGCTTCTTCTCGCCCAGCTGGGCCTATCCAGCCAGCGACTCCGCCCTCTTCAAGCTGCAATACGGGCCGGGCTCGAAGAAGGACGGCCCCATGCCGCTGCCAATGCCGTGGGATGCGACCTATCAGGCCAACTGGCTCGCCTTCATGCAGCAGGTGGCGACCCGCTATGGCGGCAACTCGGAGTTCGCGATCCTGGGCGCCGCCGGGCCCACGTCGGTGTCGGTCGAAGCCACCGAGCCCAACACGCCGGCCGACCGCACCACCTGGCAGTCCATGGGTTACACGCAGACCAAGTACGTCGGCGCCTGGAACGCCATCGTGCCGGCGCTCGCCGCCGACTTTCCGGGCCAGTTCCTGACCATCGCCGGGGCCGCTGACACTGATTCGATCGTCAACATCGACGCCAAGGGCGACATCGTCAGCAACTTCCACCTGGGAACCAAGGGCCAGATCGTCGCCGCCGCGAAGAGCGTGCTCGGCGCGCGCCTGGGGCTGCAGAACAGCAATCTCGACGGCAGCGCCGGCGGCGACGAGCCCAACACCAACTATATCGTCGGCTACACCGGCAAGGTGCTCACCGGCTTCCAGCTGCGCACTTCGGTCAGCGGTAGCGGGATGGGAGCCGGGACGCCGGCGCAGATCCTGAAGACGGCGCTGGATAGCGGCATGCGCACGGGCCCCTCGGGCCAGCACGTCGACTTCATCGAGATCTACGACAAGGACGTCGAGGACCCGACCCTGCAGACCACCCTCGCTTACGGCGCGGGGCTGTTCAAACCACCGCCGCCCCCCGCGCCCGTCCGCTATCCGCGCAAGCCTTGCGGCACGAGATGCTTCTAGGTTCGTGGTTGGCGGCTAGCCGTACGCCGGCCTGCCGCCAGGCGCGCGGATGCCGGCTTGTTGGACCGCCAGGCTCTCCATGAGGCGCGCCAGCCGGGGATAGGGCTCACGCAGCGCGGCCGCATCGATCGCAACGGCGAGCGCATGCAGTTTCTGCCATGGCTGTCCGTATCTCGGCATCTTATGGCCTCGGCGCGAAATGGACGCGGCGTCCGGGGTTCGTCGCTTGCAGGATTCGCGCCAAGACTGCGTCAAGCTGACGCTGGCAAGAGGAGGGCGCCAAGCGGCCGCCTCAGCCGCCGCCGATTTTCGGGATCAGGCAGACCTCGCTGGCTTCACCAAGCTGCGCGCCGTCAGCGTCCTGGAAGATCTCGCCGTCGATGGCGATCGCCATGCGGCGGCCGACGTAGTCGCCGAGGCCGGGGTAGCGCGCTTCCAGTTCCCGGATCATCGACCGAACGGTGCCGGCCGCGACATCGAACTCGGCCGCGCCGCCGGTGAACTGCGTCACGTCCCCGCCCATGGCGACGACGTGGGGCATCAGTCGACCCCCATCACGTCGCCCGGGCGTCGAGCGCGGCGCGGATCTTCGGCGGCGAGAGCGGCAGGTCGCACATGCGCACGCCCGTCGCGGCCCGCACCGCATTGGCCACCGCCGCCAACGGCGGCACGATCGGCACCTCGCCGACGCCCTTGGCCCCATAGGGGTGGCGCGGGTTCGGCACTTCGATCAGCACGGTGTCGATCATCGGCAGGTCGGAGGCCACCGGCACGCGGTAGTCGAGGAAGCCGGCGTTCTCCATCCGCCCCTCGGCATCGAAGATGTACTCCTCGTTCAGCGCCCAGCCGACGCCCTGCGCCACGCCGCCCTGGATCTGCCCTTCGACGTAGGAGGGGTGGATCGCCCGCCCGACGTCCTGCGAGGCGGTGTAGCGCAGCACCGTCACGCCCCCGGTCTCGGGGTCGATCTCGACATCGCAGACGTGGGTGGCGAAGCCGGGGCCGGCGCCTTGGGCATTGAGCGAGACCTCGGCGGAGATCGGCCCGCCGGTGCGCGCCGACTGGCCGGCGAGCGCCTTCAGCGTCATCGGCGCCACGTCCTTGGTCGCGTCGAGGCAGACCGCCTTGCCGCCTTCCCAGGCCACCTGGTCGGCCGAGACGTCCCACAGCTTGGCGGCGCGCCGCTTCAGCTCGGCGACCACCTTCTCGGCGGCCTGGACCACCGCCATGCCGACGGCGAAGGTGGTGCGGCTGCCGCCAGTCAGCATCGAGTAGCCGATCGAGGCGGTGTCCGGGATCACCGGGCGCACCTTGTCGACCGGGATCCCCAGCGTTTCGGCGGCCATGATCGCCATCGAAGCGCGCGAGCCGCCGATGTCCGGATTGGCAGTGGCCACCGTCGCAGTGCCGTCCTCGCTGATGTGGATCGCCGCGGTGGACTCGCCGCCGACGTTGAACCAGAAGCCCACCGCCACGCCGCGGCCCTGGTTGGGGCCGAGCGGGATCGCGTAGTTCGGGTGCTGCTTGATCGCCTCCAGCGATTCCAGGAAGCCGATGTTCTGGAAGGTCGGCCCGTAGGCGGCTTTCACGCCGTCGCGGGCGCCGTTCTTGGCCCTAAGATCGATCGGATCCATGCCGAGCTTGCGCGCCAGCTCGTCCATCGCGCTCTCGACGCCGAACGCCGCGATCGGGGCGCCTGGCGCGCGGTAGGCGGCGACTTTCGGCGTGTTGGTGACCACGTCGAAGCCGACGATGCGGAAGTTGGGCAGGTCGTAGCAGGCGAGCGCCGTCATGCAGGCCGCCCCGACCGGCGAACCTGGGAAGGCGCCGGCCTGGAACTTCAGCAGCACGTCGGCCGCCGTGATGGTCCCGTCCTTCGTCGCGCCGAGCTTGACCTCGATCACCCCGCCGCTGGTGGGGCCGGTGGCGCGGAACACCTCGTCGCGGCTCATCACCAGTTTCACCGGCGCGCCGGCGATGCGGGAGAGGGCGAGCGCAACCGGCTCCAGATAGACCGTGGTCTTGCCGCCGAAGCCGCCGCCGATCTCGGCCGGCGTCACGCGCAGGTCGGAGATGTCGAGCTTGAGCACCTTGGCGCAGTAGGTGCGCACCATGAAGTGGCCCTGGCTCGAGCTCCACACCTGGCCCTGGCCGTCAGCGGTCATCGAGGCGACGCAGGCGTGCGGCTCGATATAGCCCTGGTGCACCGCCTTGGTGGTGTAGCGGGCCTCGATCTTCACCTCGGCGTCGGCCAGCGCCTGATCGACGTCGCCGCGCACGAACTGGTGCCGGGCGGCGATGTTGGACGGCGTGGTCGGCTTCTCAGGCATGCCGGAGGTGAAGATGTGGTCGTGCAGCAGCGGTGCGTCCGGCGCCATCGAGGCCTCGACGTCGATCACGTGCGGCAGGGTCTCGTAGGTGACCTCGATCAGGTCGAGCGCCGCTTCGGCGATCGCCGGCGACACGGCCGCAACGGCGGCCACCGCGTGACCGTCATAGAGCACCTTCTTGCGCGCCATCACGTTCCAGGCCAGATCGCGCATGCTCGACGCGGCTTCCCCGCCCTCGATCAGCTCCTCGTCCAGGTCCGGGAAGTCGGCGCCGGTGACCACCGCCTTCACGCCGGGCAGCGCCAGCGCCTTCCTGGTGTCGATGCCGAGGATGCGGGCGTGGGCGTACGGGCTGCGCTTGATGCGGCCGTGCAGCGCGCCCGGCATGACGAAGTCGGCGCCGAACGCCGCGCGGCCGGTGACCTTGTCGATCCCGTCGGGCCGGATCGGCCGGGTGCCGACGCTGTCGAACTGCGGCGCTGTGGCCGGACGATCTAGGACGTCGCTCATGCGGCTCTCCGTTCCTGTCTCAATACCGCCGCCGCATCGAGCACGGCGCGGATTACCTTGTCGTAGCCGGTGCAGCGGCAAAGATTGCCGGCCAGCCAGTAGCGGGTTTCTTCTTCGCTAGGGTCGGGGTTGGCGTCGAGCAACGCCTTGGCGGCCACCAGCAAGCCCGGCGTGCAGAAACCGCACTGCAGCGCGGCATGCTCGAGGAACTTCTGCTGCAGCGGATGCAACTCGGTCCCGTGCGCCAGGCCCTCGATGGTCTCGATGCGCCGGCCCTCGGCCTCGGCCGCCAGCACCAGGCACGAGCAGACCAGACGGCCATCGACCATCACGCTGCAGGCGCCGCAATCGCCGGAGCCGCAGCCTTCCTTGGAGCCGGTGAGGCCAAGCTCGTCGCGCAGCGCGTCCAGCAGCGTCGTGCCCGGATCGGTCAGGAACTCGGCCGGATCGCCGTTGACGGTGGCGGTGACGTGGATCTTGCTCATCAGCGGACCTCGGCGCGGTTGTAGGCGATCGTGGCCGCTCTTCGGGCCAACACGCCGGCTATCTTGGTGCGGTAGTCGACCGTGCCGCGCTTGTCGTCGATCGGGTTGCAGGCGGCGCGGGCGGCGGCGTCGAGCTGCTCCAGCGCCGCTTCTTCCAGCTTGCCGCCGACCAACGCGTCACCGGCCGCCTTGACCAGCAGGGTGGTGGGCGCGACAGCGCCGAGGGACACATACGCCTCTGTGACGACGCCGGCGCCGTCCAGAACCAGGTTCACGCCGGCGCCGACGACGGCGATGTCCATCTCGGTGCGCGGGATCAGGCGCAGATAGGCGTCGGCGGATTTCCGCGGACGGGGCGGCAGGCGAAACTCGAGGATGAACTCCCCCGGCTGCAGCGTGGTGCGGCCCGGCCCGGCCTGGATCGCTTCGACCGGGGCCTCGCGCCGCCCGGCGGGACCGACGATCACGCAGGTGGCGCGCGCAGCGATCAGGGCCGGGACGCTGTCGGCCGCCGGCGATGCGTTGCAGAGATTGCCGCCGAGCGAAGCGCGGCCCTGCACCTGGGTCGAGCCGATCAGGTTGGTGGCCTCGACCACGCCGGGCCACGCGCGGGTCAGCGCGACGTCCTCGCCGATCGCCGCGCCGGACGTGGCCGCGCCGATGGTGAAGCCGCCGTCCGCCTCGCGCCGGATACCGATCGAACCTGGAATGCGCTTCAGGTCGACCACGGCGCCGGGGCTGGCGCGGCCGGCTTTCAGCTGCACGATCAGGTCAGTGCCGCCCGCCAGCACCCTGGCGGCGGGGGCGGCGAGCAACGCCTTGACCGCTTCGTCGACGCTCGTCGGCGCCACGTAATCGAACTGGGGCAAGCGGTCCCTCCCGCAACATCGCGCCGCCGCAACCGGACGCCGCCTCCCCTTAGCTTAGTGATCGCCCTTCATGTTGCGCAATGGGCGGGGCGCGGAAAACAAGGCGCCGCGCTGCAGGAAAGCCAGGAAACTGATATGTAGTTATCCTACATAGCGCTAGCGTGCGGCGTGTCCGCGGGGGGATGGCTCCCGACCCGCAGGCCCGGTTTACCGGCTTGTGGTCCCTCTCAGCTGAAATTGGACCACCAGCGAAGGGCGAGGAGACCCATTCCGCCGAGTATCAGGGGCCCGAAGAAACAGAATGTGTGCCGGGTCACCTTTTCCGGGAAGAAGGTGTCGGAGACGGGGCCGCTCCCTGAGCTCAGCCTGGTCGCAACGGCGGTGAGGGGGCATCGCAGGCCGTTGCCGATGAAGACCACCGACTCGACACCCACAAGCGCGAGCGCGGGCCAAAGCCAAAGGCCATGAGCGCCGGTCACGCCGGCGTACGCCACCAGAAACGTCGATGAGGCCATGACGACGTAGATCGCCGTGTGGAAGCTACGAACGAGCGCTAGCCGTTGGGCGTCGGTCATCAGGCTTAGAGGAGCTCAGTCGGGGATGGCGATCGCCTCGCGGCCCTCGGGCAGGATGTAGATCACGTGTCCGGCGTCGTCGCGGATCGGCGTCAGCGTCAGGTCGATCCGGCGAAGCGTCCCGGCGTCGTCGAGCTCGGCTTCGTAGCGCACGGTCGCCCCAGCGGCCGCCGCCGCGATCGCGTCCTTGAGCCGCTCGCGGCCGGCGTCGTCCGGGGCCACGGCGGGGGCGCCCAGCCAGGGCAGCTCCCACAGCCGCCGTCCGGTCAGTGGCTCGCTCCCTACGGTCAGCGCGCGGGCGGCGCGATTGATCTCCAGCACCACGCCTTTGGTGTCGAGCAAGGCGAGCGCGCCGGCCGCATGGTCGAACATCGCCCGGAACCGGCGCTCGCTCTCCGCCAGCCGCGATTGCGCGGCCCTGCGCAGACTGACGTCGCGCAGGTGGGCGGTGTAGGTCAGCTCACCGTGCACCGAGACCTTGGTGATCGCCGCTTCGATCGGAAAGGTCTCGCCCGAGCGGCGCAGCCCGCGCACCTCTCGCCGCTCGCTCATCATCCGCGAAGGCGCCACGTCGGCGCCGAAGCCCTCCACCATCGCGGCATGGCCGGTTCGCTCGCCCTCGGGCAACAGCATGGCCAGCGGCTGGCCGACCACCTCCTCCATGCGGTAGTCGAACATGCGCTCGGCCGCGAGATTGAAGAAGGTGATGGTCTGGGTGTCATCGCAGCTGACGATGGCGTCTTCCGCCATCAGCAGGATCCGGGCGGCGCGCAGGTTGGCGTCCTTCAGCAGCTCCTGCTCATGTCGGCGCGCCGAGTTGTCCCGCACGGTGATGATGAAGCGCCGTTCGCCGCCCGCCTCGCCCTCCGACACGCGCACGTCGACCGGCATGGCGTGGCCGTCGCGGCGGCGGGCCTCGAATTCGAGGAAGCGCGACTGCTCACTCTGGCGCTCGCGGGCCCACCGGGCCAGCCACTTCAGCGGATCTGCGCGGCGGCCAGGTTGCGGCGGCACCAGCATGGTGATGTTACGCCCCACCACCTCGCTCGCGGTATAGCCGAACAGCCGCTCCGCGCCGCGGTTGACGTAGACGATCTCGCCCTGCGGCGTGGCGACCACGATCGCTTCGGGCACGGCGCCGACGATGGCGCGGAAGAATTCGGACTGCCCTCTCTCGACCTGGGCTTCCATCACTCATTCCTCCGCGCCGCGGCCGCCGGCTTCCCCCCGGCCACCGCTGTTGCTTGGTTCACGCCGCGACCGGGTGGCCGCCTTCCATGGCTTCGAGCACGCGCAGGTCGTCGAAGATCGGAATGCCCGCCTCCTCGTACTTCTTGCGCACCGTCGGGGTTATCAGCCCCACCCGGGCCAGGGCCGGCATCATCAGGTCCTTGATCGAGTGGATCTGGCCTGGCGGCAGCTCCTGCACGATCCCGGCGTCCTCGGCCTCCTGCAGTCCGGCGAAGAAGTCGTCCGCGTCGATGCCGCTGTTGGCCAGCACCTCCATGAATCCCGGGTCGACGCGGCTGGCGATCGTATTCGCCGTGCCGGCGCCCGTCAGGATGCTGACCGCCTGGAAGGCGAAGTCGGCCAGGTCCTCGCGCTCGGCCTCGTCCAGCTTGGCGATCACCGGACCCAGGTAGATGTGGCCGAAGGAGACGTGACGGGACTCGTCGCGCATCACGTTGAATGTGAGCTTCTTGAGCAGCTCGCACTGGGTGGTGCGGTACATGTTGTTGAACGCGCCGAGCGCCAGGCCCTCGACGATCATGTTCATGCCGATCATGACCTTCTC
>Ga0209415_10012352_pt1 | contig 14238 bp, 12 predicted proteins | sample PeaSoiSIISIP2007_FD_187696 | JGI IMG/M metagenome (GOLD analysis project Ga0209415, IMG submission 187696) | Peat soil microbial communities from Weissenstadt, Germany - SII-SIP-2007 (SPAdes) (version 2) | ecosystem: Environmental > Terrestrial > Soil > Wetlands > Peat | place: Germany... | reverse complement strand
ATTCCCAGATGTCGAGCTCGGTCCAGTTGGAGAGCGGGAAGACGCGGATGCTCTCGCCCTTGTTGATGCGGGTGTTGTAGAGCCGCCAAAGTTCCGGCCGCTGGTTGCGCGGGTCCCACACATGGCCGGCGGAGCGGAAGGAGAAGATGCGCTCCTTGGCGCGGCTCTTTTCCTCGTCGCGGCGCGCGCCGCCGAAGGCCGCATCGAAGCCGTACTTGTCGAGCGCCTGCTTCAGCGCCTCGGTCTTCATCACCTGGGTGTGCAGCGAAGAGCCCGAATCGATCGGATTGATCCCGCGCTTGAGGCCCTCCTCGTTGGTGTGGACGATCAGCTTGACGCCGTAGCGTTCGGCCACCGTGTCGCGGTGGCGGATCATGTCCCTAAACTTCCATGTCGTGTCGACGTGCAGGAGCGGGAAGGGCGGTTTGCCGGGATAGAAGGCCTTGGCGGCGAGGTGCAGCATCACGCCGGAGTCCTTGCCGATCGAGTAGAGCATCACCGGGTTGTCGAACGCAGCCGCGACCTCGCGGATGATCTCGATGGACTCGGCCTCCAGCCGCTTCAGATGATCTGAAAGCGGGGCGCGCGCTTTCGCTGGCGCGACGGCTTCAGCTCCAGCAAGCGACATCCGGCGTAGGTCTCCTTCCGGTCAGCAGAATCCGCGCGCCGGGCGAGCGACACATAGGGGCTCGGTCCGGGCTCCGCAGCGCATCTTATCTTGCAAATGACTTAGAGAAGCTATTGGCCAAGTCCAGAAGGGGCTTGCCGCCCGCTAGATCGGCAGCGTCACGCGCGCCGTCAAGCCGCCGCCCTCGCGGTTCTCAAGCCGAGCATCGCCGCCATGCGCGCGGGCCACGGAGCGGGCGACCGCGAGGCCAAGACCGATGCCGCCGGTCTCGCGCGACCGGGAGGCCTCGTAGCGGTGGAAAGGCTCGAACACGCGCTCGAGCTCCGAGGCGGGCAGCCCGCAGCCGTCGTCGTCGATCTCAACGATGGCCGAGGCGCAGTCCACGTAGACGCGGGCGCGCGCCTGCCGGCCGAACTTCACCGCGTTGTCCAACAGGTTGTTGAACAGCCGCCTTAGCGCCACCGGATCGCCGTCGACGACCACCCGCTCCGCGCGGTCGATGCTGACGCAGAGGCCGGTCTCGCTCAGCTCGTCGACCAGGCTCTCGAGCAGGGAGGAGAGCTCCAGCCGCGTGCGCTCGGTCTTGCGCGTCTCGTCGCGAACGAAGGCCAGCGTGCCCGAGATCATCGCTTCCATCTCGGCGATGTCGGCGATCATCCGCACGCTGATCTCCGGCGGCGCCGACTCTGCGCGGAACCTGAGCCGCGTCAGCGGCGTGCGCAGATCGTGGGCGATCGCTCCCACCACGGCGGTCCGGTTGGTCACGTAGCGCGCGAGGCGCTCCTGCATCTCGTTGAAGGCGCGGACAGCGACTCCGATCTCGCTAGGCCCGTTGATCGCGAGCGGCGGCGCGCGCGGGTCGCGGCCGAGCCGCTCGGCGGCCCGCGCGAACAGACTGATCGGCTTGGCCAGCCGTCGGGCGAAGAGATAAGCGACCGGCGTCAGCGCCAGTGCGCTCAGGATTACCGACAGGATCAGCCGCTGCTGCCACGCATCGGGAGCAAACGTCGGCTTTGGCTGCACGACGAGCCAGCGTCCGTCTGGCCGCTTCAGGCCCACCTGGAACGGTGCGATGAGGAAGCGCTCCTCGGCGGACTCGCCCTTCTGCGTCAGCTCGTTGCGGACGATGCGGAACTCGCGCCGGTCGGAGAACGGCGACAAGTCCGAGGTGATGACGAGGCTGGCCGGGTCGACACCCAACATCTGCGCCAGCGCCTTCTTGCCCGGCGGCGTCGACTGAGGCGGGGTCGGCGCCTCGACGGCCGGCGCCTGGTCGGCCATCCGTGAGATCAGTGGGCGATGGTCGCTGGTGGTCACGCCCGGGCCCTGCTTCAGAACCTGGGCGATTTCGGCCATGCGGTAGAAGTCGGGCGTCGGCGGCGGGAGGTTCAGAACGACCAGGAGGTTGATGGTCAGCGCCCCGACGACGCTGAGCACGGTCAGCACCAGCACCTGGGCAAACAGGGACGCGGTGGGCGGCGGACGCGTCTCGCTCACGCCCGGGTCACCTTGGCGGTGAAGACGTAACCCTCATTGCGGATGGTGCGGATCAGTTCCTGGCCGCCGGAGCCGTCGTCGAGCTTCTTGCGCAGCCGGCTGATCTGCACGTCGATCGCCCGGTCGTAGGCTTCGGTGTCCGGCCCGCGCGCGAGATCGAGCAGCCGGTCGCGGGTCAGCACGCGCTGCGGCCGCTCGACGAAGGCCCTGAGCAGCGAGAACTCGCCGCTGGACAGGTTCACCACGACGCCCTGCGGCGAGCGCAGCTCGCGGCGCACCAGGTCGAGTCGCCAGCCGGCGAAGGCGCAGCCCGCGCCCAACTCCCCGTCCGCCGCGCGCGGCTCCTGCCGGCGGCGCAGGACCGCGCGGATGCGGGCCAAGAGCTCGCGCGGATTGCACGGCTTGGGCAGATAGTCGTCGGCGCCGAGTTCGAGACCGACGATGCGGTCGGTCTCCTCGCCCATGGCGCTCAGCACGATGATGGCAGGGCCGTCCGGGCCGGCGATCCGGCGGCAGATGGCGAGCCCATCCTCGCCCGGCAGCATGATGTCCAGAACGACGAGGTCGACTGGCCCCCGCGCCAGCACCTGCTCCATCTCGTTCCCATCGCCGGCGGTGTCGACGGCGAAGCCGTGCCGGCGCAAGAAATCCGAGACGACATCGCGGATCCCCGGGTCGTCGTCGACCATGAGGACGCGCGCCGCCGGGCCGCCGTCGCTGCGTTGGGCTGTCATTTCGGATTCAACGTGCATGCGGACTTATCCCGTCGTCGGCTTGCATGCGCATTTCGGCGTTGAAACAGCGGTCAACCTCGCATCTCGGCCAAGATCTCGTCGGCGACGAACGGGTTGGTGCGCCGCTCCTGGCCGAAGGTGGACATCGGTCCGTGCCCGGGTACGAAGGCGACGTCGTCGCCCAGCGGCCAAAGCTTGGTGGTGATGGACTCGATCAGCTGGCCATAGTCGCCGCGCGGGAAGTCGGTCCGACCGATCGAGCCCTGGAACAGCACGTCGCCAACCTGGGCGAAGCGCGCCCGGCGATGGAAGAAGATGACGTGCCCGGGCGTGTGCCCCGGCGTGTGGCGCACCTCGAACTCGGTCTCGCCCAGCGTGACGACATCACCTTCGCCGAGCCAGCGGTCGGGGACGAAGGCGCGCGCGCCCGGCATGCCGAAGCGCGCGCCGGCGTCGGCGATGCGGTCGATCCAGAACTGGTCGTCGGGATGCGGCCCCTCGATCGGAGCACCGGTCGCGTCCTTCAGCGCCGCGGTCCCGCCCGCGTGGTCCATGTGGCCGTGGGTGACCCAGATCTTCTCGATCTCCAGCCCTTGCGAGCGGACCGCCCCTAACAGTCGCTCGACCTCGCCGCCCGGATCGATGACCGCCGCTTTCATCGTCTTCGCGCACCAGACGATCGTGCAGTTCTGCTGCAGCGGCGTCACCGGCGCGATCACGGCGCGGATGGGCAAGGCTTCGGCTTCGGCGGCGCTCAACGGGGACTCCTGGCGGCTCGCGGTCTACGTATTGTTTGCCACGAAAAACACGAAAAGCACGAACGCGCCAAACGGCGGATCTCGATGGCAGAGGGGACCGGTTCGTGTCTTTTCGTGTTTTTCGTGGCTGATTCTTCTTCAAACACGCTTCCGATCGAGGAGTCGCTGTCGGCGATCAGGGCGGCGTTGGCCGAGCGGCCGAGCGCGGTGATCGTGGCCCCGCCGGGCGCCGGCAAGACGACGGTGACCCCGCTCGCCCTGCTCGACGAGCCGTGGGCCAAGCGCGGCAAGCTCATCCTGCTCGAGCCACGGCGGCTCGCCGCGCGGGCGGCCGCGGCGCGGATGGCTGGGACCCTGGGCGAAGCGGTCGGCGAGACGGTGGGCTTTCGCGTGCGGCTGGATAGCCGCGTCTCAGCCAAGACCCGTATCGAGGTGGTCACCGAGGGTGTCTTCACCCGCATGATCCTCGACGATCCGGGGCTCGACGGCGTGGCCGGCGTCCTGTTCGACGAGTTCCACGAGCGGAGCCTTGACGCCGACCTCGGCCTGGCCTTCGCCCGCGATACGCAATCTGTGCTGCGGCCGGAGCTGCGGCTTATCGTCATGTCGGCGACGCTGGATGGGGCGCGGATCGCGAACCTGCTCGACGGCGCCCCTGTCATCGAGAGCCACGGCCGCGCCTGGCCTGTCGAGACGCGCTACCTCGGCCGCGAGCTAGGCCGCGGCATCGAGGACCAGACGGTGCGCGCCGTCGCGCGCGCGTTGAGCGAAGCAGACGGCGGTGTGCTCGTCTTCCTGCCCGGTCAGGGCGAGATCGAGCGGACGGCCGAGCGGCTGGAGGAGCGCCTCCGCGATCCCTCGATCCAGATCTCCCCCCTCTACGCCGCGCTCGACCCGCGCGCCCAGGACCTCGCGATCGCCGCGCCGCCGCCCGGCAAGCGCAAAGTCGTGCTCGCGACCTCGATCGCCGAGACCAGCCTGACCCTCCCCGACATCGGCGTCGTCGTCGACTCAGGCCTGGCGCGCGTCCCGCGCCACGATCTCGCGAGCGGGCTCACGCGGCTCGCCACGGTACGCGTCTCGCGCGCCTCCGCCGACCAGCGGCGCGGGCGGGCCGGCCGGCTCGGTCCCGGCGTCTGCTATCGCCTCTGGGACGAGGCCGAGACGCGCGCGCTCGTCCCGTTCGAGCGGCCGGAGATCCTGGAAACCGACCTGTCCAGGCTGGCCCTCGATCTCGCCCGCTGGGGCGCGCGCGACACGGACAGCCTGACCTTCCTCGACCGGCCGCCGGCGGCCGCCATGGCCGAGGCGACCGCCCTGCTCGGGCGGCTGGGCGCGTTGGACCGGGCAGGCGCCCTGACAGCGCATGGCCGCGCGATGGCCGAGCTCCCCCTGCCACCCAGGCTGGCGCACATGCTGCTTCGCGGCGCCGAGCAGGGCGCCGGCCGGCGAGCGGCGTGGATCGCCATCCTCTTGACCGAGCGGGGGATCGGCGGGCGCGGCGCCGATCTCTCTCACCGCCTTGACACGCTCGCGCACGACCGCTCGCGACGCGCCGCAGACGCCGGCGCGCTGGCCGACCGTTGGGCGCGGATGGTGGGCGGCGGCGAGGATGCTTCGGCGACCGACGACGGGCTCCTGCTCGCGGAGGCGTTTCCCGAGCGCATCGCCAAGGCCCGCGGCGCGGCGGGCGCCTACCAGCTGACCAGCGGCCGCGGCGTCGAGCTCGATCCTGCCGAGGCGCTCGCCCGCGAGCCCTTTCTCGCCGTGGCCGAGCTCGGCGGCGGCCGGGCCCGCGACCGCATCCTGCTCGCCGCGCGACTGGACGAGAGCGCGCTCCGTGCAGCGTTTGCCGACCGCATGACCCGCGAGGAGCGGCTGGAGACCGGCGCGGACGGCCGCGTGCGGGCCGTGGAGACGCTCTGGCTGGACCGGCTTGCGGTCGAAGAGCGAACGATCGCCAACCCTCCGCCGGCGTTGATCGAGGCGGCGCTGCTCGACCAGGCGCGCCGCGAAGGTCTTGGCGTGCTGGCGTGGGGCGAGGCCGCGGCGGGCTTGCGCGCCCGCATAACCTTCCTGCGCGCCCGTGACGACGCCTGGCCGGACCTCGGCGACGCGGCTCTGAGCGCACGGGTGGACGAATGGCTGCCGCCGTTGCTGACCGGCAAGACGGCGGTGAAGTCCGTGACGGATGGGGCGCTGGAGCAGGGGCTGCGCGCCCTGATCCCCTGGGAGCTGCAGCGCCGGCTGGACGCCGAAGCGCCGGTGCGCTGGACCGCGCCGACCGGCTCATCGGCACGTATCGACTACGCGGCCGAGGGGGGCCCGCGCGTGGACGTCCGCGTGCAGGAGGTGTTTGGGCTGAACGTCCATCCGACGGTGGGCGGGGTTCCGCTGACGCTGGCGCTGCTCTCGCCCGCGCACCGGCCGATCCAACTCACCAAGGACCTGCCAGGCTTCTGGACCGGCTCTTGGGCCGACGTGCGCAAAGCCATGCGTGGCCGCTATCCCAAGCACGCATGGCCGGACGAGCCGGCAAACGCGCAGCCGACGCGTCGGGCCAAGCCGCGGGTCTAGGCGCCGGGCCTGGCGATCGGCTAGGCTCTCGCCTTTCGGGGGAAACCGGGATGCGCAAGCGGCTGGGGTTGTGGATCGCGCTCGCCGCGGCTGCGGTCCTTGCGGCCGGCGCGTCGGCGCTCTACGCGTTGCCCGAGCTGCGAGCCGAGCTCCTGCTCAAGGTGTCGCCGAAAGCGTTCCGCGACGCCGAATTTCGGCGCTTCACGGATGCCGCCGGCGACGAGGTTTACCTGCTCGGGACCATCCATGGCGACCATCTGACGACGCCCGGCTACTCGCTGTGGAACCTCGGCGCGGTGGTCAGGCGGTTGCATCCGGACCTGCTCCTGGTCGAAGAGCGGCCCTCGGCGGTGGCGAGCGGCCAACTCGGCGACGGCCCGATCGAGATGCCCTTCGCCGCCCTGACCGCCAAGGCCGACGCGATCACGGTCGAGGGCATGGATTGGTGGACGATGGACGCCAGCCACCAAGTCGATCCGCCGGAGCGCGAAGAGCACATGTTCGCGAACATCGGCGCAGCGCTGCCCGGAAACCGCAAGGTGTTGATCCTGACGGGCTTTTCCCATCTCGAGGCGTTCGCGCCGAAGCTTGAGGCTCTCGGTTGGCGCGCCGTGCCGTTCGCGACCGCGGATAAGGAGCGGCTGTTCGACGCGGCCGGCGAGCCGGCGACGTTCCCGCCGGGGATGACACACGCCATCGAACAGCGCATCTCCGATGACCGGGCCGTTATGGCCGGCGCCGCCGACGGCTTCTGGAAGGCGCGGCTTGCCGACGTGATCGCCTCGCGCCGCGCGCTTCTGGCGACGATCGCCAAGGTCGGCGAGCGCCGGCGCTAGCCGCCGGTTCGCGCGTTCCGGCCGCCGCATTGCTCGACCGCGCCGCGCCCGCTAGCGTGCCGCGATCGGGGTCCCCCGAGTCAGTGGAGGAAGCCAGATGGCGGGCGCTGTCGTACGGCCAACGATTCTTGCGCGCATCTTCCAGCGCAAGCCGGTGGAGATGATCCACGCCGAGACCGACCATGGCGAGCTGAAGCGCTCGCTCGGCGCCCTCAATCTGGTGCTGCTTGGCATCGGCTGCATCATCGGCACCGGCATCTTCGTGCTGACCGGCCATGCCGCCGCCGAGTGGGCCGGTCCGGCGATCATGATCTCGTTCGTGCTGACCGGCATCCTCTGCGGGTTCGTGGCCCTCTGCTACGCCGAGCTCGCCTCGGCGTTGCCGGTCTCGGGTTCGGCCTACTCCTACAGCTACGCCTCCATGGGCGAGATCGTGGCCTGGATCATGGGGCTCCTGCTCTTGCTCGAGTACGGGCTCGCGGCGTCAACCGTCGCCGTCGGCTGGTCGGGCTATCTGACCAGCCTGCTGCATGACAACCTCGGCATCACCATCCCGCAGGCGCTGACCGCGGCCGGCCCGATCAAGGTCAACGGGGTCATCGTCGGCCACGGGATCATGAACCTGCCGGCTATGCTCGGAATCGCGGCCGTCACCGGCCTGCTCATCGTCGGCGTCTCCGAGAGCGCGACGGTCAACAACATCATCGTCTTCATCAAGCTGGCGGTGGTGATCGCCTTCATCGCCATCGGTTCGTTCTTTGTGCACCCGGCGCTCTGGCATCCGCTGATCCCGCCACAATCGCCGCCGCCGCCGCCCGGCACGCCGATGGACATGGGCCACCAGATCGTCCGCGCCCTGGTTGACGTGATCACGGGCGCCAAGAGCTCGCACTATGGCCTCGGCGGCATGATCCACGGCGCGGCGGTGATCTTCTTCGCCTACATCGGCTTCGAGGCCGTCTCGACGGCGGGCGCGGAGTCGAGGAACCCGGGGCGCGACATGCCGATCGGCATCCTGGGCGCGCTCGTTATCTGCACGGTCCTCTACATCGCGACTTGCGCGGTGCTGGTCGGCATCGTGCCTTACGCCTTGCTCGACGGCCCCGCGCCGATCGCAACCGCGGTCAACCGGATGGCCGTGGAGTCCAATGATCCGTACATCGGTTGGTTCGCCATCGCGGTGAAGATCGGGGCGATCGCCGGCCTTTCGAGCGTCATGCTGGTCTTGCTCTACGGCCAGACCCGCATCTTCTACACCATGTCCCACGACGGGCTTCTGCCGTCGCACCTGGCCGTGGTCTCAAAGCGGTTCATGACGCCCTGGATCAACACCATCATCGTTGGCGTGGCGGCGGCCGCCGCCGCTGGCTTCATGTCCCTTGAGGCGCTCTCGGACCTGACCAACGTCGGGTCGCTTGCCGCCTTCGCCATCGTCTGCGCCACGGTGATCTACCTGCGCGTGACCCATCCGGCGATGGCGCGGCCGTTCAGGACACCGCTCTACCCGCTCGTCCCGATCATGGGCGTCCTGATGTGCCTGTTCCTGCTGATGAGCCTGATGGCGGTGCCGGTCACGCGGAACTTCTTCCTCTTCTACATGGCGGCCGGCGTTGTCGTGTATTTCGCCTTCGGTCTGTGGAACTCGAAGCTGGGACGCGGAATCGCGACGCCGCCTGACGCGCTCGCCGGCATGGAGGCGCCGCATGTGGAACCCTAAGGGATCGCTGCGTAGAGCATGACGCCGGTGGCGACGGCCAGGTTGAGGCTGTCGGCCCGCCCGCGCATGGGGATCTTGACCACCACGTCGCAGAGCGCGGTGAGCGCGGTGCTCAGTCCCGCCTGCTCGGGTCCCATCAGCAGGAGGCAGGGGGCGGCGTATGGCGCCGCGCGATAGTCGACCTCGGCGGTCAGCAGCGTGCCGACCACTGAGCCCGGCCAGGTCCTGCGCCAGTCGATGAACGCGGCCGCCGATGCCCGATAGATCGGGACGGCGAAAATCGAGCCCATTGTGGCCCGCACCGCCTCCACCGAATAGGGGTCGCACGTCTCGCCGATCAGGATCACGCCTCCGGCTCCAGCGGCGTCGACGGTGCGGACGATGGCGCCCAGATTGCCCGGGTCGCGCACGCCCTCGAGCGCCACCCAGGCCGGTGCGGCGGCCGGGTCAAGGTCGGTAAGCGCCGCCGGCGCCTGGCTGAACACGGCGACGACTGCCTGCGGGTTCTCGCGCCGGGACACCTTTTCCAGGATCGCGTGGCTGACCTCGACCACCTCGCCGCCGGCGCGGGTCGTCGCGTGCGAGACCCGGCGGAAGGAGGGGAGGCCGGAGGCTTCCGCTGCGTGGAGCAGCGTCGTGGGCATCCGCCCGAGCTCGACCGCCTCGACGATGAGTTTCAAACCCTCGGCGAGGAACTGACCGCTCGCCTGCCGCGCCTTGCGCATGTGCAAGGCCCGCACCGCCTTGACGGTCGGATTGTTCAGCGAGGTGACCGCTCGCGCGCTCACGCGGCGCTCCAGCGGGCGAAGAACGACAGGCCGACCCCCCGGTCGCCGCTCTCTTCCATCAGCGCCAACTCGCCCCAGTCGATGCGCCCGGCGCGACCTTGCATGGCCTCTTCGAGCAGTCCGGCCAACGCGACGCCGGATATGCGCTCGGCGTAGGCGTTCAGGATCAGGAAGTCGGCGCCGTCGGAAAGCAGCTCGACGCACAAGCGCAAGAGTTCGGGCAGGTCGTCCAAGAGCCGCCAGACCTCGCCCTTCGGCCCCCGCCCGTACTTCGGCGGATCGAGGATGATCCCCTCGTAGCGCGAGCCGCGCCTCACCTCGCGCGTCGCATAACGGCGGGCGTCCTCGCAGATCCAGCGGATCGGCCGCGCCTCCAACCCGGAGGCCCGTGCGTTCTCGCGCGCCCACCCGATCGCCTTTGGCGAGGCGTCGACGTGGGTCACGGCCGCGCCCGCGGCCGCGCAGACCAGGCTCGCCACGCCGGTGTAGCCGAAGAGGTTGAGCACCCTGAGCAGCGGGCGTCCGCGGAGGCGCTCAGCCAGCCACGCCCAGTTGGCGGACTGCTCGGGGAAGAATCCCAGGTGCCTGAAGGCGGTGAAGCGGCCGAGGAAACGCACGTCGCCCCAGGCCATCGGCCAGGTCTCGGGGACTCGGTCGCCGAACCGCCAGCGGCCGTCCTCGTCCTCGTCTGTAGGCTCGAACGTCGCGTCGGCCGCCGCCCAGGCCGCCGCGTCCAGCCTTGGCCGCCAGAGGCACTGGGGCTCCGGGCGCACCAGCCGGAAACGCCCGCAGCGCTCGAGCTTGCGGCCATCGCCGGAATCCACCAGCCCGTAGTCGCCCCAGCCCGTGGCGCGGGCGATCAGGGGGGCATCGGCGATCGTCGGCGAGATTGGACCGCTCATGCACCCCCGTTACGCGGCCGACCCTTCCCGCGTCCAGCCTAGCGCCGACTTGCGGTCGGCGAGTGATTACCGTTTAGTAATCCGACTCTTGACGTTGGGGGAACGCCGCCGGTGACGACGACGCTGACCAAGCCGCCGAAATCGGCGCGTAAAGCCAAGGGCGACGGCCACTTGCGCCGCGCCGAAATCCTGGAGGCCGCCGAGCGGATCTTCATCCGTGACGGCTACCAGGGCGCAACGATCCGCAAGATCGCCGAGGAGGTGGGCGTCTCCTCGACCGCGCTCTACATGCACTTCCGCGACAAGGACGAGATACTGCTCGAGATCTGCGAGGGCGCGATTTCCACGCTGCTCGCCTCGAACAGCGAAATCTCCGGCCGGCCGATCGACTCCGTCAGCCGGGTGCGAATGATGCTCGACGCCTACATGCGCTTCGGGCTCGAAAACCCGAACACCTATCGGCTGGCCTTCTGCTCGGCGCCGGCCGAGTTCGCCGCGCAGAGGCGCGAGGTGACCGAGGATCTCGGCGTCCGCTGCTACGAGCGCTTCATGAGCGTCGTGGCCGAGATCGCCGCCGAGGGGCGCCTGCGGCTGGGCGACGCCGACGATGCAGCCTTCACCCTCTGGGCGGCTTGCCATGGACTGGTCTCGCTGGCGATCGGGCAGAAGAACCCCGCGCGCGGCGACCGGGAAAAGCTGAGGGCGCTGATGCTCGACAGCCTGTTCCAGGGCCTGGTGATCGATTGAGGCAAGCACGCCGGGCCTGGGCGCCGGCGGCCCTTCTTCTCGCCGTCCTCGCATCGGCCGCCCCCGTGGCCGCAGCGCCTATGCGCGTGATGTCGGTCGATCAATGCGCCGACCAGTACGTGCTGGCGCTGTCGCCGCGCGCCGAGATCGTCGGGCTCTCCAAACGGGCGTTGAACGCCGACTCCAACCAGCGAGCGCTGGCCACGGGCCTACCGGAGCGGCGAGCGACGCTGGAATCCATCCTCGGCGCGCAGCCGACGCTCGTCGTGCGCTACTGGACCGCGGACGCGCGTCTCCCCGACGCGCTCAGGCGATCGGGAATCGAGGTCGTGCAGCTGGACGACCCGAACAACTTCCCGGGTATCGCCAGGAACATCCGCGCCGTGGCCAAGGCGCTGGGGCGCGAGGGCGAGGGCGAGGCCCTGATCGCACGCATGAACGCCGAGCTGGCCGCCTCGCGCGGCGCCTGGCGCGGCGCGCGCGCCCTCTACCTCACCCCGAACGGGTTCACCGCCGGCGACGGCACGCTGGTGGCCGCGACCATGCGGGCGGCTGGCCTGACGCCGGAGGCGAAGTCGCCGGGCTACGGGCCGGCGCCGCTTGAGACCCTCGTGCTCGACCCGCCGGCGGCGCTGGTGCTGGCCTTCTTCCGGGACCTCGCGGGCGGCCGCGAGCACTGGACGATCGGCGACGCTGGCCGCGTCGAGAGCCTGACCGGTCGGCCTGTCATCGCCTCGCTGCCGGGATCCATCGTCGGTTGTCCTGCGTGGTTCGCCGCCGATGGGGCGCTGGCGCTGGCGCGGGCGGCGCCTGCCGGCGGACGCTAGCGCATGCGCCTCATCCTCCTGCTGCTCGGCCTCCTCGCGCTCGCCCTTCTGGTCTCGATCGCGTTCGGCGAGACGAGCCTGAGCGCAGCGCAATACGCCGGCGCCTTCGCCCATCCCGGCTCGCCTGCCGGCGAGATCCTGTTCCGCATTCGCGCGCCGCGGGCTGTCTGCGCGGCGCTGGTCGGCGCCGCGCTCGGTCTTTCCGGCGCTGTGATGCAGGGCCTGTTGCGCAACCCGCTGGCCGAACCCGGCGTGCTTGGCGTCTCCGGCGGTGCGGGATTCGCCGCGGCGGTCGTTATCGCGCTTGGCGTCGCCGGCGTTCCAGGCGTGGTCGAGGTTGCGGCGCTCGGCGGCGCGCTGGTCGCCGGGGCGATCGTCGCAGGGCTCGCGGCCCGCTTCCGCGAACCTGAAACGCTGATCCTGTTCGGCGTCGCATTCGCGGCGCTTGGCGGGGCGCTGACCGCGCTCGTCTTCAACCTCTCGCCCTCGCCGGTGACCACGGCCGAGGTCCTGAGCTGGCTGCAGGGCTCGGTCGCCAACCGCGACTGGCCTGACATCGGTCTGGCGCTGCTCCCGATGGGCGTGGGGGCGGCGCTGTGCGCCTACTCGGGCGTCGGCTTGCGCATGCTGACGCTGGGTGAGGAGAGTGCGGCCCTGTCCGGGCTGCCGATGGCCCGCCTCCGGGTCGCCGCCATCGCCGGCGCCGCGCTCCTGACCGGCGCCTCGGTGGCGCTCGCGGGCGTCATCGGCTTCGTCGGTCTGGCGGCCCCGCACCTGGTGCGCGGCTCGGCGTCGGACGACCCGGCCGCGACGCTCGCCCCCTCGGCGATCGCCGGCGCCATCCTGCTCGCGCTCGCCGACCTGCTCGCCCGCGTCATCCCGACGGCCGAGGAGCTCAGGCTCGGCGTCGTCACCGCGCTTTTCGGTGCGCCGCTCTTTGCGCTCATCGCCTGGCGCGCGGCGCGGAGCTGGCGCGCATGACCGCCGCGCTCGAGATCGACGGCCTGGGGGTGCAGCTTGGCGGCCGCATCGTGCTGACCGACGTGACGCTGGCGGTCGAGCCTGGCGAGGTGGTCGGCGTGCTCGGGCCGAACGGCGCGGGCAAGACCACGCTGCTCCGCGCGGCGATCGGCCTGCAAGCGCGGAGCGCCGGCGTGGTTCGCCTGGGCAGCCGGCCGCTCGAGACGTTGAACGAGCGCGAGCGCGCGGGTCTCGCCGCCTACCTGCCGCAGGAGCGGCGCGTCGCCTGGAACATGCCGGCCTGGCGGATCGCGGCCCTTGGCGCCTATGACCGCGCGCCGGTGCTGGCGCACGCGCTCGCGCTCGAACAGCTCGACGCGCTAGAGATCGGCGACCTTGCCGAGCGTGGGGTGCTCGACATGTCGGGCGGAGAGCGGGCGAGGGTGCTGCTCGCGCGCCTCCTGGTCACCCGCGCGCCGCTGCTCGTCGCCGACGAACCGGCGGCGGGCCTCGACCCGGAGACGCAGTTCCTGGCCCTTATGCGGTTACGCGAGCGAGCGACCGCCGGCGCGGCGGTGGTCGTCACCCTGCACGACCTGACGCTCGCCGCTCGCTTCTGCGACCGCGTGGCCGTGATGGACAGCGGCCGGATCGTCGCGGCGGGCGCGCCGCTCGGCGTCCTCACGCCGGACCTGCTGGCGGGCGTCTTCGCGCTCGACGGCGCGCTGGTTGAGACCGAAGTTGGCTTGGTGCTGGCGGCCCAGCGCGTGGCCACGAAATGGGCCGCGCCCTGAAGGACGCGGCCCCGCCGGATGCGTTGAACGCGACGGCTAGAACTTGATCTGGGAATAGATCCCGAACTCGTCCCAATCCCCGCCGGTGTTGCTGCCGTGGGGATTGAAGCCGGTGATCGGGCTGAAGGTCGCCAGCGACTGAGCGCCCAGCGTCGTCGTCTGGTCGGCGAAGCCGCCCTTGATCGCGTTCGAGATGTCCTCGTGCTTGTAGACCAGCGCGAAGTCGAGGTTCTTCGCCGGCTCGTAGTTGATGCCGAGGTTGAACAGCTCGTAGCGCTCCGACGGATCGAGATCCTCGCTCGGATTGGCCCAGTCGTAGCGGCCGAACACCGACCACTGCGGCATGAACATGTACGAGCCGAAGACCGACCAGGCCTCTTCCTTGTCCGGCGTGGTCTTGGTCGTGACCTTCCAGTTGTTGGCCTCGAAGTACTCGATGCCTGCGCGGATCTTCGGGTCGGTGTAGGCCAAGA
>Ga0209415_10012351_pt1 | contig 14239 bp, 18 predicted proteins | sample PeaSoiSIISIP2007_FD_187696 | JGI IMG/M metagenome (GOLD analysis project Ga0209415, IMG submission 187696) | Peat soil microbial communities from Weissenstadt, Germany - SII-SIP-2007 (SPAdes) (version 2) | ecosystem: Environmental > Terrestrial > Soil > Wetlands > Peat | place: Germany... | reverse complement strand
GGACTTGGGTCGGCGTCAGCAAGCCGGGAGGCTATCCGCCCTAATAGGGTTCACGCGATTCATCCGGATTCGTCAAAGAAAAACGCAACCTCATGACAAGGTTGCGCTAACTCGGGCGTTACTGCGGGAAGCAAGCGACCAGGGCCGCTTGCCTCCCGGTTATTCGCAATCTATTTCTTGATTTGGATCGTCAGAGCCGTAATGCTACCGCGGTCTCCGGGGGTACCCGTCACCGTGATGATGCTATTGACCGTAGGCATCGACCCTATAACCTTTGTGTCGTTGTTGACGTATATCGTTTTGCCGCCCGTGAGGACCACGACGCCGGCGGCAACACGGGAAATGGCTCCCGTCACCGTAACCGTTTTCCCGGCGACCGCTCCCGGTAGGGGAGTACTACCCATTGATTGTTGCGCAGGTGCCAGCGTCGGCATTGCGATCAGTGCAGTCGTGGTCACAGCTAGGGCTAGACGTTTGAATGATTTCATGTTTTAAGCTTACCTTTCACGTTCACGTTTTTCTTCGCTATAGCCAGGGGTGATCTGTCGGCCGGGCGGTGAGCCCGGCGGCGCTTCCGCGGCCGCCCGATAAGGGACAGAGACCGATCACGGACCGTTATGAACCCATGAAGGCTCCATTAAGGGCAGATGAAGGGCTCCCTTCCCACCCGAACCGCCAGTATCCCGCCGTTCAGTTCTCGAGGACGATCAAGCCTGCCGACGACAGGGAGACCGGCGTCATGTAGAACCGGTGGACGCGCCGCACCCGGGCGTCGAGCGCGCCGCGCATTGCGAGCCACATGATCAGCTCGACGGCCTCGGCGCCCGCCCTGTCCATGTAGTCGCGTCGCGTGATCCGCGTCAGCTCCTGCGGATCGCTTTCGAGCTTGTCCAAGAAGTAGTTGTCGAACGTCCGGCTCAAGAAGCCGACCCGCTCGCCGTGCAATTGATGCGACATCCCGCCCGTCCCGATGACGACGACCTTTTCGTCTTTGGGATAGGCGTCGATCGCGGCGCGCAGCGCTTTGCCGAGCTTCCAGCAGCGCGCCGCCGTCGGGACCGGATGTTGGATCACGTTGATCGCGATCGGGACGACGCGGACCGGCCACTCGTTGGGCCAGAGCAGATTCATCGGGACCAAGAAGCCGTGATCGACCGCAAGCTCTTGGGCGATCATCGGATCGAATTCGCTTTCGACCAAGCTCTCGACGATATGCCACGAGAGATCGGGGTCGCCTTGCGCATCGGGAAGCGGGCGCGGACCCCACCCTTCGTCTCCGGGCGGATACGCGTCGGCGACGCCGACGGCGAAGGTCGGCATCTTATCGATGAACAGATCGGCGCCGTGATCGTTGTAGATGACGATCGCGACGTCGGGCCGAGTCCGCTCTAGCCACTGCTGCGCGGGGACGTAGCCGTCGAAAAAAGGCTTCCACTCCGGCGTCTCTTGCAGCTTGCGATCGAACGCGACGCCGACTTGCGGGATGTGCGAGGTGCCGATACCGCCGATGACGCGCGCCACCGCTAGACGATTTCCTTGCGAATCTTTTCGAGGAAGGCCTCGTGCGGGAGACCGGCTTGGCTTGCGCCCAGTTCCGACATCTTCATCCCGGCTTTGAGCGCGGTGAGCTTGAAAACGTAATAGATGTTTCCGCCGAGCGCGATCATCTTCGCGTAATCCCGTGCTTTCACGGCCGCGCGCTGCTCCGGCGTGAGGCCGTAGCGGTCGATATACGCGTCCTCGTCGCGCACGAAGGCCTCGCGGTTTTCTTTTTTCGCGAGCGACATCGCCATCTTGCTCAGCGCATAGCCCCTGCGCGCCATGCGCCCGTCGTAGACGTAGGTCCCTTGGATATCGTCGTACGTTTCCGGCATCAGTACGCCCGGTCGCAGGGCGGCAGCCCGAGGGCCTCGCGGCCCGCGTTCTGATACATCACGTCAGGGTTGAGGACGAGATGGTTCGCGATCGCGTGCGTGTCGCGCCACGCGCGCTGCAGCGCATTACCTTCGTCGAGGCCGCGCGCTCCGCCGGCTTCGAACAGCAGGTCGACCGCCCCCAGCAGCAGCTTCGCCGCAAAAGCGAAATCGCGTTTGGCGCGGAAACGGTGGGCCAGCGTCACCGGCGCCTCTTCGTGGAGGATGCGATTGAGATTCTCCAAGATCGTGTAAGCGGCGTCGATCCCCGCGGCGGCTTCGCCGATGCGGATCTGCACCGGGACGACATCGGCGACTTGCGCGCCGCCGACGATCGAGACGCGATTGCGCGTAAAGGCTACGAAGGTCTCATACGCACCGCGGGCGACGCCCATCATCGGGCTGACGATGCCGTACGGCGATTGATACGCGAACGACGAACGATAAAGGACGCCGTCGTCGAGGCTGCAGCCGGGTGCTGTTCCCTCGCGCGCCTGTTCCGTGTCGAGCGTATGCTCTTCGGGGACGAAGACGTCGTCTACCAGGATGTTATTGCTCCCGGTTCCCTTGAGTCCGACGCTGTGCCACGTATCCTTGACCGTAAACTCGCGAGGCTTCAGGAGAAAGTTCAGCAGGCGCGGCCCGCCGTCATTACCGACTTGACCGGGGACGAAACCGCCGACGATCGCCCAATCGCAATAGTCGACGCCCGAACCCCACTTCCACTCGCCTGCGACGCGGTATCCGCCCGGGGCGACCGTGATCTTTCCCATCGGCGCAAACGAGGTCGCGATCTTCGGACGCGGATCGGTTTCGTAGACTGCCGCTTGCGCCGCCTCCGGGAAGTAGCTGAGCCACCACTGATGGTGCATCAGGAAGCCCATGCACCACGCGGTCGAGCCGCACACCTTCCCAACTTCGGAAACCGCATCGACCATGCACATCCAGTCCGCGCCGAACCCGCCCCAGCGGCGCGGACGCAACAGCAGGTCGAGCTCGGACTCGACGATTGCCTCGACGTTCTCCATCGGCAGCCGGCGCAGTCGCTCCGCTTTCTCGGCGTTGGGCGCGACGAGCTGCGCGACGCGCTTCGCCCGCGCGACCGCTTCTTCGCGAGTCATCGTCCGCGGTTGCTTAGACTTTCCAGCCGGCTTCCGAGAGATCAATCCGCGTCCCCATGGGATCTTTAATGAAGACTTCCGCGAAGCGCCCGTCGCGCGGAAGATCTTTCGGCGGCTGAGTCGCGCCCGCGTTGAGAGCGCCTTGGGCGGCCCGGTCGACGTCGTCGACTTGAAAGCCGAAATGGTACAGCCCTTCGGGCCGCTCGCGCGCCGGCAAGACGGCGAGGTTGATGTAGCCGTCTGAGAGGTAGATCGCAGGGCCGCCGCCGGCTTGGCTCTCGTGGCGAAACACCTCGGTCATTCCGAACGCGGTCTTGTAAAAGTCGGCGAGCTTCTCTTGCTGTTTGGTCAAGAGCGCGATGTGACGGATGCGTGGCATGGTCGAACTCCGTTTACTCATTGGCGCGGGAGTAGCTCCGCCGCCGGGAAAGGAGCTTTCAGCGTCCCGTACTTCGCCGCGGCGTCGATCAGCGGCTGCATTTGAGCGGGATCGGTCTTTTCCGCAAAAGGGACGCGCTTCATCCCCGGCGGCAAACTCAGCTTGGTATATTTCTCGAGGATCCGGGCCGATTCGTCATGGTGCGCGTTCGCCCAACGTGCGGTCTCGGCGATCACCGCGCGAAAGCGGCGAACCGCGTCCTGATGCTCGTCCGCCCAAGTGCCCGTGCTGAACCAAGCGCCGACCAAAAAATCTTTCGCGATCGAATCATGGCAAGCGGCGAGGATCCGGCAGCCGTTGGTCAGAGCGATGCTCAGGTACGGCTCCGAAACGACGCCGGCGTCGGCGCGGCCGGCAGTGATCGCCGTGCAGACGGCGGGCTGCGGCGCCTCGATGAACTTCACCGATGAGAGGTCGCCGCCGTTCTGGACGAGCCACGATGATGCTCCTACCTGGGTGATGTCTCGCAGCGCGACAACTGCGATCGTCTTACCGTTGAGATCCTTTGCATTCTTCAGCGGTGAATTCGCCGCTGCGATCAGCACCGTCGTCGGCGCTTTGCTCGTGTAGTATCCCGCCGGCGCGACGACGACGAACGGCAAGCCGCCCGCGTGCGCGCTGGCCAGCGAGACGAGATTCGCCTGGCCGATATCGATCGAGCCACCCGCCACCGCGGCGGCGACCGCCGTTCCACTGGTCAACACGGTAACGTCGACGTCGAGCCCGGCTTTCTTGAACAAGCCCAGGTCGTTCGCATAGAGTGCTTCGGCGCCGAGATCGATCGGGGTCGTCGCGACCTTGATCTTCGGTCCGTTTTGGGCGTCCGCGGCGCCGACGCAGGCGAGCACCGAGATCAACAGCGTGACCAGAACAAGCGCGCGCACGAGCGGAGGGTTCGTTGCACCCCCGGCTTAACCCCGTACGCTCTGGAGGACCACGAATATGCGCGGCATCGTCTTCTTCTGCGTCGCGATCGCGATGCTCGCTTTCTTGGGCTCGCCCGCCCGCGGTCAAGCGCCGTTCGTCGTCAAGGTCGGGATCCTCACGTCGACGACCGATACTCCGCTCTTCATAGCAGACAAGAAGGGCTACTTTCGCGACGAGGGCTTGAGCGTCAACTTCATCACGTTCGACTCGGGCGCCAACATGATCGCACCGCTCGGGACCGGTCAGCTCGACGTCGGCGGCGGCGCGCTCTCCGTCGGCCTCTACAACGCGGTCGCACGCGGGATCGACGTCCGGGTCGTCGCCGATTTGGGGAGCGATCCCCCCGGGTACGGCCTCGCGCCGTTCTTGGTCCGCGCCGATTTGGTCAAGAGCGGGCGTTACAAGACCCTCGCCGATCTCAAAGGGATGACGGTCGCCGGGAACTCGCCCCAAAGCTCGGGCGCGGTGATGATGAGCCTCCTCGTCAAGAAGGCCGGCCTGACGCCGAGCGACATCAAAGTCGCTTATCTGGCGTATCCGGAACAGGTAGTCGCGCTCAAGAACGCATCGGTCGACGCCGCGATCAGTCTCGAGCCGTTCGCGACGGAGGCCGTCGAGAGCGGCGCGGCGGTTCGGATCATGGGCGACGACGAGTTCTATCCCAATCAAGAGATCTCGGTGATCATGTACGGCGGGAGCTTCATCAAGAACCACCGCGACCTCGGCTTGAAGTTCATGCGCGCCTATCTCAAGGCGGTCCGCTACTACAACGGCGCGCTCGCGCACGGCCGGCTCGCCGGACCGAACGCGGATGACGTCATCAAGATCTTGCTCGACTCGATGCCGATCAAGGACGCGTCGATCTTCCGCAAGGTGACGCCGAGCGGCGACAATCCCAATGGGCACGCCTACCTCGCCTCGATGCGTTTCGACTTCGCTTTCTTCAAGGCGCAAGGACTCATCCAAGGCACCGTCAAGCCCGAGGACGTCGTCGACGACTCGTTCGTCACCGAAGTCCTGCGGACGATGGGACCCTACAAGCCCCCGCGCTAGATTCTTGCGATAAGTTCGGCTGCTTTGTACCGGCGGTCTACGGCTTTGTACTTGTACGCCAGGTCGAGGACGCTTTGGATCATGTTCGGCGTGAACGTCGTCCCGTAGGGCGCCCGGCTCATGTTCTTTACGATGGCAGGATCGAGCTTTGCGTACTTCGCGAGGATCGCGGAGCTCTCGTCGGGATGCGAGTTCGCCCAGCGCGCCGTGTCGTAGATCGCCGCCACGAACTGCCGCGCCGTGACGCGATTTTTTTGGATCCAATCCGATGTCGCGAACCAGCCGCCGACCATGAAGTTATTCCCATACACGCTGTAGATCGGCGGTAAGAGAATGCGTAGCCCGCCGTCTTTCTTCGCCGCGCTGAGCGCAGGCTCGGCGATCGGGGCCGCATCGATCGTACCGCGGCGCACCGCGGTCCCCATCTGTGCGAACGGCATCTCCACGATCCTGACCTTGGAAGAGTCGCCGCCCTGCTGGTCGGTCCACGCTCGAATCGCGACGACATTGATGTCGTTGAGCGACGAGGTTGCGACGGTCTTCCCCTCGAGATCCTTGCCCGTCTTGATCGGCGAATCGGCAACGACGCACAATCCGATCTCATCTTGGTTGATGAGTCCACCCGGACACAGATAAAGGAACGGGACGCCGTGCTGCACGGCGGCGACGAGCGGGAGCACGTTGGTGATCCCGATGTCGACTGCACCGGCCGCAACGGCCGCGACGATGGCGGCTCCGCTGGCCAAGATTTGCAGGTCGGTATTCAAACCGTGCGCTTTGAAGATCCCTTGATCGGTCGCGTACAGCGCCTCGGCATACGAATCGCTCGCCGTCGAGGCGATGCGCAGCACGGCGGCGTTTTGCGCGCGCGCCGCAAGCGGGATGCCGAGCGCAAGCGATCCGGATGCCGCAGCGAGAAACCGGGCACGAGAATGCCGCATGACCGTGAGGGATTCGTCAGCCAACGGACTAATATCCCTTCTTACAGGAAGGTGCGTTCGTGGAATTCGGCGTTCAGTTCTTCCCCGAGGTCGGGCCGCAGGACAAGGCACCGAACGACTACTTTCGCGAGTGCTTGGCGATCGCCGAAGCTTCGGAGCCGCTCGGCTTCACGCATGTCAGAATCGTCGAACACCATTTCGACCACTACGGCGGCTATAGCCCCAATCCGATCGTCTTCCTCGCGGCGGCCTCGCAGCGCACCAAAACGACACGCCTCGTCACCGGTGCGATCATCGCAGCGTTCAATCATCCGCTCAAAGTCGCGGCCGAGATCGGGATGCTCGATGCGATCTGCGACGGGCGGCTCGACGTCGGCTTCGCGCGCGCGTTCCTTCCGCACGAGTTTCGCCGCTTCGGCGTCTCGCCCGACGAGTCGGTCGCGCGCTTCCGTGAGGCGATCGAACAGATCGACTTGCTGCTGCGCGAAGAGAACGTCACCCACCATGGGCGTTTTCACGACATCGTCGAGACGACGACGTACCCGCGGCCGACGCAGCGACCGCGTCCGAAGTTCTACGTCGCCGCCTCGTTCACGACCGACACGTTCGAGTTTGCGGGCCGCGAAGGACATTCGCTGATGTCGATCCCGATGGCTGCCGCCAAACTCAAAGAGCTCAACCAGGCCTATCGAAACGCGTGGCGCGACGCCGGTCATCATGGCAAGGGCGAAGTGATGTTCGCCTTCCACATGTTCGTCGACGAAGACGGCGAGCGCGCGCGCCGGATCGCGCGGCCGCACATCGCCGCGTACTTCCGCTCGCTGCTGGCGGCGTCGAGCGACTGGGAATCCGTCAAGTCCTCCGACTACAAGGACTACGACAAGAAGCTCGAGCGCATGAAGCAGCAGACGATGGAGACGCTGATCGAGAACGGCGGGGCATTGATCGGCTCGCCCGACGAAATCGTCGCCACCCTGCGCCGGCTCGACGACGAGATCGGTTTCGAGCACGCCTCGCTGCAGGTCAATTTCCACACGCTCCCGATCGAGGAGGCAATGCGCTCGATGCGGCTCTTCGCCGACAAGGTAATGCCGCACTTTGCGAAGGCGCCCGCGCTGACGTGATCGACACGCAATAGGAGAATCGCCGTGCAAACAACCGAGATGACCGATATGCGCCGCGCCTGGCGCGAAGCAAACGTTTCTCCTTTATGGGAATACGCGCTGGCGCACGGAGGGGCACGTGCGATCGAACGCGCCCATCTGTGGCCGTGGCGAACGATGAAGCCGCTGATCGACGATGCGCTGCGGCTGGGGGGGATGGACGTCGTCGAGCGGCGCGTCCTTTCGCTCATCAACCCGGAGCCGCGCCTGGGCGCCGGGCCGTCGACCGTCGTGAACCTCACCGGCGGCCTGCAATGCCTCGCCCCCGGAGAATCGGCGCGCCCGCACCGGCACTCGATGAACGCGATCCGATTCGTATTGGACGGCCGCGGTGCGACGACGATCGTCGATGGTAAGCGCTGCACGATGGAGGCCGGCGATCTGGTACTGACCCCGGGCTGGACGTGGCACGAGCACGAGCACGGCGGCGCGGAGCCGATCGTGTGGCTCGACGTCCTCGACGCGCAATTGCACCGGTATCTCGGGACCGATGCATTCGAACCCGGACCGGTCCACGACGTCCCCGACGTCTCGAAGGAAACCTACCGCTTCCCGTGGCCCGACGCGGTCGCCGCCGTCGCGAAGGCGCAGCGCGGTCCCGACGGTGCAAAGCGCCACCGCTATGTCAATCCGCGCACCGGCGGTCCCGTGATGGATTTGCTCGACTGCTACGCCGTCGAGATCGATGCGGGGACCGAGACGATCCCCGTGCGAACGAGCAGTCACGCGATCTGCGCCGTCATGGAAGGGCGCGGGACAAGCCGCATCGGCGGCGACACGCTCGCGTGGGAGCCCAAAGACGTCTTCTCACTCCCCGATGGAAATTGGATCAGCCACCGCGCGGATAGCGAGACCGTCCGCCTCTTCGTCTGTACCGATCGAGAAATCTTGCGGCGTCTCGATCTTCTGACCGAAGAATACGGCGGCAAGTAGGGTGGGCGCCTAACGCGTCATCGACGATTCGACGACTTCGTGCAGTTCGGGATCTCCGATCCCCTGTTCGAGGTAAGCGCGCGATAGTTCGACATATTCGTGAACCGTGTGCAGCAAGTCGACGCCGACGAGCGTTTTTTTTACTTGGGCGGGCGCGCCGGCTACCAGGACCCCCGATGGAATTTCAGCTCCTTGCGCGACGACGCTCGAGGCCGCGACGAGCGTCCGGCTTCCGATCCGCGCTCCGTTGAGAACGACGGCGTTCATCCCGATCAGCGAACCCTGGCCGATAACGCAATCCTCCATCGTCACGCAGTGTCCGATCGAGACGTCGTCCTCGATGATGGTCGCTCCGACCATCCCACTGACATGGATGACCGAATTGTCTTGAACGTTCGTGCGCGCTCCGATTCGAATCGGTCCATTGTCACCGCGAATGACGGTCCCGAACCAGATGCTCGCTTCTTCCCCGATCTCGACGTCGCCGATCACCACGGCATTGGGCGCGACGAAGGCCGAGGCCGCGATTCGCGGACGCTTTCCGTGGTACTCGATGATCACGCACGACCTCCACACGGCCCTTCGGGCCGGTTCGGCAGTTCTTGGGAAGAGGCGACGATTCTCATGCAGAGAAGCTTCGCGGGCCAAAGGAGTTGCTCATGGCTGACGTTACCATAACCATCCGGCCGAACGGGCCTTATCTGGTCGGCGGCTCGATCGCGCTACTCGATGAGAACGGTGCGCCGATCAGCACGGAAGGCCGCGACAAAGTCGCGCTCTGCCGATGCGGAGGATCGACGAACAAGCCGTTTTGCGACGGGACGCACAGCAAAATCGGTTTTGCCGGCGCGACGAAAGCGGTCGCCGAAGCCGAAAAAAAAGGCTAGCCTCTTGCTCACCCGCTCGCGGGCGCTCGCGCTCGTCGGAGCCGCAGCCGCAGCGCCGGCGGTTGTCCGAGCCCAGTCGACGATCGCGGTCAGGATCGGCTCGGTCGCTGCCGACGCGTACGGGGAGCCGTTCTACGGTTTCGAGGAGGACTTTTTCAAACGCGCAGGTTTCGACGCGCAAATTATCCCGTTTGCAGGCAGCGGCGCTGCCGCTGCGGCGTGCGCGGGCGGCGCGGTCGACGTCGCGCTGACCGACATCGTCTTGATCGCCAATGCCGTCAATCGCGGTCTCCCATTTACTGCAATCGCCGGTAGCGCGCTCTACGGGCCGGGTTCGGCGACGACGGCGCTGTGTGCGCTGAAAAGCTCGCCCTATCAGAAGGCCAAGGATTTCGAAGGTCAGGCAATCGCAGTCATTACGCTCGTTTCGCTCGGCAGCACCGCAGTCAAGGCATGGCTGACCCAGAACGGTGCGGATCTGAGTAAGGTCAAGTTCGTCGAGATGCCGTTCACCGAAATGGGCCCGGCGTTGCAACGCGGAACCGTGCAAGCTGCATACCTCGCCGAGCCGTCACTCTCGCAGATCCCGCCGGAGATCGGCGTCATCGCCGACCCGGACGCCGCGATCGCCAAGGCATTTCTGATCAACGTGTGGTTTACGACGCATGATTGGCTTGCGAAGAATCCCGACGGGGGGAAGCGCTTCGTGCAGGCGATCTACGACACGGCACGCTGGGCCAATCGGAACCGCGACAAGACCGCTTCGATCCTGGCAAAGTATTCCAAACTCCCGCTCGAGCGCGTGCAGCACATGCGCCGCACGGAATACGCGATGTCCCTGACGACCACGCTCTTGCAGCCCGTCCTCGACGTAGGCTACGAATACAAGGCGATCCAGCGTCGGGTCGACGTCGCGACGTTGATGACGAGGGTCTAACGATGAACATCACGCGCCGTTCCGCCATCGGTCTCGGAGCGGCGGCGCTGGTCGCGCCGCACGCCGTCCGGGCCCAAGGGGTAGTCTCCATCAGAGCTGCAGGTGTCCCCGAAGATTCGATTACTCCGGCGCTGTGGGCGCAAGAGAGCGGGATCTTTCGCAGGTACGGGCTCGACGTGCAGGTCGACGCGCAGCGAAGCGGTTCGGCCGTTGCGGCCGGCGTCGCCGGCGGCGCGTATCAATTTGGCAAATCGAGCCTCATGGCGCTCATCGCAGCCCATGCGCACAACGTCCCAATCATGATCATCGCCCCGGCCGGCATGTACGATGCCTCCAACCCGATCACCGGGCTGCTCGTCAAAACCGACTCGCCGGTCAAGACCGGCGCCGACTTGAACGGCAAAACGATCGCCGTCTCGTCGCTTGGCGATCTCTACACGGTTGGAACCTACGCGTGGCTTGAGAAAACCGGCGGCGACTGGTCGAGCGTGAAGCTCGTCGAGCTCCCGATCAGCGCCATCTTCGAAGCGGTCGTCGGCGGTCGCGTCGATGCCGGGGGCACGATCGTCCCCGACCTGCAAGTCGCGCTCGCGACGGGTCGAGTCCGCAGCGTCGCCGATACGAATGCCGCGATTGCGCCGCGGTTCATTTACACGGCGTGGTTTACGACCGCCGACTACGTCAAGAACAACCGGCCGATCGTCCAGAAATTCCGCGCGGCTTTGCGCGAATCAGTGCTCTACACTAATACGCACAAGGCCCAGACGGTTGAGGTCTTCGCGAGATTCTCCGGGATGGATCCGGCCGTCGTCGCCAAGATGAACCGGACCGACGACGGGCTGACGCTCGATCCGCGGCTCGTCCAGCCGCTCATCAACGCAACGGCCAAATACAAGGTGATCCCGAAGGCGTTCAACGCGCGAGAATTTATCGCTACTTGATAACGAACAGGTCGAGCGCGACGACGACCGCGACGGCGGCAACGAAGCCGCCGGCAACGATCGCGGCTCGATCGGTCAATGCAACGACCTTCCCTGCGCGCAGCCCGCGGGCCGTCACGACATACCGATACGAGCCGTATAGCGCGGCGACGATCCCGGCGATGACCATCGCGCCGCCGAGCGTATTGGAAAAGCCGCTCTCAGCGACCACGATGTGGGTGACGAAGCTGAATTCACGCGCGAGCAGCGCGAAGCGGGCGATGACGAAACCGAAGCCGGCGAGCGCAAGCGCGGTCCGGATCCAAGCCAGGAACGTGCGCTCGTTCGCGAGGACATCCGTTGCCCGGACGTCGGAGACGGATGGATCGGCCACTAGCCGCCGTAAAAGACGTTGTCGCCGAGATCCTTCATCTCAAGGATCGCCGTATCGGGACGGCCGGCCGGCGGCTTCATCACATGGGCCTCGACGACTTCGCCGACCACGATGTGGTGGTCGCCCTGCTTGACGATCTCGACGACCTTGCATTCGACGGCCGCAACCGCATCATCGAGAATCGGTGCTCCGCCGGTCCCCTGGTGATAGGACTGGCCGCTGAGCTTTCCGTCTTTGACTTCGGTCGGCTTGAAGAACGTGAACGCGGCGCCCTTTTGATCCTTGCCGAGCATATTGAGCGCGAAGCTCTTCGTCGCCGAGATGATTCCGTAGCCATGCGAGTCGGTCTTGACCCCGACGGCGACGAGCGGCGGCGCGAACGCCGTCTGCGTCACCCAATTCACCGTGGCCGCAGAGACGTTTCCTTTCCCGTCGTCAGCGGTGAGCACGTAGATCCCGTACGGGATCATCCGCAGGGCGGTCTTTTTGGCGTCTGCGTTCATGTTGTTCCTCTTCGATGAGCGCGTGTAGAATGCGCTGATAGCGCACGGCCGCCGTGTCGACGGCGAGCAGAGCGAAGTGCGGCTCGCGTGTCCGGGAAACGTAATCGATGTTGCGCTGCTGACCCTCGACCATCGGCCCATCCTGCTCGGAGAAGACGAAATAGCGCGTCTCCGACATCTCGTCGCGAATCCGTGCATTGGCCGCATCGCCGGTCAGCACGTTCCAGCGCGACGACGAAAACAGGTAGTGCGTCGTCCGTTCGGTCTCCGGCGTCAGCAGATGTGCAGCAACGATCCCGGTCCCTTGCTCTCGCGTCCCGCCGACCGGGCAGACGCCGCTGTCGAGCTTCAGCGTCGAGGCAGGATACCAGGTCATCGCATTCCATTTGTCCACGTTCGCGCCGTCGCCGCGAAAGAGCGGATCGTAGAGCCCGGGACACGGGACGTCCTCGTTGCGCCGTCCGGTCGTCACCGTGTTGCCTTCTTGCGAAAACCAGCTATCGGCCGCTTTCATCTCCTCGTTCCCGAGGATGCCGGGGTGCAAGTACGACGTATGGCTCAGATCGAGCAGATTGTCGATCAACAAGGTATAGTTGCCGTTGATCTTGAGGTAGTCGCGCTTCCCGATCCAGAGCGGCGGGACGCTCTCATCGTATTCGTGAAAATCCGGGATCGTCGAAGAATCCGGCTCGCGCTCACCCATCCAGATCCAAAGGACCGAATGCCGCTCGACGATCGGATAGCTTTCGACGAACGCCGCGGGCGGGATGTGGTGATTGCCGTGCGGATTGTGGACACAGCGGCCGCTCCCGTCGATCTCCAAACCGTGATAACCGCACCGGATGCGATCGTTCGGCAGCAGCGTCCCCATCGAGAGGGGTGCGTACCGATGCGGACAGCGATCGGCGATCGCGGCGACCGAGCCGTCGCTCTTGCGAAAGAAGACGAGCGGCTCGCTCAAGATCGTGCGCGGAACGAGCGCCTCGGACGGCAGATTTTCCGACCACAGCGCAGCGTACCACGAGTTTCGTAGAAAGTGCATCCGACGTGCCCCTCGTCTCGGGCTAGGCGTGCTGGTGCAGGAACGTTGTCGCGTGCAACATTGCACGATCCGTTTCCCACGGATCGTAGCGCGGACCTTCATCGCGCATGAACGCGTGCTGGCCCTGGTATTCGGACATCAGGTAGCGCACGCCGGCAGCTCGTAATGCGTCGTCGATCGTCCGCCGCCCGGCCGCAGGCAAGTGCGGATCGGCGTTACCGGCGATCAACAGCAGATCGCCGCGAATCTGCGCGCAACGCGCCAACGTGTCGACGCCCGTATCGCCGCCCAGCTCTCCGGTCTCCAAGCCGGTCGGATAGAAACAGACGGTCGAGCGAACGTCGGGCTGCAGCGCGGCGCGAAACGCCAAGTGGCCGCCGATGCAAAAGCCCGTCGCATGGAGCGACCTGCCGCCGACCGCGGGATGCTTCGCGAGATAGTCGAGGACGACGCGCACGTCGGCGTCGACGTCGGCGACGTGCAGCTTACGTGAGTCGTCTTGCGCGAGTTGATAGTCGGCCTCGAAGTCGAGCGCGTGTCCAGGCGTCTCGAAGCGATGATAGATTTCCGGCGCAGCGACGACGAAGCCGTAGCTCGCAAAGCGGACGATCGCACGCTTCATCGAGTCCGTCAGTTGGAAGATGTCCGAATAGAGCAGCAATCCGGGATACGTGCCGTCGGCAACCGGCTTCGAAACCATCGTACGCATCGGCGTTTTTTCCGCCGGTAAGTCGACGAACTCGCTCTGGACGATCATACGTTATATGCGCAGGCTCGCCATCTGCGCTTCGGGGTACCGGGTGCCGGCCGCCGCGCCGGGCGGGATGAGCCGGTCGATCTCGGCCAACTCGGCGGCGGTGAAGGCGACGTCGACGGCGCCCGCGTCGTCTTCGAGGTGCGCCACGCTCTTCGTCCCGGGGATCGGGATGACGCCGTCCTGATGCAGCAGCCACGCGAGCGCGAATTGGGCGGGGCTGCAGCCCTTCTTCTTCGCCGCCGCGATCACCGTATCGGCAAGCTTGAGATTCGCGGCGAGGTTCTCGCCGTTGAAACGCGGTTGGCGGCG
>Ga0209415_10012349_pt1 | contig 14242 bp, 7 predicted proteins | sample PeaSoiSIISIP2007_FD_187696 | JGI IMG/M metagenome (GOLD analysis project Ga0209415, IMG submission 187696) | Peat soil microbial communities from Weissenstadt, Germany - SII-SIP-2007 (SPAdes) (version 2) | ecosystem: Environmental > Terrestrial > Soil > Wetlands > Peat | place: Germany... | reverse complement strand
GTTGTCGCCGTTGTTCTCGGCCAAGTGGCTATCGCACTACATGTCGCTCCCACCTTGATTCACGAGCCGGTCGTTCAAGGCGTCGCCGCGCTCGGGTTGCTTGGTGCTCTGCTTGTGATCGAACTGCTTGGGCGGGCCAGTGGCGGACGCGAGATTGTCGAATTCGAGTTGCGCAAGTCCGAGCGGCGCTTCAAGGCGCTGGTGTCCCACGCCGCTGACATCATCATCGTGACCAACCAGGCTGGGATCATGCAATATGTGAGTCCGGCCTTTGAACGTATCCTGGGTCGTTCGGCTGATCCCTACAAGGAAGAGTCGATGGCGACCTTCGTGCATCCCGACGACCTCCCCCGTGTTGTCAACGAGTTCCCGCCGCTGCTGGCCGATCCGTCTCGAGTATTGCGTACGTTGCTACGCGGTCAAGACATCCGCGGCAGCTGGAGACACTTCGAGACGACAATCACCAACCATCTCGATGACCCCGACGTACGTGGCATCGTTGGCAACCTCCACGACATCACGGAGTTGCGTGAAGCCCATGAGCGCTTCCGCTCGGCTTTCGAGCACGCTCCCATCGGAATGGGTATGAGCGACCTCGAGGGCACGATCATCCAGACCAATGCAGCCTACGGCAAGATCCTCGGCCGCTCCCCGGCAGACCTGGTCGGCATGAGCATCAGCGACCTCACGCATCCCGGTGACCGGGAGTGGAGTTCCGCCGAAATGCGAGACTTCGTTGCAGGGGGCTCGGATACCTACCAGGCCGAGAAGCGCTACATGCACAGTGACGGGCACGAGGTCTGGGCATCCTTGAGTATCTCGTGTGTGCGGGACGACGAGCGGCGACCTCTTTACCTCATTGGTCAGGCCGAAGACATCACCGAGCGCCGCGAGCTTCGCGAGCGCTTGGCGTACGCCGCCATTCACGATTCTCTCACCGACCTACCCAATCGCGAGCTGTTCATGGACCGCGTCGAGGTTGCGCTCCGTCGAGCGCGCAGAGGGCGAAAGCAAGTGGCAGTCATCTTCCTCGATCTGGATCGATTCAAACTGATCAATGACAGCCTTGGTCACGATCTCGGCGATCAAGTCTTGCGTGCGGTGTCGGACCGGCTGGGCGGTGTGATGCGTGCGAGCGACACTCTGGCTCGATTCGGAGGGGATGAATTCACCATCCTTTGCGAAGACGTCGACAACGAGGGTGATGCCCTCGAGGTTGCACAGAAGCTCGTCCTGGCAATGAGCCAGCCCCTGGCCCTGCAGAGCGGTGAGGTCTTCGTGTCCACGAGCGCAGGTATCGCTCTGTCAGGTGCCGGCGAATCGGGCGCCGCATTATTGCGGAATGCCGACGTGGCGATGTACCGAGCAAAGGAACGTGGTCCATCGCGCATCGAGGTGTACCGGGCCGATAGCGAGTTGAATGTGGTCAGTCGCCTTCGCACTTCCACTGAGCTACACAGGGCTCTCGAACGCAACGAGCTGGAACTGCATTACCAACCCGTTGTTGATCTCCACACCGACACACTGGTCGGGATGGAGGCACTGGTGAGATGGCGACATCCCACTAGGGGCCTGCTTCTGCCTTACGAGTTCATTCCTTTGGCCGAAGACAGCGGACTGATCGTCCCATTAGGCGCTTGGGTCCTTAGGGAGGCCTGCCGTCAGACGACGGAGTGGCAGGCACTGCGGACAGGAAGCGGTCAGGACAACGCCCGGCTCAACATTTCGGTCAACGTCTCTGCTGTGCAGCTTGCCGATCCTGGTTTCCCACGCCAGGTAGCTGAAGCCATATCGGATTCTGGTATCGATCCTGACCGTCTGTGGCTCGAGATCACCGAGAGCACCCTGATGCGCGATGCCGATGAAGCCGTCGTGGTTCTCCAAGGTTTTCGAGACTTGGGCCTGCACGTGGAGATCGACGATTTCGGGACCGGGTACTCTTCACTGAGCTACTTACAACGGTTCCCCGTCGAGACCCTCAAGATCGATCGCAGCTTCGTTGAGGATCTGGATCAGCGATCTGACAACGCTGCGATCGTCAGGGCGATCATCGGCCTCGGTGACTCACTTGGGCTGTCGATCATTGCCGAGGGGGTCGAGCGGCGGACGCAGGTGGCAAGGCTGCAGGCCCTCGGGTGCCACCTCGCTCAGGGGTATCTGTTTGGCCGACCACTTCCCGCCCGAGCACTAGGTGCATTCCCGACAGATGACCTCAGTTCGTGGAGCCAATTAGCTGAGTCCGCGGCGTCCTAGAGAACCCATGCCAGGTGTCGGTGCGGTGCCGCTGGCGCACCCCCAACACACGGCTCGACCAGGTGCGATACCGCATGACGATCCTCGCCCGATTGCCTGAGGTCGACCGCCCTCATGTCCAGCGGCCAATATGCCGATCAGGCAGGGTGAAGCAGCACCGAAACGACAGGCGCCGTGTCTGATTTGGGTCGTAGCCGCGGGCACAAGACCATTGCGAGTAGGAAGATGCGGGATCAGCGGCGGCCCGAGATCATGCAACAATGGCCGCCGTCGCCGCTTGCTGGTCGCAGACGGCAGCCTTTCTTCCGGGTGTGGTGGTCATGGGCCATCATCGGCTCGATCGTCGCGCTCCTGGGCTCCCTCGTGTTCGTCGCAAGAGCGGAGAGTTCACCGACGTCCGCGCTGGAAACCACAGGCCAGGCGCCACATGCGGCTCAGAGAGATACGTCGATTGGCACGAGGACCACAGGAACGACGTCGAATCAACACCGAGGAGAACCCGCAGCCTTGGGCACCGCCCATGGCCTCGCGCAGGATGTCCCGCTGGGGGTCTATGCCGGGCAAGCCAATCCTTTCGGCGTCGCCGCCTTCGGCTTGCAGACCGGCACCAGCCCGACATTCGCCACCGACTATCTCGACAACGGCGACGGCTGGGCCTCGATGGACAGCGCCACCAATATCGAGGCCTGGAGTCACACCCGGTACCGATTGGTCATCGGGGTCCCCATCTTGCCGGGGGTGGGCACCTTGGCCCAGGGGGCGACCGGCGCCTACGACCCCTACTTCACCGCCCTGGGGGAGAACCTTGTGCGCGACAACGAGGCCAATGCCATCTTGCGCCTGGGGTGGGAGTTCAATGGCACCTGGTTCGCGTGGTCCGTGGCAACGGCGGCAGATGCTGCGAACTTCGTCTCCTTCTGGCGTCAGATCGTCACCACCATGCGGGCTGTACCCGGTGAGAAGTTCAGGTTCCTGTGGTGCCCCAACGCTCCGAGTCCCACGAGCTATGCCCCCGACGTGGCCTATCCCGGCGATGCCTATGTCGACGACGTCGGGGCCGACGTCTACGACAACTTCTGGGGGACCCCGTTCACCCCAGAGGCAGCCTGGTACCACCAACTCGTCCAGCAGTGGGGTCTGGACTGGCTGGCCAGCTTCGGGACGGAACACCACAAGGCCATCACCATTCCCGAGTGGTCCGACGAGTATCGGACGGACGGCCACGGCCTCGGGGATGACCCCTTGTTCATCGACAACATGGCCAACTGGTTCGTCACCAACCAGGTGGCCTTCGCCGCCGTCTGGTCGTATGACTCCTCCGCCACGTACAGGAACAACCTCCTCGACGGCACCTTCCCCCAGGCACTCGGGGAGTTCAGGTTGGACTTCGGTTAGCGCCGCCGTCCGGTCGTCCGTGTGGCCGCTCCTGACCGACTCCCAGTGCGATCCGTCAGAAGAACCCCAGGCCCGGTCCACGAGTCGGCGGGTGTTGCCGTTGGCTTCCTCGGTTCGACACCTCCACTACCCGATACCGCATGCGGCGGGTAGTCGCGTCCGCTCAACGAGTGCAATGGCCCCAGCCCTGGTCTCTTGAAGCACGCCCGGGGAGCCCTGAGATAAACTGAGACTGTGCGCAGCAGCAAGGCCGTCCGAGCAAGACGAGCTGCGCTGGTCATCGCCTTGGCGGTGTTGTTCGGCTTCGCAGGTGAGTTCGCATTCGCCGCGCTCCTTGGGTTTGACCTGTTAGGTCATCAGTGCCCCTCGGCAGCCTCAAGCCCCATCTTCTCCCTCTTCAGCGGGGGCGGTGGTTCGTGCGGTAACTCGGTCAGCTTTCTCCTCTTGTCTCCCGGTTTCATCGCTGGGGCGTGTTTCGGTTCCGTCTTCGGGGTGGGCGTCATCCGCGTCTTTGGAGCGAGCCGTCGGCCGGCCGGCTAACTGCCGGCAGAACAGCACCTATCGGATGGCTGGTCAGCTCGGCTTCTGAGCCAGCTGGTAGGAGAATCGCACAGCCTGTTCGAACTTGCCATTCGGGCGACAGCGAAGCATCCGCACCGAGAGGTCTTTCTCGAACGATGGTGCGAGGTCATGCAAGGCCTGGCGACTGAGGATGGAGGTTGAGTAGAGATATCCCGTCAGAGTCTCGATCGTCCAGACGTGTCGTATTGCGAAGTCATGGCTCCCCTCGTAGCTGAAACCCACGCGGTCGAGGACCTGTTCGTGGGGGTGGCGTGCCATCGCCTCTTCCCAGTCTGCAGGAAGCCGGTCGCCTGTTCGACGGAGCCAGTCAACCATGACGGCACGCAGGACCTCTTGCCAGTCGCTGGTCCCCTCGGACGGATTCCCGCCCCACAGGAGGGCCGCGTATCCGCCAGGTCGGAGCCAGGAAAGGGCACGCTCTGCTATGCGCTGGCGTCGAAGTCGGTGGAAGGCGTTGCCGATCGCGACCATGTCGAACGGGCCAGGTACTTCCGCCTCCTCGGCAACGCCGACCTGCCATCTAACGTGCGTGAACCCCAGGGCTTCGCTCCTCGCTTGGCCGAAGGCGACGGATCCTGGCTCCTGGTCGAGCGCCACGATCTCGTCGAAGGCGGTGCTCAGGGCGAAGGTGATCTGCCCCGTGCCGCAGGCCAAGTCGAGGAGCCGTCCGGTACCCCCCAGACGAGCCCGGGACCGCAGGTCATCGACCAGCGATTGCGGATACGGCAGCCGAAAGATGTCGTAGTCACGAGCCGTCCCTCGGTACAGGTCCGTTCGAAAGAAGGGGTCCTCACTCATCTCACGATCATGACGCGAAACCCCAAGAGGGTGGAGGCTTTGGGGTGCCGCGCAAGTGCCGTGTCCAGGGCGCCAGATGGAGCCAGGACCAGCGTCCAGGGTGTTGGGTCACTCGTCGGTGAATTGCAGAAATGGCTGACCCGGCCGGTACTCGACCGGGACGTCCTGAATCCTCTTGAAGTGCTGCACCACGACGACGTTGCTGACTGGTCGATTGAGTGCGTTGAGTCGGAAATGGCGGCTCGGCGCGTCGTCAGCCTGGAACACGCTGCACAGGGTGAGCTCGGTAGCGTCATGAAACGCCTCAGTCGGCGCCACCTCGCCGGTATCGAGCATGGCGAGCAGGGCTGGCGAGCTGGTTCCCACCAAGCAGTAGATGCAGTCCTCATCGTCGCGTCCTACGCCACGCCCGATGATGAGCCGCTTTACGCCGTCTTCGATGGCATAGAGCGTGTCGTCGCCGAAGCCGAAGCAGTAGAGGGGATCCTCTTCCTGATCCGGTTCTGCCCGAACCTGGTGGTGCTGCAAGTTCTCCATGGCCAACTCGACATGGGACGCTACAAGGGCTTCTGCGTTTTCATCGACCGCGGCGGGGTCGCCGACGACCGCAGGCTCTGGATCTTGAAGCTCGTCGAGATCCGTATCGATCCAGGCCGGGGAGGTGTAAGGCCGCGCCACGTCCCAGTCGTGAGTCTCCGACGCCCCCCAGTCCTCGGCATTCCCCTCATCCCCGCTGCTAGCCACGCCGCACCGTATCGCCCAGAAGCCCTCTCCAGCACGCTCTGGGACCATTTCCCGACGGACCGTCGCCCTTGGGGGAGCCCCGCACCATGCCCTCCTCCCCCGCCGCTCGTCGACCATGCCAAACAGGGGACCAACGGCTCTGGCCCCCCCCGTCGTGTGCAGTGACAATTCACCTGCATGGAAGACGAAATGGCTGTTCGCAACGGCGCACACTGGAGACTGGCCGTCGGGGGACTCAGGGTGATGGGTCCGGGCCTTGCTGTCGTCACAGCTGGCCTCATCACCCTCGTGTTGTCGACGGGTGCCGGGCAGGCGATGCTGGCCGTCGGCATGGGCATCTACCTCGTCGGCGTCGTGATCACGGTCGTCGGGGTCATCCTGGTGTACCGCGAGGTCCCGCCACCACGGCCCAACTTCATATGGCTCCGGTGGTCCCTGCTGCACGACGCCGTGCACGCACGGTCGGCGAGTGCCGAGCATGTGGCCGAGGGCACCTATCCCGTCGCCGAGCGCCATGCCCAATCTCCCCGCCTGGAGAATCTTCGCCACAGCGCTCACTGGAGGTCGGCGGTCTGGGGAGTCCGGGTGATGGGCCCTGGCCTTGCAGTCGTCATAGCTGGCCTCATCACCCTGCTGTGGTCGACGGGTGCCGGGCAGGCGATCCTGGCCGTCGGCATCGCCATCTACCTCGTCGGCCTCGCGCTCAGCTTCGTCGAAGTCCACCGGGCCTACGGCGAAGTGCAGCAACCGCGACCGGACTATGCAAGGGTCCGGCAGACGCTCCTACACGACGCACTGCACGCCCGGTCGTAGGTCGGGAAGACCGCCCAGCGAGCGCTCCTGTGCACCCTCAGCTCAGAAACGCGTCCCGAAGATCGTTTCCCCGTACGGCTCGCGCTGCAAGCCAGTTCGTGATGTCACCAGCCGTTCCGGGCCGACAGATCCAGTAACCCTGAGCAGTGTCACATCCGAGGATCCGCAAGGCGTCGAGTCCCTCGGCGGTTTCAATACCTTCGGCTATCACCTCAAGACCTAGCTGATGGCCAAGATCAGTGGTCAGCTTCACGATAGCGTCGTCATCCGATCCTGCCCCGATACCCACGGTGAAACTCCGGTCCAACTTGATGGCGTGCACCGGGAGCCGTTTGAGATAGGAAAGGGACGAGTACCCAGTTCCGAAATCATCGATGGCGATCCTCACGCCGATGGCCCCCAGCTGGCGCAATACATCAAGCAGGGCGGGGGTGTGGTCGGCGAATGCGTTCTCTGTCAGTTCGAGGACCAGTGCCTCTCCCGGGACTCCAGAGCGGGCGAGTCCACCGGCAACGCACTCTAGAAAACTCGGATCGACCAGGGTCCGAGGTGACACGTTGACGGCAACCGCACTGGCGAGTTGCTCGGCGCGCCAATGTGCGCACTGAGTGAGCGCGTCGGATAGCACCCGACGAGCAAGAGGAATGCCCACACCATATTGCTCGGCGAGCGAGATGAACTCGACGGGGTAGATGAGGCCGTCGGTGGGATGGCGCCATCGAACGAGTGCCTCAAGCACCTCGCACCGACCGTCTGCCAGTTGAATGGTGGGCTGGTAGTGGACCTCGATCTGATGAGAGCGCAGAGCGTCTGGAAGCTGGCCAGCGAGGATCACCCGCCTTGCGGCGCCTTCGTCATCAGTGGATTCGTAGTGGTGAAGTTCACAACCTCGCTTCTTGGCCTCGTACATGGCCGAGTCGGCGTGGCGTAACAGTGTGTCCGCATCTGTCCCGTCCTCAGGTGCAGACGCGATGCCAAAGCTGGCCCGGACGCTGATGGAAATTCCGTCGACCTCCACGGGCTGTTCCAAGACACTGATCATCCGGGTGGCGATCATCTTCGGATCGGCCTGGCCGCTCTCGACCGCGACGGCGAACTCGTCACCCCCGAGCCTGACCAACAGATCATCGTCCTCCAGGCACGATACAAGGCGTCGAGAAATGGCCACCAACACGTCGTCGCCCACGGAGTGGCCAAGCGTGTCGTTGATGTCCTTGAAGCCGTCGAGATCGAGCAGGACCAGAGACGCGGGTTGCCCTCGACCGAGCATCTCTCGCAGATGACCTGTGAGCGCGGCTCGATTGGGAAGCCCGGTGAGTCCGTCGTGGCGAGCCTGATACAGCAGCTCCGCCTCGGCTGACTTGCGCACCGTGATGTCCTTCACGACCCCCAGCACCTCAGCGTCGCCATTCTCGCTCTCGACGCGTAGCGCAGTCGTCTCCATCCACGCTGTGCTCCCGTCGGGGCGCACCCACCGGAACTCCGTTGCAGCGTTGCTTCTTGGGCCTCCGAGGTCCATATCCTCTTGCACCCGGTCCCGGTCGTCGACGGCCAGGAACTCCAATGCACCGTCAACGAGACTCGGCTCGTCACCGGAGCCGAGGCCCAGGAGGGCGTCCAATTCGGGTGATTTCGCCAGTACCCGAGTCGTGGGGTTGAACTCAAACCAACCCATCGCGCCGGACAGCAGAGCTAAGCGGATCCGCCGCTCGCTCCTCGCCAAGTTGGCGGTGAACGCAGCCTGCTCTTCAACGAAGTGGGCTTGCGCGGCTGCGACGACGATCATTTGACGGATGTTGACGATTTGCAGTGCGGCGACGAGTGGGACGATCCAATATCCAACGAGAAGCTCCCCGATCACCGAGTCGTTGTTCGCTATCGCGGCGGTCAAGAGTGCCAGGGCACATGTCAGACCGATCACGAAGATCGACCGCTCGACTGCGTCGTGCCAGCGAGCAGCGTGGACAGCCAAGAGGACAACGACCAAGGCGTAGACGGGAGCAGTGAACTCACTAAACCACGGTCCGTACACCGGTGCACCATTGGCACCGATGCGATGCGCATAGATGAGGTGGGTCGAGGACAACAACACAAGACGGGTGACGCACAATGCCGAGAAGGCGCCCACTCCCCAGCGAGACCAGCGTTGTCCGGCCAACGATGCGGTGGTCGGCACCAGGAGGACAAGCGAGGCCATAGTGGCCGCCGATCGAACGGCGAGTGCGATATCGACCTGGTTGGCCGGTGCTTTGAAGAGCCACACGTTGCACAGGAGTGCGAAGGTCAACGAGGCGCAGGAGACACCGAGCAAGCGGGGTGCGCTGCTCGGCCGTCTCCGAGGCCACACGAACAGGTATTGCAAAGTCAGTGTCAGCAGCAACCCAGCGATCAGATACTGGGCGTCGACGGCGATCGACGGTACGTGGCGTTCTAACATCAGTGACGGCCCAGCCCGCTCATCTCTCAGATACGCAGCGGTTGGTGCGTCGCTGGCCTCGGATAGGCGCGCCAGGGCCTGACGGGCCGGTGGAGACCTCTGTGCACCACCCCGCCAACGACTGGAACGTCGCCCTCACGGCCCGGTTATCGACCCTCTGAGGCGATTCCTAAAGGGCCCGGAGGATTTTGGAGGTCACCCTCGGCTGGCCAGGCCTGACCGGGCCGTCCGGGATCACGCGACTTCGACGATATGCGCGGGCACAACGACCGGTCGCCTGGACGCCGTCGCCAGACCAACCCGGACCTCGGTCGACACCGGCACTTTCCGGTCCGACCGGGGGGTAGTACGGTCTGGCCAGCGGAGCCGGCGGGGGTGTGTTGTGATCAGACCGCTTCGGAGGAACCTGCGTAGGAGATCAGCCAGACAAATCGGCCTCCTCCTCGTATCGTCGTTGGTTCTCACCGGCTGTCTTGGGTGGTTTCCCCAACTGCTCACGTCCGATGGGTCAGCATTGCATGGGATCGCATGTCCGACCACGACGACATGCGTCGCGGTCGGCGTGACCAGCCCGGCAGGCAACGGCCTGATCGAGACCACGGGCGACGGGGGCGGGCATTGGTCCTCCGTCAGCGTCGCATCCCCCCTCGACGCCGTGTCGTGCGGCGACTCCGAGCACTGCGTCGCAGTGGGCGCCGGGGCCATCTTCTTCACGGGCGACGACGGCAAGAGTTGGGTGCCCGCCCACACCGGCCCGACTTCCTCGGGTGGCTCGGTGTCGTGCCCCAGTTCCGACGACTGCTGGGCCTTCGGAGCTTCACCAGGAACGATGATCGCCAGTACCGATGGCGGAAGTTCTTGGACCGCTGAGTCGTGGACCGCGCCTTCTCAAACCGGCGGGTTCGGCGGAGGCCCCTACACCTTCAGTCAGGCAACCCTCTTCTCGATCGACTGCCCCTCGACCACAGTCTGCGTGGCCGTCGGTCGAGCCACCTACACATGGAACCCACCCCCGGAGACGACCCTTCCCGAAGAGACGGAGGGCATCCCCATCGTCATCACCACCGATGACAGTGGCCAGACCTGGTCTGCCCAGCTCGGGCCGAACACCGGGGGGATCTCCGGCTTCTTCGCAGTGTCATGCACCTCGACGCAACAGTGCCTTGTGATGGGAACCTCCGGGGGCCGACTGACGAGCGGCGATGGCGGCGCGACGTGGAACGGGTCATGGTCGAACGAACCAACACAGTTCACCGCCAACGGTCTGTTCTGCGTAAGTGTGAGTGATTGTTTGGTCGTCGGCAATAGCCTGGGCGGCACGTACGGATCGCCGGTCATGGGCACCTCCGATGGTGGCACGACTTGGGCGCCCCAGGCGATTCGGGACTCGACCGCCCAACTGGCGTCGGTGGCGTGTGTCAGCGTCACTGCCTGCTGGGCGGTCGGTAAGACATCTGCCGGGGCCATTGTGATCCACACCATCACGGGAGGTCACGCCTGGCCTGAAGTCTCCGGGGTCAGCCCCTCGACGGGATCGGCGGCAGGCGGCACCACCGTGGTCGTCACTGGGACCCACTTCAACCTTGGCGTGGCGAGCGTGTCATTTGGCACGGTCGTCACTACCGCCTTCACCGTCGACTCGCCGACACAGATCACCGTCACCTCTCCGCCTATGGCAGGTGGCTCCTCCCCGACAGTCGACGTGACGGTGAATGCGCTGCTCGGGCCGAGTCCCCTCAACCCTGACGACCAGTTCAACTACGTTCCGGCGTCGCTCGCTGCTCCCTATGCGGCGGCGACGAACCAGGAGGGTTGCTACAAGGGCAACGGAACATGCTCGGCTAACGCATCTGCTGATGCGAGCACCGGAGCAATTACCGTCTCCGATTCCGAGTCGGCGACCAGCGGGGTCCCAGCCGATGGAACGGCGAGCGGCACCGCCACGGGTCAAGTGACGGGCAGTTTCACCTTGGCCACCCCAGTGACGTCGATAACCTTCCATGCAGTCGTCGCGCTTACCTCCGGCAGTGCCAGTCATAGCGGAGCGACGGCAGCTTCCGACACATCGGCCGTCCTGAATCTCCTCTACGGCGCGGCCGACAGCACCTGCGCTGGGGCCGGCTGCTTACTTGCCAGTACCACCCCGATGCTGAGCGCCTCGGGGGGAGGATCCCAAAGCATCGGGAGCAAGGCTGTCACCCAGGACTTCACACTCGTCAATGCGGGGGGCGGGACCCTGCCGGCGGGGACCATCACGGTAACTCTCGGCCTCGTTGGCCACGCGACACTCGGCGCTGGAGACATCGGGACGGAGGCCGTGGACGGGACCGGCACGGTGCAGAGCATCACGATCTCGGTCGCGCCCTGAGAGGGGGGGCTTCTCCCCTGCCAGGATTCGTTCGAGCCTGGCCGAAGCCGGTCTTGGTCCAACGCCGGGTGCCCGGCCGGGATCGGCGTCGGCGGTGGTCGCAATTATCCGGTGGGCTCCCGGACCGACGACCTGAGCTTGACCTCGACCGGTCCCAAGCCTCACGGAGACCGCCGTGCATGGCGACTTTCGCTCGGGTCGTCTTTGCCCGCGGCTGGAAGTCCCATCATCACAAGAAGCGTTGGCGTTGACATGGGCGTCGAACCTTGAGAAACGGGAGTAAGACCCATGGAGCGACGCGACCTCGAGGCTCAGGTGCGGGCGAAGGGGGTGGTCGCACTCCCGGCGAGGTTGGTGACGGTGATGTCGTCGATGCCTGGAGGTCCCGCTGGGACGGCGGTGGTGATGGCCGTGCCCGCCTTGTTGACCGTGAAGGGCACTGAGGTGAAGAGGAAGAGCACCTGGTAGGTGCCAGCGAAGCCGGTGCCCTTGATGGTGACCTTGGCCCCGCCGGCCGCGTCGGGGGGCACGGCGAAGGTGATGTGGGGCGGGGGCCCGGTCTGCTCGGGGGCCACGAAGACGGCTGGCGAACCGGACTGACTTGCATCCGCCACTGAAGTGAAGCTCGGAACGTTCAGCGGGGAAGATGGACAGTTGGCCGCCAGCGGTCCGGTCCCACCACTGAGCGCAAGTGACCCACTGAACGTAATCGAGGCCCCGCCGTTGTCGTAGCTGCCCGTGAGTGAAGCTGGTGACGCGTACCCGCAGGACGAAGAACCACCATCCATAGAGATAGTGAGGCTGACTCCGCCCAAAGTGGCAGGGTCACCAGAACCGTCGCCGATCGACATCGAATAGGGGAGGTTGTCGACAACGACCGTAGCAGGGAGAGTACCGACTCCTGGCCCCATGTCGATGGTGCAGTTGCTGAAGGTGAGGCTTGTCAGTTGCAGCGTCGCCGTTCCCGGAGCTGCGGGATTGACGTGCACCGCAGCCTGGGCACTCGCCGATGTGCAGTTGGGACCGCCAACGACACTCGAGGAGAGCAGGTCACCGACAGCTACGTTTGTGCCCCCCACGCTCCCGCTCGTGAGGACGGTGGTTCCTTCGGTCACGAGACTGATGGTCGGGTCGAAAGCCACGCTGTCGAGGGGACCACCAAGGCCGTTTATGCAGTTCTGGAGTGCCTGTGAGGATGCCGAAGCCAAACCCAAGCCAGTATCGAGTGTGTGTTTACCGTCTTCGTGATTGAAGAAGTAGTAGATACCCTCTTCCTCCGCCAGGCGAGACGTGAACGCAAGCTCCTCGTTTTGGTATCCCTTACCCCACGTGATGGTCTGCTTGACCGATGCCTGCGAGAGCTGGGTCCCAAGCACCGTGCAGCCCCCAACAACCTTGGTGCCCCCAACGATCGTGGCGGGCAGTTTGATGGGCTTGGTCCTCACCGACTGAGGACTGGGTGGCACGTTGGCATCGGGGCCTCCGTTGCATTGCGTGAGCGTCTCGGTGAGCGTGATCTTCTCGTGACCACCACGCGTCCCAGCTGGTGTGAGCGGGGGGCTGAACGACAGGCTGCCACCCCCGACGCAGCTCACGTTGCCGATCGGCTGTTTTCCCGCTGCTGCTGGTGAAGCGGTAGCTGTGAGTGTCCCGATCAACAAGACGACAGCTACAAGCACCAGGGATAGGCGGATCCTCGGTAACCGGGATGCCACCTGAACACGCGACGCAACTTCAGCCATCTCCATCCCCCCTCGCCTCCACCTGGGTGAGCATGTCCTTGCCAACCTGATCCAACCTCCCAGGCCAGTGCCGACGCGGGGACGGCCCTGGTACTTGGATTATCACGCGTTGCCGAGGCGATTGCGAGTGTCCGCCATGCGGAGTTAGGTGAACTTCTCGCGACAAGAGCGCCCCGGTGGCACTGACCGGATCAGGCACCGGTACCCCCTGAGTGGTGGATACAGTCCGGCTTTGGCGGGGCGGCGGTCAGGGCCGCTGGTGCGTGCGCCCTTTGGACGAGTGCATCGGGCCGGCACCGGGACCGCCACCCGTTCGCACGGTTCGGTCGACGGCGCTGTGCGATCGGGCGAACGGGCGCGGCCGAGATCGCCGCCTGGAACCGGTGACCTGACGGACCTGACCTACATCCTCAGCCATCACAGTCAGTGCTTCAGGAGTGAGGACCGTGGTAATTGGTGGTTGTTCAAGGTTCGAGGATGTCGAGCCCGTGGGTTCGTGCCGCGGCGGCGAGGAGCCTGGCGTCTCGCGGGGGAAGGTCGGGGGGTGGCAGGGTCAACGAACTCGCCGGGGATCCACATGTCCGGGTGAAGTCCTCGAATCCGGCGGGGGTGAGCAACAAGAGGAAGCGGGCCTCGGTCGAGTCGACGCGGAAGCGGTGCTCAACCATGCGGGGACCGAACACGAAGGCACCGGCGGAAGCGGTGCGTTGCTCGTCGCCGAGCCAGAAGGTGAGATTGCCGTCGAGGATGAACCACGCTTCGTCTTCATGGTGGTGTCGGTGGCTGGGCGAGCCCGAGCCCATTGGTGCGCGCACCTCGGCCACCGCCAGGTTTCCGGACGTCTGGGCACCGGTCGTCTTGTAGGTGAGGAGGCCTCCGGAGAACCAGAGTGCCTCCCCCGATTCGGCATCGAGTAGATAGCCGCCGGGTGCAACGTTCAGGGTCACGGCTGGTCGCTCGCGGGACTCATGTCCTCGGCGGCGGTCTTCAGTTGCTGGAGTGTGTGCCGCATGCCTTCAAGGAGTTCGCGGTGCCGGTTGGTCGGGACGTCGAGTATCCGAGCCCAGACGGGGATCCGCTTGACCTCGTAGGATTCGGTGACCCGTGTAC
>Ga0209415_10012348_pt1 | contig 14244 bp, 10 predicted proteins | sample PeaSoiSIISIP2007_FD_187696 | JGI IMG/M metagenome (GOLD analysis project Ga0209415, IMG submission 187696) | Peat soil microbial communities from Weissenstadt, Germany - SII-SIP-2007 (SPAdes) (version 2) | ecosystem: Environmental > Terrestrial > Soil > Wetlands > Peat | place: Germany... | reverse complement strand
GCCCGAGACCGGTCCCGGCGCCCGGGTCCTTGGTTGTGTAGAACGGCTCAAACGCCCGTGTGAGCTGCTCCTCGTCCATGCCTACGCCATTGTCGCCGACCGCGATCATCGCGTAGTCCCCGGCGACGACGCCGGGGTCCTGCTCGATATAGGCGCCGTCCAACGTGACGTTGGCGGTCTCAATCACCAGTCGACCGCCCGCCGGCATGGCATCGCGTGCATTGATCGCGAGATTGAGCAGCGACGTCTCGAGTTGATGACGATCCGCGAACGCCGGCCAAACGTTTGCCTCTGGCGCAATCCTCACCTCGATGCTGGATTGCAGAAGCCGTCTCAGCATCGGTGCGATCCCCGCCACGACCTCGTTCACATCGAGCGTCGACGGACGCAGCATCTGGCGCCGGCCGAATGCCAGAAGCTGCGCGATCAACGTGCGCGCCTGTTCGGCGCTCGCATCGATGGCGTCGATCAGCTCGGTAACGTCGGGGCCGGCGGAGAGGCTAGGCTTCAGCAGCTCGAAATTGAGATTGATGGCGAGCAGCAGATTGTTGAAGTCGTGGGCGATGCCGCCGGTCAGCTGGCCGATCGCCTCCATCTTCAGCGCCTGACGCAAGATTTCTTCCGTGCGCTTGGCCTCGCTGATGTCGCGCGAGGATGCGACGCGATAGATCGGCAGTCCGTTCGCCGCGCGAACGCTCGCGATCTCCACCGCGACGGGGAACTCCGAGCCATCCCTGCGGATCTGGCGGGACTCGAATGTCACGTGGCCGGTGCGGTCCGCCGCCTCGATCCGGGCAAGCAGCAGGTCGCGCTCCCCGCTGGCGTAGAAATCGGACGACCGCCGCCCTTGCGCTTCCTCGACGCTCACGCCGAGCGTCTCGGCATAGGCCGGGTTGACGTAGCGGATCGTCTCGGTTTTTGGATCGGAGATCTCGATGCCGATCGCGGCATGCTTGAACGCGTCGGCCCAAAGCCGCAATTCCTCCGCGCCGCGCGCGCGTTCCTCGAGAACCGCCTGTCGCCGCCAGCTTTCCGCCAGCGCGGCGGACAGCGCCGTCCGCTCGGTGATATCGCGCACGATCGCGATGGTCAGACTTTGTTCTCCCATCTGGATCGGTCCGAGTTGAACATCGATCGGAAACTCGGTGCCGTCCGGGCGACGGCCGAACAACGACAGCCCGACGCCCATTGCGCGGGCATGGTGACTGGCCATAAACGCCGCCCGATGCTGGACATGGCGCTCACGAAACCTCTCCGGCATCAGATTTTCGACCTCCGAGCCGAGCAGACCATCGCGGGAGCGGCCGAACAACGATGCCGCCCGCTGGTTCAGGTTGACGATGCGGCCTTGCTGGTCGGTGAGCAGGATCGCGTCCGGCATCGCTTCGAATGCCGACGTCAGCGCCACGTTCAGTTTGCCAACCCGTGCAAGCGCTTCCCGCACGGCGCCGACGATGAGAACGTCCAGCCACGCAACGGCGAAGTACGACAACAGAGCATCGATCTGTTCGCCAACTTCGAGCCTGAAGTCAGTTCTTGCCGGCAGGATGACATACCACGCGATTGCCGTGCTCAGGCCGACCGCCAGGAATCCGGCTTTCACACCGCAGATCAGCGTCGTCACCAGCACGGCCGGAAACAGCGTCAGGAACTGCACGCCGGGAAGCACGGGATTGATCGCAATCCATAGGGCCGTCGCGACGGCGACGATCGCCGCGGCGAGCAGGTAGGCATTGCGCGAGCCCGGACGGAAATGCGGCGAGTCGATATAGAGCTTATGGAGATTGGGCATCGGCCGGGCCTCCAGGGCCTCGCAAAGGCCTCATCCGACATACTCCATCACGGCTGGCCGCAACACCAGACGACGCATCGGGATGAGAGGCGCCATACGCCAACCCGTCCCGGCCGACCGGCGACACCCGCGCGGTTCGCCGATCGGCGGGCGGTCTTGCCGGAGGCGCGACAATTCTGCTCAGGCGCCGGCGGCGATTTCGCGCTCCAGTTCTCGCTCGGTGAGCAGGCCATCGAGATCCCGGCCGACGACGAGCTTCGCGAGCAGGCGACCGTTGCGCTGATAGGTGATCGCGCAGTCCCGGGCTTCCAGTGATCCAGCAATGTCGGTCCGGTCCCATTTCTCGGCGTGGCCGATATAGGATAGCGCGACATCATATTGCGCCGTCCAGAAGAATGGGACGATATCGCAGCGCTCGCGCTGGCTGAGGATGTTGCGGGCGGCTATCTGTCCCTGGCGCTCGGCGACCACCCAGTGCTCGACGCGGATGCGCTCGCCGGTCAGGCCGTCGGGCCAACGCGCGATATCGCCGGCAGCGAACACGCCCGGCGCGCTGGTCTCGAGATACGAATCCACGGTGACGCCGCGATCGATCGCCAGCCCCGCCTGCTCGGCGAGCGCCAGCGCCGGCCGCACGCCGATCCCGACCACCACCAGATCGGCCTCGACGCGGGCTCCACTCGCCAACGTCACGCCTTGCGGGTCGATCGCGGCCGCCGTCGTGCCGAGATGGAACGTGACGCCATTGTCCTCATGCAATTTGCGGAAGAACTCGCCCGCGTCGGGTCCCAGAATCCGCTCCATCGGACGCGCCTCGGGCGCAACGACATGCACGTCGAGCTTGCGTGCGCGCAGCGACGCGGCGACCTCGAGGCCGATAAAGCTGGCTCCGATCACCAGCGCCCGTTTCGATACCGACGCCCGCGCCACCAACCCCCGGCTGTCGGCGACGGTGCGGAGATAATGCACGTGCGGCAAGACATGGCCCGGAATGTCGAGCCGCACCGGCTCGGCGCCGGTCGCCAGCAACAGCGCGTCGTACTCGTGTCGGCTGCCGTCGGCGAGCAGCACCGCCCGGCTCGCCGTGTCGACGGTCGTCACCCGGGAATTGAGTTTCAGGTCGATGCCGTGCTCGCGGTAGAACGCCTCGGATCGCAACGGCACGAACTCCTCGGGTGCCGACCCCGCCAGGAAGTCCTTGGACAGGTTGGGCCGGTCGCAGGGGACCGACGCATCGGCGCTGAGCATCGTGAGCCGGCCGTCGTAGCCTTCCCGGCGCAGCATCTCCGCCGCCGCGTTGCCGGCCGCGCCGCCGCCGACGATGACGACCGACCGGGTACCGGAAGCTGCCGCGCTCCGCCGCCAGCTTGCCGGCGCCAGCTTTTCCCGCACAAAGACGGTGTCGTCCCGCCGCTCCACCCGCCAGCAGCTTACCGGGTCCAAGGCCGGTGACCGCAGCGCTTCGCCGGTGCGCAGACTGAAGCAGGCGTGATGCCACGGGCACCTGACCGTATCATCAACGAGCAGGCCCTGCTCGAGCGGCCCATGATAATGGGTGCAGGCGGCGCCGATGGCGAACAGGTCCCCCCCGCGCCGGGCGAGCAGCGCGGGTTCGCCGCCGACGTGGCCGAGCAGCATCGCCCCGTCCGCGATCGACGACAGCGCGACCCCCTGAGCAAGATCCGGTCCTACCGGCTTATCCCTCTCGTCGTTCATCGACTTACCCTCCCGGTTGTCGTGTCATGGCGTTTCTTTCGCTCGCCTATGGGCGGCGCGAAACCTGTCATCGGAAACACGCGTCGGCTGGCCGGAGTGCCGACCCGGCGGCAAGGGCTTTGCGTGAGGCTTTGCCGACCTCTGCGCCGCTGCTGCACCGCAGCGCGGCCTTGCCGTCTGATCGGAAACGCGATAGTCTGACTCGTCTGTTCGGTGCATGCGAACTTGGCGAAAAAGCCATGCGTTGCCTGAGACGCAATCGGGACAGCCGGCCGCGACGATGCCTCTGACGTAGGAGAGACCATGCCGCCGCCACCGCTCGACGCGGAAAATTCGCAACGGGAACCGGTCCTGGTCGACTTCGCGCTGCAGGGCGGCGGCTCGCATGGCGCGTTTACCTGGGGTGCGCTCGATCGACTGTTGCAGGAGCCATGGCTCAAGGTCGAGGCGATCTCGGGCACCTCGGCCGGCGCCATGAACGCGGCGGTGTTGGCGGACGGTTTCGCCCATGGCGGAGCGGAGGGCGCGCGCGTCGCGCTGGAGCGGTTCTGGCGCAAGGTTTCCGACGCCGCCGCGATGAGTCCGCTGCGACGGAGCCCGCTCGACGTGCTGCTGGGCCGCTGGACACTCGACCATTCGCCGGTCTTCGTCGCAATGGACCTGATGACGCGGCTGTTCTCGCCGTACGACCTGGATATGGGCGGACCGAACCCGCTGACCGAGATCCTTGCGGAATGCGTCGATTTCCCGCGCCTGGTGCAGGCGCCGATCAAGATTTTCGTGACCGCGACGAACGTCCATACGGGCCAGGGCCGCGTATTCCGCAACAACGAAATAACGCCCGACGTGCTGCTCGCCTCCGCCTGCCTGCCCACCATGTTCCGGGCCGTCGAAATCGATGGCGAGCCGTACTGGGACGGCGGCTATTCCGGCAATCCCACGATCACGCCGCTGGTGCGCGAGGTCGAATCCGACGACACGATCCTTATTCAGATCAATCCGGTGGAACGACCGGGCGTGCCCCGCACCGCGCGCGACATTCTCAACCGGCTGAACGAGATTTCGTTCAACGCCACGCTGATCAAGGAACTGCGCCTGATCGGACTGCTGCGACAGGCCGCCGATCCCGGCTCCGCCGAGGGGCGGCATTGGGCCCGCATGCGCATCCACCGCATCAGCAGCGAGATCATGGTGGATCTCGGATATTCGTCCAAGTTGAACGCGGAGTGGGAGTTCCTGACCATGCTGCGCGACGAGGGGCGCAAGGCGGCGGAGGCGTTTCTTGAAGCGCACGGCGCCGATATCGGCAAGCGCTCGACGCTCGATATCGACGTGCTGCTGAAGGGCGTCTGACCGATGGGTCTGCTCGGCATCCTCCTCGGCCTTGCGCTGCTGCTCGGGCTGTCGTTCCGGGGGTGGAGCGTACTGCTGCTGGCGCCGGCCGCCGCACTGCTCGCCTCCGCCTTCTCCGGGGAGCCTTTGCTCGCGCATTGGACACAGACCTTCATGTCGAGCGCGGCGCGGTTCTTCGCCCAATTCTTCCCGATCTTTTTGCTCGGCGCGCTGTTCGGCAAGCTGATGGACGACAGCGGTTCGGTGGCGGCGATCTCTGATCTGCTGACCCGAAAACTCGGCGAGCGCCGCGCGATCCTGACGATCGTGCTCGCGGGCGCGGTGGTCACGTATGGCGGCGTCAACCTGATGGTGGCGTACTTCGTCATGGCGCCGATGGCGCAGACGCTGTTCCGCGTCGCCGACATTCCGCAACGGCTGATGCCGGCGACGATCGCGCTCGGCACCTCGACGTTCACGATGTCGGCGTTGCCGGGCACGCCCGCGGTGCAGAACGCCATTCCGATGCCGTTCTTCGGCACGACGCCCTTCGCGGCCCCGGGCATCGGCATCATTGCCGCGGCGATCATGATCGGCTGGGGTCTCTGGTGGCTCGGCCGGGCCGAGGCGGCGGCGCGTCGTCAGGGCGAAGGCTACGGCGATCCGGCTGTCGCGCGGCTTGATGCGATCGAGAACGAACAGGCGCTGCGCGACCGCGCCACCACCGCACGCGAGTTCGATCCGGCGGAACTGCCCCATGGCCAGCATACTTCCTCGTCACCGCCCGCCTTCCTGGCGCTGCTGCCGCTCGTGGTCGTCATCGCGGTCAATCTGCTGATGTCGATCGTGGTGCTGCCGGCGCTCGATGTTTCGTTTCTCGCCGAGCAGCGCTGGGGGCCGACATCGCTCGCCGCGGTCGGCGGCATGTGGTCGGTGATCGTCGCCCTCGCCGCGGCGATCATTGCGGTGATCGCCGTCAATTTCCGGCGGCTGCCGGCCCTGCAGTCGACGATGGACGCGGGCGCCAACGCCTCGGTTCTGCCGGTCGTGAATGTCGCTAGCCTCGTGGGCTTCGGCGCGGTGGTGGCAGCGCTGCCGGCTTTCGGCCTGGTGCGCGACTGGGTGCTCTCGATCGGCGGCGGCCCGCTCGTTTCGCTCGCTGCGGCGACCAACGTGCTGTCCGCGATCACCGGCTCGGCCTCGGGCGGACTGACCATCGCGCTGGATGCGCTAGGTGAAACGTATATGCGGCTGGCGACCGAAACAGGCGTCAGCCCCGACCTGTTGCATCGGGTGGCTGTGATGGGCTCCGGCACGCTCGATATCCTGCCGCACAACGGCGCCGTCGTTACGCTGCTCGCAGTGTGCGGCTCGACGCATGGCAAGAGCTACTTCGATATCGTGATGGTTGGCATCGTCGGACCGGTCATCGCCTTGGTCGCGGTCATCGCGATCGGTTCGACGATCGGCTCGTTCTGAGCGGTTGCCCGCCGGTCAGTGTCCGGCGAGCAAGGCCGCGCCGAGACCTGCCGCCAGAATCAGCAGCAGCAGCCCCGCCACCGGCCACCGGCGCAGCGATACGTCGGCAACCTCGAATCCCTCGGCGATGGCGCGGGCGAGGCCGGCGACGGGTCGTGCGGCGACGACCACGTCGCCCGCCGGAAGCCCGGGCATCCGGTCGCCCCAGCGCCACAAGGCGGCGGCCAGGACCGCGCCGAGCAGGATCGGCCAAACCGCCGATGCGAGAGCGGACAGATCAAGGACGTCGGCGATCCCGCCGCCCAGAACCGTCACGTAGAGCAGCCACGGCGCGAGGACCGCGGCTGCGGCGGTGACTAGCCAGGGCAACGCCAGTGTGGCCGGAGCGACGCGGCTGTCATCCATCGCCACGCTCGTCATCAGGCGGCGGAGGTAGTGCAGCATCAGCAGCGTCGTGCCGGCGGCCGAGAGGGTCGCGAGAAAGCCGACGAGGCCGGAGCCGAGCGGGGTCTTGATCGCCAGTTTCGCCAGCGCACCGCCGGTGAAAGGCAGCCCCGCGAGGCTGAGTGCGAGGATCGCGGCCGGCAGCAGCACCTGCCACGCGCAGCGGCGGCCGGTCGCGGTCATCACGCCGACGGCAAGGAACAGCCCGCCCTTCACCAGCACATGGTGCGCCGCGTAGAACGCCGCGATCAGCGCCGCGCCGCCATCGCCCGTCGCCAGCCCGGCGCCGAACACCGCCGCCAGCACGCCCATCTGGCTGATGCTGGAATACGCCAGCACCGTTTTCGGATTGCGCTGCGTGATGCCGATGGCCACGCCATAGAAGGCGGAAGCCAGGCCGACGGCGGCCAGCGCCGCACCCCAGTCCGGCAGCGCCGTTTGCATCGGCAGGAAACGGATCAGGCCGATCACCCCGGCCTTGACCGCCGCGCCGCTCAGCACCGCGGCCGCCGGGATGGGCGCCGCGGAATAGGCGAGCGGCATCCAGACATGAAACGGGATCAGACCGATCTTGATGCCGAAACCCAGCATCAGCAGCGCCAGCGTCGCCTCCCGCCACGGCGAGTTGGGCAGCGCCGCGACGCCGTCGCGGATCAGCAGACTGCCGCCCGGGGTCGCCTGCGCCAGCAGCACGAACCCCATCAGCAGGAACGCCTCGCCCAGTACCGCGAGCGCGACGTAGACCGAGCCCGCCCGCCGCGCGCGCGGCGTGCCATCGTGCACGACAAGCCCGTACGCGGCGAGGCTCACCATGGCGAACACCAGGTAGAAGCCGACGAGGTCGGCGGCCACGAAGACGCCGAGGCTGCCGGTCAGGGTCAGCAGCCACCAGACGGCGAAGCGGCCCGCATCCGCCGCGCCGCGCAGCGTGGCCGACGCGTACAGACCGGCTGCGATCCACAGCAGCGCCGCGACACCGAGCAGCATCGCACCGGGCGCGTCGAGCGCCAGCGTCAGGCCGAGCAGCGCCCCCGGCAGCACGATCATGCCGCCGGAGCATGCGATCGCGGCGACCAGCGCCGGTGCCGGCGCCAGTGCCAACAGCGCCGGCGCTCGCTGTCTCTGACGCGGCGACAGGCACGAAACCAGCAGCGCGAGCGGCACGGCCAGGGTCAGTGCAAGCAGCGCCCCCTCGCCCGTCATCGCGGCGCGACCTCGGCGGTGTCGGGGCGGCCGATCTCGAGCAGTTCAGACGCCTTCAGCGGCAAGAACCCCAGCAGGAGCGCGCACACCGCCAGGGCAAGCACCACGGCCTCGCGCTGCCTCGAAACCGGCGCCCGCAGCGTGATCGGCGCCTCCGAACGGGCGAAGGCCGGCCCCAGCACTCGAAAGACATAGCCGGCCGCGAGCAGGCCGCCGATGAGGATCACGACCGCCCACCACCACTGCCCCTCGGCGACCGCCGCCGTCAGCAGCAGCCATTTGGCGACGAAGCCGCCGCTCGGCGGCAGGCCCATCAGCGACATCCCGCCGAGCGCGAAAGCGGCAACGGTCATCGGCAGCACCCTGCCGACGCCGCCGAATCCGGCGATCCGATCGTGTCCCAGCGCCTCGCCCAGCAGCCCGGCGGCCATGAACATCGCCGCCTTGGCAACGGCGTGCGAGATCATCTGCAGGATGCCGCCGGTCCAGGCCACCCCGCTCCACGCCAGCGCCGCGCCCGATGCGGCAACGAAGGATTTCGGTGCGAGCGGGAACAGGAAGAACAGGTAGCCGATCTGCGCCACCGTCGAATACGCGATCAGCAGCTTCAGCCGTGCCTGGCGCAGGGCCAGGACGCTGCCGAAGATGATCGCGCTGGCGCCGAGCGCGCCGAGGATCTGCGCCGCCGCCTGATCCGGCAGCCCCGGCATCACATCGAACCAGAGGCGGACGACCAGGAAGAACGACCCCTTGACCACCAGCGCCGACAGCAGCGCGCTGCCCGCCGCGGGGGCGCCGGCATGGGCGGGCGGCAGCCACAGATGCAGCGGGAACAGCGCGGTCTTGGCCAGCAGTCCGGCGGTCATCAGCGCCGCCGCGATCCAGCTGATCGGAACGGCGCGAACCCGGTCCGCGAGCAGGACGATATCGAGCGTGCCGTAGGCGCCGTACAGCACCACCGTCCCCAGCAGGTAGAGCACCGAGCCGAACAGCGCGAACAGCAGGTAGCGCAGCGCCGCCGCGATCGTTTCGGGCCGGCCATCGAGGCACACCAGCGGCACCGCGCCGAACGTCAGCAGCTCCAGCGCGACGTACAGGGTGAACAGGTCGCCGCCGAACCAGATAGCGTTCAATGCGCCGCAGATCGCGATCAGCAGCGTCCAGAAGACCAGCGGGCCGCGCGTTTCGCCGCCGCCCGGCGCGGTCGCGAATGCCGGCCGCGCGAACAGCGCGATGGCGGTTGCGACCACGCCCGTGGTCAGCGCCATCGCCGCCGACAGCCCGTCGGCCCGGAACGCCACGCCGAGCGGCGGGGCCCAGCCGCCGACGACATATTGCGCGATCTCCCCGGTGCGCCAGACGCAGAGGGCGATCGCGGCGGCGACGGCCAGCAATGTCGGCATGAGCGCCAGCGCCACGCGCTCGGCGTGACGCCCGCCAAGCGCCAGCGCCAGCAGCACCCCGACGATAGGCAGCACGATCGCCACCACGAGCAGCGCGCCGCCCGAGGTCGAGGCGGCGGAGATCGCATCGGGATGCGGCATCAGCCGTCGGGTCCGGCGGCGGGCTCGGTCCTCGGCGGGTCGCTGTTCAGGCTGGCGCCGCCCGTTGCCTCGAACAGCCGCAGCACCAACGCGACGGCCAGGGCCGTGGCCGAGAACGCGACCACGATCCCGGTGATGACCATCGCCTGCGGCACCGGGTCGGCGCCCATTCCGGCCGCCGCGCCCCGGCGCGCGATGGCGCCGAACAGCAGAAACACGCCGCCGCCCAGCAGGTTGAAGGCGAGAATCTTGCGCAGCGGCTGGGGATGGACGACGACGCCGAACAGACCGAGGCCCACCAGCGCCGCGCCGCACAGCCCGAACAGCGTCGTTGCGGTCATCGCCCGGCCTCGCCGTGCCCTGCCGGGCGATGGCCCGCATCGCGGTGGCGCGGTTCGCGGCTGGGCGGTCCGGCGACCAGCAGGCCGAGGATCACCGCGATGGAGAGCGTTAGCGCCGCCTCGATGGCGATGATGAGCGACTTGGCGATGGCGGCGGGATACGACAGGAAGCCGTCGGCGACTGCGAATCCCGCCAGCCCGACGAGCAGGAATGCCGCCGGCCCGGCGACGAGCAGCAGCCGCAGCGGCAGCCGGCCGATCTCGGGCGCGCCGGTCAGGCCGGTCATCATGCTGAGGATCCACATCGCGGCCAGGATGGCGCCGCCCTGAAACGCGCCACCCGGAGCGATCGCGCCGACCCAGAGGATATACACGCCGACAACGATCCCGACCGGCGGCAGCACCCGCGCCAGAAACACGAGCGCGCCCCCTGAATCCGGTCGCACGGCAGGTACCGCCGCGCCGCCCCAGAAACGGTCCGGCGCGAGCGACCACACGCCCAGCAGCGCGAGCAGCAGCACGACCTTCTCCAGCAGCGTATCCACCGCGCGATAGGCGAGCAGAACGGCGGTGACCGGGTTGCCGACGTCGAGGGCCGCCAGATGCAGCGCCGCCTGCGGGGCGAGGGTCGGGGCCGGGTCGGGCGGGAACAGAACGAGCGCCGCCAGCGCGAGGGCGACGAGAACCGACAGCGCCCCCGCGGCGAGCCGCATCGCCGCGCCCGGCCGCTCGGCGGCCGAGGCGGCCTCGGTCGGGCGGAGCCGCGCGGCGGCGCCGATCAGTACCGCGCCGGTCACGCCGCTGCCGATCGCGGCCTCGGTCAGCGCGACGTCCACCGCCGCGAGGCGCACCCACACCAGCGCCAGCAGCAACCCGAAGGTCACGAAGCCCACGACCGCGGCGAACGCCGCGCGGGCGGCGATCGTCCAGACGGCGACCCCGAGCACCAGCACCGCCAGCCCGGCGTCGAACGCGAACCCCACGGTCATGCCGTGCCGCCGTCGCGCCGCGCCACGCGGGCGATGATCTGGGTGACGGTCGCGCCGACCAGCTGGGCGAGCAGCCAGACGGCGATCAGCTTCAGCCCATCGAGCCAACCGGTCGCACGCGGCAGCAGGCCAAGCACGATCAGGCCGAGCCCGAGATTGTCGGCTTTGGTCAGCGCATGCAGGCGGGTGAGCGGATCGGGGAACCGGAGCAGCCCGGCGGTGCCGGCAAGGAAGAAAAAGGCGCCGGCCGTTACCGCGACAACCGTCACGAACCCGCCGGCGAAATTTCCCAGCGCGCTCATTGTCCGCCTGCCCGCCCGTCGTCGCCCGATTCCGGACGGGCGGTCGCCCTGACGAACGCCGCGGCGGCGAAGGCGGCCAGCAGCGCCAGGGTCAGGGCGACGTCGATCGCGGACGAAACGCCCGTCGCCGAGGCCAGCAGCAGGAGCGCGGCGATGCCGCCCGAACCCAGCAACTGCGCCGCCATGATGCGATCGGCGTCGGTGGGCCCTCGCAGTACCCGCGCGAGGCCCAGCGCCACCATCGCCAGAACGAAGCCGGCGGCGATGAGAAGAAACTCAGCCATCTTCAGGCGGAGCCAGCGCCCGGAGAAACAGCGCCTCCTCGCGGGCAAGCTGCGCCAGCATCGGCTGGCCGATATCGAGGCAATGCACCACCATCGCCCCGGCGCCGTCGGTCGCCACCGGCAGCGTGCCGGGCAGCAGGCTGGTGAAGGCGCAGAACGCGTCCCGCGCCGGGCCGGGCGGCAGGCGCGTGGGGAAGGTCACGAACCCGGGGCGCAGCGGCAGCGCCGGATGCAGCGCCCGCCAGGCGACGTCCACGCCGGCGACGACCGACTGGCCGGGAAAGCGGAGCGCCAGCCGCGCCACACCGAGCATCGACAGGTGCCACGACCCGGGCGGCAGCAGGCGCAGGCTCGCCCATGTCGCCGCCAGCACCGCGACGGCGGCGGCCGGCAGGTCCGACAGGCTGACACCGGCCAACATCAGCCACAGCGCAAGAAAACCCGCCCCCCGTGCGGCCGCCGCGCGCGCGTACCCGGTCGCTGTCGTCATGGGCGGAAAACTCGCCGGCGGTGGAGCATTCTGTTACATCCTCTTATCGGATGCGGCGGTCACGTGCCGGGCGCGTGGGCGGCGATATTCCCGCCGGCGGCCGTCTCGCGGATGCCGAACCAGGCGACATACAGTGCCGGCAGGAACAGCAGGGTCAGCACCGTCGCAACCAGCAATCCGCCCATGATGGCGATCGCCATCGGGCCCCAGAAGATCGTGACCGCGATCGGTATCAGGCCGAGCACAGTCGAGATCGCGGTGAGCACGATCGGCCTGCACCGGGAAAGGCTCGCTTCGACGACGGCGTCCCAGGCGGGCTTCCCCTCCCGTCGTTCGATTTCGATCTGTTCGATCAGAATGACGGCATTGCGCGCGACCATCCCGAGCAAGGCGAGAATGCCGAGGATGGCGACGAAGCCGAGCGGCCGGTGGAAGGCGAGCAACGCCCCGATCACGCCGATCAGGCCCAGAGGCACCACGCCCAGCACCAGAAACAGGCGGCTGAAGCTTTGCAGCTGCATCATCAGCAAGGTGATCATCAGGAACAGCATCACCGGCAGCACCGCCACCACCGAGGCCTGCGACTTCTGGCTCTCCTCGACGGTGCCGCCGATTTCGATGCGGTATGACGGCGGCAGCGTCGCGCGGATCCCCGCGACGGCCGGCGCGAGCGCCTCGGCAACGGCTTCCGGAAGTTGGCCATGCGCGACGTCGGCCTGCACGGTCAGCGTGTTGGTGCGGTCGCGCCGCCAGATCAGCGGGTATTCCTGCGCAAACTCCAGCGTCGCGACCTGGCTCAGCGGCACGGTGCGTCCGTTCGGCAGCAGAACCTGGAGGTTGCGCAATGTGGACAGCGACAGCCGCTGCTCGTCCGTCGCCCGCGCCACGACGTTGACGAGATAGATGTCATCGCGCACCTGCGTTACCGGGGCGCCGGTGACGACGCCGGTCAGCGCGCCGGCGATCGCCTCGGAACTCAGCCCGAGCAGCCGCGCCTGCTCCTGATCGATCCGCACACGGACGGTGCGCGCCGGTTCCATCCAGTCGTAATTCACGTCCCGCGTGCCCGCATTCGACGCCACCGCCTGCGCCAGCTGCAACGCGATATCGCGCACCTGATTGATATCCGGGCCGCTGACCCGGTATTGCATCGGCCAGCCGACCGGCGGGCCGAGCCCCAGCGGCGAAACGCGGCTCACGGTATCGGGAAACTTCTCGGCCAGCGCGGCTTCGAGCCGGTTCTGCAGGCGCTCCCGCGCGCCGAGATCCTTGGCGATCACCACCGCCTGCGCGAAGAAGTCGTTCGGCAGCTCCACCGCGAGCGGCAGATAGAACCGGATCGCGCCGCGGCCGACATTGGTGCTCCATTGTGCCACGTCGGGGTCGTGCGCCAGCAGATCGTCCAGCCGTTTCGTCAGATCGTCGGTGGCGTAGATCGACGCGTTCTGCGCCAGCCGCAGATCGACCAGCAGCTCCGGGCGGTCCGACGGCGGGAAGAACTGCCGTTGCACCAACGGCACGGCCATGACGGCGGCGACGCCGCAGGCCAGGGTAACGCCGATGGTAAGCCAGCGCGCCCGCATCGCGCCGACCACCAGAGCGCGAAACCCGCGCATCAGCAGGCCGGGTTTGGTCGCGCCCGCCTTCGGCGCGGCGAGCAGCCAGACGCCGAGCAGCGGACCGAACAGCACCGCGATGAACCACGAGCCGATCAGCGCGATGCTCACGACGACGAAGATCGAGAACGTGTATTCGCCGGCCGAACTGCGCGCGAACCCGACGGGCACGAAACCGGCCGCGGTGATGAAACTGCCGGTGAGCATCGGCATCGCGACACTCGTATAGGCGAAGGTCGCCGATTTCTCCTTGCTGTCGCCCAGCGCGAGGCGGGTGCTCATGACGTCGACCATGGTCATCGCGTCGTCGACCAGCAGGGTGAGCGCGATAATCAGTGCGCCGAGCGAAATCCGCTGCAGATCGACGCCGAACATTTCCATCAGCGGGAAGGTGATGGCGAGCGTCAGCGGGATCGACAGGGCGACGACGGCACCGGCGCGGAACCCGAGCGAGACGATGCTGACGATCATGATGATGACGATCGCCTGCCACAGCGAATCCGTGAACTCGGTGATCGCGTGATCGACGACATGCGGCTGATCGGCCACCAGGTTCGCATCGATGCCGACGGGAAGATCGGCCACGACCTCCTGCATCGTCGCCGCCACGTTGCGGCCGAGCGTCAGCACGTCGCCGCCCTCGCGCATCGCGAGGGCGAGGCCGATGGCGGGCTTGCCGTTGACGCGGAACAGCGGCCGCGGCGGGTCGGAA
>Ga0209415_10012347_pt1 | contig 14244 bp, 10 predicted proteins | sample PeaSoiSIISIP2007_FD_187696 | JGI IMG/M metagenome (GOLD analysis project Ga0209415, IMG submission 187696) | Peat soil microbial communities from Weissenstadt, Germany - SII-SIP-2007 (SPAdes) (version 2) | ecosystem: Environmental > Terrestrial > Soil > Wetlands > Peat | place: Germany... | reverse complement strand
GATCCCTGGTATGCGGTTGGCCACTTCCGTGCGGCTGGGATGGCGAGGCGTTTCCGGATCGGTGGGACGGATCGATCCGCGGTGGCCGGTTGATTGTTTACTGATCCCGCCTGCTGCCGAACTTAGCTATTACGTCCAGCACCGACAATCTGCTCGGAACCTTAGGCGCGCTGAGTGAGAGCACTGTCAATTTTTATGCCCCCAGCCACCGGGCCTGCCGGTAGAGTCGATCGACCCGGTTGGCACAATCACCATCAACTCGTATCAGTCAACCGAACGACCGATCTGTCCGAACACTTCAATTCGTCCAAGGAGCTGGATGTCGGCCGAGGGACCGTGGGGCATCAGTTTCGCGGAGTGGCTCCTGGGGTTGCTGCTGGCTGTGGCTTGGCGAGCTGGCCTTCCTTATTGAGTTCCTCCGGCAAGGGTTTTCCCTTTGTTTCCGGAGCCCAGATTAACGCGACGAGGCCGAGAACAAAGACCGAGGATAGGATGATTCCCGCAAGGCAGGCTCTCGTGCCAGAACGAAAATTCGCTGCCCCATGCGGTCAAAAAGCCAGCCGCAGGCAGCGATCAGGAATACTTGCCAATGATACGGAGTGACGGCCTCAAACAGACTCGCCTGCTGGTTGGCGGGAGCTTGGGTCGGATCAGACTGGCTGCAAGCGCGCCGCATGCGCTGCATCAAACTCGATGCCACGCCGGCAGGCAAGCAGGTCTATGACGGGCTTGGCTTCAAGAGTGAATGGACGCTGGCGAGCTGGGAACACGCCGGGCTGCAAGTCGCGAAACCGGACGACGCACGTCTTCGGCCGTGGCGGGCGTCGGACCTCCGGCTCATCGCCTCGTTCGACGCCGCCGCGTTCGGGGTCTCGCGCGAAAAGCTGGCGGAGGCATTGGCCTCGCAGAGCCGGCTCGCGCTCGTGATGGAAACCGCGCCTGGCCGCGTCGTAGGTTACGGCTTTATCCGGCCCGGCTCGCGAGCGACCTACTTGGGTCCCATCGTGGCCGCGTCTGACGAGGTGGGTCTTCAACTCGTCCGAGCCCTCCTCGCGAACACCAGTGGGGAAAGAGTTTTCTGGGACATCCCGGACGCAAACACTGCGGCTGTGGACTGGGCGCGTCAGCAGGGCTGCATCCAGCAACGGATGCTGACGCGCATGTATCTCGGCGAGAACACGACGCCGGGCAACCCGCGGCAACAGTTCGCGCTGGCTGGACCGGAAGTGGGATGAAGCCCCCTGCCGCGAACATTTTCCGACGCCACCTTGTCTGAATTTTCAGTTATGAAGAAGCCCGTTTCCTCCGCGCTCCTGGGATCCGGCGCCGTTCACCATCCCGCTGCCATGAGGACCCCGCCATCGCTGTTCTCGCTGCCACAGGTCATAGAGGACGACGCGCAGCTTGACGACGTCCTCAGCCGCCCCCGCCCGGCGCTGGTGGAGTTCATCCGCCAGGTGCACAGCCCTCTGCTAATCCTCGGCGCGGGCGGCAAGATGGGACCAACACTGGCCGTGCTGGCGAGCCGCGCTGCTGTGGCGGCGGGGCACAAACTCCGCGTCGCCGCCGTTAGCCGCTTCCGCGATGCCGCCACCCGCGAGTGGCTGGAGTCGCGGGGCGTCGAAGCCATCTGCTGCGACTTGTTCGACCGCAAAGCCATGGCCGGGTTGCCCGACGCCGCCGACATCCTCTACCTCGTGGGTGTGAAGTTCGGCACCAACCAAAATCCGTCACTCACCTGGCGAACACGATCATCCCAACCAACGTGGCAGAGCGTTTCCACGAGGCGCGAATCGTCGCGCTTTCCACCGGCAACGTCTATCCGATGGTTCCTATCGCCAGTGGCGGTGCGACAGAGACAGATCCGTTGACTCCGCTCGGGGAATACGCCAATTCCGCCGTCGCTCGCGAACGGCTTTTCGAGTTCCATTCACGGCAACGCGGAACGCGGATGGTCCTGCTGCGGCTCAACTATGCCTTCGATCTCCGCTACGGCGTGCTCCACGACCTTGCGCGGAGGGTCTGGTCAGGCGAGGCGGCGGATCTGACGAGCGGTTACTTCAATTGCATCTGGCAGGGTGACGCCAACGACTGCATTTTGCGGTCACTCGACCTGACTGCGAGTCCCCCGCTCCCGCTGAATCTGACCGGGCCGGAGATTCTTTCCATCCGCGCGGTAGCGACGCGGCTGGCGGAACTGATGGGTAAATCGGTGAAGTTCACCGGCGTTGAGTCGGGCTTGGCCCTGCTCAACAATCCTGCCCGAGCCTGCAAGCTGCTCGGCCCCCCGCCCACTCCCCTGGAACTTGCGATGCGCTGGACGGCGCATTGGGTGATGCATGGTGGCGCGTCGTTGAACAAACCAACCCATTTCGATGTGTGTGATGGCAGATACTGAGCCGCTTCGTGAAGCGTAAAAGGTAATGCGTAAAACGAAACCATGAATGAGTTCCCACAACCGCCAGTCTGGGCGTTGGATGGCTTGCGCGACGGACTGGTCATCCCCGCGCATCCACTCGCGCTCACGCGCCACCGGAAACTGGACGAGTGCCGTCAGCGCGCGCTGACACGCTATTACCTTGCGGCTGGAGCAGGCGGGCTGGCGGTCGGGGTTCACACGACGCAGTTTGCCATCCGGGAGCCGAAACACGGCTTGCTGCGCCCCGTGCTCGAACTGGCCGCCAGGACAGCCTCGGAACAGACGGCTGGAACGGGGCAGCCCGTGCTGATCGCAGGGATCTGCGGTCGCACACCGCAAGCCGCGGGCGAGGCTCAACTCGCTCGCGAGCTCGGCTACCACGCCGGGTTGTTGTCGTTGGCGGCGCTGCCCGACGCCACAGAGCGCGAACTGATCGCACATTGCCGAACGGTGGCACACGAGATTCCGCTGGTCGGTTTCTACCTTCAGCCCGCGGTCGGCGGTCGGCTGTTGCCTTTCAAGTTCTGGCGGCGCTTCGTCGAAATCCCAAATGTCGTCGCCGTGAAGATCGCGCCGTTCAATCGCTATCAGACGCTCGACGTGCTGCGCGCCGTGGCCGAAGCCGGACGCGCCGGTGACATCGCACTCTACACAGGCAACGACGATCACATCCTGCTCGACCTGCTCACCGAATGGGTCATCCCGACGACACGCGGCATGCAGCGCGTGCGCATCGTGGGCGGATTGCTAGGACAGTGGGCCTGCTGGACGCGGCGCGCGGTGGAATCGCTGAAGCGATGCAAAAAACTCCGCGGATCCAAGATCATTCCCGCGGAACTCCTCACGCTGGCTGGACAGCTCACCGACGTAAACGCCGCCGTCTTCGACGCTGCGCACGGCTTCGCAGGTTGCATTGCTGGCATCCACGAAGTGTTGCGCCGCCAAAACTTGCTGACGAACGCGCTTTCGCTCGAACCCCACGAGCGGCTCTCTCCTGGCCAAGCCACGGAAATCACCCGTGTTTGCGCTGCCTATCCACATCTCACCGACGACGACTTTGTGCAGGCGAACCTAAACGACTGGTTGGGCACGAAAGGAGCCAAAGAACCATGAAGGCCGGATTCTTCTCCTGTTGTTATCAGGCGATTTGCGGCACCATGAAGGCTTTGCGATAGGCACTTGTGAGAAGCGCGTTGGCCTCGGCGGCGAATTCTCCGATGAAGCGCTCCTGTTTGGTATCGAAGGTCAGCCACGGCCCGAGAATTTCCTTCGCGACGAAGTCTATTTCGTTCGCGCGCAGATGCTCACGGTAACGGGCGACGGCGTCCGACAGCACTGGATTCGCCTTCGTCCGCTCCAGGGCGGTGCCCGGCGGCGCTGTCTGGCCGAGGCGATGCGAGATGCTGATCTGGTGGCAACAGGCGGCGGAGAGATGCCCTTCAAGCACGTCGGAGTGCAAAGCGCCAGCCTTACGGCTGCGCGTCACCTCCACGAAGTTGGCCAGGTGCCCGGTGTCCATGTCGCCCCAGGGAATGGGACCGAACTTCTTGATTTCTTTTCCCCGGTTGTCGAAGGCCGCGCCGCTGACATGGGCACCCGCGAAATAGCCGCCTTCACATTGGAGCACAACGCCCACCTTGGTGTTCTGAAAAGAATCCATGGCTTCCGAGTCCTTCTTCTCCGGCAAGCCACGGATTTCGCAGTAAATGGGAGCCGGCTGGTAGTCCAAAATGGCGACCTGCGTGTTGGGTGTCTCTCCATCGTCGTCGAATTTGAAACGACCGCCAACGCTCATCACGCGCGGGGCAGCCGCATCCAACTTCATCACCCAGCGGCACATGTCAATGTAGTGAACGCCATTGTTGCCCATCTCACCGGACCCAGTGGACCAGACCCAATGCCAATCGTAGTGCAACTGTTTGCGTCTCAGCGGATGCTTCTCGACGGGGCCGCACCATAGGTCGTAATCCACCTCGCCAGGGATCGGCGTTGGCTCCCCGACCTTGCCGATGCTGGAGCGTTGCCGGAAGACGATCACCCGCGCAAAGCGGATGGGGCCGAGTTCTCCGCGCTGGACCCATTCGAACGCATCCCGCAATACGGAACTGGAGCGGGCTTGCGTCCCGGCTTGGACGATGCGGCCGCCTTTCCGCGCGGCCGCCACCATCTGCCGGCCTTCCCAGATATTGTGCGAGATGGGTTTCTCCACGTAAACATCCTTGCCCGCCTGGCAGGCCCATACGGTCGCCAGCGCGTGCCAGTGGTTGGGCGTGGCCACGACCACCCCGTCCACGGACTTGTCATCAAACACCCGGCGCAGGTCCCCATAAACCGCGACCCCTGATCCTTCAACTGAGTGGCCTGACGCGCCAAGATGCCCTGGTCCACGTCGCACAAGGCGACGACGCGCACGCCTGGAACATTTCCCAGTGCACTGATGAGTTGGCGCCCTCGGCCGCCCACGCCTCCCACCGCTTCCTTTGAGCCCACCCCCACAACGGCAATGCGCACGTGATCGTTGACACCGGATGGATTCGACCCTGTCGTGGCCGCCAGGCCAAGCCTCGGCACACCCAGCGCCAGTGCGCCAGTGCCCGCAGACTTCAAGAACGCTCTGCGTGCGACCCGCTTCACTGGTTGGTATTGCTGGTCTTTCATTGGTTCTCCCGGGTTGCCGCTGGTCCGTAGGGGTTTTCTGAATAAGCGTTCAAAACAGCACGCCGTTCGCGCGGGCGGCGACCGCGGGACGATTTGTCGGCCGTCGGTGCCAAGCCGGATGTCGCGCTCGACAAGACTCCAGACGCAGCCGATATGCATAAGAAAATCCGACCGTTAACGCAAGCCAAAACCGCCAGTCCAGCTAACCGACCGGCCCGTCCGGCCAAATCCGACCACAGCGCCTCACTCCGCCCGCGCCGTCTGCGCCGCCTGGGCCCATCGCCGCGCCGTTCGACCTGCCAGCCAGGTTTCGAGGCATACCAGGCCCAAGGCCGCTAGCAGAAACCAGCGCCAGAGTTTTTGGCGGCTTTCCAGCTCAGTGTTCTGCAACAGGACTTTGCGCTGGAGTTCCCGGCTGACGGGTTGCCTCGCGAGTGAAACCGGTGCGCCCAAGCGCTCCAGCTCATCCACCGAAAGCGGCGCGGTGCGGCTCTCCTCCGGATCCAGGTTGACGGCGAATCGCTGCGTTTTCGCAGGCGACACCAGTGTATAAATTCCTGGCATAAGCGTGCGGGAGAAATTCGTCTGGCCGATCGCCAGCTTCGTCTCGGAGCCGTCGGGAAGGCGGATCGAAGACCCGCGGTCGGTCGATTGCGCGAGGGCGCCGGGCCCGTCCTTTTCTGAGCCGACGTCCTGCGCCAGCGGGAGGCTGTCACCCACTTTGTATTGAGCCGGGCTGGGCGCGGCTGCCCCAGCGGTTTCAAGCAAGGAATAAAGCAGCGGGACGAACTTGGTCGAGAGGGCAAGCTGGCTGTCGGCCGGGTCCCACCCGGAGGTGAGGATGAAAACGCGGCCTTTGCCGACCGGCGCTTCGACCAGCGCAGGGTCCCCGCTGTCGAACTTGGCGATCATGCGCGCGCCAGGGACGGCGGAGGCGTCCAATCGGCGGTATTTCCAGAAATGGATTTTGGTAAAATCGCTAAAACGCGGGTCGGCAAATGGCGCGAAAAGCGGATGGCGGAAATCGATCTCTGCGAGCATTGCGTAGTTATTGGGATGGGCCTCTTCGATGCCAAGGTGGTCGAGTCCGATAAGGCGCGCCAGGGTTGCCGCGGCAGCGTCGCTCCTGAGCGTAACGAGGGCGGTCTTGCCGGCGGCAATCTCCTCGTGGAGCGTGTTGGCGCCGGCCTCGGGCAGCGCACCGGTAATGAACAGCACGGCGGCGGCTCGCGCTTCGGTTTCGAGATTCGGAGAGCCGGGCGAGCGGGCCAACACTTGAACGGCTTGCCGCCGCGTTTCTTGAAACGCGCGTTCGAGAAAGTAAAGTGGCTGCTTGGGGTCCTGCGCCGAGTCGTTCCCGAAATAAAGGACGTTCAGGCGTTGGGTCTCCGGCGGCACCGCGAAGACAGTGTTGTCGAACTCCTCGTCATCGCCTTGAAGAATGATGCGATCTACGTTCTGTGTCGCAGCGGGCAGGGACAGCGCCAGGATGCGGCTCTGGCCGGGCGAAACGTAGAGGCTGGACGGTTCGGCGGCAAAGCCCTGCCCATCCGCTCGAGCCCAGCCAACGCGGAATTGCTCCCGTTTGGAATCCGGCGCATTGCTCACCCGCACGCGCACGCTGGCAGCGGATTTAGGACCGGCGTCCTCCGCGTCATTGACCAATTGGAGGGAAGCGTTGCTCGAACGTTTAGGGCTAACGGCTTGCACGGACAGTTCAATGCCTCGGGGCCATTCATAACCCTGCAAGGTTCCAAGCCGGCAACCCTCTTGCAGATCCGTAACCAGCACGATTTGCCGCCGCCCGGCGGGGGCATTGCTGCCGGTATCCGCCAGCAACTCGGCCGCGCTAATGAGCGCATGGCCCAGCTCAGTGCCCGACCAGCCCGGAGAAAGCTCGGCCAGTTTGCCGGCGGCCAAAGCCACTCGTTGCCCACTCGGGGCCGCTTTCCATTGGTCGAAAGACATGATGGGATTCAGTTGCCGGTCGAAGGTGAACACGGCCGCCTCATCGAGGGGGGAGGTTTGGTGCAGGAAAGCGTCGGCGCGCTCGCGCGCCTGTTGCCAAAGATCGCCACGCCTCATGCTGGCGCTGGTGTCCACGAGCAGGATCACACGCCGGGCGGCGGCGCCCTGCGGGGCATCACTGACGGCCTTGCGGAGGAACGGGCGGGCGAAACCCACGGCCAGCAGGCAAAGGACCAGGCACCTCAAAAACAAGAGCAGGAGATGCTCGAGCCGGCTGCGGCGAGTAAGCCGCGGGGGGGTAGGCAGCAGGAACATGAGCGAACTAAAAGGTGTGCGATCGCGCGTGGTGCGCCGGATGAGATGGAAGACCACGGGCAAGCCCACGGCCAGAGCTCCCAAGAGGAACAGGGGCCTTAGAAAGTTCATGCGGCGCTCCTGGCAGCGTGACGGCCCACTCGCTGCACCCGGCGCCCGCGCGCCATCCTTTGTCGGAGGACCTCAAAAAGGGCCAGCTCAAGCGGCCGGGTGGTCTGGAGACGATGCAACACGGCGCCCAGGCGTTGACAAATCGCCTTCAGTCGCCCGCAATGGTCCTCGAGCTTGCGCAGATACTCCCTCCGAGCAGAGGCCGGATCGATAAAGAGCGTGCGACCGGACTCGACGTCTTCGAACACGGAAGGGTTTTGGAAATCGAAGGTGCATTCCGCCGGGTCAAGCACCTGGAACACCATCACGTCATGACCGCAGGCGATTAAGGCCCCGAGATCTCGTTCGAGACGCTCCAGGGGACCGAGGAAATCCGAGAGAAAGATCACCAGCCCGCGCTTGCGCACGATTTCAGCCAAGCGTTTGAGCGGCGCGGCCAGATCTGTGGCGGAGCCGGCGGCTGGCCGCTCCAAGGCCAGCATCAGGTGGCGCAAATGGCCGGTGCGATGGCGCGCCGGCAGGTATTGGCGGATCTGTTCATCGAATGTGAGCAACCCCACTGCATCTCCTTGGAGATAGAGAAAATGCCCGAGGGTGGCCGCCAGCGTGGCGACATACTCCGCCTTCGCGTAGCCGGTCGAGCCGTAGGACATCGAGCGGCTGTGGTCAGTCAGCAAATAGCAGCGCAAGTTGGTTTCGTCCTCAAATTTCTTGATGAAATATCTGTCGCTGCGCGCAAAGACGCGCCAGTCCAGATAGCGTGGATCGTCATCGGGGGTGAACTGGCGGTACTCGGTGAACTCGACGGAGAAGCCGTGGTACGGGCTGCGGTGAATCCCATTCCAGAAGCCTTCGACGACGACGCGGGCGCGCAACTCGAGGTTACGGATGCTCATCAAGGCCTGGGGGTCGATGAGCGAGCCAGGCTGCTTGGCTGAAGTGCCGGAAAGGGTTGAAGTCATTTGTTCCGTGGAGCGACTTGGGCGAGGGCGTCAGGCAGCCGCTGGCGACTGGACCCGTTCGAGCAGCCGGTTAATGACGGCTTCGACATTGATGCCTTCGGCTTCGGCGCGGTAATTGAGCAGAATGCGATGCCGCAAAGTCGGCTGCGCCAGTGCGCGGATATCATCTGCCGTCACATGGGCGCGGCCTTTAAGCAGGGCCCGAACTTTGGCGCCAAGCACGAGGAATTGGCCGGCGCGAGTGCCGGCGCCCCAACTCGCCCACTCGTTGAGGAAATCCGCCGTGCCAGGTTGGTGGGGGCGGGAGGCGGCAGAGAGGCGGACGGCGTAACGAACAACTTCCTCGGCCACGGGGACTTTGCGAACGAGTTGGTGGAATCGGAGCACATCCTGACCGGTGAAAAGCGGCGCGATGGGCGCCGGCGGTTCGGCGGTGGTGCGCGTAACCACTGCCACCTCCTCGTCCTCAGGCAGGTAATCCATCACTACATTGAACATAAAGCGGTCCAGTTGAGCCTCGGGCAATGGGTAGGTGCCTTCCATCTCGATCGGGTTTTGTGTGGCCAGGACAAAGAAGGGTTCGTCCAATACATGGCGAATTCCCGCCGCCGTCACCTGGTGCTCCTGCATCGCCTCGAGCAAAGCCGCTTGTGTTTTGGGCGGCGTGCGGTTGATTTCGTCGGCCAGAATCATATTGGCAAAGACCGGCCCGCGCACGAAAACCATCCGGCGCCCTTCGCCCGTGTCCTGCAGGATTTCCGTGCCGGTAATGTCGGCGGGCATCAGGTCGGGGGTGAATTGAATGCGTTGGAATTTGAGATGAAAAATCTGAGCGATGGATTTAACCAGGAGCGTCTTGGCCAGGCCCGGAGCGCCGGTAATGAGACAGTGCCCTCCGGCAAAGAGCGCGATCAGGATCTGTTCGATGACCTCCTTTTGGCCGACGATGACCTTAGCCAATTCGGTTTCGATTTGGGTGCGGCCGGTAGTGAGCCGTTGGAAGGTGTCGCGGTCTTCGAGTTGGGCCGAAGAGAGCGAAGGTTGAGGTGCGGTCGTTTCGATGGTGTTCATAGGTAGCGTGCGCGGTTCTGGACGCGGATTGTTACGATGAGCCGATTCGGATTAAGAAGAGTCCGTTTCATGCATTGCACAGCAGTGTTTAATGAGTCATGAGGTAAAAAACTATGTTGATGGCGAGCGGGTAGGCGCGGGCTTCGGAAAAATTCTTGAAGTATTCGATGTCCTCGCCTTCCCGCTCCCACCCGTCGCCATTGTCGGTGTTGTGGGTGGCGATGACCATGATGCGCTGTTTGTCGTCCAGCCAGGCGCGCACGTGCATTTCCCGCCCATCTTCGCCGTAGCGATGCGTAGTACGCCCGCGTTCCCAGACGTGGATGCTTGGTACTTGAAGGGCGTTTTTGTCCGACTTGAGATCAAACACGCAATGGAAGAGCGGGTGATTCATGGGCAGCTCCACCCATTGGCGATCGGGTAACACGCGTTTCATGACGCGCTCGAAGTTCTCCCATTCGCGCGTTCCCCAGAAATCGTCGGCCATGAGTGCTCCGCCATTGAGCAGGTATTTCTTTAGCGGCGGCACTTCTTCATCACGCAACTCCATGCGGCCAGGTTTGACGGCATAAATAAACGGGAATTCAAATAGGTCCGGACTGTTGAGTTTGATCACCCGGCCGTCGGGATCGACCCTCATCGAAGTCAATTGTTGGAGGCGAAAGGAGAGATTCAAATCGCTGTCGGGATAATCATTGACCCACCCCATCCAACTAGGACCGCGGAAGCCGTTAAACTTGTAGATGATGCGCGCGAAGGTGAAGACGTCTTTCTCGAAACCGGGTTCGTTGGTCCAATTAGGGGTGCCGGTGCTGTGGGAGGCGGTTTCGCGGGCCGTGCGCACGGTGTCCTCGTTGACCAGGTCGCCGCCTTCGGTCCGGACGATTGGGCCGTCTGGATTGCCACGACCCCAACCGCCCCAGCCACCCCAGTCGTTTTGCGCCGCGCAAATGCCGACGCCGAGCGCGGCGGCTGCACCCAGCAAAAGAAGTGGTGTCCCGGGTTTCACGATCAGTGCGTCATGAGGTAAAATATGATGTTGATACCCAGGGGGTAGCCGCGCTTTTCGGAAAACTCATGGAAGAAACCGTCGTCCTCGCCTTCCCGTTCCCAACTGTCGCCGTTGTCGCAATCGTGCGTCGCGATGACCATGATGCGTCCCTTGTCGTCGAAGATCGCCCGCACGTGCATATCATGAGCTTCCGCGCCCTGCATGTCGTCGTTGTGGTAATCGTCGTGGTATTGTTCCCAGGTGATGCCATAGAAACGGCTGTGCGGGTCAAGGCTCTCCGCGCCTTGCCGGCTGTTGGGGGTCTGGAGTTTATTGAGGGGGCCTTTGAGATCGAAAACGCAGTGAAAGAGCGGGTGGTCCATGGACAAGTCAGTGAACTGGCGCTCGGGCAGTACGCGCTTGATGTTGTGCTCGAAATTGTCCCATTGCTTTTGTCCCCAAAAATCGTCGGCCATCAGCACGCCGCCGTTGAGAAGATATTTTCGGAGAATGGCAACTTCAGAGTCCCTTAAGTCGAGGCCCCCGGGTTCAACCATATAAATCCAAGGATAGTCACAGAGCGAAGGGTCGGTGAGGCGAAGCACGCGGCCATCGGGATCGGTTCGGATCGAGGTGACCTGCTGGATGCGGAACGAGAGATTCAAATCGCTGTCCGGGTAGTCGGTAATCCAACCCATGGGACTGGAGGTGACGGAAATGCCGGAGTCGTCGGCCGCGCGGCGGTAGATGATGCGCGCGAAGGTGAAGACGTCTTTCTCGAAACCGGGCTCGTTGGTCCAATTGGGGGTCCCGGTGCTGTGGGAGGCGGTTTCGCGAGCCGTGCGCACCGTGTCCGCATCGACGGCCACATGGCCTTCGGTATAAACAATGCCAGTGTCTCCGCCGCCTGGGTGCCGATGCCATCGCCAACGTTGGGCCAGGGCTCCGCTGGCGACGACCAGCACGGCCATCGAAATAAGGGCAAGGCGCTTTCTCACGGCTCCGCTTTGAGTACGCCCCGACTGGCGGGGTGGTTGGATTGTGCGGAAGCGTCCGGCGAAGGATGCGACAGAGGCGAGGTCGAGTTAGGATTAAGATTAGGATTCGGAGCCAAGCTTGGAGCGGAGGCAAGATGTAGGGCACCGCCAGGGCCATCGTTCATGGTATGCGGGGAGTCGCCTTCAATTTCAAGCAAGAGCCGCAAGGCGGCGCGGTAGCGCGGAGCTTCTTCAAGGGCCTGCAGCACATGCCTGCGCGCCTGGGGATCACCGGCGCGGTGCAGAAGCCGGGCGAGTTGGTAATGAACCTCTACCGGATCAGGTGGATCCAATTCGAGAAGCGATCGATAGGCTTCGATGGCGGTTGGCATCTGGCCGATTTTTTCGGCGGCTTGCGCGAGGAAGCGATAGGGCAGCGGCACCAACGGGTCCACGGCCAGGTAGCGTTGCGCATTCAGCGCGACTGCCGGCCAATCCTCTGCTGCCGCCGCTAATTCCATCACGCGCCGGTAAGCATCCACGGCGGCATCATCCTTCTCTGCCAAATGCGCCAGGACCTCGCGCTCCGCATTTGTTTCTCCCATTTCGTGATGCACCGTGGCCAGGAGCCGGTAGGCGCTCTGTGGACCGGTGAAATCGGGGTACAGCGCGAGCAACCGCTCCAGCAGCGTTTTGGCCTGCGGCCATTGTTTCGCCCCGACGAGCTCCTGGGACTGCCGGTTCATCACCCAGAAATTGGTCGGCCGGTCTTTGGCCCAGGCTTGCCAGGCCAAGTCCTCCGGCTGGGCGGGGGTTGGCGCTTTGTTTCGTTGCGCGCGCCTCGAAGCCGCAGCATCGCCTAGCTCCTCAGTCTGCTCCGCAAGCTCGGGCTTTTCAAAATCCAGTCCGGGTGCCAGGCTCTGGGCCCGTTGGCGGGCGAAGGCGGCGAACTCTTGTTCGAGTGTGGCCATGGGCGCGGTGTGCTGCTCGATGGCGTGATTGACTTCAGCTCCCTCGCCCAAGTCGCTCAAGATGGCCTTGAGTGGTTCGAGGCCGAATCGCTGGACGAGGAACTCGACGACGAGGGAGGATTCGTAATAGGCGAACTGCAGGTGAAGAGCTGAGCGCGGCGCCAGGAAGGCGCCGCTAAGCTTGGCGATCGGGGTGAGGTCATCCCCCAGCAACATCTCCCGATAATCGGGGTTCAGATGCTCCCCCCAGGATGGATTGGCCTGGCGCTCTTCATAAACGGAAATGCCTTCGCTTAGCCAACGGGGCATTTTGTTCCGGGTCTTTTGCAACGTGATCACGTGACAGAATTCGTGCCAGAGGACGGATTGCCAGTTGACGTTCTGACCAGGCCGAGCGGCGGGACCGTTGGCGGTAACGACGGAACCGAAACACACGCCCAAATACCCCGGATTGCCTGGCATCCCAAACGTGCGTACCGCAAAGTCCTTTTGCTCCGGGAACACCTCGACAGTCGTCGGGCGCTTAGGTTCCAGGCCATACTTGGCGCTTAGCGTGGAGCGGGCGCGTTCGAGCAAGTCAAGCACCCGCGCCCCATAAACTGCGGCTTCGTGGCGGCTAATGCGAACGAGGAAATCCTGGTTCGTCAGGGTGGCGAACTTCTCCATCCCTTGGTGCAGTGTGGCCAGGTTATAGGCCTCGACATCGTAAGCATCCTGTTTTTGGACCTCTTCGACCAGTTTCCATCCTTGGGCTTCGTCGCCCAGGCGGAGCAAGTCCTGAGCAAGCTGGGCCTTGGCCGGCAAATACTCCGGGTCGAACTGCAGAGCTCGGCGCTGGTGGGCAGCTCCCTCGGCGAAACGGTAGTTTTGGGAAAGCTTGAGTCCAATCAGGTAGTCCACCTCGGGATTGTTTGTCCAAAACTTAAGCCCGATGGTGCGCGCTGTTTCCTCGGTCTGCGGTTGGTTTTCCAAATGAGCGAGGACGGCGCGATAAGCCCAAGCCTCGGGATGCCAGGGATTGATGGCTTGAATGCGATCGAGGAACTCGGTTGCAGCCGGGTAATCCTCGGCATCAAGGTTGTGATCGGCGAGGAGGAGGAGGCTGTCCACGTGATTGCTGTTGCGGCCCAGCGCGGCTTCCAGCGAACTCATCGTCAGCGCTTCGTCGCTTGGCGCATAAGCGCGGGCCAGCCCATAATGGAGATCGGGATCGTTGGGCAGATGTTTGAGACCTTCCTGGAACCGTTTGGCCGCCAGGGCGAAGTCATGTTTCTCGAGCGCCAAATCGCCGCTGGCCAAATAGACGTCCCGCGAGTCTGGGTCCAATTTTCTGGCCGCGTCGAAGATCGTATCCAACACGCGCTTAGGGTCGGCAGCGTGCGCAGCCAAGGCTGCTTGGCCCACCACGACGAGGTTAGCGGCTTGCCGGTAATCGGTCGGGTGATAGGAGGCCAGGCGCAGGATGGCCTCGGTGAGGTCGTTGGCGGGGCCGACTTGGCCGTTGCACAGGAGCACTTGGCGGGCCTGCCAGCGCAAGCGAATACTGTCGCGGTCCCGTGCCATGGCCTGGGTAATCGCGTTGCTGGCTTCGGGATATTGGCCCGTGGCCAGAAGCGCCTGGCTCAACAGCAACTGCCATTGCTCATGATCCGGTTCAGCGCGAAGTGCCGTTCGTGCCAGCGCCAGGCAAGCCGCGTAATTACCCGCCAACAACTGCTCCTGTCCGGCTTTCGGGTCCGCGCCCAGGGCGGAGCCGTTCAAGCCGATGCTCAGGCAGATCGCGCCAAGCAAAAGCCCATAC
>Ga0209415_10012346_pt1 | contig 14246 bp, 11 predicted proteins | sample PeaSoiSIISIP2007_FD_187696 | JGI IMG/M metagenome (GOLD analysis project Ga0209415, IMG submission 187696) | Peat soil microbial communities from Weissenstadt, Germany - SII-SIP-2007 (SPAdes) (version 2) | ecosystem: Environmental > Terrestrial > Soil > Wetlands > Peat | place: Germany... | reverse complement strand
GTCGGGCTGGCGAGATTTGAACTCGCGACCTCTTGACCCCCAGTCAAGCGCGCTAACCAAGCTGCGCCACAGCCCGTGTGCTGCAGACGAGGAGTCTAGACCGAGCGGGAATCAGCCGTTCTTGTCCTCAGGCATGGTGGACCAACCATCCGATTCCCTGATACGCCCGATACCCCAGGTAGATCACGGTGGCGACGATCATGACCTTGAAATGCCAGGGGACCCGGCGGTGCTCGGCCACCGCCTCGCCGCACTCGGGGCACGACCCGTCCTCGGTGAGCTCGCTGTCGTCGACCATCCGGTCGCACGATTCGCACCAGGGCACGGTCAGGCCCCCCCGGGTGCCGGCGAGCCGGCGGAGGCGACGGGCCCGGGAACGACGTTCACGAGCGCAGGCGGACCCGGAACTTCACCGGGGTCGGGCCGATCCCGAAGTGCTCGCGCAACTTGCGCTCGACGTAGCGCAGGTAGGGGGCAGACAGACGCCGGGTGGCGAACAACGTGAAGGTCGGGGGGTCGGTCGCACCCTGCACGGCATAGCGGATGCGCGACCCGGGAGCGGGGTGGTCGGCCTGGATGGACCGGATCGCCCGGTTGAGCTCGCCGGTCGGGATGCGGAGGTGGTACGCCTCCACCGAGGTGCGCAGCGCGGGGAGGATCTTGTGTACGCCGAGCCCGGTGCGCGCGCTCACCTTCACCACCGGGGCGTCTCCGAGGAACGCCAGGCGATCCTCGATGTCATCCACCACACTGCGTCGTTCGTCGGCCCCGAGCAGCTCCCACTTGTTGAGCACCACCACCACGGGACTGCCCGACGCGCCGATGCGCTCGGCGAGGCGCTGGTCCTGGTGCGAGACGCCCTCGGTGGCATCGAGCACCAGCAGGACGACGTCCGCTCGGTCGAGCGCCTCGAGGGCCCGCACCATGGCGAAGTACTCGGTGCCCTGTTCGGTTCGCGAGCGCCGGCGCATCCCGGCGGTGTCGACGAAGCGCACCGGCCCGTCGGGGGTCTCGATCTCGGTGTCGATGGCGTCGCGCGTGGTGCCCGGCAGGTCGTGGACGACCGAGCGCTCCTCGCCGAGCAGCCGGTTGAACAGCGTCGACTTCCCCACGTTCGGGCGCCCCACCAGGGCCACTCGTGGGCAGTCGGGGCCGTCCTCGGGCTGCCCCGTGCCGTCGCCGTCGTCGGACGGGGCCTCGGGACCGGCGTCTTCGATGGGCCCGTCGACGGGCGCGGCGTGCGCGGTGGGCTGCGGGGACCGCTCGGTGTCGGTCGGGAGGCGGCGGACGATCTCGTCGAGGAGGTCGCCGGTGCCCCGACCGTGCAGGGCGCTCACCGTCCACGGTTCGCCCACACCAAGGGACAGGAACTCCCAGGCGTCGACGGCGCGCCGGTCGTTGTCGACCTTGTTCACCACGAGCATCACCGGACGTCCGCTGCGGACCAGGAAGCGGGCAACGTCCTCGTCCTCGGTGGTGATCCCGACCGCCGCGTCCACCACCAGCAGCACGACGTCCGCCGCGTCCACGGCCCGCTCCGCCTGTTCGGCGACCTTGGCGTCGAGGGTGTCGCCCCGGCCCAGCCATCCGCCGGTGTCGACCACGACGAAGGACCGTCCGTTCCACTCGGCGTCGAGCTCCAGGCGGTCGCGGGTCACCCCCGGCTTCTCCTGCACCACGGCCACCCGTCGCCCGACGAAGCGGTTGACCAAGGTGGACTTGCCCACGTTGGGGCGTCCCGAGATCACCACCAGGGGCCGTCCCGAGGGGTGTGGGCGGGGCGCGGTCCGACGACCGGGCGCCGTGGCGCGCGCCACCGTGCTCACCGACCGGCTCGCAGTGCGACCGCCGTGGGGACAGGCACCGACCCGGCGGGCGCGGCGACGGCATCGAGCGCCCGGCGCAGCGAACGGCCGTCGCTCGCCACGACCTCGACCCGGCGGGGAAGCTCGTCCACCGTCATGCCGTCGAGGAAGCGCCCCTCGGACAGGCAGGCATCGGGCAGCAAGAAGCGCTCGCCCTCCGGCTCCCGGGCCAGCACCCGCGAGATGTCGGCGCCGGTCAGGAGGCCGGTGACGGCGATGTTGCCGCCGAAGAAGTCGTTGCGCACCGTGAGGAGCCGGACCGCGGGCACCGGTCCCCCGGCGCGCGCCGACGCCTGGCCCCGGTACCGCTGCACCAGCGGCCCGAGCACGAGGGCCCCGTACTCGCCGGTGATGATGGCCACCGCCCGGTCCCCCGTCGACCCCGAGGGCACCCGGGCCCCGGGCGCAGGCGACGGGCGGCCATCGCCCGGGCCCGCGGCGCGCGTCGCCCGGTACCCGGCGGCCGGGGCGCCGTCGACCCACGAGAAGAAGCCGGGGCGCACCCCGAAGGCGGCCGACGGGTCCCCCCCGAAGGCGGCCGCGAAGGCCCGGGCCATGCCGATGCCGTTCTCGTGCTGGGGGAAGCCGTCGTACGCGTCGGCGTCGGGGAACGGCCGGCCGGCGAGCAGGTAGTACTCGTCGGCCGCGTACACCAGGCGCCGGCCGATGGCCGACGCGCACAGGTCCTGCCACTGCTCGACGAGGTCGACCACGGCGCCGGCCTCGGCCGTCGTGTGGGGGCGCATGGCGGGCTCGGCGCTGTGGGCGCTCACGCCGAGCGGCACGACCGCCGCGGTGGCCAGGTCGGCGTACTCGTCGAGCAGGCCCGCCAGGGTGGCCTCGAGCGCCGGGCCGTCGTTCACCCCCGGGCACACCACGACCTGCCCGTGGACCTCGATGCCCCCGTCGAGCAGGGCCCGCAGCCACCGCAGGCTGGTGGCGCCGCGCGGGTTGCGCAGCATGCGGGCGCGCAGCGCCGGGTCCGTGGCGTGGATCGAGACGAACAGGGGGGACAGCCGTTCGGTGAGGACCCGCTCGAGGTCGAGCTCGGTGAAGCGGGTCAGGGTGGTGAAGTTCCCGTAGAGGAAGGACAGGCGGTAGTCGTCGTCTTTGAGGTAGAGGCTGCGGCGCATGCCCTTGGGCAGCTGGTAGATGAAACAGAACTCGCAGTGGTTGTCGCACGTGCGCACCCGGTCGAACACCGCCGAGGACACCTCCAGCCCGAGGGGCTCCCCGGCGTCCTTGGGCACGAGGACGGTGAGCTGCTCGTGGCCGCGACGGACCTCGAGCTCGGGGTCGGCCTCGTCCACCAGCAGGCGGTACTCGATCACGTCGCGCGGCACGCGGCCGTCGACCGACACCAGTTCGTCACCCACGACGAGCCCGGCTCGCTGGGCTGGGGACGCGACCCCCACGGAGACCACCCGGGGCGCCGACATGCACCTCAGGCTACCTGCTGGGCCACCCCGGTCCGCTGCGCCGGGTGGGCGCACTCCTCCCCGGTAGCCTGGGACGGTGGCAGTCGAACGCGTCCTGCTGGCCTCCCCGCGTGGGTTCTGCGCCGGGGTCGAGAAAGCCATCAAGGCCCTGGCGTGGATGGTGCGGGTGTTCGAGCCGCCGGTGTACTGCTACCACGAGATCGTCCACAACCGTCACGTGGTGGAGCAGTTCCGGGCCCAGGGCGTCGTGTTCGTCGACGACGTCGACCAGGTCCCGGCGGGGGCGCCGCTCATGCTGTCGGCCCACGGTTCGGCCCCCGAGGTGGTCGAGGCGGCCCGCCGGCGCCAGCGCGTGGTGGTGGATGCCGTGTGCCCGCTCGTCACCAAGGTGCACCACGAGCTCAAGGTGCGGGCGCGCAAGGGCTACACCGTGCTCTACGTGGGCCACGAGGGCCACGAGGAGGCCACCGGCACGATGGCCGTGGCTCCCGACTCGGTGCGGCTGCTGCGCTCGGAGGACGACGTGGACGCGGCGGCCGCCGAGCTCGACCTGGGCACGCCGGTGGCGCTCCTGGCCCAGACCACCCTCAGCCACGACGAATGGTCCGGCATCATGGCCCGCGCCCAACAGCGCTTTCCGGCGCTGTGGATGCCCAACCGCTCGGACCTGTGCTTCGCCACCACCAACCGGCAGGCGGCGCTGAAGGCCATCGCCGGGCGCGCCGACGCCGTGGTGGTGATCGGATCGGTCAATTCCTCGAACACCCGGGCGCTCGAGAAGGTGGCGCGTGCCTCGGGGTGCCCGCGCGTGCTGCGCGTGAACGAGGCCGCCGAGCTGCCCGGCGACCTGGAGGGCATCGTGGGGGTCACCGCCGGCGCGTCGGCGCCCGACGAGCTCGTGGCCGCCGTGGTGGCGCGCCTCGACCCGGTGCACGGCGTCGAGGAGGTCCACGTCACCGACGAGGACGAGTACTTCCCTCCCCCGCCCGAGCTACGGGACCTGCTGCGGGGCCTCGCCGCCGCGCTGGTGGTGGGCCTGGCGGCGCCGCCCGGGGGCGCCGGGGGACGCCAGGAGGACGGCGGGGCGCTCGGGTCCGACCGCCTGGTGTCGGCCGCCGACGTCCTGGCGCGCCTGGCCGGTTGAACCCCGGTCACCTCGAGCTGCGCCTGGCCAGCGCGCCGGGCCGGTGGGTGCTCACGGCCACCGTGCTCGGATCGGCCATCGCCGCCATCGACTCCACCGTCGTGGGCATCGCCCTGCCGGCCATCGGGCGCAACTTCTCGCTGCCGGTGTCCAGCCTGCAGTGGGTGGTGACCGCCTACCTGGTCACGCTGGCCGGCCTGCTCCTGGTGGGCGGGGCCCTGGGCGACCGCTACGGCCGGCGCCGGGTGTTCGTCATCGGCGTGGTGTGGTTCGCCATGTCCTCGCTGGCCTGCGCGCTGGCCCCAGACCCGGCGGTCCTCATCGCCGCCCGCGCCCTGCAGGGGGTGGGGGGCGCGCTGCTCACCCCGGGGTCGCTCGCCATCCTGCAGGCGTCGTTCGCCCCCGACGACCGGGCGCCGGCCATCGGGGCGTGGTCGGGTCTCGGGGGCGTGGCCACCGCCGTCGGGCCGTTGCTGGGCGGCGTCCTGATCAGTGCCGTCTCCTGGCGCCTGATCTTCCTCATCAACCTGCCGCTGGCCGCCGTGGTGGTGGCCGTGGCCCGGCGCCACGTGCCCGAGACGCGCAATGCGCAGGCGACCGGACGCGTCGACCTGACAGGGGCGGTCCTCGTCACCGTGGGGCTCGTCGGGATCACCATGGCGTTCATCGACGCGCCGGGGCGGGGGTGGGGGGCACCGCTCGTGCTCGGCGCCCTGGTCGCCGGGGTGGCCGCCCTCGGCGGCTTCGTGCTCGCCGAGGGCCGCCAGCGAGACCCCATGCTCCCGCTGGCCGTCTTCCGGTCGCACCAGTTCAGCGCCACCAACGTCGTGACCTTCGTCGTCTACGCCGCCCTGGGCGGCGCCTTGTTCTTGCTGCCCGTCGAGCTCCAACAGGTCTCGCACTACTCGCCGCTCGAGGCCGGGGCGTCCCTCTTGCCCCTCACCATCGTCATGCTCGCCCTGTCGGCCCGCTCGGGGGCGTTGGCGGCCCGCATCGGCCCGCGGCTGCAGATGGCGCTGGGCCCGGTGGTCGTCGGCGCCGGCATGGTCCTGCTCCAGCGGGCGGGCCCCGGCGCCGACTACCTCACGGGCGTGCTGCCCGGGGTGCTCGTCCTGGCGCTCGGGCTCGCCACCACCGTGGCCCCCCTCACGGCCACGGCCCTGTCGTCGGCCCCCACCGAGCTCGCCGGCGTGGCCTCGGCGACCAACAACGACGTGGCCCGCACGGGGAGCCTCGTGGCCGTGGCCGTGCTGCCCGCCCTGGCGGGCATCACCGGGCACGGCTACCTGCACCCGGCGCAGTTGGCCGCCGGGTTCCGGACGGCGCTCGTGATCGCCGGGGGGGCGTCGGCGCTCGGCGGGGTCATCGCCGCGGCGTTCATCCGGGATCCGCCGCGCCGGGGCCCGGCGGTGCCCGGCGCGCCCCGCCCGGCGATGTGCTGCCCGCTCGAGGCCACCTCCCTGGCCGGCGGCGCCCCCGCCGTGCGGGGGGCGCCCGAGGCCCGGTAGCCGGGGAAGGCCGCGACGCCCGGCCCGGGGACGACGGCGGCGGCCGCGAGGCGCGACAATGGCGCGATGACCACGACCTTTCGCCGTATGGACGAGTCGACCGCCGAGCAATGGGCGGCGATCGGTGCGAAGACCTTCGAGCGCCAGGACCGGGTGGCCACCCGGGTCCTGGCCATGCTCGAGGCGCTGGGCGACATCACCGACGGTTTCGCCGTCGACCAGCTGACGCACTGCCTGCAGACCGCCACCCGGGCCGAGGAGGCGGGAGCCGATGCCGAGATGGTGGTGGCCGCCTTGTGCCACGACATCGGGAAGTACGTCTCGGTCCCGAACCACCCGCGCATCGCCGCCGAGATCCTGCGGCCCTACGTGCGCGCCGAGATCGTCGACGTCATCACCACCCACCAGGACTTCCAGGGCCGGCACTACTACCACCATTTCGGCGGTGACCCCGACGCCCGCGAGCAGTACCGGGACGAGCCGTGGTTCTCCCTCGGGGAGCGCTTCGCCGACGAGTGGGACCAGACGAGTTTCGACACCGACTACCCCACGAAGCCGCTGTCGCACTTCGAGCCGCTCGTCCGCCAGGTGTTCGGGAAGCCGAGGAGCTTCTGATGGCGTCGCTGTGGGCGCCCTTCACGCGCAGCCGTGCCCGGGAGGCGCGCCGCTACGACGACGTGCGCCGGTTCGTCATGGAGCTCGCCCGCCAGGACTTCCGCCGGCGCCATCCCGACGCCGCCTTCGCCCCCGTCCTGGTCCTCATCAGCGCCTACCTCGAGGTCGACAACATCGGCGGGGTGCTGAAGAACGTCCCCTCCCAGGTCGACGGGCGCGACGTGTCGGTCCTGGTGGTGGTGGACGGCGGGGACGACGGCACCGAGGACGTGGTGGCGGCGCACGGGGCCTACTGCGCGGTGCTGCCCGTGAACATGGGCCAGGGCGTGGCCCTGCGCCTGGGCTACGAGCTGGCCGACTCCCTGGGAGCCCAGTACGTGGTGACCGTGGACGCGGACGGCCAGAACGACCCCGCCGAGCTCCCCGACATCCTCGCCCCGGTGTTCGCCGGGGACGCCGACTTCGTCATCGCCAGCCGACGCCTGGGCGTCGACGAGACCTCCGACGGGGTGCGGCGCGCCGGGGTCGTGTTCTTCGCCCGGGTCATCAACACCATCACCGGCCAGCACCTCACCGACACGTCCAACGGGTTCCGCGCGCTTCGCATCGAGGTCCTGCGCGACGTGGTGCTCGAGCAGGACCAGTACCAGACGGCCGAGCTCATCATCAGCGCGGCCTCGCGGGGGTGGCGCCTCGGCGAGTGCGCCACCGTCTGGCACCCGCGCGCCTCGGGTGAGTCCAAGAAGGGCCACAACATCTTCTTCGCGCTGCAGTACGCCCGGGTGATCCTGCGTACCTGGCTGCGCGAGCAGCGTCGCTGATCCGGCATCGCCGCGGCGATGCACCCCCTGCATAGCGCGGCGCGCCCGGGGCGCCGTCCGGCGCTGCGCCTCCTCGCCGCGTTCGTCGCCGTGCCCGCCGCCCTCTTCGGCCTGCCCGCGGCCGCCGGGGCGACGTGGGTCGTGGGCGACAACCTGATCCAGAACCTGCCGCTGCGGGTGCTCGTGGGCATCGACCTGCGCCGGTGGCACCTCCCGCTGTGGAACCCCTACATCTGGAGCGGCGTGCCGCTGCTCGCCGGGTTCAACGCCGGGGCGGCCTACCCCGGGACGTGGCTCTTCGCCGTCCTGCCCTCGGCGCTCGCCTGGGTGGTCAACCAGGTGGTGGTGGAGGTGGTGGCCGCCGCGGGGGTCCTCGTGCTCCTGCGCCTGTTCGGGCGGTCGTGGGCGGCCGCCGGCCTGGGGGCGGCGGCGTTCACCTACGGGGGGTTCATGGCCGCCCAGAGCGTGCACCTGGACCTCGTCCAGGCGGCCGCCTGGCTGCCGTGGGCGTTCGTGGCCCTCGACCGCCTGGCCCGGCGTCCCGAGGGCCGGCCCGGCGCGCCGTGGGTGGCCCTGCTCGGTGCCGCCCTGGGCCTCATGGGGCTGTCGGGGGCCGTCGAGCCCGCCCTCGACGGCGGCGTGGTCCTCGTCGTCTTCGCCGCCTGGCTGTGGTTGCGCACCCCGGCGCGCCGCGCCTCGATCGCCCTCGGCGGGCTCCTCGGCACCGCACTCGGCGTGCTCGTGGCCGGTGCGCAGCTCCTCCCCGGCGCGCTGTACCAGGGGCAGTCGCAACGGGGGATGCACAGCTACACGTACTTCGTGTCGGGGTCGATGGCCAAGTCCCTCACGCTGCTCGGGTTCGACCCGTTGCTGCTCGGCGGGGGCCACGGCTTCCCGGCCACGTACTTCGGCTCCTACAACCTGCCCGAGGTGTCGAGCTACATCGGCATCCTCCCGGTGATGGCCCTCGTGGGCCTGCTGGCCCGCCGCCACCGCCGCCACCCCGAGGCCGCCCAGTGGTGGATCTGGTATGCCATCGCCGGGATCGGGATGGTGTTCGCCTGGGGCGGCTACACGCCGCTCGGCCACTTCCTCTACAGCGTCCCTTTCTACAACCGCCAGCGCCTTCTCAACCGCAACCTGCTCGAGGTCGACCTGGCGCTGGCCGTGCTGTTCGCCGCCTGGGTCGACCACATGTTCCTGTCGCCGGCCGGCGACTCCGGGCGAACCCCCCACGACGGGGGCACCCGGTGGTGGCTGCGGATCCCGGGTCCCGCCGGGTGGCGCTCGGACGTGGTCCTGGCCCTCCTCCCCCCGGCGGCCGTCGTCGCCCTGCAGGTGGCCATGCTCGGCGGGGGGGCGTGGCTGCCCCACCTGATGAACGTGCCCCTCCCCGTGACCCGCGCCTCGCTGCGGCCGCTGGCGCTGTTCCTGACCGTGCCCAGCATCGTGGCGCTCGGCGCGGCGTGGCTGGTGGTGCGCCGGCACCGCCTGGCGCGCACCGCGGCGTGGCTGACCGCGCTGGTGGTCGTCGACCTGGCGGTGTTCAACGTCGTGGCGCAGGTCACCCCCGACCCCGACGCCGCCACCAACGGCCACGCGGCGTGGGCCAACGAGCTGGCCGCCACCGTGGCCGCCGACGGCGGGCACCGCATGGGGATCTTCGACCCCGAGCGCATCGACGCCATCGACACCAACCGCCTGGGGGAGCCGGACCTCAACGTCCTGCGGGACGTCGACAGCATCCAGGGCTACGGGGCGGTGGTCGACGCCACCTACGAGACGGCCACGGGTACGCACCAGCAGCTGAGCATGGTCCCCTTCGACCTCGTCGACGGCACCTACGCCCGCCTCGACCTGGGCGTGCTGGCCAGCGTGCCCGAGTACTTCGTGCACATGGTCAGCGCTCCCCCGGGTTTCAGCGGGGACACGGCCAACGGTGTCGTGGCCCTGCCGCCGGTGGCGCCCAACCTGCACGCCCCGCCCGACCGGGCGCCGGCGCCCCCCACGCCCCCGGCGGACTTCACCACCGTGGCCCCGCCCACGGCGACGGTGACCCTCGTGCCCGGCCGGAGTCGGACCCAGTTCTTCGGCACCGTGCTGTGGGTGCGCTCGGTCAGCGTGCCGCTGCCCGCCCCCGCACCGGGCCCGGCTGGCGCCGTGCGCGTCGGGCTCGTCTCCGCCGACGGCCGGCGGACCACCTGGGTGGGCGCCGGGTCGGCCGGCGGGGCGCGCATCACCGTCACCGTGCGCCACCCCCGACCGGCGAGCGGCATCGTGCTGGTCCTGGTGCCGGGCCCCGGGGTGGCCCCGACCGAGGTGGGCGCGGCGGTCGTGCGCACCGCCGGGCAGGGCACCTATCGCGTCGACGGCTCGCTGCGCGACATCGTGGCCCCGCCGCAGTGGCACTTCGCGCGCACGATCGGACCGTTCCCGGTGTTCGAGGCGGCCGCGCCCTCCGGCGAGGCGTGGGTGCAGGGCGCGCCCGGGGGGCGCGCCCGGGTCGTCTCGAGCACGCCGTGGGGCGACGAGACGATCCGCGTCACCAGCCCGCGTCCGGCGCTGCTCGTGCGCCCCGAGCAGTACGCCACGGGCTGGCAGGCCACCGTCACGCCCGCCGGGTCGGCCGGGCGGTCGACGGGGCCCGGCGGGCAGGCGGCGTCGGTGGCCCAGGACGGACTGGTCCAGTCCGTGCACGTCCCCGCCGGCACCTCGCTCGTGCGCTTCACCTACCTCCCCCACCGCGTCGTCGAGGGCCTGGTGACGAGCGCCGTGGGCTTCGTCGCCGTGGGGCTCGTGGCGCTGTGGCCCTGGGCCCGGCGCCGCCGCGCCCGGCGGCGGCCGACCGGCCCCGCTCAGGAGCCGGCCGGCGCCTCGGGGCCCTGACCGGCGGGGGCGCCGTGCGTTGCCGTCGGCGCGTCCCCGGCCTCGGCGGGCACCGGGGCGCCCGGGTTCGGGGGTCCGCCGGCCGCCGGCTGCCCCCGCCCGGCGAGCGCCTGGGCCCTGTCGTAGAGGCGCTGGACCTCGGCGCGCAGCTGTTCGGTCACGGCGTGCACCTGGTGGCGCGGCACCCGGCCGCGAGCCGAGCGCTCCGGTCCGGTGAGCGGCTCGCCCACCACCACGTGGACCTTCACGGGGCGCACCATCTTCGAGCCCTTGGGCATGGCCTCGGCGGTCCCGCCGATCCCGATGGGCACGATGACCGCACCCGTGCGCGCGGCCAGGAAGGCCGCCCCCTCGTGCAGCTCCTCGACCACCGGGCCGGCGCGCCGGGTCCCCTCGGGGAACAAGATGAGCGGCTCGCCCCGCTCGAGCACGGCCTGGGCCCGGTCGAGCGCCAGGCGGTCCGCACCTTCGCGGTGGACGGGGAACGCCCCCACGGCGTCGAGAACGCTGCCGAGCGCCGACGAGCGCCAGAGGTCGTCCTTGGCCATGTAGAAGATCTTGCGCGCCGTGACCTCGGAGACGACGAGGAAGTCGATGAAGCTCCGGTGCACCGGGGCCAGGATGACCGGCCCCGTCGCCGGCACGTGCTCGGCGCCGTGCACCTCGACGCGCCAGTAGAGGTGGCACACGGCGTGCGCCAGCCACCGCACGAAGAAGTAGACGGCGTTGGGCAGCCGCACCCCGGGGCGGCGGCTGGGCGCCGACGGTTCCCCGCCGTGCGCGTCGAGCGAGGGCTTCACAGGCACGCCAACACCTCCTCGAGCACGTCCCCGGCGGACTTGCCGGTGGAGTCGATCACCGTGGCGTCGGCCGCCGCGTCCTGGGGCGCGGGCAGCGGCGAGCTGGCGCGGGTCGAATCGAGCCGGTCGCGACGCGCCAGCTCGTGCGCCACCTCGTCCACGCTGCGCCCGTCGGCGCGCTCTTCGGCGCGCCGCCGGGCCCGGGTCTCGGGGGCCGCCGTCAGGTAGATCTTCACGTCGGCGTCGGGCAGGACCACGGTGCCGATGTCGCGTCCTTCGACCACGCCCCCGCCGCGCTCGGCCACCCAGGCGCGCTGGCGGGCCACGAGCTCGGCCCGCACGGCCGGGTTGGCGGCCACCGCGGAGACCGCCGCGTCCACCTCGGCGGAGCGGATGCCGGCGGTGGCGTCGAGGCCGTCGACGACGACGCGCTCGCCCACCTCGATGGCCGACGCCCGGGCCAGGCAGGCCACGGTGTCGGCGTCGGCCGGGTCGATGCCGTGGCGCAGCGCCGACCAGGCGACGGCCCGGTACATGGCGCCGGTGTCGAGCCGCTCGAGGCCCAGGTGCTCGGCCACCGACTGCGCCAGCGTCGACTTGCCGGCACCGGCGGGGCCGTCGATGGCCACCGCCCGGGGCGCCGCGCTCACCGGGCCTCCGCGGGCGTCGCCTTGGTGAGGAGGCGCAGATGGGCGGCGAAGCCGGGGTAGCTCGTGTCCACCGCCGCGAATCCCGAGACCTGCGTGGTGCCGCGCGCCGCCAGTCCGGCGACGGCGCCGGCCATGGCCATGCGGTGGTCGCCGGCGGCGTCGAACGTCCCCGCGGCGAGCGTGGCCGCCCCGTGGACCACGAGGTCGTCCCCGTCGGCCTCGGCCACCGCGCCGAACGCGCGCACGAGCGCCACCACCCCGGCGAGGCGGTCGGACTCCTTCACCCGCAGCTCTGCCACGTCCCGGAACACCGTCGTCCCCTCGGCGCACGCCGCCGCCACCGCCAGCACGGGCACCTCGTCGAGCCCGGTGATCTCGGCGGCCTCGACCTCGGTGCCCCGCAAGGCGCCGGAGCGGGCGACGACGTCCGCCGTGGCGGCCAGATCCCCCGGCCCCTCGACCGGGACCTCGTCGAGGCGCGCCCCCATGCGTCCGAGCACGTCGAGGAACCCTCGCCGGCCGCGCCCCACGTAGATGCGCTCGACGGTGACCTCGCTGCCCGGCACGACGCAGGCGGCGACGATCCAGAAGGCGGCCTGTGAGGGGTCCCCGGGGACGTCGAGCTCGAAGGGCTCGAGCTCGCCCGGGCGGACGCGCACGACGTGGCCCTCGGAGCTCTCGTACTCCTCCACGTGGGCGCCGCAGCGGGCCAGGAGCTCCTCGGTGTGCAGCCGGGTGAGCACCGGCTCGCGCACCACGGTCTCCCCCTCGGCGCGCAGGGCGGCGAGCAGGATGCAGGACTTCACCTGCGAGCTCGCCACGGGCGGCGTGTAGTCGATGCCGTGCAGCGCCCCGCCGCGCACGACCAGGGGTGGCCGGCACCGCTCGCCGCGGCCCTCGACCGTCGCCCCCATGCGGCGCAGGGGTTCGGCCACGCGGTCCATCGGGCGGCTCGACAGCGACGCGTCGCCGGTGAGCTCGACGGTCCACGGCCACCCGGCGACCATGCCGGCGAGCAGGCGCATGGTGGTCCCCGAGTTGCCCAGGTCGAGGGGCCCCGGCGGCGCCATGAGGTGCCGGGCACCGCCGGAGATGACCGGTCCGTCGACGTGCGCCCCGAGGGCGCGCACCGCGGCGGCCGTGCGCGCCACGTCGTCGCCGTCGGACAGGCCCCGCGCCTCGGAGCGCCCCTCGCACAGGGCGCCCAGCAACACGGCGCGGTGCGAGATCGACTTGTCGCCCGGCACGCGGACGCGCCCGTGCAGGGCGCGGCCCCCCTCGACGCGCAGCACGGCGCCACCGGCGTCCGCCGTGCTCATCCGAGTGGCCTGGCGGTCGACCGCAGCCCGTGCGCCCAGAGGGCGGCGCCCAGCCGTTCGACGGCATCGGCGTCCACCACCAAGACGAGCACGCCCCGGTCGCCCTCGGCGCTGTGGGCGATCTCGAGGTCGGCGATGTTCACCCCGAGCTCCCCGGCGAGGGCGGCCACCTCGGCGATGGCCCCGGGGCGGTCGTGGACGGGCAGGCGCAGCTCGGCCAGGCGCTCGGGCCGCACGGCGCGCGACGGGAGCGAGCGCCGCGCCTGGGCGGCGTGGCCGAGCACGTCGAGCAGGCCCTGGCGATCGGCGCCGGCCACGCGGTCGCGCATAGCGCGCAGGTCCTCGAGCAACGCGTCGAAGGCGCGCACGATGGCCTCGGCGTTGGCCAGGCACACGTCGGGCCAGATGGCGGGCTGCCCGGCGGCGATGCGCGTCATGTCGCGAAAGCCCCCGGCAGCCAGGCGCAGCAGGGCGGCGTGCTCGTCGGCCATGTGGTCGGCCAGGTTCATGAGGGTGGCGGCCGTCAGGTGCGGGACGTGGGACACCACGGCCACCAGCGTGTCGTGCTGATCGGCCGACAGGGCCATGACCTCGGCCCCGAGGCCGGTCACGACGTTGCGCACCCGGGTGAAGGCGTCCGAGTCGGTGGTGGCGGTCGGGGTGAGCACCCACGACGCCCCGACGAAGAGCTCGGGGTCCGCACCCTCCACGCCCCGTTGCTCGGAGCCCGCCATGGGATGGCCGCCGACGAAGCGAGGGTGGGTGAGCAGCGCGGCCACGGGGACCTTCACGCCGGCGACGTCGGTGACCACGGCGTCGGGGCGCTCGGCGCGGGCGAGCGCCCGGCGCGCCTCGTCCACCACCGCGGTCACGGGGGTGGCCACGAAGGTGATCTCGGCGCCCGGGTCCTCCCCCACGGCGTCGAGGGCCCCGAGGGCCACGGCCTTCTGCGCCCGGGTGGCATCGACGTCGCTGCCGGTGACGTGCCAGCCGCGCGCCCGCAGGGCGAGGCCGAGGGACCCGCCGATCAGGCCGACGCCGACGATCCCGGCGCGCCGGGCGGGCGCGACGTGGGGGGGGCGGGCGGGCGTGGCCCGCTGGTCACCGACGTCGGTCATGGCGCGCTCGCCGTGCCCGTCGCTCGTGGCACGCTCGCTGTGCCCGTCGCTCGTGGCACGCTCGCTGTGCCCGTCGCTCGT
>Ga0209415_10012344_pt1 | contig 14246 bp, 13 predicted proteins | sample PeaSoiSIISIP2007_FD_187696 | JGI IMG/M metagenome (GOLD analysis project Ga0209415, IMG submission 187696) | Peat soil microbial communities from Weissenstadt, Germany - SII-SIP-2007 (SPAdes) (version 2) | ecosystem: Environmental > Terrestrial > Soil > Wetlands > Peat | place: Germany... | reverse complement strand
CGAGCAAGATGGTCCCGGGAATGAATCGTACTCGTCTCATGCTGTTGCTCCTTCTGTGCGTCATTGTGCTACCACCATGTGTTGAAGGGCGGGGCTTGCCAGTCGATGACGCCGCTCTCCTGGTTGAACACCACCGAGCCGCTGCCGATGTCCGGATACGCATAGTACCAGACCGTCTTCGGGCTGACGTCAATCATGCGCTGGGGGCGGCCGAGCAGCGCCTCGACGTCCTGAAAGGTCATACCCTGTGTGAGCCGCTGCCAGCGTTCTTGAGGCCGCGTGCCGGGCGCTGGCGGCGACGGGGTGTCCGATGTCTGGGGCGCCGCCTCAGCTGCTTCCTGGGCAGCTGGGGTGCGCTGGTCTACCAGTCGCCGCTCCAGACTTTCGATCTTGGCATTGAGGCCTTCAACGGAACGCTTCAGATCGGTGAGCTCGCGGCGTAGCGCCGCGGGGTCTTCGCTCTGAGCGTAGAGCACCGATCCACCCAGCAGCAACAGGGGAGCGACGAGCAGCAGCGCGCGACTCAGCCGGCACGGGTTCAGCATGGGCCGGACACCTACGTCACGGGGCGTAACCGAGCTCAATACATCAACCATGCCAGGAGATAGAGCGTGTTGTTGTCGAACGCGTCGCGGCCGGTGCCGTTGTAGTTGTGGGCGCGCCCGTTGAACTCCGCGTACGCCGTGTATTGCAGCGACAGGCGAACATTCTGCCATGGGTAGTAACCGATGTCTGCCCTGATGCCGTTGCTGTCGGGGCTGCCGTTGGCGCTGCCGCCGACTTGTGCTGGGTCGTCGGCGACTGGTTGGAGCGCGTACAATGTCGAATCGGAACTGCCGTGGGTGAGGAAGTACCCGAGTGACAGCGCCAAGCGCTCGCGCCAGTGATAAATGCCGTCGAGACGGAAGGTGTGTAGTTTGTCGTTGAGGTTGTCGGACCCACGGGCGCCGTGCGTCGCGTCGAGCTGCTGGTTCTCGTAAATGTACGTCAGGTGCGCCGACACGGAATCCTTGCCGAGCGGGCGCTCGTATTGGATATCGAACGCCAGGTCGGTAAATTTGTCGGTGGCGCCGGCCACCGTCCCGCTGCCGCCCGGAAACAGCTGCGCGAACATGCCGAAGGTACCAACCTCAAAATAATTCCGCCCGAGGCTTTGCTGCCATGCCAAGCGCCAGTATGGAGCGACATCCTTGATGGTTCCGTCGGAAAGCGGGTTGCCGTTGGCGTCGAGGCCGTTCGTCGGCTGCGGCGAGCCGATATGCGCCGAACGGTAGACGCTCACATTGGCGTACAGGTGCTTGTCCAGCAACGTGTAGCCGCCGATGCCGGCGACTTGCTGCGCCAGAACACCGTCGACCAGGGCGGACCCTGCGGGCGTCGGCGCCGAGTCGGCCGACGCAAATGGAAAGCTCCATGCGGGCGTACTGTGCCAAGGGTCTTCAACCGTCGGGTTGTTGTTGACCGTAATGCCGTAGACCACCTCCCTGCCACTGATCTCGGTCTGATCGACGTAGCGGATGTCGGTGTTGTCGAGGCTGAAGTGATCCGCCTGTCCGTCATATGTCGCCTGCACGAAGGTGCCAATATGTGGGGTGATCTCTCCCGCCAAGAACAGGCTGAGCTGCTGCGGAAACTCGACGTTGGCATTCTGCGTTCCGGGTTGCTGCTTGTCCGTCCGTGTGACCGAGGTCTGGAGCATGACCGACAACGGGAATGTCCGGTTGATGGTCAGCGGCGGGGCCGTGCCAGTGCCCGCCTCTTCCAGCTCCTTCATTGCAAGTGTCGTGTAGCCGTGCATCTTGAAGGCTCTGCCAAAGGCGTTGAGCTCCGGAAACGTCGTATGGCACGACGAACACGCCAAACCGGTTTGCCGCGCAAAGCTCGGCACGGCATGGGCAGGGTCGACCGGGAGCATCAGCCCGATCGTCAACACGGCACAGACAAGCGACACGCGCCACCGTGTGCGCTGCCAGAGCTCCTGGATCGTTCCGTTGCGCAGAATAAGTGCGACGCGCTTCATCCCATCCTCCTTTCGTCAACTGGGGCAGGCATCAGGCCGCCTTTGTTGCTCCCACACGTCCGAAGTCGTTATGTGCCGCTAGTAGTCGTGGCGAGTTCGTCAGTCAAGAAGCGGGCCAGCGCTCGTCTCGCCTGCGCAGGCGATCGGACGACGTCACCAAGAGACGCTGTTGCGGCCAGCGTTTCGCAAATGCGGGAAGTGACTCTCAAAGACAGGAATCCGTGGGCGGTCGACCTGCCTGCATCAAATGAGTCCCGCCTTCGTCAACGGATCCTCGAATTCAGTGAGCGCATCCCAGTTGTTGCGGATCAACGATCGCAGGCGCTGGTGCGCCACCACCTCGAGACGGATGCCGTCGGGATCCGATAAAAACGTCGCATAGTAGTCTGGCGCGTACTCCGGATAGAACTTCGGGTCGGCGGCCTGGATGCCAAGATCGCGCAATCCTTTTGCCGCAGCGTCAACGTCGGCTGCGCTGGCAACGCGAAAGCACACGTGATGCAGTCCCGGGCTGTAAGGATCATGCCGCGCTCGTCTCTGCTTGGCTGGGCGGATGGTGTATTGGGTGACCGGATTGAAGTAGTGAAGGTGCCGCTCGTTATTGATGGGCGTCGTTCCCTTGCGAAACCCAAGCAACCGCATCACGGAATCGTAAAACCGTTCGGACCGCTTCATGTCCGTCACCGTGACATAGATGTGATCGACGGCCGTCACTTCGAGAGGCATGAGACCTCACCTCCTGTCTCTTGGGCGGTCTGACGGCCCACGCTCAGCCGGCGCGACGCAATGGGAGGATTCCTTCCCGTGTGGTGCGGCTGCGGCGCAGGGTGGGAGCGGGCGAGATGACGGAATCAACAGATACGGGTCCACGGTCGTCAGCCCAGCCCCGCGTTCGTCCTGCCGGTTTCTGAAATCTGCTTCCAGGTGAAGTAGGTCATTCTGACTCACAACTGCGGCGCATCGCAACCAACGTGACCAGCCTGGTGTCGCATCCGCTCGCGGATCGCCTGCGTTTTGTGAGACCCGAAGCGGCGTGCAGCTCGTAGCGCAGGTTGGCGATGCGTGAGAGAAGCTACGACCGCAGCGCCTTCTGGAACGCCGGCCGTGCCTCGAGCCGCGCCATGTAGCGGACCAAGTTGGGATAGGCGTCGGAGAGCACTCCGTGCCACCGTGCTGAGAGCAATGTGTATCCCATCATGACGTCGGCGGCCGAGAAGTCGCTGCCGAGGAGGTAGTCGCTGCCGCTCAGCGCCTGCTCGATCACGGCGAGTCCGGCCGCGGCGCGGGCGCGCGCGTCGGCGACGACGGCGGGGATGCGTTCGGCCTCCGGCTTGAAGAGGGTATGTCGCGTGATTTCGCCGAACGGGGGCATCGCGGTTGCCTCGGCGAAGTGGACCCATTGCAGAAACGCCGCGCGCTGCGGCGTGCCCACAGCGGGCGCCAGCCGGCCGCGACCGTAGCGCTCGAGGATGTATTCGAGGATGGCTCCCGATTCGACCATGGTGACGTCGCCGTCCTCGAGAGCCGGCAATTTTCCGAATGGGCTGGTTTGCGTGAACGGCGTCGTCGGCAACGTGAAGGCGACCGGTTCAAGCTCGTACGGCAGTCCCAGCTCTTCGAGCAGCCACAAGATTCGCAGCGAGCGGGTACCTGGTGCATGGTACAAGTTGAGTGTGTGCATGTTCGTCATCGTCTACGCTCCTGCGGCATCACGCTTCCGGCAGACGGCTTCGGTATTGTGATCATCTGGATCAAGCTCGAACGTCGGATAGTAGTCGCCATCGCATTCGGGATGCAACCCCGAGGGGCACCGGCATCCGTTGCGCGCTGCAAGAGAAACCGGTAGGGCACACGGTGTATGGACGCGCCGCAATTCTGGCGCTGGGCGGGCAGCCCGGTGGTCCGCCCGGCAGGTCATCCCGAGTGCGCAGTGATTCTCCCGAATCTGCTCGTCGGGGAGTACCCGACGCCGGCGGACGCCCTCTGGTTACGGGCGGAGCGCGGCGTCACCGCCGTGCTCAGCCTGCAGGACGATGCCGATCTAGCGAGCAAGGGCTTGGAGCTGGCGGAGATCACGCGCGCCTATGAGGCACACGCGCTGCGATTTCATCGCATGCCGGTGCCGGACTGCGACAACGAAGTGCTGGCCGCCCGGTTGGATGCCATCGTCGGTTTGCTCGACGAGCTACTGAGCAGCGGCGAACGCGTGTACCTACACTGCAACGCAGGTATGAACCGCGCGCCCACGGTCGCCATCGCGTACCTGCACTCGTGTCGGGACATGCCGCTCAGCGCGGCCCGCGACTTCGTGAAAGACCGCCGCAGCTGCGTGCCCTACATGCGCGTCTTAGAAACGCACTACAACGGACGGACGCGGTAGCGCCGCAGCCTGGCGCGGTGCCCGGCGCGCGCGTCGAGCTCGGCGGCGCCGCGTCCGCTTGTAGACGCCTCGATCCAGCCCGCGAGCAGTTCGAATCGTCACCTCCGAGAGCGCACTCCGCACAGATTACAAAACGCGATTCACTACATCAGCGCCCGCAATCTGTTCGCACAGCGCGAAGCTGCAATCGCTTGCGCGAGCGCCGCAAGCAGTTGCGGCGGCGCGGAGCCACGCGATTGACGCAGTGTTTCCTCGCCAACGCTTGTGCCGCTCCACAGACGCGGCGCGCTTCGAGTCTCGTTCCGTCTGGTCACGGTACAAATTTTGGATCGCCGCGGCGCGTCCACGTTGCGAGCAGTTAGGATCGGCGCCGCACTGAAGCGCGCCAGGCCGCGTCGGATCAGACTGCGCGCGACGGAGGCGGTCAGAGACTCAGCGAAAGGAGACTTCTATGCAATGGAGGAGATCAGTTGGCGCCGCGTTTGGCCTTGTCAGTGCCGTGGCGTTCGCGTCGATCACGCACGCGCAGCAAACCCAGCCGTTCAATACGGTGAATCTCTTCGGGTTCGGCGCACCACTGAACGCGGTGCAGGCCGAGGCGGCGAGCGGCTTTACCGGGGACCTGGACACGTTCGCCACCGGACAAATGAACTTCATTGAAGTGGACAGCCTGCCGGAGCTCGGGCCGATCTTCAACAGCCGCTCGTGCGGCGCCTGCCATTTCCAGCCGGCTGTCGGCGGCTCCGGCGAGTTCATCAATGAGATTCGCGTCCGCAACAACAACGCCGGTGGGCCGGTCCACATCTTTGCGAGCGACAACATCCTGCGCGGCGGCCCGCAGACGCAAGGTACGCTGACGTTTTTTGAGAACGGCCTCGAGTCGTCGCCACTCGGCTGCCAGATTACATCGCCCGGGTGCAACTATTCCGCGTGCCAAGTCGAAGAGGCAACCAGAACGACGTTCTCGACCGATCTACCGATCTGCGATCCGAATAGCGCCAGCTTCGCGTCGGGCGCCAATTGCACGGCGGAGCGCCAGGCGACCCCCTTGTTCGGCTTCGGCCTCATTGAAGCCGTTGCCGACAACACCTTCGTGGCGCTTGCGGCAAGCCAGCCGACGGCGGTTCGCGGCACGGTGAAGACGGTCACCGAGTTCGGGCGGAGTCGCGTCGCACGCTTCGGCTGGAAGGACGACGTGGCGACGCTGCGCAATTTCTCGGGTGATGCATATCTGAACGAGGTTGGCATCTCGAATCCGGACCATACGCCGGATCGGAGCACATGCGCGCTCAACCAGACTCAGTTCGGCGTCTTGCTGGACGCGGCCGACGATCCAGAGGATGCCCCGGACGCTCACGGTCGGGCCGACGTCGATCGCTTCACGGATTTCATGCGGGCGCTCGCGCCACCGCCGACCCTGCAACAGAATGGGTCGGCGCAGAAGGGCGCCGCGCTGTTCAACAGCCTCGGCTGTGGCAGCTGCCATACGGCGACCTTGAAGACCGCCTTCAACCCGGTGTCCTTCATTCCACCGACAACCGGCGGCGTACCGGTGAGCGGCAGCCTGAACATCATTCTGTCGCAGCAGACCTTCCATCCCTATTCCGACTTCCTGCTGCATGACATGGGATCGCTCGGGGATGGGATCACATCGGGTGCCGCCGGGCCGACGATGATGCGGACGGCGCCGCTGTGGGGTGTGCGCGCCAAGTCGCGTTTGTTGCACGATGGCCGTGCCGAGTCGGTGACCGACGCGATCAACTTCCATGACGGTCAAGGTGCGGCGGCCCGCAGCGCGTTCCAGGCGCTGCCCGCGCAACAACAGCAGCATCTGATCGACTTTCTGAATACGATCTAGGCGGCTGCGTAGAAACGTCGGGCTCAGCGCGAACGGGCGATGCAATGACCTCAGGAAGAAAATCCGTTCGCGCTGAGCCCCTCGACGCGGCGGGTTGCCGATGGAGCTGCGGGATGACGAAACGGCAAACCAGTGCGGCACTGACCGTGCTCAGCTTGTGGTTGCCGCTGACCGGCGCAGCAGCGGCACGTAAACCGACGCCTCAGACAGCGCCGCCGGCGACCGCGTACGCAGCGGTTTCGTTGGACCGCGAGGGCAAGCTCACGCAGGCCTTGCCGCTGTATCGGGCGCGCGCCGAACAAACCGGAACGAGTGCCGATCGTCTCCGCTATGCGGCGGCGTTGCTGCGGGCCGGACGTCTCGACGACGGCCGGAAGCTGTATGAGCAACTGACGACGAGCGGCGGCGCGGCCCTCTGTGGGTCGAGCCTACTGCAAAATGGATTTCCGGCGCTTGCCGTCGGCTGTCTCGAACCGGCGTACGCGACACATCCGGACGATGTTTCCGTGGCGTTGCTGCTGATACGCGCACGCGCGGCGGCGGGTGATCTCAATGGCGCGCGCACCCTGATCGACACGCTCGGCAAGCAGACTGCCGGCTGGACGCTTGGGCGGCGCATTGAGCTGGCTCGATGGCAACTCATTGCCGGAGACGGTGCCGCGGCGCAGGAGGTGCTCAACGCCGACGTGAAGGAAGGGTTGGCGCGGATGTTCCGCGACTCGGCCCAGGTCAATACGTTGTTCAGGGCAGCGGAGTGGGCGAAAGCGGACGACATGCTCGCGGGTTGCGAACGCACGGTGCCGCCGGCGTTGAACAACGGCAAGGTGGCGCAAGAATGGCGCAATGCTCAACGCGAGCTGCACGTCGTTCAGTTGCGGCGCGGCATCAGCCTCTGGAGCGTGGGCAAGCGCGCACAGGCGGCGGAGGCGGCGGCGAAGGCGCAACTGAGCGATGAGGAATACGTGCGGTCGGCGGCGACGGTGTTACTCGTCGCTGCCGACCTCGCTCGTAAGGATCGGGTTGACGCCGTCGACAAACTGCGCGTACTCGCCGGACACGATCAACGCTTCGCGCCTGCGGTCGACAAGCTCGCTCCGCTGCTTGGCCGCCATGCCGAAGCCGGCGATGCAATTGCCGCGTTGCAGACGGTCTTGGCATCCGAGGACCAGTCGGCGGTTTTCATTACCGGGCCGTTAATCGAAATCTTGGCGGGATCGGTACGACCGCAACCGGCGGCCGGTGAAGCGCTTGCGTCCGGTGTGGCGAGCGATGCGTCGGAGGTTACGCATTCGAGCGCACGTTGAACTCGAGCTTCCAGCGGTGCTCGCCGTCGCGGCTGACGCACCACAGCTCGAGCACCCCAACCTCGGTCACACGCGCCTGCAGGCGCACCGGGATGGTCGCGCCCTCTTGCCCCTTCCACTCGAGGGCGGTCTCCAGCGGCGCCAGTTCTTGGATGTCATTGTCCCACGCTTCAACGAAGGTGCCGACCGCGTCGTCGCGGCGCGTGGCTGAGCCGAGGAAGCGGAACTCCGCCGGTTCGCCGACCACCAAGCCGAGCTCTTGCGCCGGCAGATCAACGCTGCTGCCTTCCTCCAAGCCGTACGGGACCACACAGAGCGCCTTGATCGGTGGGCGCACGCCGGGCACGGCCGGCATCGCGGTTTCGATGCCGATGTAGTAGGCGCGCGCGGTGCCGCCGCGGATGCGTACGCCGCGCCCGCGCCGCGCCAGGCCGTAGTACGCCGCGCCGCGCGCCACCGCGTGCTCGGGGTCGCCGCCGGTGAGCACCCGCACGCCTTCCGCAGAGGTGGCTTGAAACCAGCCGTTCAGCACGTCGACCAGCCGGCGGTGTAACATCGTGGCGCGCATGACGCCGCCGTTGAACAGCACGGCGGTCGGACGGACGGCGGCGTCACCGCCGCGGGAGACCGCTTCGCCATGGCGGCCGAGGAAGTGAGCGAGATGGCGCGTCACCGCCGCATCGCTCGCGTACGGCAGGCCGATTTCCTGCAAGCCAACGCGGCGCTGGGCCTGCGGCCGGTCGCTGAGCTCGCAGCGTGGGAAGAACCCATCGATCAGCGTGTGTTCCACCTCGGCAAGCTCGACATCGACGCGCAGACTGCCGCCCACCACCTTACGGCCGCGACCGAGGATGGCGATCGGATGTTTCGCCTGCTTGCCGCCGCTCAGCAAGCGCTCCTTGGCGTCGCGACAGCTGAGGCTCAGGCTGCGGAACTGCCACTGATCGAGTTGCGTTCCGTCCTTCGACAGTCGTTCCCGCAGCGCGTAGGCCAACGCCAGGTCCATGTTGTCGCCGCCCAAGAGGATATGGTCGCCGACGGCGACACGTTCGAGCACCAGCTCGCCGTGCTCCTCGCGGACGGCGATCAGGCTGAAGTCGGTGGTACCGCCGCCGATGTCGCAGACGAGCACCACGTCACCGACCCGCACGCTCTGCCGCCAGGCGTCGCCGTTGGCGTCGATCCACGCGTAGAAGGCGGCTTGCGGTTCTTCGAGGAGCGTGACCTGCGGCAGCCCGGCGTCGTGTGCGGCGCGCACGGTGAGATCGCGGGCGACGGCGTCGAAGGACGCCGGAACGGTGAGCAAGACCTCTTGTTCTTCGAGCGGCGCCTCGGCGAACGTCGCGTTCCACGCCTGGCGCATGTGCGACAGATACCGTGCCGAGGCCTCGACCGGCGACAGCTTGCGCACGTCGTCCGGGCTGCCCCAGGGCAGGATAGCCGCGGTGCGATCGGCGCCGGCGTACGAGAGCCACGACTTCGCGGAGGCGATCAGACGCGCCGGAACCTCGGCGCCGCGCATGCGGGCGAACTCACCGACCATGAAGTCGGCCGCCGTGTCCCACGGCAGCCGCAGAGCGTTCGCCGGAAACTCGCCGGCGGCGGGCAGATAGAGAAACGAAGGCAGCAGCGGACGCGCTTCAACACTGTTGGCCGCCGTCAGCTGCGGGAGGGCCAGAACCTGCAGCGTCGGGTGCGGTCCGGGCGCCGGGGCTGACGTGTCGGCGAACGCCACCACGCTGTTGGTGGTGCCGAGATCGATGCCGACGATGAACCGGCTCTCGCCGGCCGGCGCGCTGCGAGCCTTGCCCTTCATGGAGCTCTCCGCTCGGGCTTATAGCGGAGTCGGACGGTCGCCTCCACTCTGCGGCGGCTGTCCGCTGCGCTGCGCCTCACCAGCTTTGTCCAAGATGTCGGTGCTTCGGGTTCCTCTCCCTCCGGGAGGTCAGGTGAGGGGATAGACTGAAATGGCTTCGACCATCAAAGGAACGTCGATTTGCGAAACAAAGCTGTTACTACAAGTAGTTGAAGAGTATATTATCCCCTCATCTTCATCCTCTCCCGGAGGGAGAGGGAAGATTTTCTATCGGCCGGTGCAGCGCAAAGAGGCGCGGGGCTTTTGGGCAAAGTCCACCTCACCAGAGCGGTTCGCCTTCGTGGCGTACCAGGGCGTGAAACGCGTCGCTTAGCTGCCGCGTGATCGGGCCGCATTTCCCATCGCCGACGCGGCGGCCATCGAGCTCCGCCACCGGCATGACCTCGGCGCCGGTGCCGGTGAGGAAGCATTCGTCGGCGGTGTAGACGTCGTAGCGCGTCAGATGCGGCTCGGCGGCCTCGATGCCGGCTTCGGCCGCGAGTTCCAGCACGGCGCCACGGGTGACGCCTTCGAGGGCGCCATCCTGCGGCGGCGGCGTCAGCAATCGGCCATGGCGCACCACGAACAGATTGTCTGCGGTGCACTCGGCGATGAACCCGGCGCTGTTGAGCATGATCGCCTCGTGCGCGCCGGCGCGCTGCGCGTCGATCTTGGCGAGGATGTTCTTCAGATAGTTGAGCGACTTGACACGGGGATCGAACGCTTCGTGGGACACCTGACGGGTCGCGGAGGTGATCACCTTGACGCCGGCGGCGTATAGCTCACGCGGGTAGACGCGGATGTCGGTGACGATGATGATGACACTGGGCCGCGGGCAAGTGCGCGGATCGATGCCGAGATCGCCGGCGCCGCGGGTGATCACCAGGCGAATGTAGCCGTCCTCCTGGCGATTGCGCCGCACCGCTTCGCGCACCGCGGCGGCCATCATGTCGCGCCCCAGCGGCACCTCGAGCGCGAGGGCTTGCGCCGATGCGTAGAGCCGGTCCAGATGCGCTTCGAGTCGGAAGATGCGCCGGTTGTAGATGCGGATGCCCTCGAACACGCCGTCGCCGTAGAGCAGCCCGTGATCGAAGACCGAGACCTTGGCGGTCTCGCGCGCGAACCATTCGCCGTCGATGTAAATATCCATGTCGCTCCCTTTCCGTGAACCCTCTACAGAGACGCTGCCCGCACGGTCCCACCGTCGTCAAGTGCTGCGCCGCGCGCTGTTTGCGCGATCGTGGAAGGACGCACGATCAGATCGAGACGAATCGCTGCACGCAGATAATGACTGCGTCGAGATCCGCGAGCGCTTGGTCGGCCAGCGTTTGCGTGTAAAAGTCATGCGGAATGTTGTCGGGCAGCCCGTTGGGATATCGCGTCGGAATGTACAGTTGGTCCAATCGCCGACACCCGTCCTGCAGGATGTTGAATGCGGCCTCGATTGCCGCGCACTCCAAGGTGAGCGACAGTGTCGAATGGCCGAGTACCGGACCCTCGCCGTGGGCGTACAAGAAGCCTTCAGGCTCTCCTCGGCACTCTGTTGGTCGGCGCGATCACCACAAGGTCAATGTCGCTGGCGCGGTTTTGGTCGCCACGCGCAAATGAGCCGAAGAGAATGATCCGCACCGGAGAGAAAACGCGCCGCAACGCACGCGTGATCGCGGCGAGGTAGTCGTCAAGCTCCGGTCCACTGAGACGTTGGCGAATCATGACGATAGGGTAGCGCATCGCTTGCGTGATCGGCAAGGATGGATCAACACCGCGCGCGGCGTGAGAGAGCGTCTGCGGAGCCGGGGGCACAGTTGTCCCCCCGGCTCCGGATGGCAGAACGGAAGAGAACGCCCGATTAGGACGTCGCTTGGGACGCCGCCGGCGGCACTGCGTTGGCCGCCGGATCGGGCGCCGGTGCCGGAGCAGGTGTCGGCTTGTGATTCTTGCCGTTGGTGCGGGCCGGCCGATCGAAGAGGGTTGCGTAGAGCGTCGTGGCGCCGTCGTCGGCGGCGGCGCGGGCGCCGCGTTTCAATGCGGCGAAGGCGGCGTCCCACGCTTGGCCGACGGCCTCACGGCTGAAGCGGCCGTCGCGGGCTTCGGCGGCGAGCGCCTCGATGCGCGCCAGCGTCTGCGGCATCTTTCCCGTTACCTTCTCGGCATTCGGCAGTGCCTGCAAGGTCGCTTTGCCGGCGATTTTGCTGCCCCGCATCGCCGCCATCAGCTGCGGCAGCCGCTTGACCACATCCGCCGGAGGCATGTGGAGCAGCTGGCCCATCGTGGTGTCGCCGAACGCGGCGAACGGGTTCTTGAGCGGCTGGCCGTCGGCGACCGGCGCGCGTCCCAGCGCGTCCACGACGGTCTGCTGATCGGTGCGGAACTGTCCCTGGACCTGTTCCAGCTCCGCTTCGCTCTTCTGCACCTTGGCGTGCGCGTCGGCATAGCGCTGCTGCGCGCGCTCGAACGCCGCGAGCCGGTCCTTGATGAGCCGCGTATCCACCGTCCGTGCAGCGGCCAGAATGGCCGCGCCCGACGCCAGCCGTGTAGCCGGCGATTTTCCGACATGAATAGTTGCCATATGTCTCTCCTTTCTGGGTACCGCGACAGAGCAAACCTGTTGCCAACTGTCTGGACTCGAATTCAGCGTAAGACTCCGTGTCAAAACGTGGCAATCGGTACATTCTCAATGTACACTTTCGTGACGATCGTTCAATGCGATGACCGTAGTGCGTTATGATTGACGATCAGCGAGCGCTCCAGTGTTCTGCATGAGGGAGTTGCCCGATTGTCGCAACTCAGCACTCAGGACTCAGCACTGCTTTCAGGCGGTTTCGTTTCAAAATTTGAAAAAGAGCGCCAGGATCATCGTGAACTGTGTAAAATGAATGATGCGCCGGTCCGATCCGGTCCGTTCGGCGGCAAAATTTGAAAAAGACGGACCGGAACAGCGTGATCGGCGGCCAAAAAGGTCGTGGGCGGCTCGATTCAAGGCGATCCGGCCGCAAATTTTGAAAATGACGCGCGGATCAGCCTGAATTTTGTGCACGAAGGTGATTCACGGGTGCGACCCAGCCGTTTGGCGCCAAAATGTGAAAATGGCGGGGAGGAACAGGCTGATGCTTGGCCGAAAAGGTCGTGAGCGAGCCGATTCAGGGCGCTTTGGTCGCACGTTGGAAAATCTGGCTGGAATCAGCGGGGGGCCAGCACCGCGTTCTCGGCCACGCCGATTTTGCGCACCACCGTGATCTACGGAATGTCCTCAATCATGGCGGCCGGGGTGTCGTCCGCCCTGCAGACCGACGCCCTGGCGGTTTTGCAGCCAATGTGTTGAGCCGCCTGGCCTCGCGGGTCAGCACAGCTCGATCTGACACGATGGAATGGGTAATGTGATATAGCTCACTGGGAGCGTGGCAGATTCGCCCCTGTGAGGTGCGCATGCAAGGAGGAACTGCTCGAAGACTGGAAGCTGGCGGCGCAGCGCAAACCGCTCAAGAAGATTGCACCCCTGGAGTGACAATGATCAAAGTGATCGACGCGCGACATGTCAGAGACTACGTGGTGTGGCTTCGCTTCAGCGACGATACCGAGGGCGAGATTGATCTGCGAGAGGAGTTGGTCGGCGAGGTGTTCGAGCCGCTGCGAGACAGGCGGATGTTTCGCACGGTCGCCCTTCATCCCGAGTGGCACACGATCGCGTGGCCGAACGGCGCCGATTTCGCTCCTGAGTTTCTCCATGCTGCGGTCCGCGCTCGGCTAACCCGCTCACCACGGCCGCGCGCAAGAACGGCGCGCGCCGGTTAGCGCCGCGACGTTCGGCCGGCATGCTGCGGAGGGGAAGTGATGTCGGCTGACATGAAGAAGAACGCTGGCCCGCTGCTCATCGAACGCGACGGTGCCGTCGAAACCCTCGTGATCAACGATGCGCCGCGAAACCGAATGGGCCTCGAGTTCATGGACGCCCTGGAGGCCGAGGTCGCACGCCTTGTGAGTGACTCGAGCGTGCGCGCCGTTGTCATTCGCGGCGCCGGCGACGAGAACTTCTCAGTCGGAATGGACCTCAAACAGCTCCCTGAGGGGATTGCCCGAATGGGCAGCCTGGAGGCCGTGCTCGATCAGCGCCTCCGAGTTTTGAGCGCCATCGAGAATCTGCCGAAGCCGGTGATCGCTGTGCTCTACGGCTACTGTCTTGGCGGCGGCCTGGAGCTTCCGCTCGCGTGCCACTTCCGATTGGCGGCGGCGGAGGGCGCCAGGATCGGATTGCCCGAGCTCGACCTGGGCACCGTGCCCGCATGGGGCGGCAGCGCACGCTTGACACGCTGCGTCGGCCGCAACCACGCGCTCGACATGATCCTTCGAGCCGAGAAGATCTCCGGGGCGGAGGCGCTGCGGATCGGCCTCGTGAATGAAGTGTGGCCGATCGACGACCTGTTTCAGCGGGCCCGGGATCTCGCGCTCGAGTTGGCCAACATGCCGGCGGCCGCTGTCCGGGGGATGCTGCGTTGCGTTGTCGGAGCCGGCGAGAAGTCACTCTCCGAGGCCGTCGCGGAGGAACGGCGTGCGGTGTTGTCGACGATGGGCACGCCAGACCAACGTGAAGGGATGCAGGCGTTCCTCGAAAAGAGAAAACCACGGTTCAATCGCGAGTCCGAGTAGCGGCGGGACTTCAGGATGGGGCGTCGCCCAACACAGTCTACGCGCATGTCCTCCACTGCGGCGGGTGTATTGAGGCTGCCGATTGGCTGTAGGGAGGCCGCGCATGGCGAGCGGCGTTGCGTGATAGGCTGCAACCCTGCATGTGTCGAGCGCGGCGATAGGCTGCAAGATTCTTGCAAGGGTTG
>Ga0209415_10012343_pt1 | contig 14246 bp, 9 predicted proteins | sample PeaSoiSIISIP2007_FD_187696 | JGI IMG/M metagenome (GOLD analysis project Ga0209415, IMG submission 187696) | Peat soil microbial communities from Weissenstadt, Germany - SII-SIP-2007 (SPAdes) (version 2) | ecosystem: Environmental > Terrestrial > Soil > Wetlands > Peat | place: Germany... | reverse complement strand
GTAAACCCTATGAATCGACCTCACTATGCAGGCAGAGCCCAGCGAGCAATCCCATCAGGACCCCGCCGTCGAGTTCCTTGCCAAAGAATCGAAAGTGTCGGTCGGTGATGTGGCACGACTCTACGAAAACGAGCTCGCAAAACTTGAAGTTGGTGCGCGCCTTAAGGGATTCATTCCCATTATTGCCATCCGAAACGTCAGAGAAGTGCTTCGCCAACGCCGAACGGCAAAGCTTGCCCTTGCTTAGGCTGGCCAGCGTGGAATGGATAGGCGGGACCCGGAGTCCTTCGTGGAGCGGATCGGCAATTGACGGCGCTTCTCTTGCCGGATGTAGGTCAGTCAGGTAATACGTTGAAGTTCTGCTTCCGGGACATTTCCGCTTCGAGTCAACTGCTTCGGGAAGCGTCCGCTGCTGGCCCGTGGTCAGACGGCCCGCTATCCGGTTTGCAATGATGCTCTGTGATCGGCTTACATCACGCAATCAATTGGTGCAGGCATCTGTTCGGACTACGGCAACGGTCTCGGCGTTGTCGGTTGAGATGGCGCATTGCGAATGAAATGTAGCCCCTCTCCGTCACTCTTGATGCCGCCGCACCGGTTCGTCGCGATCTCAATACTCAAACTGATACGACAACCCAACGCTGCTTCCCGGATCATTCCCCGGTGTCGTGCCCTGAGCTGTCGCCGTGCCATAACCGAGGCGCGTTTGCAACTTAAGATGCTTAGTGAGATCAACGTCGACCTGTAGCTGACTGACCCCCGTGGTGCTCTGTTTTGCACCGACATAGACGCCGTTCGTGAGGTAGCGGCCGACCTCGGCACTCCCGCCCGTGTTTGCTGTGCTGGTGCTGGTGCTGCTGCCGCTGGTACCAGCACCGATCGACAGTCGGTCGAGCCCTAACGTCTGTCGGACTTTAGCGAGCGGGTCAAGTCCGCCGCCGGCGCCGCTAAGAGTGGCCACGGCGCCACCAATCTGCGCCAGTTGCAGTGGCGTAAGCTGCGCGGCGCTCTCGCCGAAAAGCAGTCGCGCGAGAATTTCATCCTGCGGCAACTCCGGGATACTGCTGAGTTCGAACTTCGGCGAGTCGGCAACGCCGCTTACGCGCAATGTTGCCGTAATGTTGGCCGTCGTGGTTTGTGCAGTAAAATCTAAGCTCGGGTTGATCCTCTTTTTAAGTCCCGTTCCGTTGAAGCTCACGCGGCCGGTCGTAAACTTTAGCTCGGTGCTGGCGAGCGTGAAACTGCCGCGCTGCAGATCAAAGCCACCGCTGATGAGCGGCGCGTCGCTGGTGCCACCCAGATGCACTTCGCCGCCGAGCTCCGCATCCAAACCGCGGCCCTGTACGAGGAATTGGTGCGGCGCTTGCACAGTGACGTCCAGGGCAATAACCAGCGGATTCTTGCTTTGTGCCGGGGACGTTTGTCCCGGACGACGCACGTCAAGCACCGCGACGTCGGCCGGCATGCCGTGCGGGATGCGGACATTGGTGCGATTGAGCAGGATGTTGCCCGCAAATTCGAGTCGCTCGCGCGCCATACCACTCAGGTGCAAATCCGCATCCAAATTGGCGGTTACCAAGTTGCTCGCAATCGGTTGCGCATTTTTGGCGGTGAGCTTTAGATCCAGCGGCAGCCCCGGCTGGAGCACACCGATAGTGCCCACCACGGACAAGCTGCCAGGAGCCGCGTGCGCCGTCAGACTCGTGATTCGCAGCATCCCCTGATTGCCCTCGAGTTGCGCGGTGATATCCGAAATGTGAACACCCTGGACATAGTCGCGCAGCTCGCCCCGACTAAGCTGAACCGTACCGGCGATGTCCGGCGCCGCCGGCGAGCCGGTCACTCGAGCATTCAACGCGAGCTGACCCGCCGCGCTGCGGCCACCGGCCTCAAGCAGCGGAGCGAACAACGCGACATCTAGCTTGCCGGTCAATTCCAGATCGAATGCGGCGTCGCGGGTAAGCGGCGCGCGGCCGCTGAGCACAAGTTGTGAAGAATTGCCGGCGACGAGTTTCGCTTCAAGCTGTGCCGTCGCTCCCATCAGCGTGGCTGTGACATGCACGTCGATGCCCGGTAGCGTGCGTGCCGCTTGGTTGGCCAGACGCAAACCCGTGACATCCAAATGCACTTGCCCGGTCGCTGATGCAACGGTGCCGCGCAACTGCGCGTCGAACCCCAGGGTGCCCTCACTCAGCAGATCGGGCACGAACGCGTTGATCAAGGCCGGTTTGAGCTGACGCAGCGATGCGTGCAGATCAAGCGCCGGCGCAACGCGACCATTGACCTCAAGTACCGCCTGCTGCGCCCCAAGCTCTAATCGGCTGATAGACAAGCCATTGGCAAAAGATATCTGCGCGGGTGACAGCAGCCGCAATGCCTGGCCGCGGTAACGAGCCTCGGCGCTGGCCAGCTTCAGCCCACGGGTCGAAAGGTTTAATTGCGCCTGCGTGGACAGGCTCGCGGGCGCGCCGTACCAGTCGGGCCATTGCACGCGAAGATCCACGCTCAGTGCATCCATTGGGCCGTCCGCCGTCAACTGGGTATTAGCCGCGATACCCCCAAGCACCAGGTCGTGAGTCTCAAAATTGAGCCGTGCGTGCGTGCGCCCAGCAATGGGTGTCAACGTGACGAATCCTGCGACACTACCCTGAACGTTCGTGCCGAGCAGTCGATCAAGATCAGACAGTTGCTCGACACGCAGCTGAAATTGCCCGCGCGCCTGCGTCACGTCCGCGCCGCTCGCCACATCGGCGGCGAGATGCGCACTCTTCCAGTCGGCGTGGTGAACCATAACGTGCCATGCGTTGGCACTGAAGCGTTCAAACGCCGCCTCCAGTTGCAGCGGTGCGCCATCCACGTCCCCGTTTGCCTGCAGCGTACCGCTGGGCGCCCCTGGCAGACCATGCGAATGTAGAACTGCGCTGACCGTGCTGTTCGGTGCGCCCCGTACCGACAGCGTCGATGTCAGTTCGGCCTCAGCACTGAACGCGCTCAACGGTCCCGTGCTCCTACCAGAGAGCTTCAAGTTGCCCGCAAGTTGCGGCTGTAACGCGGCTAGATTCGACAGATTTAGCTCCCAACGAACGTCCAGTTCCTGCTCGCGCCCGCGGCTTGAGGTCGGTGCACCGGCGGAGCTACCATCTGGCGACTGGGCCGCAAGCGGGACGCTGCCAGCGAGCGAAAGCGTCAGCGCCCGCCCCGTCAAGAGCGCACTCTCGACGCTCAGTGCGTCATCGCTCAACGCCGCCGAGACCTGCAGGCGTGCACGGTCACCGAGCGCGCCGACCCATACTGCTGTCCCGCCGTGCAGCGCAACGCTGGCATCCAGATTAATGCGCATTGCCGAGCGTTCGCGCCTGAGCTGTGCGCCGAGTACGACCTCGCCGCTTGCGTCCTGGCCGCCAAGCGCCGCAAGCGGCGCGAGCTCTGGTACGTGCAGTTCCAGCGTCGCATTCTGCTCGCCCGCCGTGATGGCTTTCATGTGCAGTACAAAGAGGCGATGCACCGCCGCCAGTTCGAGCGGCCGTGTGGCCTCATCCAGGCGCATCGACGCATCAATGGTCAGCGGTGCATCGTGCAAAAGACGCGACACCGGCCCAGGAATCGTCAAACCCTCGAGCGTCGAGTGTATCGAAAGCGCGCCGCCGTTGGCCTTGAGGTTTGCGCTGAGCGACGCGACTTGCATGCCGTGATCAAGCCGCAACTCCTGTATCTGCAACCGCACATCGGCGCTGGGCGCCGTGACGGTACCGTGCCAGTTTCCCTGTATGGCGACGTGCTGCCACGCCAGATGGGCGCGCGGCGCCACCGCCGGTGCCTCCAGTGTGTAGTCTAGGTCTGCTGACAGCTGAATGAGGTTGATCACGCCTTCAGCGCGGCCGCGCAACGCTCCCGCATCCAGCGAAAGCCGGATGCGCTCAGCCGTACGTGGCCCACTTAAAGTTGCCATCACCGACAGGCGGCCCAGACCTGGCAGATGCAACAGATTTTCCAACGGTCCGCTGGCCGGCTCCTGTAGCCTCAATGTCGCGTTTATCTGCTCCGGAGTGAACTGTATCTGCAACTCGTAATCGCCGACACCATTGGTACGGTGCGCGACAACGGTAGCCATCCCCTCCTGCAGGGACCGAGCATGCGCGTTGCCGCGTACCGAGAGCGATGTGGGCGTCCCAGCGAGCGTGGCCCCGAGTTCGAGGGCGTCGATCGAAAAGGCATCCACATCGATGCGCGGCATTGTGGTGTTGGAGCTTTCCTGTGGGCCTGGGCTGGCGACCGGACGCCGCTCGATGTGCAGCCGAGTCAGTTGCAGGCTATCGATCCGCACCTGTCGCTCGAGCAATGCTAGCGGCGACCACCGCAGAGAGACGTGTTCGGCAGTCAGCCAGATACCGTCTTCGTCGCTGAGCCGCAATTGTTTTATATTGATAGCTGCCGGAAAGGATCCGCCGAGGCCTGATAGCTGTACGTGCCCCGCGGATAGGCGCGCCGTGAGCCGTTCGATCAGCGCCCGACCGTCGTCCATGTTGCTGACCACGAGGACGGCGCAACTGAGCCCCACCCCCAGCAGAAGCAGTATCGTCAAGCCCCAGGCAACAGTTATTAATGTGCGGCGCATCAAAATGCCTGCCCCAGCCCAATGTAGACCTCAAAGGCATCTTCAGTGGGACGTCGGTTCGTCGGCACCGCAATATCCAGCCGAATCGGGCCGATCGGTGTGTAGTAGCGTACGCCCGCTCCGACGCCTATGCGAAACGACCCGGTCAGTGGATTCAGTATCGCGCTGACCTGTCCGCCGTCGACGAACACGGCCGCGCCGGCATTTGAGCCGATGCGTTGACGAAACTCCACGCTCCCAGTATCGATTGCGGTCCCGCCAATTGGACTTCCATCGGTGAACTGTGGTCCGACTGACTGGTAGCGATAGCCGCGGATCGTATCGCTGCCGCCCGCGTAGAAACGCTGATCGGGGGGCAGACCGAACTCGCTAGCGCCCTGCGCGATACCTGCCATCGCTCGCGCCGCCAGGATGCTGCGCCCCGGGTCGGTCAGATCGAGGGCATGCAGGTCGAGGTATGCAGCGACGGCTGCCTGAGTGATGATGAAGGTAGCACTCGGATCGCCGATCGACTGGGTGGGGACGACGCGCAGCGAAGCACGAAGCCCGTGACGAGGATCATCGAGCGGCGAGGCAAGTCCGGTGGAGTTGTAGATAATTCCGAGCGGCACGGATAGCAGCGTGTAGTCCCGTGACGTGCCCTGCTGAACGACGTGCTCTTGGGCACCGGCAAGTCCGATGTTGGTCGTCCAGATACTCGAGATTTTGCGGCTCAGAGTCGCACCGGCCGAGCCCATCGTCTGGTCATAGGCCTTCAGCGACTGCTGAATCGCACCAACGGCGAGCTGCAACGATTGATCGCGATGCCCAAACTCGGGCTTAATGAGCTTGAGACTCGTGTCATAGCCAATAGCGGTAGCGGCATCACCACCGACGTTGATGACCGAGGCGGCAAAAATCAGCTGCTCGGCATTGCCAAAGAGGTCGCGGTTTTCCCAGGTGAGCCCGCCGCTGCCGCCGAGGTCAGTCGAATACGCCGCGTTTATGCTGAACCTGTGCTGCGGTCGCTCCCGCACTTGGAACGTGATCGGCACCCGCCCCTGGGCATCAGCCGATGTGCCAAGTTGCACACTGACCGAGGAGAAAACGCCCAACCCGAGTAAATCCTGGCGCGCTCTTTCAATTTGGCTCGCGCGGTACGGTTCCCCGGATTGCAGTAACAAGCGTGCGAGCACCAACTGCCGATTCAAGTGCTCCAATCCCTCAATCTGGATCTCGCCTACCTGAACCTTAGGTCCGGTCTCGACATGAAAGTTCAGATCAAGAACCCGGTTCCCCGGATCTTCGTATGCGATCGGCGCGTCGACCTTAGCAAACGCAAACCCTTGTTCCTCGAGCGCAGCCAATAGGTGTGCGGCGCCGGCCAGAACTTCGGTGGCCACGGCCGGGGCGCCCGCTGTGAGGCCCAGGGCAGGGCGCGCCGAATCCGGTAGCTCGCCATCAATAGTAATTCGGCGCAAATGATAGAGCGGTCCGAGCTGGCAGCTGATCGTGACCTGCGCGTCGGTGCCCTGGGCCAGCGCATTTAAGGCGTCGCCAAGGCCCGGGGCAGCAAGCGTCATCCCCTCAATCGTGATTGCTACCCCGCCCTGGTAATAGCCAAAGCTCTCCAGCACCGTCTTGAGTCGGTCGATATCGCTTTGGGCGCGGGCGACCAGCCCCAAGGGACTAACCGGCGCCGAATCACGCAGCGATAGCAGCTCCGAGGTCGCGTTTAGGCTCGCATCGATCGCGTGTTCACCGGTCGAAGTAATCGTGACGCCGTAGCGCTGCGGATCCGCAGCTCGCGCCGATGGCACACCCCACAGCCCGATCGCAGCTAGGGCCCCGGCGATGCAGAGAATGAAGCGCTTCCTAAAGGATGTTCTCGCCAATAAATCCGGGCGCGGCCTCCACCGCGTGCGGCTCCGACATGCGCTGATCCACATCCGCGACCGCCTTTTGCGCAAAACGTCCTACCCCCGATTAACCGCTCCACCGCTGTCGCCCCAACCAAATCCGTCCCGTACTCAGCGCGACTCGACTGTCCTATATCGCTCCCAACCTTGGCAATCGTTCAATCAAACTTTGAAGTCGTTTGCGCCCCCGTATCGGCTAGCAATTGCGCTTTGCTACTTGCGGATTCCCAAAGCCAGTGCACATCGCGAAGTCCTCCGTGGGGACGCCGCCGCGTAATCACCCAGCACGCGGGGACGGCGACGGAATCTGGGAGTATGGCGCTCTAGTCGTAGACAATTCCATGATCTGGAATTTTCTGGCCTATTCCATCAAACCACCCGTCCCGAAGTGTGGCAAATTCGCTAACGCGTTGATTTTCCTGCCATGTAACCAGACTGCAAATCCGTGCAGGCCGATTCGATTCCGCCCTCCTGTCTCGAGTCTTCGCCGGCGCGCGCCCCAGGTAATTAAGGGGGCTGGCGCCAATGGCAGTGAAGGTTCGGCGCCCGAATAATCCGATCGCGAAAGTCGGGTCCGAGGTGCATTGCGGTCGTTGAAATGTCCGCAGCGCATCGCGATCGTGAGACGGGTTCGGCCGAAGTTGTGTGAAAACTCGAAAATCTCACTTTTTCCGGGGTCACTTGACCCCTCCCATAGTGGCGATCGTCGATCCTGGATCGATCTATAGGGTCACTTCTGAAAAACTTTAGTGAGTTCGGGAGTTTTCACACAAGTGCTCCGGGAGACCGGCAAGGAGTAAGGAGTGCAAGTCCCCCACGATGAAGGAATAGCGAACCACATCGACCCCGAGCCGTGCGTTGCCATTCGTGAGGATGGCGGCGAAGCGTCGGCAGGGGTACGTGCAGGCCAGCCATTGAGCGGAGCAGCCGACAAGGCTGCCAATCTTGAGTGGTGAAAGTCCACTTGCTGACAATTGCTCGGATTTGGTCAGCTAGCATAACCACTGCACGGGGAAGGTAACCAACCGTGATAGGCGTGGTCGTAAAAGTCTCTGCCGCCCAGCAATGCGGAGCATCGCGGCGAGTGGGTGGGAGCTATCTGGGAGGCGAGCAAACTCACGGGCCCGAACATAATGGAATGACTGCAGCCCCGTAAATGGCCCCCAACTGAAATAGCTGTTGGGAATATTTGCGATGCGCCGACCCGCTGCTCAATCGGGGAAGGCCAAAGCTCTGAGGGAAGAAACGAGCGCATGCACCTCAGAGGCAGCCGGGGTAGGGGTCCGAGCACGTGAGGAAAGATTGGCAGAGATAACGTCGGGAAGGACCATTGCGCAGCAGGGGTCCGCAGCATTGGGCTGGCCCGCATCGGGAAGGCGAAGAGCCATAGCCGGTGATGCACGGACCCGAGAAGTCAGACTCCGCCATACGAGCGATGAAGCCTGCGAACAAGGCCGGACAACCGGCGGCGGAGCGGGTGGAGCAAAGGGCGGGGACCAAGGGGAACACGAGCCAACCGCGCACGCGACGGACTCAGAGCCGAGCAAGCGTGTCACCGGGGCTGGAGCATGTACGGCACGCTGCAAGGCAGCGGAAGAAGGAGAAGTTCACCGCGTTGCTGCACCATGTGACCGTCGATTCACTGCGGGATGCGTTCCTGGCGCTCAAGCGCCATGCCGCACCCGGGGTGGACGGCGTGACATGGCAGGATTACGAGGCGGATCTGGAGAGAAGTCTCCACGCTCTGAATGCTCGGGCCCATCGCGGCACGTACCGGGCACTGCCCGTCCGGCGACGGTTCATACCGAAACCGGACGGCACGCGGTACCCACTAACGCTCGGGCGCTCAACGCCTTCCAGCACTATGTCACCGATCTCTGGCGGCGCACGCTTCGGCGTCGCAGCCAGAAGGATAAAGTGACCTGGCACCGGATGACGAGGCTCCTCGTTGCGTGGCTGCCGTCTCCTCGAATCCTTCATCCATGGCCGGAGCGGCGCTTTGCCGTCAGACACCCGAGGTAGGAGCCGAATGCCCGAATCGGGCCCGTTCGGATCTGTGCGGGGGGTGCCCGGTAACGGGCATCCCTACCGCGATCCTCGGCCACAAGCCGTCATCCGAAGACAGCGCGGAAATTTCCGCAAGCGGTCATCCGCAGCTGATCTGCGCAGACAAAAAACTGCCTACAGTATCGACCAAACCAGCAATGGCCAGCCCGTGGGTTGCGATCAGTAAGTGCCGATTGCCACAACCGCGTTGAGGTTTTCAGTTGCGAACGCCCTAAATTCGAATCGAGCCAGCGTTCGCCGGTCCTCGAGCCGTCCCGCATTGTGGCTACGGTTTTGGAGCCAATTGCGCTGCATCAAGTCACCCCAAACCCACAAGCGCAACGTTCGTCTTAGCAGCGGCAGTTCATGTGGCGTATGGAGCCTGTCGGTTTCCCCGCGTGTAGCAACTCGTGGAGTCTCGCGCTGGTTGGTCACAGCCGCTGCCATCACTTGTCGCACACTCCTTCGACTGCCGTGCTCCGCCGGCCGTCGGAGGTTTCTTGCGCCCTTCGCCAACCGAAAAAGGCCAAAAAGCCTATCGGCATTGCCTGTCGAATCACGATATGAAATGTGCCGCTTTCGCGTCGGCACAGTGAAGGTGGTGCTTGTCGAAAGGACATCCCAATCAAGACGTTTTGAACACTATGGTGGCGCTACCGTCGACCTGACTTTGGCCCAACCCACAGCATGAATCAACAGCTCGCGCACCCAAATTTGCCTTGTCAATCCAGGCTAACAGCTTTGATGCCGCTGCGGCGACCGTTGTGACGGAGCAAAGCGGTCGCGCTAATTCCTTTGGTGCACGCAAATTGTATGTGCGGTAATTCAGAAGAGGGACGGCTATCGACGACGCTGGCCTCGATTCGGGCTATTGTTTGGCTCACGCTATGAAACCCATCCAAAAGCCACAGCGCACAGCGGTAGCGAAGTTTCCTCTAAAGGCGGCAGGCCGGGTGCTCGAATCGCTGCTGCTGCCAGGCAGGACGTCGCAGCGACGGGCCGCTGCGTTGCGCTTCTACCATCATCGCCGCGGCGCCTAAGCTCGCGAAACGTCAGAAAGTCACCGGTTTTGGACCGCTAAACAACTCGAAAGAAGCGGTCCAACGAGATCTGCTTGAAGGGGTCTCATAGAAAAAGCGAATCATTTCACGCGCCGCATCTGGCCCGTTAGGATCCGTGTACGAGCCGCGTGGGCTCCCGCCAAACCACGCGTGACCGCCTCCATGCACTAGCCAATATTCGAGTACGACGCGGCCCGTCCAATCCCGATGAATGGTGCGCGTGTACGCGCGACCGCCCGGCACCTGGCCGCGTTCGACCGAGGCGTCGGCGTTCGACGCGCCGCTTTGCTCCAGCGATCGCGAGACCACGTGCTCGCCATTGCGGGGGTGCACCGTTTTATCCCGGTCGCCGTGAAACACGATAGTCGGCGTTGCCGGTACTCGTGGTGTTGAGCCTGAATGGTCGCCGGACATCGGTGTCGGCGCTCCGCGCATGGCGGCGAGCGCGGATAGAAGATCATGGGCGCTTCCGCAGGCGAGACCCGAGTGCACGCCGACGGCTGCGTACAGCTCAGGGTAGGCCGTGCCCATCACGGCTGCCATTGCGCCGCCAGCCGACAGCCCCGCCAAATAGACCTTGCCCGGATCGATATGGTAGCGATGCATGACTTCTCGTGTCATACCAGCAAGGATTGCCGGTTCGCCTTTGTCTCGGCGCTGGTCGCCGCGCTTGAACCAGTTCCAGCACCGCGAACGACTGGCAGCATGTGTCTGCTCGGGATAGAGGACGAAACATTGCCACTCCTCGGCGAGCGCGTTCATGCGGGTGCCGTTTGCAAATACAACGGCTGTTTGGTTACAACCGTGCAGCATGACAATGAGCGGGAGCCGTTGTTTCGCGTAACTCGTCGGGATATAGAGCTTGTAGGGCCGTTCTCCGGCTTGATTGGAATAGGACCCCGTCACGAACTGTCCCAGTTGGCCGTCAACCATTGTCGCCTGAGGACGCGGCACCTCTATCGAGGAGTCACGTCTGCGCCATCCACGCGGAAAGCTCATTAGGCCGAAGCGCTTCGATATGCCGTCGGCCGCCGCGCTTTGAAGTGGAATCAGACCGCGGTGGTGGGCCGACGCGTGGCGCTCGGCACCCTCAGCGGGTGCCGAGCCGTGCCGTAGGATGCGCCGAATGAGTGCAGTGGCTTCAAGCAGACGGCCCGCATGCGTCAGTTGCGTCGCCGCGAAGATCGCGGCGAGTAATCCTATGCTCGTAACCATGACGTCCCTTGCAATTGTAGGTAAACAGCTAGCGGATACGGCCGTCCAGGGCAGCCTTCACTTTTGGACTGGCGCGCTGGGCGCCAAGGATCTCGATGGAGGCGATGGTTTGCGCGGCGAGTTGCGCCGGCACGTCCTCGTCGTTCGTCACCGGGCCAAGTCCCTTAATGGGCAGTTGCTCTACGGCTGCCCGAATGGATTCGAGGTGCGGGCGGGTGTAACGCTGTAGACCCAGGACCATTGAACGTCGCGCCTCGGTCTGTTTTACGACGTCGCCGTGGTCGATTCGAATAGGACCCTTCCCACACCTGAAAATCGACCTGTCCAAGATCGACGTAGCCGAAATTGATCGGGATTTTTTTTGATTCTGGTTCCGCGCGTCGCGGTTCAGTTAACCGGGGTTCAGCCATCTGTTTACCATCCAAACAACATCCGGATAGGTCGTAGTCAATCATGCCCATGACTGACCGAATGGCCGAAATTGGCCGATGGATCCCGATCTGCCAATCGGCTCATACAAGGCTGGCCATTGCTTGCGACTTCGTCGTCATTTGAACGGTTTAACCAGTCGGTGGGAGACAAATGCCACGGTTCAAGGTTCAAGGTGGGGATGCCTTCAATACACGAAAAACCGCCTCCAATCGCCCGATGTGCGGCGGCGGCGCTTCCCGATTAAGACCCTGAGAATGGTTCGCGGTGGTGGGTGGCACCATGATGGCCGTGGAAGGGAAGCACGGAAAGGAAACCTCCAGGCCCGGGTGCGGACGAGGAGGTTGGAGGTTCAAGCGAATGCCGACCGCGGGGTCGTGGGCTTCGGGTGCATTTCTTCCGAGCAGCGAGCGCGTTCGCGGGCAATGATCCGCTCCGCCAGGTCGTCGGCGTAGTGCCTCTCACCCGAGGGGCACCGCGTAGCGTTTCCCTTTGCATGCGGTCGCCATGATCGCCGAAGCACCATGACACCGGGATGTTGTCACGTAGGAGCTTCGCCTCGTAACAGGATTTGACGTGTCCGCTGACGTCTTCCGAGAAAGACCCCATGTGAAAAATCAAATCCGTGCCTTAGAAGACATTTGGCGGATCGCAAGTTTGTTGTGTTGAGTTCGCCGCGGCTATCGCTAAAAATCCCACTATCCGAAATATTTTGGCCTGTTCCGACAGACCATGGAAAATAAAGCGTGGCAAATTCGCTAGCTCATTGATTTGCTTGTCGTGTCAGCGAACTGCAAATCCTTGTAGGCCGGTTCGATTCCAACCCCCGCCTCCAGTCTTTACGGTTGCGCGCCCCAGGTAATTCAGGGGCGAGCGCCAATAGCGATGAAGGCTCGCCGCTCGAATAATCCCATCGCTAACGTCCGGTCCGAGGCGCATTGCGGTCGTTGAAATGATAATCATGTAGCCGGCCTCCTCGCTGCGGTTAGGCAGCGGGGTTAAAGTCAATTTGCGAAGTTGCACTTTGACCCTACGGAGGCCGACATGAAATATTGTGGCATAGACCTGCACTCGAATAATTCGGTAGTAATTGTCAGTGACGAGGAAGATCGAATTGTGTTTAGCAAGCGGTTACCGAACGATCTTGGGCAAATTGGCGCTGTGCTATGGCCGCATCGGAGAGAGCTGGCAGGCGTGGTGGTCGAGAGCACATACAACTGGTACTGGCTGGTAGACGGGCTGGTGGATGCCGGCTACCGGTTGCATTTGGCGCACCCGAGCGCAATCAAGAAGTACGAGGGATTGAAATACAGCGGGGACTTTGCCGATGCGCGCTATCTGGCGCAGCTGCTGCGTTTGGGGCTGTTGGCAGAAGGCTACATCTATCCGCGCGAGGAGCGTGGGGCGCGGGATTTGGCGCGCAAGCGCATGCAGCTGGTGCGCTGCCGAACCGCACAGATTCTGTCGATCGAGAACAGCATGACGCGGCAGAGCGGGACCACCTTGAAGGGCGAGGCGGTAAAGCGGCTTACGGCCGAGCAGGTTGATGCGTTCGGCTTCGCGCCCGATGTGGCGCTGGCAATGGAGGCCAACCGCGCGGTGAGCCAGGCGCTGGGGCAACAAATCGAAGCTATAGAAAAGCGGCTAAAGGAATCGGTGGGGCTGCGGCCGGACTATCACCTACTCAAAACCGCGCCGGGAATCGGCCGGATACTGGCAACCACGATCATGCTGGAGACCGGTTCCATTGGTCGATTTGCACAAGTCGGAAACTTCAGTTCGTACTGCCGCTGCGTAGACAGCTTGCGGGAGAGCAACGGCAAGAAAAAGGGCGAAGGCAATACCAGGAACGGGAACAAGTACCTGGCCTGGGCCTTTGTGGAAGCGGCGAACTTCGCTATCCGCTACTGTCCGGAGGCCAGGAGTTTTTATGAACGCAAGAAGCGCAAAGCCAATCGCGTCTTGGCGATCAAGGCTCTGGCGCACAAGCTGGCGCGAGCGAGCTATCACATGCTGCGGGATCAGAAGCCCTTCGATGTGGGCCGATGTTTCGGGTAAGGGTTTGGCCGAAGGCGGTGAGCCACGACTGCGGACTGGTGTGAAACCACCTCAAATGATTTGGACGCCGCTTTTGCGCCATCGGATTGAATGCAGACTTATGAATCGCCCAAGCGTTGAGCCACAAAAGGACTGGCGTCGCCCGCAAGGCGATAGCCATTGGGAATGTGAGCACCCCCCTTGGACATCGTTTGGCACCAAAGTTTCTCTGGGGTGGCAAAAGCCACCAGGGCGGTCGCAGAATATCGCGGCAAGCTTGATCCCGACGGGTGTCTGGTGCGATTCACTTCGCAACCAACAGCATGAGAGAACGGGCGCGGTTGCGGTCTGCAGGAATGAAGGTGGAGAGCGACGTTGTACGGTGTTAGCGCAATCTACTTGCGATGTTTTTGTTTTGCCCTTGACAACGGCCGGCTAATGGGTGTCCGCAGTTAGTACATCGCGGTCGTGAGACCGGGTTCGGCCACAAGCGGATCTCTGGTAAAATCGTGACGCTTACTCTGAAGATTCTTCGGTTTATGTCAAGGGGTTCGTGAGCCGCGCGGGATCGAATTCGGCTTTGTAGGTGTACATGGACCAGGCGGTGCGGGCGATGCGGCGAGCGAGGATGACCAAGGTCGCGGTACTGGATAGGCCTTTGACTCGGTGACGTTCATAGAGCGGACGTCGCTAGGGCTTTGCCGCGGTCGATCGATGCCGCTCCAATCGAGTTGCATCACGCAATCGACGAACCATTGGGCATAATCGGGCACGCCATCACACCGGTGGCGACACCTGGGCCGCGCGTATGACGGACCGAGAGCAACGACCGCTCGAGGATGATTCCAGCGAGCCTCACGAAATGGAGCTATCCGACGAGGACATCCTCGCCGCGATGGCGAACATCTCCGGCTATCTCGATATCACCACCGAGGATTTTCGCAC
>Ga0209415_10012342_pt1 | contig 14247 bp, 9 predicted proteins | sample PeaSoiSIISIP2007_FD_187696 | JGI IMG/M metagenome (GOLD analysis project Ga0209415, IMG submission 187696) | Peat soil microbial communities from Weissenstadt, Germany - SII-SIP-2007 (SPAdes) (version 2) | ecosystem: Environmental > Terrestrial > Soil > Wetlands > Peat | place: Germany... | reverse complement strand
AGCGGATGCGCGACGTCGTCCGAGATATGGATGTTGTCGCCGAAGAGTTTCGTGCCAAGACGGTCGGTGAGGAAGCTGCGGCTGTCTTTGACGGAAGTGGCGCTGAAGTCGCCGAACATTTGTCCAACCAGATCGAGCACTGCCGCAGGCTCCAGGATCACGGTGTAGCGGCCGGGAGCGATTTCCTGGGGATCGCTCGACAGGCGGGCTTTCTCGGAGGCGGATCGGGCCAGCGCCACGGGATCGAAGGCGGTGTGCGAAACGGCCGATGCTTTGGCCCAGCCGGAACTATCGCCGGCCATGGCGGTGATGGAAAACTGCGCCATCGTTTCAGCATGCCAGGCTGCGAGTCCGCGCGAGTTAAAGATTGCTTCAATACTCTGGCCGGTGGAATAGATGCCGGCGGCGGTCTGTCCAGTGCTTTCCACCACGCGAATGGCTTCGGCCACGGCTCGTCCGCGATGATCCGGCGTTGCGGCGGCAGTGGCGGCGTCGAACCGCTTGGTTTCAGAAATCACCGAGGGCTCTGTGAGCGGCAGCAAATCAGAATTGGGCGCAGCAGAGCGAGCCAGCGCCAGGGCCTGCCCCACTGCCCCGCGAATAGAATCGGGATCGAGGCGATTGGTGGTGGCGCGCGCGGTTCGGTGATCCACCACCACGCGAACCGAAAGCCAACGGTCCTGCTCCGCGACATTCTGATGGATGGTGTTGTTGGCGAAGCGGGTGAGGGCGGCACTGTGCGCGCCGATGAGCGCCTCGACATCGGAGACTCCTAACGACTTGGCTGCGGCCTGGACTGCCTTGAACAGATCGGCGCATTCATGCGGCAACAACATCTCAGCTTGCATACGCGGCTCCCACCTTAATGTTGTGGAAGCGCGCGGGGCTTGCGCCGTGGCCGGTGCCGATCACTTGCTCGGGTTGTCCCTTGCCGCAATTCGGAACGCCCCACAGCACCCAATGCTCGCGATTGGCGACGGCGGCGCAGGCATTCCAAAACTCGGTGGTGATGCCGCTGTAGGTGGGATTCTTGAGCATGCGGACGCGCTTGCCGTCCTTGATCTCCCACGCGATCTCGCAACCGAACTGGAAATTGTAGCGCTTGTCATCGATGGACCAACTGCGATTGGTCTCCATGTAAATCGCATGGCTGACGCCGGCGAAAACTTCGTCGAGCGTTTGCTCGCCGGGAAGCAGGCTGACATTGGTCATGCGGATCAGCGGGAGCCGCGCCCAACTGGTGGCTCGCATAGTGCCGTTCGATCGCTTCTGGCCGATGGCCGCGGCGGTTTCGCGCGAGGTCATATATCCGACGAACTGGCCATTCTTAATGATGTCGTTGGATTGCGCGGGGACGCCTTCGTCATCGAACGCGAAGGTGCCCATGCCGGGACCGTGCTCGATGCGCGCGTCGCAAACCGCGTTGACAAGATCGGAACCATAGCGCAGATGATTCAGCTTGTCGAGCGTGAGAAAGCTCATGCCCGCGTAGTTGGCCTCCGAGCCGAGCACGCGATCGAGCTCGATGGGATGGCCGATGGATTCGTGAACCTGGAGGCCGAGTTGGCTGCCATCGAGGATCAAATCGAAGCGGCCCTCGGGACAATGATCGGCCGAGTGTAAGGCCACGGCCTCTTCGGCGACGCGCGGCGCATGCTTGAGCAAATCGATTTCGTGGATCAGCTCATAGCCCTTGAGCTGGTGCTGGCCGCCAAAGGAATTTGGATAGGAGCGCTTCTGGATCTGATCGTCCTTGAAGCAGTAGGCTTCGAATCCAGCGCCGCTGGTGGTGCGGGTTTGATCGATGACGCTGCCGATGGAAGAGACGAAAATCTGGCGGCTGCGGTGAAAGATCATGGACGTTTGCGCGAGTGTCACTCCGGAAGCTCGGCGCAGCTCATCGTCGACGGAGGTGAGGAGAGCGAGCTGTTCATCGACGCTGACCGCGAACGGATCGATGCGGCAGGGCGAGACCCAGGTGGCTTCGTGCTTGGCTTCGGGCGTGAGCGTGACGTCGTGCTTTTTGGCGAGGGCGCTGGAGTGAGCAATGTCGACGGCCAGCGCGGCCGCGGATTCGACGCCGGCGCGGGTGAGATCGTCAGTCGCGGCGAATCCCCAGCAGCCATCGGCGAGCACGCGGATTCCGATGCCGACCGATTCATCGCTCGACACCTGGCTGGGCTTACCGTCCTTGGTGCCGAGCTCGCGATCGCGGGTTTCGACGATGCGGACGTCGGCGTAGGTGACGCCGGGGCGCTGGGCCGAATCGAGCGCTTCAAGCGCGAGGTCTTTCATGAAACCAGGATAACTGGGTGGTGGGAGGTGGGCGGTGGGTTGCGGCTGGGCGAGAATCTTTCTGGAGGAGGTGGCGCAAGTCGGGGTGTTTTGTGTAGGCGGTGACGCATTTTTTCACATTTGGCGAAACGAACCCACGTTTTGCGCGCGAATTGGTGTTTGTTTCGCATCGGGTCCAGAATATCGCGAGAAAGGCGCGCTGGGTGGGTGTGGGCGGGGTAAGTGGTTGGAGAGGGAGGAGAAAAAGAGGGGGAACGCGGTGATCAGAACGACTCAGTGGTGATGCGCTCCAAATTCATTGAGGGGATGCGAGCGCTTCGGTCGGCTGAGCTTGACGGAAGGGGCCCTTGGGGCCCGGCTGGGATGGGGCTTGATCCGTTCCTCACGAGGACCGTCTTCCGGACCGCGTCGCTGTACCCTCGGACTCCTCCACGAGCTTGCGGAAGGGATGCGGGATGGATTTGCCCGGTTCCTTTGCTGCATTACGGAGGTAGTCGGTGACGCTTTGTTGAAGGCGACCAGCCCACCCAGGCTCTCGAACTTCGTAGATAATAACTCGAAGGTGGCGAAGGTCGAATGGCACGTCGTCGACTTGCGACGATGTGAAGACGACAGGTTTTTTTGCTGCGTGGGCCAGTCCCAGCTCGTAGAACACGTTTGGGTTTTTGCCCGAAAGGTCAGCGAGCAGAAGTTTGGCCTTTTCGATTTGTTCCCAGATCTGCTCCACTACGCTTCCGGTTGTAAACAGCTCGTCTGCGCGCACCGGCTCAAACCCAGCTTCCTTGATAGCAGGGACATAAATTTCCTGATAGTACCGATCAAACCAGGCGCCGAAAGGCATCATCACAAAACAGGTATCGAGGAACTCCCGAATCCGAGGTTCCTTTGAGATCACCGGGCTCGGAACTTTTTCTGGCGGGGTGGCGGTAGCGGGAGTCTCTCCGGAACTGGACAGCAGGTCTGCGGAGCTTGGCGTCGCTGAGAAGGCCCGCAGGTACTTCAGATTTTCAAGGAACACCTTTGCGAAGGCTTCAACACGATCTCGCGGAATCTGGAACTCCCGCGTAAGAGTATTGAGGAAGAACTCGTCCTCCGGAATACGTTTCCCACCATAAAACTTTTCAACGGCTTCAAAGTCCTTCACGTTTCGGAAGGCGGCAAGGAGCGCCTCGGCTCGTTCCCTAGGTGAGCCCGGGGCGACTACATCCTGCCCAAGCTTAGCCAGATGAATCGAGGCGGAACTCCCTGTTCCATCAGCCAGCCCATATTGGTTTGCGGACCGGAGGAGATCGAGAAACCGCCAGTCTTGCGCTTGACGATATCCAACTGCTACGGCGAGGTCCTGGCGGGCATTGGGTTGCCGGCGTTTTTCTCCTCGATCGCCTTGGGAATTCGAATCGCGTCTTCGAGGGTATTCTTCGGGAATGTCCATGGCTTACCTTTACCCGTGCCGACCTTCGTTACCGTCCGTCGTCCTCTCTTCGTCGCCTTCCTTGTGCTTGCCGGCGTCTCGCTTTCCTCAACCATTGTGCTTCACCTCCAGAATAAACCTAGCAGATTTGCTGATTATGAATTAATATTGTGGCCACTGCAGCGAGAGAAGGTGCCATCGGTGACCTTGGGCCGAGCTTCCACACAACGGACATTTCAAGGCCGCGCCAGCGCGCTGCTCTGGGACCAAAGCTGGTCTCGCCGTGTGGCAGGTGCTAGTCACCGGAAACCACTGGTCGTCCGCTCTTCCGAGAAAAGCTTTTGCCCCCATCCGTTGCAACTCGTCGCGCACACGCTGCCGGTTGTCGGAGCGGATCGCGGGGTCCATCTTTTCTTGGAGTTCTTTGTAGTTCCGTGCCATAACCTTAAACCCGCTCGCAGGAAGCCGGACCAAGGGTCCGGCGCGGACGAAAGGCGTCCACCCCACGCCAAATATAGCATCCTCCTTCTGGCTCGCGAGTGTGGTTAAGCTGCCGGAGCCAGTTTCTCGGACGGCAAGTGTTTAATCCATTCGAGTTGTTCCGGCGTCTCAGGAATCGCCTGCCCACGGGCGGCGCCAACCACTTCGATTGCTTTTTCGATGCCCATTCCGGACATGACAAGCAAGCCGGCTGCTACCAGGCCCGAACGCCCGACGCCTTGGCGGCAGTGAACGGCGACGTTTTGGCCCTGCTCCAGCGCGGCTGCGATGTTGCCCAGCAGTGAAAATGCCTGCCGGGTTGATGCCGGAACTCCGCGGTCGGGAATTGGGAGCGAGATGAATCGCATCCCGACGGATTCGACGGCTCTTCCTTCGTCGGCCAGCTCGAGTTGTGCGGCTTCATCGTTCTCAAGCAGGGAAACGACCGCACCCAGGCCGGCTGTGCGCCAGGCCGTGACTTCTGTCCTGCAGCCAGTCGCCGCCTCTCCTTCATCGCGGTTTGCTGCTCTAGACAAAATGACCCGTGGCGTCGGCAAAAGTGCCGACGCGGCACGCAAGAGTGCGGCGCTAAAGCGTGCGCCGCGAAACGAGTTACTGCGTTTCCTTCTTTTTCTTAAACACGTTCAGCTTGCTCCAGAATGTACGCTTCTTTTCCCGCTGGATCGGAGGCGGCTCGACGATTTTGGGCGCAGAGTGGACGATCCGCTTCGCGTGGGTGACAGGTGGTGGCGGTGCAAGAGACATCGCGAAGTCCGGAGGCGCGATATGCAGCCGGTCCAGGGACACGGCTAGCGGCGCGACAGGACGCAGTGGGTTCAGTGACGGCGAAGCGAAAAGCGCCAGCGAGAGGCCGGCGGCGAGAGCGATTCCAAAGCCGAGAGCGCGGTGTCGTGGCGGCAGGAGTTCGGCGACGGGGGCCTGGTCGACTTTAGCGATGGCGTCGAGGAACTCCTGGGCGGACCGGTAGCGGTGCTCAGGATTTCTGGCAAGCGCGCGGTGGATGATTTCGTCCCATTGGGGCGAGAGGCTGGGATCACGCTGACTGGGCGGCTGAGGCTCGTCCTCGGTGTCGGTAAGGACTGGAGCGAGCCGCCGGATTACTCCGAACGGTTTGTGTCCAGTGAGATGCTCATAGAGGATGGCGCCAACGGAATAAAGGTCGGAACGTTGATCCGGCTGCGTGGCGCCCTTCAATCGCTCCGGCGCCAGGTAGGGAAGAGAGCCCAGGATCTCGCCGCAACTGGTTAGCAGAGGATCGCCGAACGACTTCGAGAGTCCGAAATCGGTGAGCTTCACTTCGCCGGCCGCAGTGATGATCATGTTGGCGGGAGTGACGTCGCGATGCACGACGCCCTGCTGGTGCGCGTACCCCAGCGCCAACAGGATCTGGCGTATATATCCGATTCCCTGGTCGATTGGGAGTCGGCCGGCGCTGAGCATGCTTTCCAGCGTTCGACCGTCGATGAACTCCATCAAGAGGATCAGTTGTTTTTCCGAGTGAACGGCATTGTGCAGAGCCGCGATATTGGGATGGCTCAAGCGGGCGAGGACTCGCATCTCGCGTTCGAAGCGCTGGATTTGAATTTCGGAGGCGAGTTCGACGGCCAGAACTTTCATCAACTCGGTGCGCTTGGTGATCGAGTGTTCCACCTTGTACACCTGTCCGATGCCGCCGGCGCCAAGCAGGGCCGTGATTGAGTAGTCGCCGAATGCTTGTCCTACTTCAAAGCCCATAGAACTAGCCAATTCATTGTAAGGACGCGTTTTGGCAAAAGAAATGTACTTATATGGCCAATTTCGGCTAAGGTGGAACCTTAACGGCGTAAAGGGAAATAGCTGAGAGGGCGCTAGTCCTGGCGGAGCGCGCGCATGGGATCGACGCGGCTGGCGCGGCGGGCCGGCAGGAAACTGGCGAACAGGGCCGCGGCCACCAGCACCGCAATCATGATCGCGAAGGTGGATGGCTCGGTAGAGCGCACACCGGCCACCAGGCGTTGCAAGAGACGCGCGGCCGCGAGAGCTGTGGCGAAGCCCACCACGACGCCGACGACAATCATGCGGAGACTCTGGCGCAGGACCATGCGCATGACATCGCGAGCGCTGGCCCCCAGCGCCATGCGCAGACCAATCTCAGGGACGCGCTGGCTGGTGACGTAGGCCAGCACGCCATAGATACCGATGCACGCGAGCAACAGGGCCAAGCCGGCGAAGATAGCGAACAACATCATGAGGAATCGCTGGCGGGCGAGCGATCGGCTGGCCAGCTGCTCCATGGTGCGGACCTGGTAGAGCGTTTGACCGCCAGTTGCTCCGCGCAGCTCGCGCCGCAATGGATCGACGATGTTCAATGGAGGGATGCTGGTGCGCACGGCCAGGGACATAAACGTGGAGAAGAGACGCATGAGTACGTCGGGCACTTGAGCGAAGGGATAGTAGACCTGATCGCGCACTTGGGCTTGATCGTCGCCGGCGAGCCCCCAATGGCGGACGTGGCCGACGATACCGATCACTTTGCTGGGGCCGATGGCTTGAACGAAGAGGGGCTTCCCGACGGGGTCCGCCGTGCCGAAGGCGTGTTGCGCCAGCACTTCGTCGATTACGACGACGAGCTCGGAGTCGGCGCGATCGTGGCTGTCGAAGAACCTGCCTTTTCGCAGCGGAATGCCCATGACCTTGAGGTAATCCGGCGTCACGCTGGATGCCAGCGCGATGGGCATCTGGTTGGCTGGCGGCGGGGCTGGGGTGGTCCAGTAGCCGAGCCCGTTTTCACCCTCACGCATAGGGATGATGTCGGCCAATGCTACGGACTGCACGCCGGGGACGCGGCGCGAGTGGTCCAGAACATCCTGCCAGACGGCGCGAATCTGAGCGGGATTTTGGAGCACAGCGGGCGCGAGCGCCACACGAGTGACCAGAACATTGTGGACGTTGATGCCCGGGTCGAGCGCGGAAAGGCGCAGGACCGTGCGGCCGAGGATGCCGGCGGCGACCAAGAGCACGACTGCGAGAGCAATCTCGGACATCACGAAGCCGCTGTGAAGATGGCGCGAGCTTCCGATGACCGAGCGGGCTCCGGCGCGGAGGGATTGTTCGAGTTCGCGGGCCGGGGCGCGCAGGGCGGGTGCGATTCCGAAGAGGAGTCCGCTGGCGAGCGAGGCGGCGACGGCGAACAGCAGCACATGCCAATTGAGCTGGACTTCTTCAGCGCGCGGCAAACTGCCGGGCCAGAAGATTACAAACGGGCGGATCCCGATGGCTGCGAGCAACACTCCGAGTGCACCGCCGCAGAGTCCTAGGACGGCGCTTTCCGTGAGGCATTGGCGGATCAAACGGCCGCGGCCCGCACCGAGCGCCACGCGCATGGCAAGTTCACGCTTGCGGGAGACGGCGCGGGCGAGCAACAAGCTGGCGACGTTAACACAGGCGATCAGCAGGACCAGGGCGACGGCGCCGAGTAGCAACCACAGCGTGGAGCGGACATCGCCGACCAGGTCTTTACGAAGCGGTTGAGATCGGAAGCTGCGGCCCGCATTCACTTCCGGGTATTGTTCCGCAAGACGGCGGCCAATGAGAGCGAGCTCGGCCTGAGCTTGGGACAGCGTAACACCGGAGTGGAGACGCGCCACGACGCGAAGGAAATTCGCCGCGCGATTCTGCATCCGCACTTCGGTGACTTGGCCGAGCGGGGTGAACACGTCGGGAGATCCGTCCAATTGGAAACCCGCGGGCGCGATGCCGACGACGGTGTACGGCGTTCCGTCGACTACCAGCGCCTGGCCGATGGCCGACCGGCTTGCACCGTAGCGGCGCTGCCACAGGCCATAACTGATGATGGCGACGGGCGGCGCTCCAGCCCGGTCTTCTTCGGGAAGAAAAGCGCGGCCGCGCGCGAGCGGGATGCCGAAAACGGAGAACAGATCGAACGAGATCTCGCGGCCATCGACGTACTCCGCGACGCCCGGTTCACTCACCGTGCCTCCGCCATATCTCCAGGCGGCCATGGGCGCGAGAGAACTGCTCTGGCGCTTGCAGTCGAGAAAGTTGAGGTAGGAGACGGCGAACTCATCGCCATACTTTTCCGTCTGTCCGTGCATGGTGACCAGGCGCTCAGGTTCTGGATACGCGAGCGGCTTCAACAGCACGCCGTTGATGACGGTGAACATGACCGTGGTCGCGCCGATGCCGAGGGCGAGGGTACAAAGCGTGACGGCGGCGAATCCGGGGCGCTGCCGCAGAGTGCGAAGCGCGTAGCGGATGTCCTGCGCCAGATCCTCCAGCCAGCGCGTGCCTCGGGCGTCGCGGCATTCCTCTTTCACCTGCTCGGGACCGCCGAGAGCGAGCCGGGCCTGCCGTCGCGCTTCGTCAGGATGAAGGCCGCGTGCGATCAGATCGGCGGCGTGTTGATCGATGTGGAAACGCAGCTCTCGTTCGAGAGCGTCGTCAAGGTGTTTGCGACGCCAGAGGCGATGTAGCCAGCTCACTCCGCGCCTCCTTCGGACATTTTGAGGATCAGACCGACAGCCTCGCTTAATCGACGCCAACTGGCGGCTTCGGTCTCAAGCTGGGCGCGGCCCTTGCGCGTGAGGCGATAGAACTTGGCTTCGCGGCCGGTTTCGGTCTCCTTCCAGTCGGCAGCCAGCAGACCGCGATTTTCCATGCGGTGCAGGGCCGGGTAGAGCGAGCCTTGCGGGACTTGAACGACATCGCGGGAGACCTGTTGCAGCCGCTGCGCGATGGCGTATCCGTGGACGGGGCCCAGCGCGACAACCTTCAAGATCAAAAGGTCCAGGGTGCCCTGGGGGAGATCGGATTTGGCGGTCATGGGTGGTATGCCTCGATCTTCTACATGTTAAACCATCACGTGTAGAAGTGCAAGACGTATGACACGAGGTGTTGGATTTTATAGTATTGGAGGACCATGAAACTACTTACATTGATCGTAGCCATGGTGCCCCTGTTCGCGCAGGACGCGCCGTCGAAGATTCCGTTCGAATCCGATTTGAACTTCTTGAAGCTCAACTACCAGATGAATCTGGGCGAGGTGCTGGGGATCGCGGTGAACTCCAAGGGAATGGTAGTGGTGCTGAATCATCCGGGCAGCGCCACTTCGGGTCCGCTATATGGAAACGCCACGACGCAGCTTCTTGAATTCGACGCCACGGGCAAGTTCGTGCGCGAATTGGGCAAGGGCGTTTACGGCTTGGGCTACGCGCACAGCGTCCGATTCGACAAGTACGACAACTTGTGGGTGGTGGACAAAGGGACGCATGCGGCGATGCGATTCAGCCCGGCCGGAGTCGTCACCCTGAACCTGGGGCGGAGGCCGGAGGGACCGGATGAGCCCGACTACTACAAGGGCAACGGCTTGGGCCGAGAGGGCGCCGAGCTTCGTCCGGCGTTGCCGCATGTGGATGGCAACTTCCGCGCGCCGACGGATGTCGCGTGGGATAGCGACGATAACATCTACATCAGCGACGGTTATATCAACTCACGCGTGGCGAAGTTCGACAAGCACGGAAACTGGGTGAAGTCGTGGGGATCCCGCGGCTACGGCGGCCAGCACGCCAATGAGAATCCCGGCCAGTTCAATACTCCGCACAACATTGGGATCGACCGCCAGAATAACGTCTACGTGGCCGATCGCGGCAACCGCCGCATTCAGGTATTCGATCGCGACGGCAAGTTTTTGAGGTTCATTATCCTGAACGCGCCCTACGATAAAACCAGACATCCGGTGCTGGGGAATCCTAACCCGAATCCGCCGGATGAAACGCAGCCGTGGACGATTTGCATTACACAAGGTCCGACGCAGTATCTTTATACGTCGGACTCGGAACCTGGGCGAATCTATAAACTGTCGCTGGATGGGAAGATTCTAGGGATGCTCGGCGAATCGGGGCACGACTCCGGGCAGTTCAACTGGATCCACGGCATGGCGTGTCCTGCGGAGAACACGCTGTTTGTCGCGGACATGAACAACTGGCGCGTCCAGAAGCTGACGCTGCATCCGGAGAACAATGCGAGGACGGGATCGCATGACTAAAGGGCGCGCGGCTCACTGAGCTGCTACTGGACGTCGCTTACTTTGCCGTCCTTGAAGGTAATCTTCATGTCTTTATACACGTAGATTTTCTTCGAACCAAGATTGACGACGCTCTTGGGTTGGCCGAGCGCACCAGTCACTTGATCGATGGTCTGGCCAAGGTCAATGTTTGCCGGAGGTGCTTCGGGCGCGGCTATGGGCGCAGGAGCAGCCTGGCCGCCGACTTCAGCCGCCACCTCTGTCTCGGCCTTATCAGCTTCTCCCCACGATTGGTTGATCGTAGCGGCGGCGTTGGCATCGGGCGGCGGAGCGTTCATGGCTAAGTCCGTCTTTGCGGGCGGCACGTTGGCGGATGGCGGAAGAGTGGGCAGTCCACCCTTGCCCTGCTTGGTTTGCAGCTCGCCCATGCCCGCACTGATGGTTTCGCGCATGTGGTTCTGCATGTCCTGAAGATCCGCGACTGTTACCAAAACGCTGTCCCCTTTCGGGCATTCCTTGCCGCCCTTGCTGGCGAGCACGGCCAGAGTCGCCGAGTCTGAATTGGCGGCTGGCGCTGCTGTGAGCTGCAGCGCGTCTCCCTGGCTGACAGCGCATTCCGATCCGCCCGCGTCAACCACGTCGATATCCTTGCCGACCACAAAGACGTGCTGCACGTTGTCCGTGAGCATGCGCTGAATTCCGCTGGAGGCGGGATCTGCTTCACCAGTCTTGGCTGTGGCGGCTTCAGCGTTTTCAAGCGCGATCTGGCGCTGGACTTCAGTCGAAATCAAATTCTTCACGTCCGGCGTAAGAGGAGCGGGATTGGACATTGCCGCCACCTGCGCGTTGGCCTCGGCTTGCGCCGTGTAGGCAGCCGCCAGACTTTGGGAAATCATGTAATCTGTGAGCCACAACGAGGCGCTGGCATAGGCCGGATACGGCGTGAAGAAGCCGCCGTAGTAGCCATACCACGGATTGCCGCCCCAGCCCCAAGCGGCTACTGGATACGCGATGGGCACAGCCCACGGATTGTAGGCCCAGCCGTAGAAAGCCGGCGCGTAATAAAAGCTGGGAGCGTACATCTCGGCGTAATAGCCGTGATAATAATAGCCCCGGTAGAAATGATCGTAGGCGCGGCCATGTTCGTAGTAGGTTCGATGGCCGTATTCATGACCGCGATAACCGTAGGGGTGCTGCACATAACCGCGCCCGCCACGCTCGGCTACGACTCGGGAATGGTCCGCGCGTTCCACCCGGACGCTCCGGCCTCCGTTGAGATTGTGGTGGACATCCATGCCGCGCTTGGCGTCATGCACGTCGGACTTGGTTCCGTTGGCACGGGTTTTGACTTCACTGCCACTGGCGGACCGGGCGGTTTTGGTACCAGCCGGTGCGGGGTGCGATGCTGCACCGGCCCGAGCTCCAGCGGCTCCCGGTGCGGCGGTACGAGCTCCGCCGGCGGCGGGGGTAGCGGTGCGAGCTCCGCCAGCGGCGGGCGCGGCCGTATGAGCGCCAGCAGCAGGCGTTGCAGCATGTCCAGCGGGACTTGCAGCTCCGGGCCTGGCTCCAGTCGCAGCTCCGGGCCTGGCTCCAGTCGCAGCTCCTCCTGGCCTTGCGGGAGACGCGGCTCCTCCAGGCCTTGCTCCTCCTCCTCCGGCAGCGGGATGGGGGGCGGCGGCAGCCGGACGGGCAGCCGCGGCAGGATGGGGCGCTGCAGCCGCTTTGGGGGCCGGCGCGGACGGCTTTTTGTTGTCGGCGCCGGCGATGCAGGCTCCAGCGAGGAGCAGAGCCAGCGTCCCCGCGAAATACCGGACCGAAGAAGCTTTGTTATTCTGATGCGCGTTCATTGAGATCCCCCTGCTGATTGCGAGCCTTCGTCGAAAATCGACGGAGCTACTGGACGTCGGTGACCTTTCCACCGACGAATGTTACTTTAAGATCCTTGTAGAAAAAAATCTCTTTAGTGCCAACCTTAGCGGTTCTCTGTGGCTGTCCAAAATTGGCAATCACCTGATCCTTCGTTTGTCCCAGATCAATTGATTTAGGAGGCGCTGGCGGCTCGTCCACCGGCGGAGGCGGAGGCGGGATGGGCGCTGGCGGTGCTTCCACAGCGGCAGGTTCCGGGGCGGCAGCGGGTGCGGCCGCGGCATTTCCGTTAGCCGCAGGCTGCTGGGCATTTCCATCCTTCGCGTTGGCATCCTCAGCGGGCTGGATCTTGAAAACCTGACTGATCATCGCATCAGCCGCCGCCAGGTCGGCTGCCTTGACAGCTCCTTTTGGAAACTGAAACCGCAGCTGGCCTTTATAACGCCCGGCATCGCCATAAGAATCGGAGATCAAATCGAAAACAATGCCGTCCTTACCGCGATCGACGGTGATTTGGGTGACGTAAAGCTTCTCTCCATTCACGAAGTCCCGGGAGCCTCCGGCGGCGCCAGCGGCGGTGCCGGCAGCCGTACCGACACCCGGAATATAGCTAATCCCCGGGAGGGCGCCGAAGCGGCGTACGGCGGTGGCAGCCCCGGCGTGGATCTGGCCATCCTTATAGGTGTTTTGGGTCAGAACCTTGCTGGAAGCCGCACCTGCCGAAAAGCCCTTCTTTTGAAGGACCAGGACAGCCCCTTGGGTCACGATATCCGTGTTGTCCGCGGTCGGCGTGGTGATCATGTACTCCGACTGGAGTTGTTCTTCCAGCGTGCCTTTTGGAGCTTGGGCCAGCGCCGCTAAAGAACCGATCAGCAAAGTGATAAGAGAGCCGGAGACTGTCAGTATTCGCATTGGAAGTCTATCCTCGCGAGTCTAAAAGCATTATTGGGGCCAAGGGATCGGAAGGATTTAGTATATGCGGAACACCTCTTGCCGTCAAGCATAGTACTACCCGTCCCATGGCTGATAAAACGAACCCAAATCAGTGAACAACCTCCATATGAAGCAATACGCAAAAAACTTGCAAAAAATGTCATCGGAGAAGGCTCCCAGTCTTTTTGTGAAATTTTTCCGCGTGGACTCGCATTCTCCTCCAGAGACAATTCTATGAACCGTAGCCGATTCTTTTCCGCACTCCTCCTGTTCGCCATCGCGGCGTCCCGCGTGAGCGCGCAGTGTTACCAGTTCTCCGGTTCCGGCGCGACACTGCAGATCGACATCACCGGGTTCGTCAGCCGCCAGGATAATCAGCCCAGTTCCAATGGGGGATACACCAGCAAGGACACTTTTGTGGGCAATAACAGCCTCACGATCGGAGGCACCCCGCAAACGTCCCAAAGCACCGCTAATACGCCCGATTGCGTAGGCTGTTTGCTCGGCAGCGCGGTCTTCAACTACTCGGGCAGCGCTGGCAGCAATCTAACCGCCTTCACGATGACCGTCCCGGCCAACGACACGCCGGGATCGATGGAGTCCTGGATGGTGGTATTGGGCGGCGTGGGCAATGAGATTCCGACCGGTGTGCTGCCTCCAGCTTCGACTTTTCCGACGATCTCGTCGTGGGCTCTTCCGGTTAACGAGAACAACATTGTAGTCGCCACCGTAACCAATGGCAGCACGAGCTTGACCGACTACCCGATCACCTCCATCGGCGCCTGCTCCTCCAGCACTTCTGGCGGCGGCTCCCCTTCAGAATCTACAACAGTCACGGTCAACGGCGACCAGGGGCCATGGCAGCAAAGCCTAAATCCGGACTTTAACTACGGGTCCGACGACAATCAAGCGCCGGTCGTAGTCAGTGCGGCCAGCAATATTCCTTTTACAACCGGCGGAACCCTTACGGTCACCTATGTCAGCGGCCAAGTTGACGTTCTTCCGGGCCAGATCGCTGCCACGGACGCAAATGGCGATGCTTCAGACCCAACCAACAAAACTGTAATCGCTACGTACGGGAACTATCCGAGCTATTTCATGAACCCCAGTTCGTACCCCGTCTACGCATCGGAGTTGGTGGGAACCTTCGCCAACAACGGTGTGATCGTGGGAACTCCGTTTCCCATCGGCAACGGCCCTGCGACGTTCATCATACCGG
>Ga0209415_10012340_pt1 | contig 14247 bp, 3 predicted proteins | sample PeaSoiSIISIP2007_FD_187696 | JGI IMG/M metagenome (GOLD analysis project Ga0209415, IMG submission 187696) | Peat soil microbial communities from Weissenstadt, Germany - SII-SIP-2007 (SPAdes) (version 2) | ecosystem: Environmental > Terrestrial > Soil > Wetlands > Peat | place: Germany... | reverse complement strand
AAGCTCAAAATCGACCGCTCGTTTATAGCGAATGCCGCTGCGAATCCTGACGATGCGGCGATCGCAGCCGCAATCATCGGCATGGCAAAAAACCTGAACCTCAAGGTGATTGCGGAAGGGGTCGAAACCGACGCACAGATATCATTTCTACGTACCCATCAGTGTGACGAAATCCAAGGCTACTACTTCAGCAAGCCTTTAGCGGTTGATAAGGTTGCCGACAAACTGCGGGGCAACAATCCCGAAGCCATCGTCCGAGCACAAGCAAGCGGGGGACAGTTGTGACCGAAGACGTTATAAGGTGTTTGTCTCACTATGGCAGCCGCGCAGCCATCGACGCCCGTCGTAAACCCCGATTCAAACTTGAAGTCGATATCACGATGCGCTTATCTACTCCTCCGATCCGCAAGTGAAAAATTCTAGCTAAGCTGTAGTTGCTAGGCATTTTCTTGCGATTTAGTCACATTTTTGGATGTCGGCTAGCAATCTACAGCTTGGCAAATCAGTACCTCCAACCCCACTTTTTCCCCACGGGTCGTCGATTTGACCGCCCTCGTACCGCCTACCAAGGTTGGCGCAATTCACTCTGGGCTTGTCGACATCATCATGCTGCGACAATCGGGCTGGGCCTAGTTGTTTCTTCGCGTGTGGTTGCATTGACTGGCTATCGCGCTGCCTCGGACAAAATGGCGAAGTTGCTTCATCCGCGCACACCCTCGATGCTGCGATCGACGTTCTGCGGGACACCAAATGCGGCCAGCCCACTCAGGGCTGAATGAGGGTCTGGGCTCGACGTTGTCGGCCTCCTCAAAGAAAGATCTTATTTTTCCGGCTTGTTAGAAAACCAGTTCAAAACCCAGTCTTTCCAACCCGCGTAACCATTGGTTCGTCCCCACGCTGTCCGGAGCGTTAGAAATGAGTAGTTTACTTACCCCGGCTGGTATCCCCCACTTCTATAGGTCGGAAAGAACAATGCAACCCAATAGCCACGAAGGGGCGAGCAGGGCTTCGCAATTGGTCAGATACTCTCGCTAGATAACACTCTAAAGCTGCGGTCCGCAAAGTGAGTTTGGTCACCCATCAGTGTGACGCCTGTTTTTTCTCTGCGGAGTACCGCCCAGCGCCCAAACCCTTTACTTCAAACACGGCCCCTTGTGCCTGGTTCTGCGGGGTGCACGACACAGGTGACCATTGGGGTACTGGTTCGAGGTTTGTGCTTCTGCGGGAAAACCAACTGTGATTTCATCTGTATACCGGGGCGACCGCAACAAGTGCTCGAATTTTGTCGGCTTCATGTTGGTGACGACAGGTGGTTCATGAATTGTCAGTTGCACCGCACACACAGGATCGCTCCGGTTGTTTTGCTCGCTGGTCTGATGGGGATCTGCCAACTGGGGAGCGCACAGACCGCTCCCGCTATCACCAACATTAGTCCGCCGACGGCTACAGCGGGAGGCCCAACCTTCACGTTGACGGTGACCGGCAGCGGTTTCCTTCCCAATGGACCTTCAACAAGTTCCGTGGTGCAGATCAATGCGATCGCGCATCCCACGATGTTCAAAAGCACGCTGCAGCTTACGGCAACGGTTTTCGCATCTGACATTGCCACGCCGGGAACGCTGACGGTCACGGTTGTCAACACCTTCGCAACGGGCCGGCTGACCTCCAATGCGGTACAGCTCACGGTGAGCATTGGGCCTCCGCCGAGTCTTATCAGCGTTTCTCCAGAGTTCACCATGCAAGGTGCTGATCACATGAGGATGACGCTGGTGGGCGCGAATTTCCGGCCCGGGGCGACGGTGGTAATCTCGCCGCCCCTGGCTGCGGTGAGCGACTCCAACGGGCTAACCCCCGCCGTTGATGTGAAAGTGCTCAGCGTCACGGTTGTGAATCCAGGTCTTATGACCGCACTCTTCAGCGTAAGTCCCACGGCAACTCTTCCGACGGCCGCTCTTCCCGTGCGAGCGGTGGATGTGCGGAACCTCGATTTGACGAGCACCGCCGGTTCGGTAAACGGGGCGCCCGGAACGTCTCAGCCACTCCGGTTGCAATCGTCCAATTCGTTGGGCGCTCCGCTTTCGGTTTTGAATATGGCGTTGACTCATCCTCGGGACGGAACCGTTGTGCCGCAGGGCGAGGAACTGAATGCCGACGCCATTCTCGCTGGGACGGGAACCGGAACCGTAATTGGCCAGTGGGTGTGGGATGGAAACGTGGTAGAACAGTTTTCGGCGGCGATTGTGGGCGGCCAAAGTACGACAATACGGACTCGCCAATCGCTGCCGACCTGGTACCTGGGCGCGCACACACTGTATTTGCGGATGGTGCAGCCCAATCAGGTGGCCACTCGTCCCATCGTGGTGGTGGTAAATCCCGGCGGCTGGGAACTCGAGCAAATTATTCAGCCCGAATACGGCGCTGCGTTTGCATCCGGCAGTCCGCCGCGGCTGCTGTGGACTCCAGTCCCTGGGGCCTCGAAGTATCAGGTTGGCTTTTCCAGCCAGCCGTATCTGGCGACGATCCGCACCTGGTTCGATGTCGTGGACAATGTATGGGAAGTCCCGGGTCAAACTTGGCGAAGCCTGCCCGACGGCGAACTCTACTGGACGGTGCGGACGATCGAATCGTCGGGAGAGCCGCGCAAGCCTTTGCCGATGAGAAGCGTGTACCACGTGCCGGACGGCGGTTTGACTTCTGCGCGCCCGGTTCCTGCGCGCACTCCTAACGGCCACACGCTCTTGGAGTGGAAGCCGGCGCAGAAGAATGGTTTCTATTTCGTTACCATCAGCAGCGACTTTGCGGCCACGCATGTCATTCGCCAATATCTCACCGCGGACCCGAAACTCGATCTGCGAGCCGCAGACCGGCAACTGGTTCCAGGGACGACGTACTACTGGCAGGTGGATGCGATCGCGCCCAACGGCAAGCTGATCATGTCGGGCCCGGTGCAAAGTTTTGTAGCGGAGGCCTCGCCGCAGGCGAGCCTGAGTGGAGACGGACGCCTGGTGCAATTGGCGTCCCTGGGAATTCCGAAGTCTCTGCCGGTTCTGCCCGACCTCGCTGCCGAGATTGCCGGTCGAACTCCCACTCCTGATAGCAGCACCAACCAATTGCAGCCGACCATTTCGGTGAGCTTCCAACCTGCGATTAATCCAAGCGACGTAAGCTTGATGGTCGATGATGTGGATATCACTTCCTTAGCACAGGTGACCGAGGTCAAAGTTGCCTTCACACCGCCTTTAGCTCTCACGGGCGGGGATCACAATGTAAACCTCACGGTCGGAAACGAGGCAGCAACGTGGAAGTTCACGGTCGTGGCCCCCTCTGCTCCTGTTCCGCCTGGTGTGCCAGCGGCTGCCACGCTGCAACCCGGGACGGATGCGGAAGTCCGTCCAGTGGCAGCGGCTGCTCTGCCTGCGCCGGCCATGATCGCCGCGGCGCATCACCCTGCCGCGACGCCGGGTCCGGCAAAGCCGCGTCCCTCGGAGGAAGGCCAGGTCAGTTCGAACACGCAATGGGCTTCGGGATCGAATCCTCCCGACTCCAACACATTTTCGGTTGCAGAACGCATGATGTACGCCGACGGGCCGTGGACTGTGCAAGTCAACGGCAGCGGGTTGCTGAATTCGACCTTGAATCCGGAGGCGCAGCGCACGAGCCACGGACTGGCGAATGACTACGTATTTCAACTTGGCTACAAGAAGGGGAACTGGGCGGCGAATCTGCGCTTCGGCATCGTGTCTCCGGTCTTGTACACCGACGCGCAATTCGTCACGGCCGCGACTCCACGGCAGGGCGCCGAGGTTACGCTCAAGACGCCTGCGGGCACCTTCGGATTCTTTGCAAATACAAATGATGAAGCGCTCGGCGGCGGCGCGGGAATTAATTTTCACCAGCAGATGATGGGCGCCAGTTGGCAGGCTCCCTTGCCCAAGTGGGCGCAATTCCGCCTGATGTGGCTCAGCGCGCAAGATATTGGCTCCCCCACCAGCGTGGGCTTCGACTCGATGGGGAACCCGATCATCCTGCCTAATCCCGTCGCAGCTAAGTCGTCTGGAGACGTGTACGGAGCGCTGCTCAGCATTCACCTTAATTCGAAATGGTTGTGGTCGTCCGAGTACGCGTTCAGCCGCGAAAATGCAAACACGACGGACCCCACTTCCACCAGGGAATTTGGCCGCGCTTGGCGCACTGGGATTTCCGGGCAATCGGGCAAAACGAATGTCAACGTGGCTTACCGCGATGTGGGTGAAAATTTCGGCAACCCGGCGAACCCCAGCCTGACGCAGTCGAGCCAGCCCAACTTGCGCGGCGTGGATTCCGCGATTACTCAGACCACGAAAGAGGGTACATTCGGGCTGACTTATACGTTCCTGGCGAACAATGTTCATCCCACTACCAGCGACGAATTATTCCTGCATAACTTTGACGAATCCTGGAGCAGAGCTTTCGGAGTGAAAACCAATCTGGTCGTGGATGCGCGCCAATCGCTGACCGAGACTGGCATGGTGCCCGCATCGCTCGAAGGCATGCCTCCGGACCAGACCGGAGCACAGGATCAGCGCGACATTTCGGGCAACATCAACCTGAGCCGGCAGATCGGCACGGTGACGATGTCCGCGGGCGGCACGCGGGATTGGAACCACAACAATCTGTTTCCCGATGCCAGCACGATCACTTCGTCGCTCACTTTCGGCACGAACCTGGTCACGCGCGGGTTCTTCCAGTTGAATTCGCAAGTGAATGCGAACTGGGTGGCCGCCGACGGTTCGACGGTGGGGACTACGCGCAACGTCACCGTGTACATTCAACCGGCATTCAATTGGAAGAAGCCGGCGTTGCAGATTTCTCCTCTTATTACGCTGACAAAAGGCCGGACGATTCTAGCGAATGGCACGCTCACCAGTGATACTCTCACCGGGCAATACGGCGGCAGAATTTCCTGGACTCTGCCTGGAGTGCTGAAGTTCAGCACCTTCTCAGCGCAGGGGAGCTACAACCAGAATCAGAATACGATTATGAGCATTGACCAACGGACCACGCAGTTGCTGGTTTTGTGGACGGCGACCTGGGGCCATAAACGCACTTTTTAATTCTGGTTCTAATTTTTCGGGTTGTTCGGATTGTAATGATTGAAGATGATACGAAGCAATGCCTCATGACTCTTCGGCGGCCAAGTTCGAGTCTGGTTCGGTTGGCAGTGCTGGGCCTCGCACTTTTCTTGGCACTCTGCGGAAGAGGACATGCGCAGCTTAAACCGCCTTCGCTCATTAGCTTCAGTCCCACGCAGGCTGCAGCCGGTTCTACGGTCACAATCACGTTTAGCGGTACAAACTTCGTTCCACGGGCCATGAATCTGGTGTTTTCGCCGTCGCAGGGAATCACGGTGAGCAAGCTCCAGGTTCTTTCTCCCATGCAGATGTCGGCGCAATTGCAGATCGATCCCAGCGCTCAGCCGGGCACTCGCCAAGTCATTCTTACCGACGCCGATCACAGCCTTCGTTCGCCGACGCCTTTTACGATCACCGCGGGGCAGAATTGTCCTCCGGGAATCGCCGCCGCGGCTTGCGGTTCCGGACCGCCCGGGCCGACCGGCGGGCCCCTCCTTCGGGGATTCTCTCCTTTGCAGGGAACGCAAGCGACTTCGGTGACGCTTATTTTCACCGGAACAAATTTTTCCGCGCCCGCCTCCGTGCAGTTCATGCCCTCGAACGGCCTCACGGTTCAGTCCACAACCGTTACTAACTCCAACGAGATTCTGGCTCAGGTCAGTATTGCTCCGAGTGCGCCTTTGGGATCTCGCGGAGTAGTTCTCGTGGTCCGCGATAAGACGCGCCTTTCGGCGTCGAACACGTTCACCGTTGTTTCCGGCGTCAGCCGCGGCCTGCCCATGCAAATTCTGCGTGTGGTTCCAAACCAGATCGCAGCGGGAAGCCAGAACGTCGACCTGACTCTCGAAGGCGCCAACTTTGTCCCCGGGACGCAGGTGACGTTCACCGTCGGTGCCGGAGTGCCAGCCGCGGTTTTTGCCAATGGTCCGGCCCGCTACGTCAACAGCACAGAGATCCATGTGACGGTGAACGCCTTGCCGTCCGCTCTCCCCGGTGGGCGCGACCTCAATTTGCAAACTCCCAATCAGCAGGCAATCGTTGGCAAGGGCATGCTGAACGTGCTGGCGGCGGCCAAGCCATCCGGCCTGCCCACGGTTCTGAAAATCCCGCCCATCACGCTGCAGAATTTTCCTCTCGGTGTGATCAAGCTGGATGCACCGCTTCAAGTCGCCTCGCAGAGCGACCAATATGTGACCTACACGGTTCCTCTGCTGGATGACTCCTCCGTCTTTAAATGGCACGAGCAGAATCCCGGGCTCGCCGACTACTACGAGTTGCGCGTCTACGCCAAGGACGGAAAGACGCTGCTGGCAACCCAGAAAATCACCGGCACCAGAGAAATCGCTTTGGGCGGATGGCTTAACGTTGTGCCAACCTACTACCATCCTGACGACGCATTCCTGAAAGAGGTGCTGGAGCCGGTTCGGCGGCTCATCTTCTCCAACTTGTCTGGGAGTTTGTTAAACCAGCCCACGCCCAGCACTAAGACGCCGGTCGTCTCGATCGCGCATTCTCAGTTCCTGGGGAACTCTTCTCTGCAGCAGGCGTCCGGTGGAAACTCCAGCCCAACCTTCCCTCCGGACCAGCTAAACGGGCAGCTGAGCCAGGGCGACTTGCAGTGGGAGGTCGCGGGATTTCATACCTACAACAAGAGCGGGGTGGCGACACAGCAGAATACCCAAGCCAGCGTTACAAAGGTCGGGCAAAGCGTTGGACCGGGCCAAGTCCAGAGTTCTTCGCAGAACTCCGCCAGCTCACAGTCCTCGAGCGGGACGGTGGATCTGGAAGTGGAAATCTCGGACCGTTGGCCCCTGAAAGCTCCGCAAGGCCCTACAGGATTGGCGTGCAACGGCACCGGCGCAGGCACGGGGCTGAACGTCACCAACATGGCCGACAAGAACGTCTACGACGCAAACGGAAAAGTTACCGGAACCGATATGAACAACTATATCGGCGACCCGTTTGTACTCAGCGGAACTTTCAACCTGAGCCTGTCGCCCTATGCGACCAATCCCACGCTTCATCAATTGCCGCACCAAGGCCTTCTGTTCGGGACCGTCGATCAGGTGCAGTTCGACAACCTTTTTGTGGACTGGGGCGATGGAACCGTTCAACCTCTAAGCGCGCAGCCCGGAAATGCCGGGATGATGAATTGGGACCGCAGCCAGCCGCTGAGCTTGCCCTCTAACCTAACTAGTCCCTATGCGGTGCAGCATGCCTACCAGTCAACGGGTGGTTACACGGTGCGCGTGTTCCAACTTTCCGAAGCGGATTTGCAGCATGTAAGTGCCGCCTCGGTCGCCGCCAGTGTGGATGGTCCGACGACCCCGTTCATGCAGACAGCGTTGCTCTCGAAGCTGACGGCGCAAGGCTCAGCGAAGAGTGGCGGTTTCACACTGGCAAGTGTCCAATCTGGCTTTCAGCAGATTCTCTCTCCTGGAGGCAGCAGCCCTGCGGCTCAGGTGGCCAGCGACGCTTACATGATCTATTGCCATACCCTGTACATCACCGTTGTCGAGGACTTGGCGGCGGATGGCCCCCTTCACCTGATGGGAATTGCCGACCCGGATTTTGGCGCGTACGACATCAAGCCGATCATGCCAGGGGGGATGTTGAACCGGGTTTCTCTCGGAGGCCAAGCCGCGAAAGGCAACGAAGTCGCAATTGGCGAAAAAACTATTCTGCAACCGGTTGCGAAAAAACCCGAGGAATCCACGAAACTCACCTTGGTCCCTCGGTCTCCATCCTCCCCCGCCCCGGTTGCCATCTGCAGCACCTGCGACGACGGGATGGACGCCTCGACCTATCTCAAGTACTACGGCAGCGGACAGGTGCTCGTAACTTGGATTGTCGACGGGGCGGTGTCGCAGCAGCTGCCGATGGCCATCGGACCCTCTCAGAAGCGAATGAATCTGACCCGGCAAGGGTTCACCACCGTACAGTTCTTAGGTACCGTCATACAGATTCCGGTACCCGAGCCTCCCATCATTATTTCTAACAGTTCCTCGATCTATTCGCCCGCGTTTCCGGTACAGCCAGTGGGCAATCACAGCGTGATGGTTGAGGCTGATGTGATGCCCCAGCCGACTATGCCCAATCTGTCCATCGCCGTGGGCAGGGCGCTCGGTTCGCTGATGCCGATTGGGTTGTCGCCACCTGCGGGAGCGAGCGGCAGCAGCAACAAGCAGATGGCTGGGCCTAATGTTGCGGAAGCGCAATCGCTGTTGAACACTTTGTCCGCACCTGCGGGCAGCAATCTGCCGCCGCTGAAAGTCGGCATTCTCTCGCCGTCGAATCGCAGTTCGGCCGGGTTGGGCGCAGTGCAGTATGTAAATGGTCCGTTGCAACTGGCCGTCTCGCAACTTACTAACACGGTCCCGGACCAGCATGTGGCTTCGAATACGGTGGTCTATGAGGCCGTCGCATCCGTTCCTAAGAAGCCCTGCAAGTTTCTCTTCCCGGTCAAAAGCGGCGGAGCGTTCGAGATCTCCGGCCTGCAGAATCACGTCACCCAGCAAGGCACAACCTACAACGGGACGGGCAACCTGATTATTCATCTGGCCAACGCCCACAGCCTTGGCTACGTCGAGTATCCGCCGATCCCGGTGAAGATCGACAACTGGGTCGTCCCCGACGGCCTGCATGTTCAGGCGGGAGCCACTATCAATGTTTCTCCGAACCTGACGCTGGATGCGAGCGTGCCCGCATTGCAAGGCACCATTGTGACGCTTTCTGGGCAGGCGGGCGGTGAACTCGACGCAACTTTGAATGTGACTCTGAGCGATGACACGTTGCGGCTGCCCGGTGAGAAGCCGGTCTCGTGGAACGGAGTTACGGCTGAACTTCATCCGAACGGCGACTGGATGAAAGACGGACTCACCTTGCCCTCTACGCTGATTGGATGGAGCGCATTCACCATGCAATCGAGCGCAGTGCGGCTTGATCTCAGTCATCATGACGGCGACGCAGCGGCATGGCCTTGTAACTCGCTTCAAGGAAGCGATTGGGTGGGGGTGCGCTTCCCGAGTTTGGCCATAACCCCTTACACCATGGACCTGGTCTCGAGTTCAGCGCTTCAACCCGTGGTCACCGGTTGGGGCGTGATCGACAGCGGACTCTGTGGCACGCTCTCCACCGGGCCCTTTACCGCGACCCTGGGCGCAGGATCCGTCAGTTTTGCCTCGATCAATGCGACCGCTTTCAACAGAACTTTCAACGCCCAGTACAAGGGCATGGACGTTTACGTGCCCTGGCTCGACACGCACCTTAAAGGCGATGCCATGCTGCAATCCGGCGGGGGCAAACAAGCCAGCATCTCCTTCCCATTCAGCAGTCCGCCAGTTTCGAAAACCTACGGGAACTTCGGTTTCACCGCCAGCAACCTGCAATTTACGCTGCAGCAGAATGTCGGCTGGGCAGTGCAGGCGAATACGCATTTTATTTTCTCCGCCGACAACAAGCAGTTTGCCGCCTTCGATCAGGTTTTCTACTTCGGCATGGATGGCCGCGGCTACTTCGCCCAGGGGAATCAATCCAAAGATGTGCCACTTGGCGGCAGCTCAATGCTGAGACAAACGCCGGTCGATCTGGTCTCGGTTCACTTGACGGCGGCTCCGTCTGGTGACCAGGTGCTCGCGGCTTTGTTCAATACCAGTGTTCATCTTTCCGAAGTCATGGCGGCGACCGCGGTTCAGGTGAATTACGAGATTGATAAGTCCGGCACTAACTACTCGACAACTGGACCAACAAATTCTCCCTTCACCATCGACGTGCCGTACCCATCCGGCCAGCCGAGTTCCGAGGCCAAGATTCATCCCGTGTATTCCGGAGGATCCAACAGCGAATACTCCGGTTCCGTGGACCTGTCGGAGATAGGCGGCCCGGAGATGAAAGGCGAGTTCCGCCTCGGCTACCAGAACGGCCACGATTACTGGCTGACCCGAGTGGGCGTGACCTTGCCCTCCGGCGTGCCCGTGGCCCCGGGGCTGAGCTTGTTCAAGGTGCAGGGAGGGATCGGCCATAATTTCCCCATCAGCGCCTTCGAAGATGTGGGATCGCTGAACGCGGAGAGTCCCGACACATCCCAAAACTCGTTTCTCTTCATGGCGGGCGCGCGCATCGGAACCTCCGACGAATTCACGTGCACAGTGGACGGCGACCTGGTCATCAAGGCGAGTGGCCAGGATGCCGGAGCCCGCATGGATTTTCACTCCTGGATTCTTAAGGTCCCCGACAATGGCAACGGCGATTTTAAGGGCTACTTCCAATATGCCGGCAGCAACTTCGACGGGCGCATTTGGGGCCAGCTCAATTTTATGAACAACGCCGCCTACGTGGACCTGGGCAGTGGCCCCAATAACGCCGCTATTGATCTTCATTTTGGCCCAAGCGGGCCCTGGCATGTTGACTTCGGCAAGCAGCTAGGCCCTCGAGTTCGCGGCCACTTGCTGATCACCGACGCCGACATGTACATGATGCTGTCGCCGACTGGGCTTTCGCTGGGCGGCGGCGAATCCATTGACCTCGAAGCCGGAGCCGGCGGCATTTCCGGCTACATCAAAGGTGGCGTCGACATGGGGCTTACGGTAACTCCGCAGCCCCACATTGCCGGAGATTTTTCTGGCTACTTGGAAGCGGGAGCTTGCGTAAGTGTGAGCATACCTCTTGATGGCAGCATTAGTGGCTGCGTTAATGTGAGTGTAACTGCCCAAGTCCACGCAGAGTTTGCGCCGCTCGACGTTCACGCCAGCGCAACGGTTGGAACTCCGGTGGGTGATGTAACCGTTTCGGTGCACCTATGATTCCGATGAACCTTCGCCGAGTCTTGCACTGCTTAGCTATTCTCAGTTTGCTGGCGCTAGCCGCTTCATTTTGTCCTGCGCAGGAAGCCCTCGGGACGATGTTTACGGCCTCTGACGGCAAGGGCCATGTCTCCCTGTTCTGGTTCCCGCCGCCTTCGCAGTGGCCTGCCGGTGGCTGGAAGCTGTCCGATTCTACAGGCCAAGTGCTCGTTCCACAGATCAAGATAGGAGAACCAACGGCCCTGGGGTCGCTCGCCGTCGAAGACCAGGACACCATCCAAAAACTGTCATCCGCGCTGGCAGTCCCGGATTCCAGTCAGCAGCGAAAGAATCTGCTCGCCATTCTGAGCCTGCGCGTTTTCAGCGAACCGAGCTTTGCGCACGCCCTGGGTCTTTCATGGACACTGGACAAAGTGCCTCCAGGCAGCCGCGCTTACAAGGTGGAAGGACTCGACAGCGTCGGAAAGCCAACCGTCCAACTGACAAGTTCTCCGGTGGATTCCTCGCAGGCCACGGCTCCGCCAGCCGCGCCTGACGGTGTTCAGGCAAATGGCGACAGGAACGGTGTGTCACTAGTTTGGAATCCGCCGGCCGACAACCACCAGCCCTCAGTCGTCGCCTACGCCATCGAGCGCGATGGTGGAGGCCAGTCGAGTGCACCGGTTACAGCGAAGCCTGCAGTTGTCGGCCTTCGGTGGGATCCAAAGAAACCGCTCGTCGTTGACCGGAATGCTCCGGCCAACGAGATGTTGACTTATCGAATCTTCAGCGTGGACGTTTTCGGCCACCGCAGCGCGGGAACTTCGATTCGTATCTTCTACCCGGACTTCCATGCGCTCGAACCGCCGCATCCGGTGACGGCAGCCGGAGGAGTTGGAAAGATTGTTGTAAGTTGGCCTGCCGAGCAGAAGCCCAACCTTGCCGGATACGTCGTCGAACGCGCGTTTCTGTATGCGGGGCCTTACGAAGCTCTCGCGCAACAAGCGCTGCCGCCCACTACCGCACAATACGAAGACGCTACGGTTCGAGGAGGAACGACGTACTACTATCGGGTCCGCGCCGTGAATTCTCGCGGGGATTTGGGAAATCCGTCCAGCGCTGCTGCGGCGCAACCCCAGAATCCCGGGGCCCCGCCGAAGGTGGAGGGACTCACCGCCGATACCGGCCAGACGCGAGTCCGTCTCACGTGGAAACCAGCCAGTTTCCCCGTGGCGGGATATTTCGTCGAGCGTCGCGCGATGACGGGAGTCGCCGGCGTCGAGAACTTTGTGCGTCTCAATCCTCATGTCACACCGGAGCCGCTCTATGACGATTATTTCGGCATGAGTTCTGACGCGAAGATGGAATACCGAGTGGTGGCGGTGGGATTCGATAACGCGGAGAGCCCAGCCAGCGCTTCCGTGCAGGTTGTGCTCGGCGATCGCTCGGTTCCAGAAATGCCTTCGATCACTGGCTCGAGCGGCGCTGACGGCAAGGCTCTGCTCAACTTTCTCCCTGCGTTGCCAGAGGAGAAGTCAGCGCAGTTTCTCGTGTTGCGTTCCGGGCGCGAGGGAGATCTGGGAGTTGTGATCGGGGATCCGCTTCCCGGCACTGCGCGCCAGTTCACCGATCTTTACGTGAGCCCCGGCGAAAAATACTGGTACCGCCTGGTGGCGGTTGACAAGAACGGAAATCGCAGCGATCCCACGCGCCCGGTCGCGATTCGCGTGGGCTCACCCCAGATTCCCACGCCCCCGGCTCCCACTGCGCAGTACACCGGCGTTCCCTATCCGCACGTGGTGCTGGAGTTCCCGCGGCCGCCAGTCGGTCTGAGCGTGATCGTTGAACGGCAGGACCAAACCAGCAACGACCCGACGTCAAGTGGCTGGATTCGTATCGCTGGCCCAATGACGGCGGCGAATGTCGCCGATAACCATGTGCCAGCCTCGGGAAGTGTCGGATACCGCATCTCTTACGTGGCAGACGGTGGCAAGGTCGGCACCGCTAGTACCGTGGTAACAATCTCGAATCTCGGTAAGTAATGAGCGCGCCGCTGGGAACCCCGCTACAAGCATAAAGTGACAGATTGCTTTCAGAACCCGCGGCAAGACCGAGCAACAACGCAAAGAAGAAATCCGGCGCGTGAGTGGTCGTAATCAGCTAGTGGGACGACTTGAGTCCGTGCAGATTAGCGGTTTGATGGCTGAGGTCAGGGTTTCAATCGGTGGTCAGCAAATCACCTCGATCATCACGGCACGCTCTGCCAGAGAAATGCAGCTAAAGCGGGGACAGACTGCCGCAGCCCTCATAAAGGCTACCGACGTAATAATCTTGCGGGTTTGACTCATGAAGAACCGACCCTTTCCATACGTGCTAATCGTTCTGCTGCGGGTGCCGCACTGGCGGAATGCCACCAGCAAATAAATCGAGACGGCAAACCGAAACTATCCAGAAACGGGCTTCCAGGACATTTGAGCTCGGCCCAGAGTCAGTGGAATCACGCTTCCCACAAGAGGACTTCTGGCCAGCGTCGTTGAGAGTCCGTCCCGGGGGCATAACTTCGACTTTGCCCGTGACTCGGCCGGAACCACGTCGGCATTCCGTTAGAGTTAGTTTATGACACCCGAGGACTCGGAAACCTCTTCCAGCGCAGTTTCAGCGCGCGATGCTGCACCAGTATGGTCAGAGTAATATTTGAGCGCATCAAGGCCATACGGAGCGCAATCCACCAGATGGTTTAGGCTAAGTGACTAATTGACCATCATTTCACTTGGTGCATATACTGTGCTGCTTGAATTGTGTACTTGGGCTTGGAATGGCGACGGCGTCCACCAACCCGAGCCTTGAAGGGAAGACTCCGTCTGCCGGGGTCGTAGTACCTTTCTGCCCGCCGGGGCAGACCGCTTCGAGCTCTTCCACGGATCATCCTGGGGATTCCCAGCAAGAACCATCGCAGCGCACCGCGTTGCAGGCGTTACTGGCGTTCTTGGCGCTGCACGAGCAGGTGCGCCGGAGGAAAACCCCTGAAACTCGCCGGACCGGGGAAGATGGGGATGTTCCCGAGGCGGAGCTTGTAGAGGGAGAGAAGTTCACTCTGGATGAGGTGCTTCAAATCGTCGCAGACAGAGGAGTAGCGATCACTGGCGCGGACGGCCTGGCGATTGCGCTGGCGGAGAACAACGAGATTGTTTTGCGGGCGGCAGCGGGTACGGTCCGGCCCGACTTGGGGGCGCGCATCGAGCGCGATTCGGCCTTCTCCGGGGCCTGCTGCCGCACGGGCCAGATCGTGAGCTGCGACGACACCGAGACGGATGCACGGGTCAACCTGCAGGCGTGCCGGCGCTTGGGCGCACGCT
>Ga0209415_10012339_pt1 | contig 14247 bp, 8 predicted proteins | sample PeaSoiSIISIP2007_FD_187696 | JGI IMG/M metagenome (GOLD analysis project Ga0209415, IMG submission 187696) | Peat soil microbial communities from Weissenstadt, Germany - SII-SIP-2007 (SPAdes) (version 2) | ecosystem: Environmental > Terrestrial > Soil > Wetlands > Peat | place: Germany... | reverse complement strand
CCGGAGGACCGCGAGGGGTGCGACTACGGCGGGTACTTCGCCAGCGTCAATCGGAACAAGCGCAGCATCGTCCTCGACCTGAAGCGTGAGACGGACCGTGACACGTTCCTGCGCCTCGTCGATACGGTGGACGCCGTGGTAGAGAACGCGCGCGTCGGGGTCATGGACCGGCTGGGCATCGGCTACGATGTCCTGCACGCGCGCCAGCCGCGTGTGGTGTACGCCGCCATCCGCGGCTTCGGCGACCCGCGCACCGGCAAAAGTCCGTATGCCGATTGGCCCGCGTTCGATATCGTGGCGCAGTCGATGGGTGGTATGGTCGGCACGACGGGTCCGAAGGGCAGCCGCGGCATGCCGTGTGGGGCCAGCGTCGGCGATCTCTTCCCGGGTACACTCGCGGCCCTCGGCCTGGTCTCGGCGGTGCACGCGGCGCGGCGCACGGGCGCAGGGCAGTTCGTCGATGTGGCGATGTACGATGCGGTCCTCAGCCTGTGCGAGAACATCGTCTACAAATATGCGGCCGATGGACATGTCGAGCACCCGAAGGGCTTCGGCCATCCGGCGCTCAGTCCCTTCGACATCTACGAGACTCAGGACGGAGCCGCAGCCATCGCCGCGCCCACCCCGCCCCAGTGGAAACTTCTATGCAACATCATCGGCCGTCCGGACCTCGTAAAGGACACGCGCTCCTGCGACGTATTCGAGCGCGTGGCGAACCGTGACTTCGTCAACGACGCCATCCTGAGCTGGACGCGCAGCCGCACGACGCGCGAGGTGGTGGCCGCGCTGGCGCGCCAGGTGCCGGTCGGGCCCGTCAACACGGCGGCGGATATCTTCGCGGATGCGCACGCCAGAGTGCGCGGCATGCTGGTCGAAGTGGAACAGCCAGGCAACAATCGACCGATCATGCTGGCGGGGCCGGCGATCAAGCTTACGGGCACGCCCTCGGGGATCTACCGGCGGCCCCCGCGCGTCGGCGAGCACACCGACGAAGTGCTCGCCGAAGCCCGCCGACTCTCGCCCAGGAAGGAGACATCATGACCATGCGCCTGCGCCGCTCCGAGCTCGCAACGCCCGCGTCGAGCGTGAAGATGATCCACAAGGCCGCCGCGAGCACGGCGGACCTCGTCTTTCTCGACTTGGAAGACGCCGTCGCACCGGCGCAGAAAGTCGCGGCACGTGCCAACGTCGTTGAGGCGCTCAACGAGCTCGACTGGGGCACGAAGTTGCGGGCCGTGCGCGTCAACGGTGCGCACACCGAATGGGCATATGCCGACACGATCGCCGTCGTTGAAGGCGCCGGGAAAAATCTGGACCTGTTGATTCTTCCCAAGGTGAAGGCGCCGCGCGACATCTGGTTTTTCGAGACGCTGCTGACTCAGCTGGAGTGCAAGCTGCGGCTGCAGACGCGCATTGGCCTCGAGGTGCTGATCGAAGAGACTGAGGGCCTCGCCCGCGTTGAGGAGATCGCCGCGTGCTCGCCGCGCCTCGAAGCGCTCATTCTCGGCTTCGGCGATCTCGCCGCGAGCCAGGGCGTCCGGTTCGGACGTGCGACCGAGCCGGACCAGCGCTACCCGGGCGACCTCTGGCACTACGCGCGCGCGCGGCTGATCGTCGCGGCGCGCGCCAATGGACTCGATCCGATTGATGGACCGTTCGCCAACTTCCACGATCCGGACGGCTACCGCCGCGACGCGCTGTGGGCCAGCACGCTCGGCTGCGTCGGCAAATGGGCGATCCACCCCAGCCAGGTCGAGCTGGCAAATGACGTGTTCGCGCCCACCGAGAAGGAGATCGAAACCGCGCGGCAGATGATTGAGGCGCAGCGCGCGGCGGAGCGTGGAGGTGCGGGGGCCCAGGCAGCGGGCGGCATCCTGCTCGATGCGGCGACGACGCGGATCTTCGAGGCCGTCCTCGAGCGCGCCCGGCTGACGGGTCGGCTGTAGGCGTGAGAGTGTGGCAGAGTGAGAGCGTGGGAGCGCACCGGTTTTACGCACCACGCTCGAACGCTCTCACGCTCTAACTCTCCCACGAGGAGGATTTGATGGAAGCGCGTTACGAACTGTGGATCGGCGGTGCGCCGTGTCCTCCCCACGCGGGTCGGTATTTCCCATCCACGAACCCCGCTACCGGTGAACAATTGACCGAGATCGCACTCGGCGGCCGCGATGATGTCGGCGCCGCCGTCGCCGCCGCGCAGGCCGTCTTCCCGTCGTGGCGGGATCGCAAGCCGATCGAGCGCGGCCGCATCCTCCTCGATATTGCTCGCGCCATTCGTGCGCAGGCGGCGGCACTTGCCGAACTCGAGCAGCTCGAGACCGGCAAGCCGGCGTATCACGCGCCGTTCGAGATCGAATTGGCGGCCCAGTACTTCGAGTTCTACGGTGGACTGGTCAACGCGCTGCACGGGGAGACGATCGACCTCGGGCCGGGATACCATTCCTACACGCGGCGCGAACCCTTCGGAGTCGTGGGCGTCATCACGCCGTGGAACGCGCCGATCAATCAGGCGGCACGTGGCGTCGCCCCGGCGCTGGCGGCAGGAAACGTCGTCGTGGCGAAGCCGTCCGAGTTCACGTCCACGAGCACGCTGGCGCTGGCGCGTATCGCCGCAGACTGTGGTCTGCCGGCGGGAGCTCTCAACGTCATCACCGGCACCGGGTCGGAGGCGGGCGCGGCCATCGTCGAGCATCCACAGGTGCGCAAGGTCGCCTTTACCGGCTCCGTCCGCGCCGGCCGGGAGGTCGGCCGCATTGCCGCCGAGCGCATCATCCCGCTCACCCTCGAGCTCGGGGGAAAATCGCCCAACCTGGTGTTTGCCGATGCCGACATGGAGCAGGCCGTTCCTGGCTCTCTGCGCGCGTTCATCGTGAATGCCGGCCAGGTCTGCATGGCCGGGACGCGGCTGCTGCTGCAGCAACAGATCCACGATGATTTCGTGACCGCGCTGAGCCGCGCCATCGAGACGGTCAAACCCGGGCAGATGATCGGGCCGGCGACGACCGAAGCGCAGTACCGCAAGGTGCAGGAGTACTACGCCATCGCGCAGCAGGAAGGCGTAACGGCCGTTGCCGGGGGCGCGCTCCCCACCGACCCGTCGCTGCAGGGCGGCTACTTCGTCAATCCGACGATCTACACCGGCGTGACGAATGACATGCGCATCGCCCGCGAGGAGATCTTCGGGCCGGTGGTTGCGGTGATGCCGTTTGCCGATGAAGAAGAGGCGATCGCGATCGCCAACGACACGAGCTATGGGCTCGCGGCCGGCCTCTGGACGCGCGATCTCTCACGCGCGCACCGCGTGGCGGCGCGGCTCGAGGCGGGACAAGTGTACGTCAACGAGTGGGTGACCGGGCCGGTGGAGACCCCGTTCGGCGGATACAAGCAGAGTGGCTACGGCCGCGAGAAGGGTATCGAAGCGCTGCATCACTACACCCAAGTCAAGTGCGTGACTATCAAACTGTGAGGTGACAAAATGAGATTCGATCGGAAGAGTGTGATCGTAACCGGCGCCGCGTCGGGGTTCGGCGAAGCCATCGCGACGCGCTTCGCCGCCGAAGGTGCGAAGGTGGTAGTGGCCGATGTCGACGCCGCCGGCGGCAACCGCGTGGTCGGTTCGATCAGGGATGCCGGTGGCCAGGCCGTGTTTGTGCGCACCGACGTGTCAAAGGCCGCCGAGGTCAAGGCGATGATCGATGCGGCCGTCGCGCAGTTCGGTGGGCTCGACATTCTCGTCAACAACGCTGGCTTCTCGCATCACATGATGCCGCTGTGGGATCTGCCAGAAGAGGACTACGATCGGGTGTTTTCAGTCAACACCAAGGGCGTGTATCTCGGCGCCAAGTACGCGGTGCCCGTGTTGCGCGAACGCGGCGGCGGCGTGATCGTCAACACCGCCTCGATCGGTGCGGTGGCACCGCGTCCGGGTGTGACCGCCTACAACGCCACCAAGGGTGCGGTCGTGACCATGACTCGTGGTCTGGCCATGGAGGTCGCGCCGTTCCGCATCCGGGTGAACGCGGTGAATCCGGTCGCGGCCGATACGCACTTCGTCAAAGGCGCATTGGGGATGGATGCCATGCCCGAGCCAATTCGCCAAGCGGTGATCCAAGGCATTCCCCTGGGTCGCCTCGCCGAGCCGCGGGACGTCGCCGCGGCGGTATTGTTTCTCGCCTCCGACGACGCCGAGTTCCTGACCGGTGTGTGCCTCAATGTCGACGGCGGTCGCAGTATCGGCTGACCCCTCGCTCATTCGTCTTGTCCCTCCCGAAAACTCCGGCTCACACGCTCTGGCAGGGCGGAACGCGGCGATCATGGAGTAGGTCGCCAATCGAGTCGATGACGAAGGGCGATTGGACCGCGGCGTTGCTCCGCAGGGCATGCGTCTCCAGCAACCGTCAACGCTCACTATGATTCAGATCATATTAGCCGTGTGTGCTTCTCGAGCGGGGTGGCGTACTGTGACGTCGGGATGGGCGGCGACCCCCGAAGCGCGAAAGGAGAAGACGGTGATAAACTCCGCGCACAAGGTCTTCGGAATCGTTCTCCTGCTCATCGCCGGCGTCGCATCCGTGGCGACGGCGGACGAGCCGTTCAACTTACGCGATCATCTGACGCTCTCCGCGTCGGACCGGGTACGCGGCGAGTTTGTCTCGTGGTTTGATCCGGCCGGCCCCAAGTCGGACAATAATTACGATTTCTTCGCCAATCGTCTCCGCGTCGGGGCCAGCCTGGGCTTCCCAACCGTCGAATTCGTCATCGAAGGCCAGGACACGCGCATGGTCAACTTGCCCGGCGGTGACTCGATCAACTCCGGCACCGGCACGAAAGGCCTCGGCCCACTCGGTCCGGGCGCCCTCTACTTCGTGAACACACGCAGCCGTGACCAGGGTGAGGCCTTCTTGCATCTCGGCTACGCCACCATCCGTAACTTCGGCTTGGCCGGCGTCTCGGCGCGCGTCGGCCGGTTCGGTTACAACGGCGGGCTCGAAAAGCCGCCACGGGATCCCACCCTGAGTTGGTTGCAGCGCGAGCGCATCTCACAGCGGCTCATTGGCAACTTCGATTACACCAACGTCGGCCGGAGCTTCGACGGCGTCGAGGTGATGTATGATCGGGGGCCGGGGAACGTGACCCTGATGGCGAGTCATCCAACCTTCGGCGGGTATAACGTGAACGCCAACAAGGAGATCGACCGAATCGATCTGATCTCCGGAACCGCAACGCTGGTGGAGCCTGCGGGCTACGCACCGCTGAGCGCGCAATTCTTTTACGTCTACTACGGCGACCGGCGTCATTTCGGCACGCAGGCCGGCGGGGTGCTCGACGCCGTCGACAACCGTCAAGCGAAACTGCCGGCGGGTCAGCTCTGTAGCACCGGGAACAACAGCGGTCTCATCCGCAGTTGCGATACGCGGGACATTGCCATCTCGACCGTTGGCATCGACGTGACCCACGTCATCGAAGTTGGCCCGGGCGAGGCCGACGCGCTCGTCTGGGCCGCTGGCCAGTTCGGGGACTGGCAATCGCTCGATCAAGCGGCGTGGGCGTACGCGTTCGAAGGTGGATACCAGCTGCATCGGCTCGCCTGGGATCCGTGGCTGCGCCTCGGCTTCTTCCGCTCCTCCGGCGACGATAAGCCGAACGGCGACACACATGGAACCTTCTTCCAGCTGATGCCGACCGCCCGCATCTATGCGTTATTCCCGTTTTACAATCTCATGAACAACCAGGATCTGTTCCTGCAAGGCATCGTGAAGCCGCTGCCCGGCCTGTCGATGGTGATCGACGGTCACTGGCTACGCGCCACCGACTCCGCGGACCTCTGGTATGCCGGCGGCGGTGCGACGAGCAATGACTTCTTCGGGTACAGCGGCATCCGCGCGAATGGTCGGCATGAGCTCAGCTATCTGACCGATCTGGCGCTGACCTATAGCTTCACCAAACATCTGACGGTCTACGCTTTCTACGGCCGCGCCTTCGGTCAGGGCATCGTGTCGTCCAACTTCGTCGGGAACAATGCCGACTACGGGTACGTTGAGACGACGGTGTCGTTTTAGCAGGTAGCGATAGCGGACGTGCCGGCGTTCCTGATCTCGGGAACTGCTGGTGTGCTCCAGCAACCAGATCTCCAAGTCAATCGAGTTGGCGCCCCTGGTACAAACCTTGCGACTCCACCACCCGATGGCTGAGTCGGTGGCCAGTTACCGGGTTACTCTTCCAGACGTTGGATACTGGAGAGCGCAGATCAAATGCCAGGATGCGTGCCCGGTACATACCGACGCTCGCGGCTACGTGCGTGCCATCGCCGAGGGCGACTACGAACGCGCATATCTCATCGCGCGCGGACCCAACCCGCTGGCATCGATCTGCGGACGCATCTGTGGCGCGCCGTGCGAAGCGGCCTGCCGGCGCGGCACCATTGACCAACCGATTGCCATTCGTGCGCTGAAGCGCTTCGCCTGTGAGCACTATGGCGTCGAGGCGAGTGCTGCGCCGGCGCGGGTGAAGTTTGACGCGTTGCAGGCGCGCACCGCTCCGCGCACCGACGACGATATCGACGAGCTGCGTCATCTGCTCACGTTTCTGGCGAATGCGGATTTCCCGAAGCCGGGCGGCGAGCGCATCGCAATCATCGGCTCGGGGCCGGCGGGCCTTGCCGCGGGGCATGACCTCGCGTTGATGGGCTTTCGGCCCACCATCTTCGAAATGGAGCCGCTGCCGGCCGGCATGCTGTTCACCGGTGTGCCCGGCTATCGGCTGCCGGACGACCTGATTCGCGCCGAAGTTGCGGTGATCGAGGCGCTCGGCGTCGAGATCCGCTGCAACACCCAGATCGGCAACGACGTCAGCTTCGACGAGCTGCGGCGCGACTTCGCCGCGGTGATCATCGCCTGTGGCGCGAAGCGCTCGCGGCCGCTGGCAATCCCCGGCGTGGAGGCGATCGGGGTGATGGGCGGCGTCGATTTCCTGCGCGACGTCGCTCTGGGCAAGGGGGTGCAGCTCGGCCAGCGGGTGATCGTCATCGGCGGCGGCAACGTCGCCTACGACGTGGCCCGCACCGTGCTGCGGCAGGAAGAGTACGACGTGTCGCGCACGGCGGCGCGTCTCCCTGGCGTACGCGAGGTGCACCTCGCCTGCCTCGAGTCATTGGAGGAGATGCCCGCCGACACGGTCGAGATCGTCGAAGGCGCCGACGAGGGCGTGATCCGCCGCAACAGTCTGGGACCGCGCGAGATCCTGGTGCGTGAGGAGAATGGGCGGAAGTTCGTGCGTGGCGTGCGCTTCGTGCGCTGCCTGTCGGTGTACGACGAGAACAAACGCTTCGCCCCGAAGTTCGATGAGAGCCTCGAGGAGGTTATCGAGGGCGACACCGTGCTGCTCTCCGTCGGCCAGTCGGCCGATCTGAGCTTCCTCGACGCGGAGCGACAGGGAATCGAAATGCGCGCGCCACAGCAGATCGTTTCCGATCCGGCCACCGGTGCGACCTCGGCTCCGGGCGTCTTCGTCGCCGGTGACATCGTCTACGGCCCACGCTTGATGATCCACGCCATTGCCAGCGGCAAGCAGGCGGCGCGCGCCGTGTACAAGCATCTACGCGGCTGCGAGATCGGCGCCGACGAGGTGCAATTCCACTTTCCGGTTGTGCGCTACAAGCGTGAGAAGACCTACGAGAAGCGTCAACGCGCGGAAATCCCAACGCTCGAAGCGCGCGAGCGGCTGCGCAACCCGAGCGCGTCGGTGGAGATCGGTTTCAACGAGCGCCAGGCGCGTGCCGAGGCGGGCCGCTGCCTCGATTGCGGGATCAACACCGTCTTCGACGGCGAGCGTTGCATCCTGTGCGGCGGCTGCGTCGACGTGTGCCCGACCGTTTGTTTGAAGATCGTTTCGCTCGACCGGCTGGAACGCACGCCGGAGCTCGACGCGGCGGCCCGCGACGTGTTGGGGGGCGTCGCGGCTGAGTCGTCAGCGATCATCAAAGACGAGGCGCGCTGTATCCGCTGCGGTCTGTGCGCCGAGCGCTGCCCGACCACGGCGATCACTATGGAACGATTTCTCTTTGCGGAGGAGTGGAGACCATGTCCCGTCTCGAACCGCCTCGCGTCAGTCGGCGGAGCTTCCTGAGCCTTGCCTCGATCGGCAGCTTCTTCGCTGCCATGGGCGTCGCCATGGCCGGCGTGTTGCGTCTGCCGCGGCCGACGGTGATGCCCGGCCCGGTGCGTCGCTACAAGATCGGCAACCCCGAGGACTTTCCGATCGGCAGTGAGACGCGCCTCGAGAAGGAGAACGTTTTCATCTACCGCGACGGCGAAGGCATCTACGCGATCTCGGCCGTATGCACACATCTGGGCTGCATCGTGGCGCCGTCCGCGCAAGGTTTCGCCTGCCCGTGCCACGGCTCCAAGTTCGACGCGAAGGGTAACGTCATCGGCGGCCCGGCGCCGCGGGCATTGCCGTGGCTCGAAGTCAGCCGCGCCGCCGACGGGCAGCTACTCGTGCTCGCGGACAACGAAGTGCCGGCGGGGACGCGCTTCAAGACGTAGGAGCCGGCCATGGCGATGAGTGCACCGCGCGAGTTCGTCGACAACCTACGGCAGCTGCCGCACACGGTCAAGGACGCGTGGTTCCGCCAAGGCCGCTTGCCGGAATCCGAGCGCGAAGAATCACAGGCGACCTTCCACAACTTCTTCCTGCACATTCACAGCGTGCGCGTGCACGTGCGCACGCTCAGCCCGTGGCTGACGTTCGGGCTCGGGCTAATGGCCACGGCGTCCTTCCTCATCCTGACGATCACCGGCGTGCTGTTGATGGTGTATTACAAGCCGTCGACCGCGCTGGCCTACGAGTCGATCAAGGACATCCACTTCGTCGTGTCGACCGGCCGCTTCATCCGCAACATCCACCGCTGGAGCGCGCACCTCATGGTGGTAGCGGTGTTCCTGCACATGGCGCGCGTGTTTTTCACCGGTAGTTACAAGCAGCCGCGCGAGTTCAACTGGCTCATCGGGCTGGCGCTCTTCGCGGTGACCCTCGGGCTGAGCTTCACCGGCTATCTGCTGCCATGGGATCAGCTGGCGTACTGGGCAATTACCATCGGCTCGAATATTGCCAACTCGCCGCGCGAGCTGACCGATGCGCTGGGCATCACCAAGTGGCTCGACCCCGGCGGTTTCCAGAAACACTTGCTGCTCGGTGCCAACTACGTCGGCGAAGATGCGCTGATCCGCTTCTACGTCCTACACGTGTTCGTCCTGCCGCTGGTGCTGGTCATCCTAGTGAGCGTGCACTTCTGGCGCATCCGCAAGGACGGTGGGCTGGCGCGGCCGGAGGATCCGATGGGCGGCCCGGCGGAATGGGGTGGCGCGCGGCGGCCGGTGTTCGAGCCGCTGGCCACCAAGACCTACGGCCTGATGGCGCTGGTGAAGGGCACGCGCGCCACGGTGAACCGCGGCCCCGAGAACACCGTGATGAGCTGGCCCAACTTGCTGTGGGCAGAGATGGCCGTGTTCATGGTGACGGTCGCGGTGGCGTTGATCCTCTCCTACTACTTCGATGCGCCGCTCAAGGAGCTCGCCAACCCGGCGATTCCGGAGAATCCCGCCAAGGCCCCGTGGTACTTTCTCGGCTTGCAGGAGCTGGTGTCGTACTCCGCATTTGTCGGCGGCATGGTGATCCCGCTCGTCGTGCTAATGGGACTGGCGTTGATTCCGTTCCTCGACCGCCAACTCGGCGGCGAAGGGGTCTGGTTCGGCACAGCGGGCGAAAAACGCGTTGCGGCGCTGTCGTGTGGGTTCGGACTGCTGGTCGCCGTCGGCATGCTGGCGTTCACCGTCAACTTCGGCTGGTTGCGCAACTGGTTTCCCAGCATTCACCAGCTGTGGATCATCGCCATCAATCCGGGCTCGGTGCTGGTGGTGCTCTACGCCGGCTGGTCGCTGCTGGTGCTGAAGCAGACCAACTCGGTGCGTCTCGGTGCGGTGGCGCTGTTCACGTGCTTCCTGATCAGCTTCTGCGTGCTCACCTACTTCGCCTCGGTGCACCGCGGGCCAAACTGGCAGTTTTACTGGTGGCCATCGCAGTGGCCGGTGCACTAAGGGATGGAGATGAACAACCCGTCGCGACTTTATCGCTGGATGCTGCTCGCTGCGAGTTTGGTGACCATCGGCTACCTTGTCGCTGCGGCGGTACGTGAGAACTATCTGGCGGATTGGCAGACTCTGCAGCGCGCCTATCGCCAGCAGTTGCAGGCCAAAGCGACCGACGAGCGCGGCCGCGAGCTGTTGAAGAACTTCCGCATCGAGCTGAAGCAAGTCAGCGTACCGGCGCTCAACACCGTGGACCGCTGCGTGTCCTGCCACAACGGCATCGATGATCCGCGTATGACCGACGCACCCAACCCGCTACGGGTACATCCGGGCGACATTGTGAAGAATCATCCAGTCGACCGCTTCGGCTGCACCGTCTGCCACCACGGTCAGGGACCGGCGACCAACTTCCACGACGCCAAGGCCGACACCAACGATGTGTTTTGGGACTATCCGCTGCTGCGCGCGGATCTGACGCAATCGTCCTGTCTATCGTGTCACGATCTCGAACGCCTGCCGCGCGAGCAGGTGGCTTTGCTGCGCGAAGGCATGGAGCTGTATCGCGAGAAGAGCTGCGGTTCGTGCCACAGGATCGGCGGGCGCGGCGGGAGCTTGTCGCTGGCGCTCGACAATGAAGGCGCGAAGACGCGGCACGAGCTGGTGATGACCAACCTGCAGCCGCCGCACACGACACCGCGCTGGCATCTAGCGCACTTCAGCGATCCGGGGGGCGTGATTGCCAATACCCTGATGCGTAATCCCACGGTCACCAAACGCCAGGCGCTGGCCCTGACGGTGTATATGCTGTCGCTGTGGCAGCGCGACGTGCCGGCGAGCTACCTGTCGCCCGACAAGATCGAGGAGAAGGCGCGTGCGCTGCATCCCGCACCACTCTCCGGTGAGCAGGTGTATCGCCAGTACTGCTTCGGCTGTCACGGTGACGGCACATATGGCAGCTGGAACAAGGCCTTCAAGCGCTTCATTCCAGCGGTGCGCGGCCCAGGGCTACTGGCGATGGCGACGCCGGAGTACCTCCAGACCAATATCGCCAAAGGGCGGCCAGGGACTCAGATGCCGGCGTGGGACGCCGGCGGTCTGCAGCCGGCCGAGGTCACCGCGGTGGTCGACTACGTACGCGCCGCCGCGCCACCGCCGATCCCCGCCGGCGCGCCGGTGGCGCGCGGTGACGCGAAGCGCGGCGGTGTGCTGTTCGCCCAGAACTGCCAAGGCTGCCACGGCATGGGCGGGCGCGCCGGCATGGCGCCGGAGCTGGCCAATCCGACCTTCCAGCAGGCGGCGACCGATGGCTTCATCGTCACCACCATCCAGCACGGCCGCACCGCGACGGCCATGCCGGCTTTCCAGAATCCTGCTGCGCCGGCGCTCACCGACGCGGAGCTCGGAGATCTGCTGGCCTACATCCGTAGCCTCGGTCCGCAACCCGCAATGCAGCAAGCGCGGCTCGAGCGCGGCCAGGCAGGAGGCACACCATGAGCGACAACCAGACGCAACGACACATCAAAGGTTGGTCGCGTCGCCAGTTCATCCGTGGAGCCGCCGCCGGTGCCGCGGCGCTCTGGCTGCCGGGCTGCAGCAAGAGCGAGAAGCCGGCGCTCACCGCGTTCACCGGCGACTTCGATCCGCTGCGCACCTACCCGTATCGCGGCTGGGAGGACTTCTACCGGAAGATCTGGACCTGGGACAAAGTCGTGCGCTCGACACACTCGGCGAACTGCACCGGCTCATGCTCCTGGAAGGTCTACGTGCGCAACGGCGTGATGGTGCGCGAAGAGCAAGCGGCAGACTACCCGCGCATCAACACCGAGCTGCCCGACTACAACCCGCGCGGCTGCCAGAAGGGCGGCTGCTTCGTCGAGTATGTCTACAGCGCCCAGCGCGTACGCTTCCCGCTCATCCGCACCGGCGAGCGTGGCGCAGGTAAGTGGCGGCGCGCCACGTGGGACGAGGCGCTCACGCTCGTCGCCGAAAAGCTGCTCGACAACGTCTACAACTATGGCCCCGACACCAACAGCTTCTTCAGCGTGATCCCGGCGATGAGCCCGGTGAGCTTCTGCGCCGGCTCGCGCCTTGCCCACTACTTAGGGGGCGTGTTCTGCTCGTTCTATGATTGGTACTGCGACCTGCCGCCGGGCGAGCCGCTCACCTGGGGCGTGCAGACGGAAGCCTGCGAGTGCGCCGATTGGTTCAACGCGAAGTACGTCATCTTGTGGGGCTCCAACATTTCTCAGACGCGCATCCCCGACGCGCACTTCGGCTACGAGGCCCGCTACAACGGGGGCAAGATCGTCGCCATTTCGCCTGACTTCAACTCCAGCTGCACGCACGCCGATCTCTACTTCCAGATCAAGCCGGGGACCGATACCGCGCTGGCGCTCGGCACCGCCAAGATCCTCATCGACGAGAACCTGATCGACGTGCCGTACGTGAAGGAGCAGACCGATCTGCCGCTGCTGGTGGTGCAGTCCACCAAACGCTTTCTGCGCGAGTCGGATCTCAGGACTGGCGGCAAGGACGACGTCTTCTATCTGTGGGACAGCAAGCAGCAGAAGGCGGTCGCGGCACCAGGCTCGATGGGCGCCGAGCAGAAGACCATCGCGCTACAAGGCATCGACCCGGCGCTGACCGGCAGCTTCACGGTGACGCTGGCCGACGGCAAAGCGGCGGAAGTCACGCCGGTGTTCGAGCTGCTACGCAGCGAGCTTGCCGAGTATCCGCTGGAGCACGTGGCCGCGGTCACCGGTCTGCCTGCGCATGAGATCCAAGCGTTCGCCCGCGAGCTCGGTACGCGCAAGCCGGCGATGATCATCCATGGCGCCGGCGTGAATCACTGGTTCCACAACGACCTGGTCAATCGCTCGCTGATTCTGCTGGTTGCTCTGACCGGCAACGTCGGCAAGAACGGTGGCGGCTTCAACCACTACGTCGGCCAGGAGCGCGTCTGGCCTGAGCACGGTTTCTTCGAGCTGGCCTTCCCGGAGACGCGCAAGAAGCAGCGCTTCCAGAACACCACGCTGTGGAGCTACGTGCACTCGGCGAACAAGGACCCGCATCTCTACAATGGCAAGCCGATCGAGTGGTACATCAAGGAGTCGGTGAGCAACGGCTGGATGCCGCTGTGGCCCAAAGGCGCGCTGGAGAACAAACGCAAGCCGCGCGCCTTCATCGTCTGGCGCGCCAACTACCTCAACCAGGCCAAGGGCAATGAGATTATCGAAACGTCCTTATGGCGCGACCTCGATCTCATCGTTGACATCAACTACCGCATGGACACCACGGCCTTGTATTCCGACGTGGTCTTGCCGGCAGCCAGCTACTACGAGAAGGTCGACCTCAACACCACCGACTGCCACAGCTACGTCCACACCTTTGGGAAGGCCCTCGATCCGCTGTACGAGAGCAAGACGGATTGGGACATCTTCCATGCGCTCGCCGAGAAGATCGCCGAGGTGGCGCACGAGAAGGGGCTCAAGCCGTACCGCGATGAGGCGTTCGAGTGGGAGCGCGACTTCACGCGGATCGCGGACGACTGGACCGGGAAGGGCGCGCTGGTCACTGACGAGCAGGCCGCGGACTTTATCCTAGCGCACTCGAAAGAGACGCAAGGGATGACCTACCAGAACCTGCAGGAGCATCCGAAGCGCTTCGTCGCCACGGATCCCGAGGCCTGGAACAGCCCGATCGAGGAAGGGGTAGCGTACACGCCGTTCAAGTTTCAGGTGGAGAACAAGGATCCGTGGCGCACGCTCACCGGGCGGCAGCAGTTCTACATCGACCACCCTTGGTACATCGAGTTCGGCGAGGCGTTGCCGGTCTACAAGGAACCGGTGCGGGAGAACGATGCGTATCCGCTGTACTGGAACACACCGCACGGTCGCTGGTCGATCCACTCGACGTGGCGCGATCACCGCGCGCTACTGCGGCTGCAGCGCGGCCTGCCGATCGTCTACATGCACCCCGACGACGCCCGCCAGCGCGGCCTGCGCGACAACGACTGGGTACGCATCTACAACGACATCGGCCAGTGCATCTGCCGCCTGCAGATCCTGCCCGGCGAGAAACCGGGTCGCGTCACGATGTATCACGGCTGGGAGAAGTACCTCGGCTTCCAGCAAGGGGGCTGGCAGTCGCTGACCTACATCAA
>Ga0209415_10012337_pt1 | contig 14248 bp, 11 predicted proteins | sample PeaSoiSIISIP2007_FD_187696 | JGI IMG/M metagenome (GOLD analysis project Ga0209415, IMG submission 187696) | Peat soil microbial communities from Weissenstadt, Germany - SII-SIP-2007 (SPAdes) (version 2) | ecosystem: Environmental > Terrestrial > Soil > Wetlands > Peat | place: Germany... | reverse complement strand
ACTGCGGAGCCGATCCTATGCCCCAGCGACATTTCGCACAGTTCGCGCGGGAAATTCGTCTGCTCTTGCGCCCAGGTGCGAAACGACGCTCGGCAACCATGCGTCGTCACCTTGCCCTTGCGGCCCATGCGCGCGAGCACCGCGAGCATCGCATTCTCGGACAAGCGCGCCCCGGTAATGTCATTCGGGAAGGCAAACTCGCTCGCGCCAACTCTGCCGCCGATCTCTTTCGCGATGGCGCGGGCCTTGTCGAAGACAGCGAGTGCCGTGGGCGAAAGCGGGACTTTGTGCTCAGCGGCCGTTTTGCTCAAGTGAGGGATGATCCACATTTTCGCGGAGCGATCGATGTCTTCGTGTCTCGCATTTCGAACGTCGGCCGTCCGAACACATGTCAAAATCGCGAATTCGAGCGCGAGAGCCGCCGCGCCTCTGCGCTTCCGCAATTCGGCCATGAAGCCGGCCATTTCCGAATAGGGCAGCGAGCCCATGTGCCTCACCGCGCGGACCTTGCGGCGCGCCGCCAGCAGATTGTCGAGATGATTGCGCCAGCGTGCCGGATTGTCACCCTTCCGGTAGCCACTTGCGGTTGCCCAGCCGAGCACAGCCTCAACGCGCGATCTTGCGCGGTTCGCCGTCTCGGGCTTTTCGAGCCAGATCGGCTCGATCACCCGCATGACGTCCCGCGTGTCAATTTCCGCAACTGACATCCGGCCGATGATCGGCGAGACATAGCTCCGAAGACTTGATTTCCATTGCGCGGCGTGCGCGGCATTCTTCCAGCCCGCCTTATGCTGGCGGATATACGCCTCTGCGGCCTGATCGAACGTCATGGCGCCGGCCCGCGCGGCAAGGTTCTTGGCCACGATCGCCTTACGGTGCTCGGCAGGATCGATCCCGTCCCTAGTCAGGTTCCGATATTCACGCGCCTTCTCGCGGGCCTCGGCTAGGCTGACGTCGTTCAAAGAGCCGAGCCCCATGTCACGATATTTCTGCCGTTTTCGGTTGCCGTTCTCGTCTTCGACAAACTGCCCCTTCAGCGCGTAGCGGAATATCCAAGAGAGGCGACGGTTCCCGGCAGGGCCTTCCGTGATCTGCAGATGCAGATTGCCGCCGTCGCAATGCAGACCGGGCTTCAAATTCTTGTAGGAAGCCGGCAATCGATTGAGGGTACGGGGTGCCATCGCGCATTACCTCCGTCGAACCGAAACTGACTCATATTGATACCCCTGTTCTTTTGCCAACACAAGCACCCATTGGCAACCGTCCCCAAATCGAGGCAATTTAGAAAAGGCTGTAGATTCAAGGCCCGTTAGCTGTCAGCAACCGCCCGCAAACGGTAGTAAGACGGACATGCCGATCTCCAATCCTCCATTTGCCAAGCAAGCCTGGACATGCGCTAAGATCGTGGCCAAATTCGACGATTCGAGGCGTGATTTTCGCCCGGCGGGGCCGCCTCATGGAGACGGCCGCAAGGCACGAATTGCGATGGATCTCTGGGTGTTCGGCTACGGGTCGCTGATGTGGCGGCCGGGATTTTCCTTCGTCGAACGGCGGACCGCGACGGTGCGTGGCTATCATCGCGCGCTCTGTGTCTATTCGCATGTGCATCGCGGCACGCCGGAGAAGCCCGGCCTCGTCCTCGGCCTCGACCGCGGCGGCTCCTGCAAGGGAATTGCCTTCCGAGTTGCGGCGACGCAAGCCGCCGCGACGATCGCCTATCTGCGCGGGCGCGAACAAGTGACGCACGTCTATCGGGAATTGCACCTACGCGCCCGCCTTGATGATGGCCGCAGCGTCGCAGCGCTCTCCTACGCGGTCGACCGCAGCCATGGCCAATATGCCGGCCGCCTCGACAGACAGGAGCTCGAACGCCTCGTCCTGCAAGGAAACGGCGCCTCGGGCGCAAACCCGGACTATGTCCGCAACACCCAGGCGCATCTCGCCGAACTCGGCATCGTCGATGCGACGCTCGAATGGCTGGCCCAGCGGCTTTGAATCCCGACCCCGTTGGACGAGCGGGCGAAGATCCAGACGCCGACCGGATCGCTATGCAGCCGCCACGGCACACGCTTTCGCGAAGGCGCCAGTCCGTGTCATAGCCTTAATGTCGGCGAGGAGCGCGCGCCTTTGCATCATCCCGGTTGCAAGAAGATGAACATGCCATTCGGCGGCACCGGCCGCCAAAGCTTGGGCGATGAAGGACTCGCGCGCGCCAGGGTTTGCGTCCGCTTCGCATTGGCAGATCGACACGAGTCCACGCGCGCCATCGCCCTTGAAGGCGGCGGCAATGACTACAGCCTCGCCGAAATCCGGCAGGCCGAAATCTGGCTCGGCGGGTTTAGCCGGGAAAACCGAGCAGACGTAACGGCATCCGGACCTGCCATGCCAGGCATGAAAGCGCGCCGCCAAGGCGCCGCCGGCAAGACTCTCAAGCGGCGCGTTGCCGCTCTTGCCGACACGCCGCACTTCCCCTTCCACTTTGCGAAGAGGCAAGCTGTCGGTCGTGGCGGATGGCGCAAACTCCGCCTTGCCCGGTCTGGTCCAGCGGGGCTTCGTTTGTCCAGCCGCATGTCTCCGAGCGATCTGCCATGCGGTCATCCCCCGCCAAAGGCGTGCAACCGGCAAAGGCTGAAGAAAACGTAGCCAGAACTCCCCTCCAAAAAAGCGCCCGGCCACGGGGGCTTGCCGGGGCATTTCCGCGATCATCATGATCATTCTTCCTGCCGCCCTCCGGCATGGAGTGATTCGGCCGGAACAAAATTTCAACGAGTTGAGTCAAAGGTCAAGTCTCATCGCAAGCCATTGTGTCCGAGGGCGTGATCTTACGCCGAAGAGACGGGAAGCTGCGGTACGGAGGCAGCGAGCGCCGGGTCCTTTGCCAGCGCCTCTGCAACGAGCCCATGGGTTGCCTGCTCGATGCGTGTCTCGAGGAGACGCATGAAGCTTTCCTTGTCCAATCCCGGCTGGATGGGCTCGAGGAACTCGACCACGACCGTCCCTGCGCGCCGCATGAATCCGCGGCGGCGCCAGAACAGGCCGGAATTCAAGGCAACCGGCACGCAGGCGACGCCGGTCTCCTGCGCGATGCGCGCAACGCCGGCTTTATAGAGCGGCGGCGCGCCCGCAGCTCTGCGCGTCCCCTCCGGAAAGATGACAAGCCGCCGGTTCCCGGCGAAGATCTGCTTGGCGGCGGCAATGACTTGCGGCAACGTGCTGCCGCGCTTGGCGCGATCGATCGCGATCTGCTCGCTGCGCCGAAGATAAAGGCCGAACAGCGGAATCAAGCCGAGTTCGCGTTTGTAGACGAAGGTGAAGCCGCGCACTCTAAGAAGGAGCGCGAGCACATCGAGGAAGGATTGATGCTTCGCCGCGACGATGGCCGGACCCTCGGGCAGGTTCTGAAGACCCCGGAACTCGACCTTCAAATGGCAAATGTGATCGAGCAGCGCGAGCGAAAGGCGCGCCCAAAGGCGCGCGTAGCCCTCGACCCTGCGGCGGCCAGCCATAAGCGTCGGCATGCCGAAAATCATGAGAACGATCAGAAGCGCGTAAAAGCAAAGGTTGAAGAGGATCGATCGCAGGAGAACCATGCTTTGCTTCCTGACCGTCGCCCGATTTCGGCGGCCGCGCATCGCCTCGATACCTGCTGATCAGCCCGCTCACAACCGTCATTGCGAGGGAAGGCTTGGGTCCGGCTCTCAATGGGGCAAGAGTGCCGGAGAACGTGCTGGCCGAGCCTGTAAGCTCACAGCTTTGCGATCTGGCGTTTCATCCAAGCTTCATGCGCCTTGGCCGCGCGCTCTTGTTCGGCCATGAAGGCGAGGAAATCCGCCTCCAGAACGCCGCGCGCATTGGCGAATTGGTTCAAAAATAGGTCCGGAGTCTCGTTCATCTCGACGATGACCGGCCCTTCGGCAGCCGAGCCCAGGTCCCAGCCGAGCATGGGCACGTGCCGCATGACCCGGGCGCCTTCGAGCGCCACCTCTTTCACGTCCGACCAGCGCGGCACGGCGGCGCCGATGAGCGGCGCGCCGGTGTCGGGATGATGGGTTTCGAGCCTTGTGTCGAACCCGGTACCGGAGACGACCTTCTCGACGGCGCCGCTCTCGAGATCGATCTTGGCGAGAAGGTTGCCGCTCCGCCAGAAATTGTCGGCCGTGTTTTGCCCGGACGGAATCTTCCAGCTCGCCCGGAAAATCTGCGGGCCATCCGCATCGCAGAGCGTGACGATACGCGTGGTCCCTAATCTTTCCCCGTAGAGCCGCGCGGCGTCCGGATGCGGCGGCATGAAACGCTCGAAGATATAGCCGCCCTCATAATGGCGGGACACGTCGTCCAAAAAATCCTCGAAGCGGACGAATGTGCCGTTGATCGTCTCAAGCTCGCCGCGATCTTGATGCGGCTTGCGCAAAGCGATCGAGCCAAGACTCTGGAATCCGTCGGCCGGCTTGCCGAAGAGCGGATAGACGTCATCGCGCAAAAGAAAGCGCTCGAGATCCGCGCGGCTGCGCAAGATATGCGCGGCCCCCAGCTTGAGCCGCGGCGCGAAGATCGCGGCGATCGGAATGGTCGGCAGTCCATAGGCGGCGAGATAGCTTGTGGACGCAATCTTGTCGCTGACGAGCCCATACCAATCGTGGCGATAATTGACCTCGACGACGAGAGCGCGATTGCGGCGCTGACCGACCACTGTGCGCCGGTCGCAACCGGCCCAATAGGCAAGGTCGAAAAGCCGCAGCCTGACATAATCCTCGAAGCTCACCTTGCCCGGACCGATGGCGAGGTTTGCAAAGTCCCGCACGGCCTGAATCGGGCTCATCCCCGAGGCCGCCGCGATATCGCGCAGCGCGCTGAGCGGCGAGTTGTCATGGTGCGGCACCGTTGCGACGATGGTCGCGGGCTCCGGCTTTGGCTTGGTCGCGGGCGCGTGCATCGCCGACTCCCCTGTGAACCCCGAGCGACCTTAGGGTCTCTTCGTTAGCAGCGGCTTAACAAATGTCCCGTTATGAAGCGGCAAGATCGGCGCGCCTGGCGCGGATTTTCTCGGCGCTTGCCTCCGCCGCGGCGAAGAAGGTGTCCATATCGCTCGCCCGCGTCCGGTGATTGACGATGGCGGCACGGATCACCGGCCGGCCCTCGAGCCGCGTGGTCGACGGCGCCGCGAGCCCGGATTCGTGAAGATCCATCACGATCTCGCGGTTGATCTCGCCCGTGGCGTCGCCCTTGACGCTGAAACAGACGATATTGAGTCTGACCTTCGCGCAGACCTCGAAGATCGGCGAGCGGCCGATGAGCGCTTCGAGATGTTGGGCGATCCGGCAGGTTTGCGCGATCGCGGCGCCGAGCCGCTCGGCCCCGTATGCTTGAAAGGTGAACCAGGTTTTTAGCGCCCGAAAACCCCGCGACAGATCGGGACCGAGATCGCACGGCCAGATATCGGCCGCCGCCAGCCCGCGCGGCGCCCGCGCCAAATAGGCCGCGGTGCTCATGAAGCTTTCCCGATGCACCTGCGGATGGCGGCACAGGAAGAAGCCGGCGTCGTAGGGGACGTGCAGCCATTTGTGGAAATCCAAGGCAATCGAATCGGCCCGTTCGATGCCCTTCACGAGCGGCTTCAGATCGGACGAGAGAACGCAGAGCGCCCCGAAGGCGCCGTCGATGTGAAACCACAGGTCTTCGTCGGCGCAAAGACTGGCGAGCGCATCGAGATCGTCGATCGCTCCGGTATTGACCGTGCCGGCGGAACCGACCACGAGGAACGGCAGGAGCCCGGCGGCGCGGTCTTTCAGGATCGCGGCGCGCAGCGCTTCCACGTCCATTCTTCGTGCCCCGTCGACCGGAAGGCGGCGCAGGAAGGCCGAACCAATGCCGGCGATCTCGAAGGCCCGTTCGATCGATCCATGCGCCTCTTGCGAGGCATAGCCGACGAGCTGCCCTCCCGCTTCTCTGAGGCCGCTGCGGCGTATCGGCTCGCCCAGCGCATCGGTGCGCGCGACGATGGCTGCAACCAGATTGGCCATCGACGTGCCGGTGACGAAAACGCCTGACGCGTCTTGCGGAAAGCCGAAGGCCTCGGCGAGCCAGAGCGTAATCTCCTTCTCGACCTCGATCGCGATATGGTCGCGGCCGCCGCAATTGGCGTTGAGCCCCGCGGCAAGCATTTCGGCGACCATGCCCACTGCTGTGCCGGCGCCATGCACCCAGCCCATGAAGAGCGGATGCGTATTGCCGTTGCCATAAGGCAGGATCGATCGTTCGAATTCATCGATCAGGCTTACGAGGGGCTTGCCCTCCTGCGGGAGGGGCGCGCGAAATCGCGCCCGCACCGCGTCGGGCGCCGGCTGCCAGACCTTGCGCTCCCGAACGCGGCGCAGATGATCGATCATCAGATCGAGGCCGCGGTGCGCCTCCTTGCCGAACGCATCCCAGTCCGTGGGGTCGAGGTCATGTTCGGCGCGCGCGGCATCGGGCGCGGCATCGGGTTCGATTTTGTGAGACAAGGTTTTCTCATCGGGTCAGGTCAGCAACCGGCGAGCCTGTCCCATTTGCGAAACAGAAGATCGAGATCGTCGGCCACTGGCGCAGATTCTATCGTTCGCCCCTCAGCCATGTGGGCCGCAATGTCAAGCACGAGCGGCATGGAGGCGCAAATCCTGAGCGCCGCCTCGTCGCCGATGGCGACCGGCCGCCCGACATGGCACGGGCGGGCCAATTCGGGCGGCATATCCGCCGGCGCTTTTGGCGCTGCGAGCGCCGCGTAGAGCGCGGCGGCTTCGGCAGGGCCTGCGGCGCCTTGCGTTAACACCGGGAAGATCGTGGCATCGGCGCCCAGCGCCGCCATGCGCAGATGCGGACGCGCGGCGACGTAGCGATGAACTTCGGCGGCGAACCAGCTGCAAATATGCGCCCGCAAGCTCGCGGGCAAGGCAAAGAAGGGTTCGATCGTGGCGAGCGCCGCTTCCCAGCGCAGCCCTAAGCCGAGATTGAAGGGCAAATCGAGCGCGGCGGTGAAATTCCGCCGTAGCGCCGGCCAATCGAGCAGCGCCGAATAGGCCGCCAGCCCGGCGGGAACGCGGCTGCGCTCATTCAAGTCTTCGGCTAATCCTGGCGGCAACAGAAGCGCCCCTTCGAAGGGCGGCCCGCCCGCGAATTTCGAGCCGGTGATCATGACCATGAACCCGGCTTGGAGATCGGCATGAACGCGCTCAGGCGGACAGCGAAGCTGGCAGGCGTCGACGACGACGTGCACGCGCCCGCTCGCCCCGGCGAGCGCGCGTGCCGCTCGCCGCGTCACGCCGGAGAGCCCGGTCTTTGACGCGTCGAGGACATGCAACAGAACGTCGCGCCCGGCGGCAAGCGCCCGCGCGACGCAGGCGGCCGCCTCGGCGTCGATCTCCTTGCTGTCGCGCGGAAGCCCGGACAGATCCAGAATGGCGATCGCCTCGACCTGCACGTCGGCGGCCTGGAGGCCATCGAGATAAGCGCTGGCCTCGACCGCTCCGCCGAGGCTCGAGCTTGCCAGGAAGTGCCGGCCAGCGGCGGCCTTCATCACGCCGCTGCCGGTCTCGGTCGGAGCTATGACGATCGATGTGAGCGGACGTTCGGATGTCGCAAGCGCGATGCTCAAGGCGATGAATTCGGTCTCCGTTCCGGAAGCGGACAGCACGGCCTCGGCACCAGGGATGCCGAAGAGACCGACGATGCGCTGGCGGAGCCGGTCGAACCACGCCATCGGATGGATCAGTTCACCATCGCCAATCAGCCGGCCAAGCACGTCCCCTGCCGCGGCAAAGCCGCGCCAGTCGATCGCCGAGGCGGTCGAGGAGGAAAACCAGATCTCCTCGGGGGCGGGACCGGCGGGCGTGCCATATTTGGTCCGGCCGGTCAGCGGATCGGGTCTGATGCGCTCGTCGCCGCCGTCGGCGAGAAACAGCGCGAGAGCGGCGTCGCTGCGCGCCGGCACAGCCGGCCGGGCGCGCAGCCGCGCCGTGCTCGCCGGAGCCATGATTGGAGCCATCGCCGTCGCCCGCAAGTCGAAGTCACGGGCACTCTCGGGCGGAAGTGGTTAACGGGGCGTTGCGATCGGCAGACTCTGGCACCGGGCCTTGGCGAAGCGGGACATCCGAAACTTCGGTGGCCATGAGGAGCGCGTTGAAAATCTTTGCTTGGAAGAGGTGACTTTGGGCCGCTAACGCACAAGTTTCCGCGCAACGGGTTCAATCGAGGAGGCGGAAATGGACATCGGTTTCATCGGGCTTGGCGCCATGGGCTCCGGCATGGCTGCGGAACTCATCGAGGCCGGCCATAAGGTGCATGTTTGGAACCGCTCGCGCGGGCCGGCGGAAAAGCTCGCCAAAGAAGGCGCCATCGTCGTCGAGCGCCCGCAAGACGCGTTTCAGGGCGAGGCCGCGGTCACGATGCTCGCCGACGACGACGCCATCGCCGCAGTGCTCCTGGAGCACGGCGTGCTCGAGCAGGCGCGGCGCGATCTCGTCCATGTCGTGATGGCGACGATATCGGTCGGCTTCGCGCAGCGGCTCGAAAAGATCCACGCCGATTGCGGCCTCGCCTATGTCGCCGCGCCGGTGATGGGCCGCCCGGATGCCGCGGCGGCGGGCGAGCTCAACATTCTTGCCGCGGGCGAAGCAGCGCATATCCGCCGCGTCCAGCCGCTGCTCGACGCGATGGGAAAGGCCACCTGGGTCGTCAGCCCGGCGCCGCATCAAGCCAACCTGGTCAAGCTTGCGGCCAATTTCATGCTCGCCTCGGCGATGGAAACCATGGCGGAATCGATCGCGCTCGCCAAGCGCCATGAGGTGGACCCGAAGAAGCTCATCGAGATTCTGACGAGCACGTTGTTTGCCGCGCCGGCCTATAAGATCTACGGGCCGGCCATTCTGGACGGCGGGTTCAAGCCCGGCTTCAAGCTCGTGCTCGGCCTGAAGGATATCCGGTTGGCGCTCGCAGCCGGCGAGCAGGTCGGCGCGCCGATGCCGTTCGCCAGCGTGTTGCGTGACAATTTTCTCGACGCGATCGCGCATGGCGAGGGCGACAAGGATTGGGCAGCCGTGTCGAATGTCGCGCTGCGGCGGGCCGGCCTCACAGCGCCTGCGAAAGGGTGAGGAAAAATCCGCGGCGCGGCCCGTATTGCGGGGCGAATTCGCCAATGCCGGTGCCGTTACGAACCACGTAAAGCGTGTCCAAAAGATTGACGACGGAGAACCGCGCGGTCAGCGGCTTTTCGTTGTGCCAGAAATCGAAGTCGTGGGAGATGCCGAAATTGAATTGCGTATAGGGCTGCTGAGTCTCCAGGTTGGCAAAGCCGGTGCGCAATCCGCTGCCATAGATGCCATCGAGACTTATGAGCGTACCGCTCCAGTTGTAGGAGGCGCCCGCCGAGGCGGTGAATAACTGGCAATCGTCGGTGAAGTGATAATTGTTGGCTATGTAGGCGAACTCGGCGGGATCGTCGAACAGATATTGGTTTGACACCACATCCTTCGCCTTGGTCCGGTTGATCGAAAAATTCGCATAGTCCGTGAAACCGTCATTTTGATACTTGGCCTTAAATTCAGCTCCTTCGCTATATCCCTCCGCATAGTTGAATTGGGTCAGAACCACCGCCTGGCCGAACTGCCCATCGTCGAGAAGATCGGTCGCGATCTTGTAGTAGGCATCGGCGCCCACATCGAGGCCGGGAAGAACCTTCCTCTGGTCCACGCCCACATCGAAATAATGCGACCGCTCCGGCTGCACGGGACTATCGGCTTGAATCACCGGTTGCTGCATCGTGTTGTTGAACAAGGCGAGATTGGTTGGCGTCGCCTGCGCTTGCATCGGCGGCGTGAAATAGCGCGCGTAACCGGCGTGAATGCTGGTGTTCTCGAACGGCTGATAGACGAGGGCAATCCGCGGACTGAATTGGTTGGCGTCCACGAACTGATACAATTGATCGAAACGCAAGCCTGTGTTCAGGGTCAGATTGTTGGTTATTTTCCACTCGTCTTGAACATAGCCTCCAAGGTTCCAGCCGAGCGCTGAATCGTCGTCCGTTAACGTGATCGGAAAAGGCAAAGGGCTCCCGCTTGAGTCAAGCGGTAGGACAGTGGAAACATTGTCGACTTGCGTTTGCTCGGCGCTTATCCCGAATCCCGCCCGCAGCGTATGTACATCGTTCAGCCGGTAGGATCCATCGAACTGAATCCCGTTGAGGAGACTGTTGCGCGTGACGTCCGATGCGACGTCGTTGAAGACGAGATCGCCGTAGATATCCGGAACGAAATGGATGCTGGCGTAACGAGAGAAAAAGGAAAGCTGCGTGTCGTAATTTGCGCCTTTGGTCTGCAGCGCCAAAATATTGAATACAAAGCTGTCGTACTCGTTCTCGTTGAGATTCGCCGAATTGAACGACGTGCCGCCGAAATCTCCCAGCGGCGGCGAGTCCGTCACGTTCGGAATCTGGAAGTGGCTGATGGATACGCCAGACATATAGGTCAGCCTGTTTGAATCTCCGAGCAGTGTCGACGCGTAGCCGAAGAACTTCTCCTGCTCCGTATGATCATGGATCGGGTCGACGGTCGGCAGAGCATTTTCGAGACCCTCGTTGCTCTGCAGGTAGCGGCCGGTGACGAAATACTGCGTGTTGCCGGCGCTCCCGCCGTAATTGAAGCTTGGTGAGATCGTCCCGAAGCTACCTCCGTACAGGCTCACGCTGCCGCCCGGCGTGAACTCGCTCCGCGTCGTCATGTCGATGACGCCAGCGGTGCGAAGCCCATATTGGGCCGGCAGCGCGCCGGTCAGCAGATTCAAATTACCGATGAAGCCCGTCTCCAAGACAGGACCCAGCCCGGAGACCCCCTCGGGAAGCAGGATGCCATTGATCCTGTATTGGACGTTCGCATACTCGTTACGGACATGGAAATCGGGATTGCTGATCGCTGAATCATAGGAAACCCCGGGCGCCTGAAGAACCACCTTGTCGATCGGCGTGTTGTCGCCTTGCGGAAGAGACTCGATCGCCTGGCGATCCATCGTATAGGACGTGGCGCCAAGCTTCGTCAGCAGGACGTTGTCGCGCGCTTGATCCATGGCATTGATCTCAGTCTGGAACGGCGTGGCGGCATTGCCCGCTGCGACTTCAACCTGCGGAAGCGCGATCGTGCCGGACGCATCCGAAGCACCGCCTGCGTCCTGGGCTAATGCCGCTTGGCCTGAAGAGACGACCATGCCGAGGAAGACCGACGCTGTACCCAGGCGCATGAATATCCCCGCAGCAAATGACGGCGGACGATGCGGATAACCCGGCCACGCAAGACCACACCCCGCGCGGTTTCGCGCGCACGGCGGCAATGGTCATGAGCCAAGTATTACGCCCCTGATGTCGCGGAACGGACAGCCTAGAGTTAATTGAGAAATGCATAAGCATCGCCAATTCGAGCGTCAATCAAATATAGCGAGGTTATAATTATATTGATTCTATTCTCCGATGCGCGATTTGCTTTAGAATAGATCTAATCTATGTTTCACTTTGTGCGAACATTTAAAAAGCTGATTTTGCCGTTCGATTGCGCGATCGCCAAGCAGCCCTTGCTCGCTCTATGCAGCCGATTGCAAGCCTCTTGCGGGACAATTTCGCCGCCGCGATCACGCATGGTCGACGAGGACTGGGCTTCGGTCGCCACCACGCTGCGGCGCCCGGGCCGCGCCATGAGCTTTGTCGCCATTCCGGGTCTGATCGGCCCAATGCTGGGGCCTATCGCCGGCGGTCTGATCGTCGGATACCTCCAGTGGAGGTTCATATTTCGTGAATCTGCCGATCGGAATCGCCGGTCTTGTTTTGGTCTATCTGCATCTGCCCGACTATCGCGAACAGAGCCCCAAACCGCTCGACATTGTCGGACTGATCCTGTTCGGCTCCAGCGTCGCTTTGTTGTCTTATGTGCTGGAGATATTCGGCGACCATACGTTAGGCCTGGGCGAAATTCTGGGGCTGTTGGCGCTGTCTTTGACGCTGATCGTGGGTTATGGGCTGCACGCGACGCAGACGGCCTTCCCGCTGCTGCAGCTGAGCCTGTTTCGCATCCGCACGTTCAGCGCGGCCGTCAGCGGCAGCTTCTTCACCCGACTCGGGATCGGCGATGATCAGTCTTCGCCCCGTTGTTCGGCGAGCCTGCGCGGGTTCTCGAAGAGACGCGCGGTGACGGCCCCGTAGATCATGCCGGCGATGTGCGCGACATAAGCCACGCCGCCCGACTGGACGTTGTTCGCGACGACGCCAAAACTGAAAAGCTGGGTGAGAAACCAAAACCCGATCAGCAGCGCGGCCGGTATGAACGTGATGTCGACGAACCAGCCAATTAGCAAAACCGTACGAATTTTATCGCGCGGGTAGGTGACCAGAAACGCGCCCATCACAGCGGCGATTGCTCCGCTCGCACCTAGATTGGGAACTGTCGATCCTGGATCGCCTGCGACTTGTGCGAGCATCGCCACTATTCCGCCAGTAAGATAAAAGGCCAAGTAATGCGATGGATTCATTGAGTCTTCTATCTCGGGGCCGAACGCCCAGAGAAAGATCATGTTGCCAAGAATGTGCGACCAGCTCGCATGCATGAACATGGCCGTCAGAATGGTGATCAAGTGATGGCCAGCGACGATGTCGGTGGGCACAAGCGACCATTTGAGTACAAATGCGTCGCCGCCCGTCAGTTCGAGAATGAAAACCAGCACGTTCAGCGCGATGATGGACGCGGTAACGATGGGAAAGCTTGAGGGGCGTCGCGATTCATCCTTGATTGGCAACATGTCTTGTTTCACTCTGGAGAGTCCACGCAATCCTAGCGGAAGCTCGCCGAGAGCTCAAGGAATGCTGCGCGCGCCGCTTGGGAAGATCGCACGCGACATCAACGAAGAGGCGCACGAGATGAGTTCCACGTCGCCGCCATTGCACAGAACCTCAAGACGCTCGCAACTCAAGGCTCGTGTCTGTCGCCACACAAGCCCAGCCTTTGTGTGTGTGGCCATTAATTGTGCTAGCGATGGCATGCCTGGGAATTGTTTGGCATAGCCCCACTTGAAAGAGTCTCGGCGGAAGACAGTTAATCCTTGCGGGGTTGATCTCGATCAAGGCCCACTTAGCAGTCTCGAATAAAATTTCGCATCTGCGAGAAGATCGAACAAGAGAAATGCTCCCTCTCTAAATACGCCGATCGTCGCTTGATTATTAGTCCGTCGGCAAAACCATTAGCTAATACAGCCCCCGTTCGAACATGCCCTCGCTGATATCGAGACGTGGATTCAACCAAGCATAGGAGTTTTCCATGGGCGCACACCTAGACAAATTGCGCGACGATCTTCGCGCCAACATGAGCATGATCGACGAGAAGCTCCAAGCGCTGAAAGCCAAGACTGGAGGAAAAGTGGATGAGGCGAAGCAAGTGATCCACCAGCATCTGGATTCAGTCCAAAAGAAGATCGACCAGAGCGCTGCGGCCGTCGAGGCAGCAAAAACCAAAGCGAATGAGTGGGCCAAAACGCAGAACGCTGACGCAAAGAAAAAGATCGCCGAATGGAAGGCCAAGGGCGATGCAAAGAGTCTACAGGCGCATGCCGATCTGGCTGACGGCTACGCCAAGGCCATGTCCGTCATCGCTTCTTCAGCAGTCGACAAGGCTGTAAAAGCCGAGCTCGAAGCATGGCTCGCTCATTGCGACATAGAAGCCTCCAAACTGACACAGCCCGTTCGGTGAGCTCGTTGTCTGGGGCGATTATTTCAGGCGGATTGATGTTGGGAGCGGCCTTTCCGCCCCCAACATGAACGGTAGGTTTTGGGCGACACCGCCTCGATCCACGGCATACCTGTGGCGCTGATGATCGGAGCATTGGGGCCCACATGATGGTTAAGCGCTACATGCGGATATCTGGAGAAATCCGATGAGTTCCTACAATCCCCCTCTCAGCGACATGCAGCGTGCCGTCAGACAGGCGCTGCGCGTTCATTAGCAACTATTCCTGTTCCAAGGTGTGGCCATGGTCATCCTTGGCATAATCGCCATTGTCTGGCCCGTGATAGCGACCTTCGCCGTGGATATCTACGTCGGTTGGCTGTTGCTGATCAGTGGTATCGTCGGACTCATCGCTATGTTTGCGGCGGAGGATGTGCCGGCCTTTCTGTGGACCTTGCTCACGGCGGCGCTTTCATTGATCGCCGGTGTCCTGCTCCTCTGGAAGCCGGCCCAAGGCGCGGCGT
>Ga0209415_10012335_pt1 | contig 14252 bp, 9 predicted proteins | sample PeaSoiSIISIP2007_FD_187696 | JGI IMG/M metagenome (GOLD analysis project Ga0209415, IMG submission 187696) | Peat soil microbial communities from Weissenstadt, Germany - SII-SIP-2007 (SPAdes) (version 2) | ecosystem: Environmental > Terrestrial > Soil > Wetlands > Peat | place: Germany... | reverse complement strand
CCGCTCCCGTGGCATCGGAGACCACGCCTCGAAGCTGTGCCCGGTAACTGCCCTGTGCGGCCACGAAAGTAGCCAAGCCTGCGCAGAGCCACGCCACCAAAATGCAAGAGAGAAAGAGAAGTCGTCCCGTCGGTTTCATGAGAATCCTCCGCTTACTTCACTGTCATCCTGAGCGAGACGCCTTTTGTCTCGCGAAGGACCCGGGCGAGCCGCGCGAGTCCACAGAGCCTGCCCTGAGAGAGCGCAAGCGACTGAAGGGCGCGTTTGGCTCGCTTCCTTACATGACTGCCTCCGCACTTTCACGAATGAATGTTCACGTTCTGAACCACTCGGCTGATCGCGCCATTCGGACTCGGACAATCCGGCCGCAGCTCCCACCGCAGAGAACCGAACAGACCCAGCAACTGCCCAAAAATTACGTCCACCGCCGGGCGGTAGTCGTCGCCGATACCGCTCGCCGCAATGGACGCCACATAATGTTCGGCCAACGAGTCTCTGCCGATCTCAGTCTCGCCCACAACCACCCGGCATCCGACCAGCCGCTTCTTTCCGATCTCATTCAGCAAATCCCGCTCGTAGGGTTGCACTCGCCGGTTGCCCGATAGAAAACAAACAAACAGCGTGCCCTGATCCAAAGCCGCCATGGGACCGTGCCGCATACCCAAAACCGATTCCGACATCGTCAGCGTCTTTCCCGCCGTCAGCTCCAAGAGCTTCAGAGCAGATTCCCTCGCCACCGCCCGTAGCGGTCCCGACCCCACAAAGCAAGCTTTGGTGTAGGCGTCCTTCGCCAGCGCCGACGCGCAATCCGCGGCGCGCGGCAGAAAATCCCGGCCCGCCTGCGCCAGTTGCGCCACAATCTCCTCATATCTCCCAGCATCGTTCACGTGCGCCAGGCACTGGCCAAAGACCACCATGTTAGAAAATGAACTGGTCATCGCCAGTCCGCGGTCATTCACGGCATCGTCCAGACAAATGCCCAACACTTGCGGCTCGTCAGCGTTCTCCCGGATCATCTGCCCCTTCGCGTTGCACGAAACTACCAGGTGATGAATGTCCGGCCGGTTCCGGCGCGCGCTTTCCAGCACCGCCACTCCTTCCGGACTGTCCCCCGAACGCGAAAACGAAATCCAGAGATATTTCTTCTCCGGAATCATCCACTCATCCATGTGCGTCAGCAGATCCGTGCTCGGCACCGCCATCACTTCGCAGTTCCAGCACCGGCGAAGAAGGTAGGTAAGAGACTGCCCAATGTAGTCCGAGGTTCCCGCCCCGATCAGAAACACCGTTGGCCGCGGACGCGGGCTCGCGCCGATTCCCGCCAGCGCCAGAAACTCCGCGATCTGCTCCCGTTTTTTCCGGAACAGTTCGAACGTCGACAGCCACGCGTCAGGCTGCTGCGCGATTTCCGCCGGCGTATGCTCCAATCCACGAGCCACTTTCACGCTCTCCGGCAAACTCAATAATTCAGACAACGCACTCAAATGCAACTCCTTCCCGACTCATTGTCATCCTGAGCAAGCGCTTTTTGCGCAACGAAGGATCCGTGCGAGCCGAGCGAAGCGTCGCGCTCTTTGCGACGCAATAGTCGCGTGTCTGGCTCGCTTCCTTATCGGCGTTCCGCCTCACGGCTCGTACCAGAACACAGCGCCCTTCTCAATCGCCGGCAACTTGAAGTTGATGCCGCCGTCTCCGGCAGTTCCAGTCACCGGCTGCACCTCGCCAAGAAAAGGAAGAAAGAATCCGCGCCCCTTGGCAGCTCCGGTCACCGTGACTTGAACTCCAGTCTGCGGCGTCTGCACCGGATTCACTCCCCCCTGCAGCCCGGCAAAGTTTGCAAAAAACACATGCGTCTTCCCGTCCACCTGCGCGATCGATGTGGCAACCATCTGCGAAGCCACCACCCGAACCGTAGTTTCCGCCTTCAGGCTCTCCAGAAACTCGCGCTCTTGATCAGGACTAGTTTCGGCAACACTCGTCTGCAAAGCCGCGTAGTAATCCTTCCCCGGACACTTCCCGAACCGCACCACGCCCTTCGCGCCGCCCAACTGCGCAGCATCTTCTCCCGTAATCACCAGCGTCTTACCACCATCCACATACTTCCGAACCCAAGCCTTCTCACTCTCGCTCATCACCCGCACATCAGGAAGAATCAAAGTACGTCCCCGAAACTCCGCCAGGGTCCGTGGCGTCACGATCTGAAACTCCAAATGCTTCTGCATGAGAAGAATAAGAATTCCGCGGTAGGAAGAAATGAATTCGTCGGCAAAATAATTCCGCGTCTCCGGAGAAAAATAAACTCCAATAGGAGCAATCGCCGTCCGCGGACGATAAAAAGTACCTTCATGAGCCTTGATCCACGAAAAAATCCGCTTCCGCGTCTCATGATCGTTCGATCCCGCCATCGAATGTCCCGGCGCATCCCAGAAGTTCGATCCGGTCATGATTTCCGACGCAGCCAGATTCATCATGGCCTCACGCTTGTCGACTTTCTGGTCGCCGTCCCACGAGTAATTCAATATCCAGGTAGCCTTACCCTGCGCGAACGCCCGAAACGAATGCATCCCAACCTGATAATTAAACCAATCCAGTGGCTTCCTCGACGACGCCATGTGATCGCCTTCGCCGAATTCATATTCATGGGCAACCGCATTCACCACTCCGTACAAACTGTAAACATCCGCTCCCACCCGAACCGCTTCCTTCTCAATCCCCGGATAAATCTCCGGAATCGTCTTGATCGCCGGATTCACACTCTTAGCATTCCGGTCAATCTCCTGCATGAAATCAGTAAACGTCCGAATCCTGAACTCCACCCACTTCCGAAATTTGCCGTCCGAAAAATCCCCCAGCTTCAGATCTTTCTTGGCATCCAGCCCGGTCTCTTTTTTGAAAGCCGCGACAGTGTAGTCGTCAAAACTGGCCCAGGTGTCTTCCCATCCCTCAAAATGCGTCATCCAGTACGGGATATCCACATAAATCCCATCAATCCCCGTACCCGCAATCTGCCGCACGTGTTCCATATAAATCTTCCGCCACGCCGGCGCATAAGGACTAACCCAAACATCCTCATCGCCCTTCCGTATCCAGAAAGCGGTCCCGCCTCCAAAAATCGCAGGCTCTCCGGTAATCTTCCGCTGCAGCCAGTCCGGATGTTCCTTGAACAACGTGTGCGGAGTCTGATCCGCATTAGCCGTAATGCACTCAGTCCCAGCGATGTAAACGAAAGCGTGATTCCCCGCCGCATGCGCCTTCTCAGCAACTTCGCGGATAGCCTTCAGCTTCTCGTCAGGATTGACAAAACTCTCGTACCGCCCTTCGATGTCGTTATCGACCTCAATCCCAAACACCCCGTCTTCCTGCGCGCTCCTCACGATCCGCTCCGCATTGTCGCTCCCCAACCCGTAAGCCCCAATGCGCACGTAGTTCGTCCAATTCTGGTTCGTCCAATCCCGCTCCGCCGAATCGGGACTAGCCAGCAGCACGCCAGACAAAAGCACCAGGACAACCAGAGCGAACCACGGCACGACAGACCAAAGAATCGACCGCGAAGCAGCCCTCGCAACTTGCGTATTGTTTCGTATCATTGCGTCCATTAACTTTTACTTTTGCCCAGACTCGGCTGTCAAGTCCAAAATGCGCCTCCCTCCGCCGCGCCAAAGTGTCCACCCCGAGTGCCCCGGAAGATCATACAAATGCCCGGAATACCGTGGAAGAGCGGCGCTTCAGCGCCGCGAAAGGACTCCAAAACGGAGCAAGGGCTTCAGCCCCGGTGGGTCGCCTTTCCCGCAGGCAAATTCCCTTGACAATCCCAATCAAACAAAAGTAAAAGTAATCTTTCGCAATAAACCGCTATGACAATCCGATTCCAATCCCCCGATGGTATCCTCCGACGATGACCCGTCCCCCAGCTGTCGCTCTAACCACCCTGGCCCTGCTGAGCCTGTCCTTCCCTTGGAATCCCGGACAGACAAACAAAGCCCCGCAGCCGCCGGCCTCCGTTGATTCCTCGACCAAGCCACAAATCGAGAGCAAGCTCCTGCGCATCGAATTCGACCGCAACCTCCACACCCGCGTGGTCCCACTCTTCGCCGCCACAAAACCGCTAGTCCCGTTCTCTGCCTCAGAAACGCTAGTAGGCGCAAATCGCACCTGGAGCGACTTCGCCCTAACCTCCACCCAAACCGATCAGATCTCCGACGCCTTCGGCCCCGGCCAGCGCCTAACCGTAACCGGCAACAACGGCACCATCCACAAGAAAGTGTCAGTAACCATCTACAACGATTTCCCCTCGATCGCAGTCTTCGAAGTCGAATACACGAATCAAGGCGCCACACCGCTCACCATCCGCGGATGGTCCAATAACCGTTACAGCCTGCGCGCCACCCGAACCACCCCAGCCTTCTGGTCCTACCAAAGCGGCTCTTACGAAAAGCGCCCCAACTGGATCGTCCCCATAAATCCGGGGTTCCACCAGCAGAACTATCTAGGCATGAACGCCAGCGACTACGGCGGAGGCACTCCCATAATCGATGTCTGGAGAAAAGACGTAGGCCTCGCAGTAGGCCACATCGAACCAGTCCCGCGCCTGATCGAACTACCGGTCACAATGCCAGACGCAACTCACGCGACTGTGGCGGTCAGTTCGAAGCGCGAGCAAACCCTGCAACCAGGCGAGAGCTTCCACACGCTCCATACCTTCGTCTCCGTCCATCAAGGCGACTACTTCCGCACCCTGACCGAATACCGCCGCCTAATGATTCGTCAGGGATTCCAAATGGCCGCCGCGCCCGACAGCGCCTTCGGCCCCATCTGGTGCGCCTGGGGCTATGGCCGCAACGTCCAGCTGAAACAGGTCTACGACACGCTCCCCACCGCCAAGAAGTTAGGATTCTCCTGGGTAACCCTAGACGACGGCTGGCAAAATAATTACGGCGACTGGCAACTGGATCCCAAAAAGTTCCCCAACGGCGACGCAGACATGAAAGCCCTGGTCGACCGAATTCATCAAGAGGGATTCCACGCCCAACTATGGTGGTCCCCGCTAAGCGCAGTCCCAGACTCGAAGCTATTAAAAGATCATCCCGATTACGTCTTGCTGAATCGCGACGGCACCCGCCGCAAAATTTCCTGGTGGAACTCCGACTATCTGTGCCCCGCAGACCGCGAAGTAGTCGAATACCACAAAGCGCTGGTAAGAAAAATTCTGGGCGACTGGGGATTCGACGGCCTGAAGCTGGACGGCCAGCACATGAACGCCGTCCCCGAATGCTTCAACCCAGCCCATCATCACAAGCGCCCCGAAGATTCCGTAGAAGCCCTCCCAGATTTCTTCCGCGAACTCTACGAAACCGCCCGCAGCGTAAAGCCCGACGCCCTGGTAGAATTCTGTCCCTGCGGCACCGCCTATTCCTTCTTCACCATGCCGCACTTCAACATGTCGGTAGCCTCCGACCCCGAAAGTTCCTTCCAGATTCGTTCCAAAGGCAAAACCCTGAAGGCCCTGATGGGCGACAACATCCCCTACTTCGGCGACCACGTAGAAGAAAGCGACGGCCACAACGACTTCGCCTCCACGGTAGGTGTAGGCGGAGTAGTAGGCACCCAGTTCGTCCTCCCCGAAGAAGTAAAAAAGCGCAGCACCTCCGACCTGACTCCGCAGCGCGAAAAAATCATGGCGAAGTGGGTAACCATCTACAAAGAAAAAATGCTCTCTCGCGGAGAATATCGAGGCGACCTCTACGACATAGGCTTCGACCACCCCGAAGCCCACGCCATCCAAAAAGGAAAAGAAATGTACTACGCCTTCTACGCCCGCCATTGGACCGGATCAGTAGAATTACGAGGCTTAGAGCCCCGCGACTACCACATAGTGGATTACGAAACCGGCAAAGACTTAGGCACAGTCCACGGCCCCCAAGCCACCATATCAGCGAGCTTCAACCAACACTTCCTGCTCGAAGCCCAACCTCAGTAACTCCGGTAGGAGTCAAAGCCCCGGAGGGGCGACCGAAAATAGCCCAGGACGAAGTCCTGGGTAAGGTCCCAAGAAATTGGAATCGAGTCCCGTAGGGACGGCCCGATCCTTCTCACCCGACCATTCCCTGCAACTGGAACCCAACCCCACTTCATGCCAATATATGCAGGACTCCAAGACCAATTCAGGGTCTCCGTGACCGAAACCGCAACCATGCCCGAACCCCCGCCACTCACGGAGAATCCCACCCCACCCCAATCCTGGCGCCGCGGCTTCTGGTCGCTCGTAGTAACCCAATTCCAGGGAGCCTTCAACGAAAACGGCCTGAAGAACCTGGTAGTTTTCATAATCCTGAGCATGGCCATGCAAAAGGCCGACCGCGACCGCCTGGTCCTGGTAGTAGGCACTCTGTTCTCCCTGCCCTTCATCCTCTTCTCCATGACCGGAGGCTTCCTAGCCGACCGCTACAGCAAACGCACGGTAACCATCTGGACCAAGTTCTTCGAAATGGCAGTAATGGCCCTAGCCATAGCCGGACTAAGCTGGCAAAACCTGAATCTCGAAATGGCCGCGGTCTTCCTCGCGAGCACGCAGGCAGCACTCTTCGCCCCATCCAAGTACGGCCTGCTCCCCGAGTTGCTCCCCGACCCAAAGCTCTCCTGGGGAAACGGCGTACTGGAGCTAGGAACGTTCCTGGCAGTAATAGCCGGAGGAGTCTCAGGCGCGTTCCTGGCGGATGTTTTCCAATCCCATCAGGGATGGTCCGGCCTGATCTTTCTAAGTCTGTCAGTAGTAGGCCTGCTTTTCAGTTTAGGAATCACAAAAGTCCCAGCCGCCGATCCCACGAAAAAGTTTCACGCCAATCCAATCGGCGACCTCTGGGTCCAAGGCAGCCTGATCCGCAAAGACCGAGTCCTCTGGCTGGCAGTTCTAGGCAACACCTACTTCTGGTTTCTAGGCGCGCTGCTCACCGCGAACATTGTTTTCTACGGCAGCGACGTCCTGCACATCAGCAGCACTCAAACCGGAATTCTCCAAGCCGCAGTAGCAATCGGCATAGGCCTGGGCAGCCTCGCAGCAGGCTATCTCTCCGGCGGCAAAGTCGAATACGGATTGATCCCGCTAGGCTCCGTAGGCATGACCATCTTCGGCGTCTTACTGTCGGCAAAATATCTTTCGTTCGTAAACGTTCTCATATTGCTGGCCGCCCTAGGCTTCTCCGCCGGCTTCTTCGCCGTCCCGGTAAACGCGCTAATCCAGCACCGTCCCGACGAAAAAGACAAAGGCGGAGTAATCGCCGCCGCCAACCTGCTCTCCTTCGTCGGCATCGGCGGAGCCGCCGCATTCTACTACGTCTTCCAGCACTACTGGCATTTCAGCCCACCAGCAATTTTTCTTTCGTCGTCTCTAGCCACGGTAGCCGCGACGATCTACGTGCTGTACCTGCTCCCCGATGCTCTGCTCCGTCTCCTGCTCTGGTTCGCCACCCACACTCTCTACAGAATTCGCTTAGAAGGCCGCGAAAACGTCCCCTCCAAAGGCGGAGCATTGCTAGTCCCAAACCACGTCTCTATGGTCGACGCAGTCCTGTTAATCGCTTCCATCGACCGCCCGATTCGCTTCTTAATGTTCAAAGGCTCCTACGACCACCCGCTGGTAAAGCCCTTCGCCAAGATCATGGGAGTAATTCCCATCTCCTCCCAGCTTCGCCCTCGCGAAATGATCATGTCCCTACGCACCGCCACGCAAGCCCTCAAAGACGGAGAGGTCGTCTGCATCTTCCCCGAAGGCCAGATGACCAGAATCGGCCAGATGCTCCCCTTCCGCCGCGGCCTGGAAAGAATTGTGAAGGGATTAGACATCCCCATAATCCCCGTAAACCTAGGCGGAATCTGGGGATCAATCTTCAGCTTCGAGCGCGGAAAATTCCTCTGGAAGTTCCCCCGCAGAATTCCATACCCGGTAACCGTAACCTTTGGCAAGCCGATGCCGACGACAAGCACCGCGCAAGAAGTAAGGCAAGCAGTGCAAGAGCTGGGCGCGGAAGCGTATCAATTCCGCAAGCACTACATGCGCCCCCTGCATCGCTCTTTCGTCCAAACCGCGCGCCGCCACCCGTCCCGGTTCGCCATGGCCGACGGCCAAACCAAGAAGCTAACCTTCGGCGGCGCACTAACCCGCACCGTCTTCCTGGCCCGCCGCCTAAGTCCCATCTGGCGCGATCAAAAAATGGTCGGCATCCTGCTCCCCCCATCAGTCCCTGGCGCGTTGGTAAATCTAGCCGCTCTCCTGATGGGAAAAGTCCCGGTAAATCTGAACTACACCGCGTCCAACGCAGTCCTGGCCTCCTGCGCCCAACAGTGCGACCTAAAAACCGTAATCACGTCGAGAGCTTTCCTGGAACGAGTCCACATCCAACCCCCCGCCGAAGCCAGCATGCTCGAAGACCTGGCCCAAAACCCGCGCCCAGCCGAGCGTCTAGCCGCCGCCCTAATCTCCTGGCTGCTCCCAGTAAGACTCCTGGAAAAATCGATCGGAGCCGGCTCCAAAATAACCCTGGACGACACAGCCACAATAATCTTCTCCAGCGGCAGCACCGGCGATCCCAAAGGAGTAGTCCTAACCCACTACAACGTAGCCTCGAATGTAGAACAACTGAACCAGGTCTTCATGCTAGGCCGCGACGACAAAATCCTCGGCATCCTACCTTTCTTCCATTCCTTCGGCTTCACCGGCACGCTGTGCCTCCCCACAACAATCGGCATGGGAGTCGTGTATCATCCAAGTCCTTTGGAAGCCCGCGCCATCGGCGCGTTAGTAAGCCAGTACGCCGTAACTTTCCTGTTAGCCACTCCAACATTTCTGCAGTCCTACATCCGCCGCTGCTCTCCCGAAGATTTCGGCAGCCTGCAGTACGTAATGGCGGGAGCGGAAAAACTCCCCGAGCGAGTCTCCATAGCCTTCGAAGACCGCTTCGGAATTCGCCCGCTAGAAGGCTACGGCTGCACCGAATGCTCCCCCGCCGTAACCGTAAACATCCGAGACTTCCGCGCCCCGCAATTCCGTCAGGTAGGCGCCAAGCGCGCCAGCATAGGTCACCCTCTGCCCGGAATCAGCGTAAGAATCGTAAGCCCCGAAACTTTCGAGCGAGTCCCCCAAGGCGAAACCGGCCTGCTCTTGGTCCGCGGCCCCAACGTAATGCAGGGATACCTCAACCGCCCCGAAAAAACCGCCGAAGTCCTCCGCGACGGCTGGTACAACACCGGCGACATCGCCGCCATGGACGAAGACGGCTTCATCCGCATGACCGACCGCCTAAGCCGCTTCAGCAAAATCGGCGGCGAAATGGTCCCCCACATCAAGGTAGAAGACAAGCTCCAGGAAATCACAGGCGCAACCGAACAAATCTTCGCCGTAACCTCAGTCCCCGACGAAAGAAAAGGCGAACGCCTGATAGTCCTCCACACCCTCCCCGACGAAAAGTTAGAAGAATGCCTGGCGCAGCTGGCGAAATCAGACCTGCCACCACTCTGGAAGCCCCGCCCCGATCAATTCGTCCACGTGGAGTCGTTACCGTATCTAGGCACCGGAAAACTAGACTTGCGCCGCCTCAAAGAAATCGCATCCGGAGCCCAAACATGACTGGAGCAACCATAAGAGCCCTAGCCATCCGCGTAATCATAACCACCGCTGCACTAGTCATCTGGTTCTGGACCCAATCCTTAATCGGCGCCCGCCCCGCCCCCGCAAACGGAATCGGCGACGGACTCCACACCGCCACAGCTCCCCTGAATCTCTACCTGCAAGCCAATCCCAAAGCAGCAAATGCGCTGCTAATCGTAAGCTCCGCCATCATCGATCTACTGGGAATCTTCCTTCTCTCCAAATGGATTTTCGGAGCCTCACTCCGCCCATTCCTGGCCCTAGCCATCGTGCTCGGCCTGCGCCAAATCATGCAAGCCCTGGTAGCGCTCCCAGCTCCGCCAAACGAAATCTGGCATTATCCGGGATTCCCCTCGCTACTAGTAACCTACAGCGTAGCCAACGACTACTTCTTCTCCGCGCACACAGCCATCGCCATCCTAGGCATCACCGAAATCGCCCGCGCCCGCAAAACCTGGCTAACCGCACTCGGAGTCCTAATCGCCCTCTTCGAAATCACAACCGTCCTAGTCCTAAGAGTGCACTACACCATGGACGTCTTCACCGGCATAGTAACCGGACTCTACGCCTCGTACCTAGCCAACCAACTTTCAGCCGCTCTGCAATCCAGTAAGCTAGCGTCAAAGTTCTGAAACATCCGGCAGAATCGGAAAGTCAATCGCCTCCAGATCCCGCCGCAGCTCCGCCACTGATCGAAACTGCAAAGCGTGAATTCCCAGCTCCCGCGCCGCCAGCACATTGATTTCCCGGTCATCCACAAACAACGTCTCGCCGGCCCGAACGCCAAGCCCGCGCAACGTATGTTCGTAAATCGCAGGATCCGGCTTGATCAACCGAACTTCCGCGGAAAACGTCTTGAAGTCAAACAACTCCAGCCAGTCGAAATTCTCCCGCAGATAAGCAATCATCGCCGGATGGATATTCGAAAGCAGCCCAGTCTTAATTCCTCCCGGCCGCAGCAGCCCCAACCAGCGAACCATCCCCGAATTCGCATTGCCCCACATCTCAACATCCCATTTGCAAACCTGATCGAGTTGCTGGCGATCGAGCTCCGCGCCAGCATCCTCCGCCAGCGCCGTCCAATAAGCTTCCGCCGTGATATCTCCGCGATCGAACGCCCCCCGGTTCTTGTCCCATAGCGCCTGAAAGGATTTCGCATCCGCGCCAAACACATTCGCCAGCCGCCGAAATTCCTCTTCCGGCGGCCGATGGCAAAGCACCTCGCCGTAATCGAAAATCACAGCTCTGATTTTCGCGCCGCGCCCATTTTCAATTTCCATTTTCAAGCGCTGCAGCCGTTATCGGAGAATCACGTGCGTGATCCCCTGCCACCAGGAAGGATTGCTCCGCCACATGTATACCGCGAGGCTTTGGCCAACAATCAACAACGGCAGCGCATAGAGATACGCCTTGTGCACGCGCCGCTCCACCAGCAGGTCGCGCACCACGCCGAGAACTATCAGCAGGTCCAGGCAAGGATAGAAGAGATTATTGTTGAACAAGTAATCAAAGCGGCCAAAAGGCGCGTCCATCAGCCCGCAGGTTGCGATGAAGATCAGCCGCCGATGCATCTCCGGCTGCTTCCGCCAATAGATGGCCAGCGCAATGATCACGCCAAACGCGATCATGTCATAGAACGGGATGCTCAGAAAGGCATGCGCGTCCCTCTCGCCCTGATGCAGTTGCACCATATCAAAGCGGGCCATGATGATGGCAGTAGTAACGCCCAGCGGAACCATCACCGTAGCCAGCCCCGCGCCAAACCATCCAAAGAAACGATGCCAACTAACTTTGTGTATTCGGACCAGCGTCGACTGAGAAATGAAGAAAGTCACCCAGCCGGCAAATGCCGCGCCATGCATCCATAGAATCAAAGGCCGCGGCACCGCAGGATGAAACAGGCTGTCGTTGACCGTACGCTGGAACCCGCTGACCACAATCGCAGCCAGCAGCAGCGACATCGCGAAATAGAAATACCGCTTCAAAAACCCGTTTCCAGTCAGAACCCCGCTTCGAGCGGGCACGGTCATAGTGCTCATTTCTTTCTCCAAGCCGCTCCCTGAGCAGCGAGTCACGAACGTCGAGCCGGGACTTCCATTCCGTCTTCCCGGCCCCGAGAGCATATAACCTAGACCGCCCGGCCCGCCATCTTTTTCGGATTCGAGGGCCTTTGACTTTGATTTTCATCCACTGCGGTCGCCATTTTCTCTAGCCGATTGCGCGGCGACGATTTCGGGGAGTGCCTTCCTTATTTGATCCGTTACCTTTTTTCTGACCTCATCCATGCTTACGTTGGCGGGCGGGCGCCTGGCGGTGGATTTTGCGGTTTGCGTGTGGGGAGGGACGACGCTTTCGGCGCGTTCGGCTGCGTGTTCTGCGGCGTGTTGGCGCGCGCCTTCCTGGGCGAGACGATTGGCTTCGGCTTCGGCCCATCGATCGAGTTCGGCTTTCTTTCTGGCTTTGCGCTGGGCTTCTTCGAGGGCCTGGACGCGCATCGCCGATTCATCTTCTTCTTCGTCTTCGGCGGTGCGGAAGTCGGAGTTTTCCCAGACGTGGGCGCTTAGCGGAGTTTCGTTGACGGTTTTCGGATCGAGAACTACGTCGTGCATGAAGGGATCGAAGCGCACGCGCGGTAGATTGGCGCTGGCGGTTTGGAGGGCGTAGAGCAGGAGGCCGGCGGTTTTGCCGTCGATCTGGCCGGCGATGATGAGGCGCATGATCTGCATGAGCAAGACCTGGATGGAGTTGGCGTCCTCGAGGACGGGGAGTTCCATGACGACCTTGCGGCGACGGGCGCGGGCGTTCTTAAGTCGATCGAGATTCAGTTCGATGCGCTCTTCGTGGTGGCGCTTGTGGAAGTAGCAGAGTTTGTTGTGGCGCAGGGCGGGGCATCCGCACTGAGTGCCGTTGACCTTGATGTGCTGACACCGATTTGGGAAATTTGCCATGGTGATCTCCTACCCCCTCCCCCTTGATCTACTGGAATCTTGGGTTTGGCGGGATTTTGCGAATTGATCTCTTGGTTGCAATGAGTTAGGGGCAAAATCTTGAGCCCCAACGGGTTAGCAGAGTGGGACTGCATTTTGTAGGTATGCAGTCAGTATTTGATATTGCGGGGAGCTAGTAAAGGTTGGGTGAACAGTGGTGGTGTGGAAATCAAGAGGGAAGTGAGAAGTCGGGTTGGAATACGAACGCGTTACGCTAAAATAGGGCGAGCGAGGTCCACATGGCACAGATGACACCGGAAGTTTCCAAGCTGCTGGAGCGCGCATTGTCGCTGTCGGTCGAGGAACAAGAGGCGTTGGCCGACTCCCTGATTTCGAACCTCGGCGGCAAAGTGGACGAGGGCGTACAGGCGGCCTGGGAGGCTGAGATCGGAAAGCGCATCGCAGAACTGGATTCGGGCAAGGCCAAAACTACGCCATGGAGAGAAGTGCGCAGACGCAATTTAGCGAAGCTACCCCGTGCCCACTGATGCTGCAGAGTTTCATCACGAAGCTACCGCCGAATATGATGCGGCATTCGACTGGTATCTGGAGCGCAGTCCGGATGCCGCTCTGAGATTCGATGCTGAAGTGGATCGCGCGCTAGCACAAATCATCGCCGCACCTCAACGTTGGGCCGCCGGCCCGCACTCTACTCGCAGGTTCCTGCTCCGGCAGTTTCCATTTACTCTGATTTACCGGGACCGATCTTCGACGATTCAGATCGTGGCGGTTGCCCACACTAGCCGGAAGCCGGGATACTGGAAGGATCGGCTGTAGTGCAGAGAACTAGGGTCGAGTCCGTGGAGTCGCGTTGGCATTCGTCTCCCCTCTTTGTGCAAGTCACGATGAGCGCACGTTCTTTGCGCGCTGGAGCCTTCTGCCGAAATCCTGAGCGTTCTTTGCGAAGGAATCTCTGAGCGCGATGCGTTATATGTCTGCAGGTTAGCGTCGAAAATGCGCGGAAACCGTCAACTGATCTCATCATAATTGATTCTTGATTAGCGGCTGAGTCAGTCGTATTGTGCAGCACATGAGGACAAAAGCGCTCGCAGATCAAATCGTTGAAATTGCGCGACGGGGCAAGATTCCTACACTTTTTCGAGTCCAGGATTTCAGGGAATACTTCCCTGGTTTCAGCGAGTCCCACCTGAGGACGGTGCTGGCGAATTATGCAGAGAACGGCGACATGGTGATTCGTGCAAGGCAACCCGCACGATTCAAGCGCGTGAGTAAGGGCTTATACCGGCCAGTATGAAAGGCCAGTGGATGAAACCATGTATCTGTAACGGCAGTAACGAAAATTGCTGCTACTGCTTCGGGTCCGGCTACGTGCAGATAAGACACCTCTGCCGAAGCCACCAACTCCTAGGCCGCCGATTCCTGTATCTTCCGTGGAAAAAGAGACTACCCCTCCAGTATTCGTCAAGCGTCCGACTGATTGGAAGGAAATTATCGGAGGAATTCTTGCGTTGTTCTTTCCGTTTGTCCTTTGGTTTATGTTTTGGTTTCTGCGGTGGCTTTGGCGGAACCTCTGAGTCCGCTTGACCTGCCCCCACAAACTGGACCAGTGAAAAGGAAAAGGCCAATCTGATTTCTCAGACTGGCCTTTATTTATGCCGGCAACG
>Ga0209415_10012334_pt1 | contig 14252 bp, 8 predicted proteins | sample PeaSoiSIISIP2007_FD_187696 | JGI IMG/M metagenome (GOLD analysis project Ga0209415, IMG submission 187696) | Peat soil microbial communities from Weissenstadt, Germany - SII-SIP-2007 (SPAdes) (version 2) | ecosystem: Environmental > Terrestrial > Soil > Wetlands > Peat | place: Germany... | reverse complement strand
GAACCCGCACTACCAGCACGGGGTGGTAGTCCTGGGCGTCCTCCAGCGCACTCGACGGCGGATTCGCCGTTGCGGCGTCGCCACCAGAGCGCTTTGCCGCCTTGCGCGCCGCCGCCATCTCCTGTTCATGGTGAAGGAAATAATTCATCGGAGGAGTAAAGAAGGCTACTTGAAACTCTCCGGCGTCAAAAAAGTAGGGTTTCGTGTCGAGCTTCTCTTGTTTCAAAAGTTCACGGAGCGCATCGGCGGGAAACAGGTCTGTGGGTTCCACGGGAAGGAGCACCGGGGCCGGTGGTGTTCCTCCGGCGATATCCTTCCTAGCCTGCTCGACCGCGGGCCGGACGATTTCCACGGGCACAATGGAAGCCAGATTGCGCAGCACGCTGGTGGTGATTCCCGCGACCTGCCCATCCATGGTGAACAAGGGGCCACCGGAATTTCCGGGATTGATGTTGATGTCGCTATTGATTGCATCCTTTTCAATTTTGCTCACGACGCCGGTGGTCAGCGCTTTTTCGCGGCCCAGCGGGTTGCCAATGGTAAAAACTCGCTGGCCGACGACCAGGTGCGACGCAGCTTCGTTCACCAGCAGCGGCGCCACGACACCTTCCCGAAACGCGGCAGGATCGAACCAAATCACCGCGACGTCCTTGTCCGCGTTCGAGGCGATCAGCCGCGCCGGAACCTTGCGCTTATCGTCAAATTGTACCGCCAGGTAGCCCGAGGAATTCACCACATGATTGTTGGTCACCACCAGCCCGGCGGAATCCACGAGAAAGCCCGAACCGTTGCGTGATTCAGAATGAACGGCGACCACTGAGTTTTTCAGCTTGTCGAATAGTGCGGTCAACTCCCCAGTGGCAGCGCCGGTGGAAGACTTGTTCTCCCCGGGATTGGAGGCACTGGGAGGTGCGTCTTCGATTTTGGCGTTGTCGTTGGTGAGGTCAATGCGCTGCTCTGTACCGCCGATCTGGATTTCCAGATTCCATGTGTACCTTTTGCCGCCCAACCCCACCGGCTTGGGTGTTGTGATCGAATAGCGTCCGGGCGCGAGTTGCCTTTCCGCTCTGCCATCCAGATCGGTTTTCAGCTCCGCGGGAGCTTCTGTACTCCCCTCATTCCGAAAGTTGATGATGCAAAAAGGGACGGGCTTCTGATTCAAATCATTGTCAACCAGCACGACGCGCACTTTTACGTTGACTGGCGCTGTTTGCGGCACCGCACCTCTGTCAGGACTGAATAGCAACGAAGCCATGAGCAAATAGATGTACATGTCAGGCCTCTCCAGCGGCCGATTGCTTGTATGGTCCCATTTCTTTGCCTTCGGGTATTGAATCGCATTTTATCGCTTTGTAATAGCGATGTGTAGAAACAGAATTTCATGCCAGCAAAGGCCCGGCGAGCCGGAGAGATGGCGCTCCAAGAGTCGGGTTAACGCGCAAACCTTACTTGTGGGTAGGGGGGAACTTGGCTGGCTTGGCGAATTATTCCTTGACGCGGCTCCAGCGGTTCCCAGTGTCGCGTTGCATCCGAGATCATTCAGGTGGGAACGTGATCAGGGCGGCGCTGGCTGCGGGGAGTTCGATGACCGCAGTTCCCTTCCCTCCGGAGAGCATTTCTTCCCGCGTGGCCGACCACGCGCCGCTTGCGCCGACCGGCGCGCCGCCAAAGGTAATGTCCGTGGTGTCGTCCACTCTTGGTGCAAGCAGACGAAGCGCACTCGCGCGTTGGGCGCGGCGTCCCGCGTCGATTGTAAGGCGAACGCCATGATCCAGATTTTTATTGAATGCGGCTACTTTGATAGCGCCGGTACTGCCGCAGAGGGCATAAGCCGTGAGCAGCGGCGCCTGTTGCAACTGTTCGAGCCTGGCTTCCACAAGCTGCCCGGCGCCAGCCTGCGAAAAGAGCAACATGCCGTAATAGATTGGCCGCGCCAGGAATCCATTCGCGGGCGTTCCGGCAACTGGCGTATACCAGCCATAGCCACCGCCGTGAAAGTTGATCCCCATGCCTCCCGCTGACGCGAGCTGATACATGAGGTCCGCACCCCACAGCGCTGAGGCAAAGGTGTCGCTGACACCCTGCTTGCCTCCCTGGTAGCAGGAGTTCGTTTCCGCCAGGCGGAAGGGCAAGCCAGATTCGTTCATTACTTCTTTCATTCCTTCGAACTCGGCCTGCAGCGCGGAATTCGGCCGGAGCAGGCGTCCAATGGTCATGGAAGGATCCGTGGGCGGACCCTCGGCATAGTAGTGCTGCGAAAGGAAGACTGCCTCTTGCTTGAATTGCCTGGCAAAAGGCACCAGCCATTCATTGTTATAGGCGGTGTCTGGCCCGGCGAACGGAGCATGCGGGACGCGGGCGCGGATGGCCTGGTAGAAGCGCCGCCATTCGAGGGCGAATTGCTGGAAATCGTAGTTCGCTTTACGAATCCCGTTGCGGTAGAAAAGGTCCGGCTCGTTGCAGAGCTGGAATGCAATGAGTTTCGAACCGGCCACGTCCATTACGTAAGCCGCCTCCTCTGCCGCGTCCGCTTCCGTGCCGGTTCCCATGTTCAAGCCATAAATCAACTTCCAACCTGAGGCATCCAGGAACTCCCGTAATTTGCGGACGGCAAGCGGCGTAATACTCACCGGCGCGGGCGCTTGCTTGCCACTGTCTGGACCCGCGGTTAATCCAAATGCAATGGGATTGGCATTGTCACCCGTGCGCATGCTCTCAACATTGGGCAGGCTCGCCTGCTTTGCGGAATCCGGAGTCCAATAGCAGTACTCGCTGGTGTTGCCCCCAATCCGCAAAACGCCTGAAGCCCCGAGCCTGCGCAGAAACGCGGCCAGTTCCACATTCTGACCGCAGAAGAAATTGGGATTCCCGAGCTGCGCCGACTCGTAGCTGAGTCCGGTGAAGTCGTCAGCGATCTTGTTGCCGAGGCGGTCTGGGCGAATCGTTAGGCGAAGGGAAGCGGCTGGGAGTGTCTCGGCAATGGCAAGTGGATGATGAAAGGCAGCTGTGGTGGCGGCGGCTAAGAAGCGGATAAAGTCTCGGCGATTCATTGCTGAGAATTCCACCACAGGTTGCGTTGAGAGGCAACTGTCAGCTACGCGGGAATACTATGTGCGAGAGGTTTGAGGAAGCGAAAAGCGGAGTTAGTTACGCGTCGCCGGCAAGCTGAAAGCAATTCAGGGTCAGCCCTTGCTACGGTCGGTGAAACGGAAGAACAGCGACTGTTTCGCGACAGGTTCCGCCAGTTGGTTAAGCGACGCCATCTGGGACTGAGAGAGTGGCGTAAAATCGCGGGCGATCTGCACGTTCTCCTCCAGCTGGGCAATATTGTCGCATCCGATGATGACGGTGCTGACGGGGTGCGACAGAGTGAAATGCATCGCCTGGCTCATATTCATGACCCCGGAACGCGTGGCAATCGCGGATCCCTCCCACGAATGCTGCTGGCGTTCGAGCGAAGGCGGAGTCCATGAGGAAAGCAGCCTGCCGCGCGCGGGCACCTTCATGCCGATGATGCCCATTTGCTTCTCCACAGCCAGTGGCAGCAATTGATCGGTGAAGCTGTGTATGTGCGTATCGGCTGCGTTCAGCGCCATCAGGATGGTGTCGAACGGGTGACGGTTCAACGCGTCGATCAATGCTTCAGGCCGGTAGTGGCCGGTGACGCCCAGAAAGCGCACCACCTTCTGTTCCTGCATCTGCAGCAGCGCCTCCATGGCTCCGCCCTTGGCAAAGACCGCATTCACGTCCTCGGGCAAACCAATGTCGTGCAACTGCCACAGGTCCACATGATCGGTATTCAGGAGGGTGAGCGACCTTTCGATCATGCGCAGCGAGCCATCACGCGTGCGTTCTTTCGTCTTGGTCGCAAGAAAAGCATCCTGCCGCCGCGTCTTCATCACGCGGCCCACATATTGCTCGCTCCAGCGCTCAGGACCTCCGTAGATCGAGGATGTATCGATGTAGTTCACGCCCAGGTCGAGGGCACGTTCAATAATGGGCACCGCGATGTCGAAGTTGTCCGGTTTCTCGAGCGCCGCCTGGCCCCCCAGGCTGAAGATGCCCACCTTGTAACCCGTCTTGCCCAGGTTGCGGGTAGGCATCGCCGCCTGCGTATTGGCATTAGCGGGGAGAGGCGGAAACGCAGCGGTTGGTGGGAGTGCCAGCGCCGCACGATTGGTTAGAAGCGCTGCTGCAACCGCACCACCTGTCTTGAGAAAGTTACGACGGTCAGAGAAGTTGAGTGGTTTCTTCACGGTGTTAATCCTCGGAGAGAACACGACCCTAAAATGCGGGCCTTATACTACCACAGCGTGTTCTCGCGACCGTCAACTCCCAAATAGAGTTCTAAAGAATGAGGACTGCCATACAATGCGTCTGTCATGCAGGTATAATCCTCGCGCGGCTTTGCCGAGGCGCCAGCACGCCGACGCAGTTTGTTTCTCCAGCCCCACCGGGGATTGCGGGAGGTTGACTAAGTGAAGCTCTATCGCACAACCAAAGGCCTGTTCGTTGAGGAAGATGGCAAGCAGTACGTTGTCGGCGCCGCAGACTGGGACGAACTCCTCAGCAGTACAGACCTGCATGCGCGTGTCCGCGTGGCCCTGGACAACAAGGCTGTGACGAGCTTCGATCCTGCCACAATTCTTGCACCCGTGGTCAGCCAGGAGGTTTGGGCTGCAGGTGTGACGTACTACCGCAGCCGCAGCGCGCGCATCGCGGAGAGCAAAGACGCTGGAGGAGGCGACTTTTACGATCGAGTTTATGCAGCGGAGAGGCCGGAGCTCTTTTTCAAGGCGACAGGGCGGCGTGTCGTCGGACCAGGGGGCGCCGTGCGCATCCGATCCGACGCGAAGTGGTCGGTACCTGAGCCGGAACTCACATTGTTGGCCAGTCCAGCAGGCGCCATTGTGGGTTTCACCATTGGCAACGATATGAGTTCGCGCGATATCGAGGGGGAGAACCCGCTCTATCTGCCGCAGGCGAAAATTTACGATGGCAGTTGCGCGCTGGGACCTTGTATCCTGCTCTCGGACGAACTGCCGAGCAAAACGGCTATCCAGTTAGAGATCGCACGGGAAGGAAAGACCGTCTTCGCGGGGAGCACAACTTTTGCAGAACTCAAGCGCGAACCGAAGGAACTGGCCAAGTTTCTTTTCCGCGATAACAGTTTTCCCCAAGGAGTGTTTCTGATGACCGGAACCGGCATTGTCCCGGGAGATCAGTTCACGCTGGCGAGCCGCGACGCGATCCGCATCCGCATCGACGGAATCGGCACGTTGGAGAACTACGTCGCGTAATATCGTGCTGTCGCCAAAGCAATAACAGTTGACTAGCTGCGCGTAAGAGTTCCATTCACAAGACGCATGATGTGTAGAGGGTTGCCCTGTCGCAACTCCAGAGGAAGCGCCTCGTCCGGGAAGTCCTGGTAGCAAATGGGCCGCACAAAACGAAAGATTGCCTGTGTGCCGACCGAGGTCGAGCGGCCGTCGGAAGTAGCCGGAAACGGACCGCCGTGCACCATGGCGTGGTTCACCTCCACACCCGTGGGATAACCATTGAAGAGAATGCGGCCGACCTTGGTTTCCAGTACACGGATGAGTTCTCTCGCGCCTGCGATATCCTGCGCTGTTCCATGAATGGTGGCCGTAAGCTGTCCGCGCATTTTCCTTGCAGCAGTTAATAAATCGCTCTCAGCGGCGTAGTACACCAAGAGCGTCGTCGGTCCAAAGACCTCCTCTGCCAGGTCGGGATGCGCGAGGAAGTCTGAAAGCGAGATGCCGAAGACCGTTACCGCGCCTCTCGCGCAGCCTGGCTCAACTGCGTCCGTGGCCGCGATCAACTGCGCTTCCCCATCCGTTAATCTCTGCAGAATGCCGCTGTTGTACCTCGCCGCTATGCCGCTGGTCAGCATTTGGTATTGCCCAAGCGCGCTCACACCGCTCCGCAAGCTCTGGATGAAGTCTGCGCTATCCCCTTGCGGTACGAACACAACTCCCGGCTTGGTGCAGAATTGCCCGGAGCCTAGCGTGAACGAGGCCTGCAGCCCCTGCGCAAGCTGCGCGCTCCGCTCCCGTATGGCGCCGGGAAGGATAAACAGCGGATTCGTACTTCCCATCTCGGCGTAGCAAGGGATGGGCTCGGGTCGCTCCGCCGCTAGCCGCATCAACGCCTGTCCGCCACTCGCCGATCCAGTGAACGCAATGGCCTTGACGGCGGGGTGGCGCACAATTGAGATTCCCACTTCCACTCCGGCATCGAAGAGGAGAGCAAAAACTCCGGCCGGCAAACCGTGCTCTTGCACTGCATTCTGCAAGACTTTTCCGACGAGTTCGCTGGTTCCGGGATGCGCGGGGTGAGCCTTGACGATTACCGGATTGCCCGCGGCGAGGGCAGAGGCCGTATCGCCACCGGCAACCGAGAACGCCAGGGGAAAATTGCTGGCGCCGAAGACCGCGACAGGTCCAAGCGGCCGCAACATCGAACGGATATCCGGGCGGGGAAGTGGTTTGCGCTCACGGTCGGCTTCATCGATGCGGGCATTTACCCAGGAACCCTCTTCGAGAAGTTCGGCAAAGAGCTTGAGTTGCGAAGTGGTACGGCCGAGCTCCCCCTGCAAACGCGGCAGCGGCAGGCCGCTCTCCAGGTGTGCGCGATCCACGATGGCGGAACCCTCAGTTGCGAGCCCATCGGCGATGCGGCGCAACAACGCTGCGCGCTCGCGCCCGCTGAGGCCAGCAAGAGCAGGGAACGCGGCTTCCGCAAGGCTGGCAGCCCGATCGATGTCCTCGCTCGTGGCCGAATAGAAAACCGGCTCAAGCTCGGCCGCATTTGTCGGGTCGACTGCGCGAAACGCAGCGCCCTGGCTTCTGCCGGTCTGATCTCCGATGAGTGATTGACTCGAGAGCTTGAATTCGTGCTTCTCCATCTGATTGACCTCTGGCCTTCCAAGCGTGCCGCAGATCGTGGCAGTGCGAAAGTTGCAGTGCAAAAAACAGGCGGCCTCCCCGGCAATGTAGCTTCACAGCTTGCTCAGTTTGGAAGCGTTTTCTCCGAGGTGATTGTGAACTGGGCGCTCACACCATCAGCCGAGAGCGCATTTGCAGCCGCAGGGGGCTGGCCACCGCCGATCCACGTCTTTACCGTGCCGTTCACGATGCGCCTCAGCCCGTCATTCTCCACCACGCTGAGATCGCGGTCGCTTATTTTGAATGTCACAGTTCTGGTTTGGCCGCGCGCAAGATGAATTCGCTGGAAGCCATGAAGTTCCTTCCGCGCGGCTCCGGCCACGCCCTCGTGCGTCAGGTATAGCTGGACCACTTCGTCGCTATCCACGGCGCCGCGGTTGGACACGTCTGCGGAGACAGTCACGATGCCGTCCGCGACGACGGATTCCTGGCTGACTCGCGGATTGCTGTAGCGAAAGCTCGTGTAGCTCAAGCCAAAGCCGAAGGGGAAGAGCGGGTCACCGCCGAAATAGCGATAAGTGCGGTTCGCCATCGAGTAGTCCTCAAAGGGAGGCAACTGCTCGACACTCTTGTAGAAGGTCACCGGCAGCCGGCCCGCGGGACTGAAGTCGCCCGCCAGCGCCTCGGCGACGGCTGTACCTCCAGATTCTCCCGGGTACCAGGCTTCAAGGATTGCGCGCACGTGATCGTTTGCCCAGTTCACGGAAAGCGCGCTTCCGTTGGTCAACACCAGCACCAGCGGCTTGCCCACTGCATAGACACGTTCCAGCAATTGCTCCTGCGGAGCGGGCAGATCGAGAGTCGTGCGGTCTCCGCCCGAGAATCCGTCAGCCTTGACCTTCATCTCTTCGCCTTCAACCCGCGCGGAAAGCCCCAGCACCATCACCACCAGATCAGAGTTACGTGCTGCTTGCACCGCTTCGTCCTCTTCTTTGCCGGGCACACCCCATATCAGTTTTGCCTCGGACGAACGGATCGTTTGGAAATACTCGATCTTAATGGAATACTCTTTGCCTTTCTCCAGGTGAATCGCTTTGGTCAGCGTCGTGGACGGCCGGTGGGTTGTCCAATCGTCCACCAAGACCTCGCCGTCGATCCAGACGCGATATCCATCTTGCCCCGTGAAGCCCACAATGTAGTCGTCCGTTTCCAACGGAGACAGCACTCCCGTCCACCGCACCGAGTAATTCGTTTTCAGTTTTGCAGAGACCCCGCCGAATCCCCACACGAAGTCCAGCGTGGCGTCCGTGCGCCGCATCACCGGCTCGCCTTGTAGTTGGATATTGTCGAAGTACTCGGCCTGCAATCCATGCTGCGTGCGAGCCGCATCGGTGTAGAGCGCGGCGCTGGGCACCGGCCGAACGACTGTCCCGATCAGACCAGTCCCTTGGACATAGCGAATCCTGGATTGCCGAAAGCGCCTTCGCAGGCCCGTCAGGATAGTAACGGGAGCGGAGGGCGTCCCGTTGTAATTCCCCTCCAGGGCATCCAGGCTGTCCGCATTTGGCCCAATCACGGCAATCCTGGGATAGATCTTCTTGAGGGGGAGAAAGTGATTCTCATTCTTCAGCAACACCAGCGACTCGCGCGCGGTTTTCAGCGCCAATGTCCGGTGCGCCGGCGTGTCGTTGGCCGCGGCTCCGAGTTTTGACCACGGAACGCTGCCCGGTGGATCGAACAGGCCCAGCTGAAAGCGCGCCGTCAGCGTTCTTGTAACGGCCGTGTCGATCGCCGCCCCGGCCAGGATTCCCTGGTGCGCGGCGTTCAGCGCGGCCGTGCGTTCCAATTCCACTCGAGATTGCGGCGAACCACAAATCAGGTCCGTGCCGGTCGCCAGCGCAGCCGCTACGCCTTCCTCCTGCGTCGGCTTGTATTTGTGGTGCGCACTGATGTCCTGGATCGCGGCGCAGTCGGAAACCACATAGCCCTTGAACTTCCACGCTTCGCGCAAATAGTCGTGCAGCAAGACATTGCTGGCGCAGGCCGGTTCGCCGTTCACCGCGTTATAGGCGCACATCACCGACTGTGCATTGGCGTCCATCACCGTGGCGCGGAATGCGGGCAAATACGTGTCTTCCATGTCATGCCGCGAGACGGTAATGTCCACTTCATGCCGCGTAGATTCCGGGCCGCTGTGCGCGGCGAAGTGCTTCGGCGTCGCAACCGTCTTCAGGTACCTGGGGTCGCTCCCTTGCAGTCCCTTGACGAACGCAACTCCCATGCGCGAAGTCAGGTACGGATCTTCTCCATACGTCTCTTGCCCGCGTCCCCATCGCGGATCGCGAAAAATATTGATATTCGGCGACCACACGGTCAGGCCCTTGTACCAGGCGCTCGAACCGTCCCGGTCCTTGTTCTCGTTGTATTTCGCGCGAAACTCCGTACTTATGGCGTCGGCATCCCGGAAAAGCAGCGCGTCGTCGAAAGTCGCAGCCAGACCGATCGCCTGTGGAAAGACCGTCGCCACGCCCGCGCGCGCCACTCCGTGCAATCCCTCGTTCCACCAGTTGTATTCCGGAATCCCCAGGCGATCGACAGCATCCGCGGTGTGCCCGAGCTGCGAAATCTTTTCCTCGAGCGTCATCCGCTGTTCCAGGTCGCGCGCTCTTTCCTCGAAAGAAAGCTTTGTGTTCTTGTAAGCAGGAGTGGATTCGTCTTGCCCGAAGCAGAGAATCGCCGGTCCGGCGAGAACCAGCAAGGGGAGGAGCGCGATCATTTTGCTGTTCATAAGCCTCGCACGGATGAATCTGAAGCTTCGCGGCCAAGGATCGTTGCAGGTAAGAACTTCAGAAGGAAAGGCATGGTTTTTCTCGGTTCGCACGGGAGTTGGAGTTCCTTGGCCGCATCGGGTTACGCAATGGGTGCGCCCGCGGCATTGTAAATTGCCTCAATGGCGAGCATGTCCTTCAGGCCCTCTTCGCCGGGGGATTCCGGCTCCGCGTCATTGCGGATGCAGCCGGAGAAATGCTCCGCTTCCAGCGTGAACTGGTACGGAGCTTTGCCGGGGCTCAGTGCGTCGATTGCCTGATCGCCGGCTTGCCCGCGCAGGCGGACGCCATCATAGAAGAACGCGGGTTCCACCTGGAGATAGCCCTCGTCGCCATTGATATTCAGGAAGCTCGGACCGACCTGACCATACGAGCAGCCGCAGGAAGCGATGATGCCGGACGGAAGCTTCATCGTCCACTCAAGGGATTGCTCCACCTCGGCATAAAGGCCGCGGGTGTCGCGCGTGGCCACAACGGCCGTGAAATCCACAGGTTCTTCTCCCGTGATATGACGAATTGCATTCAGCGGGTAGATGCCCAGATCCATCAGCGACCCGCCTCCGCAGAGCTTCCTGCTGAGCCGCCACGAAGTCGTTCGCTGCCAACTGACGAACCCTCCCTGGAACGACTGCAATTTACCAATCTTGCCGGACTTGACGATCTCGATCGCCTGCATCCACGTCGGGTCATACTGCACGCGGTAGCCGATCATCAGCTTGACCTTCGCCTGGCGGCAAGCCTCAATCATCCTGCGGCACTCGGCGCTCGATACGGCCATGGGCTTCTCGCAGAATACGTGCTTGCCCGCCCGCGCGGCACGAAGGGTGTACTCGCAATGCATGCTGTTCGGGAGGCCCACGTAGACGGCTTCCACGTCCTTGTTCTCGACGATGCGATCGAAGGTCTCGTAGGTGTAGATAGAGGTCTTCGGAATGCCGTACATCGCTGCGTACTTCGCGCCTTTGGTGTCCGGATGCCCCGTCACCAGAGCGGTGACTTTCGCGTTGCGGGAGTTGGCGCATGCGCGCATAAAGATATCCGAGACCGTCCCCAGACCGATGGCCGCGTAGCCCACGGGCTTCTGCGAGGCGCCGGCAGTTCGCGCGTACGAGGGCAGAAGCGTCCAACCGAACGTCAGGGCAGAAAGTTGCGTGAAGTCACGGCGATTCATCCACAAAACTATATGCAGCTATGTCTGAGAAGTCGAGTTGGAAGTTGTGATTCTCCAGCGTGCCCGACTCACGCTGAGACTTCGGATTGACGTATCCGTCGGCCTAAAGGGTCCTCTCGCATCTTCCTGCGGCATGTTACCTGCAATACGGAGATAGGTTCGCTCTCCGCCGATTCCGTTTCCAGGCCGTGCCAATGCACCCTCTTGACCGGCGAGAAACCCATGGCGGAACACGGCCCCTGTAGCCCTAACTTGAGGGCGCGCCGCTGCGAGGGAATCATGCTCTGGATGGAAATTGAGCAGGAGTCGAAGCGACCACTTCGAGACTTTTGTCGCGGGTTTGATGTGGTATTGTGTGTGCCTCATGATATCGCGGCTCTTGATCGTTCTCTCCATCGCACTGGCGACCCCTCTGGTCAACCTTGCCCAGTCCGCTCCGGTCCAGACTCTGGACCCCGACGCGTTCTATAAGCTCGGTCCCGACTCGCTGCCGCAGGATGGCGTTCCCAAAGGGGAAATCCGCGGGCCATTCACGCTGCCCAGCAATGCCTATCCGGGCACGCAGCACACCTATTGGGTTTATGTTCCGGCGCAGTACGAGCCGGCTATCCCGGCCAGCCTCATGATCTACAACGACGGTCAAGCCTTCATGAATCCTGACGGCGATATGCGCGCGCAGAACGTGATGGACAATCTCATTTTCCGGCGCGAACTGCCGGTGATGATCGGTGTCTTCATCAACCCCGGTCGCCGCCCCGATCAACCCGAGCCCAACTCGAACGAGTGGGGCGACCACACCACCAACCGGCCCACCGAATACAATACGCTCGACGACAAATATGCTCGCGTCATTGTGGATGAACTTATACCGGTGCTCTACAAGCAGTACAACATCTCCAGGGACCCCGAACGGCACGGCATCGGTGGGTCCAGCTCAGGCGCCATCGCCGGCTTCACCGTCGCGTGGCAGCGTCCGAATGAATTCCGCAAGGTCCTGAGTAACGTCGGCAGCTTTGTGGACCTGCGCGGAGGAAACGCCTACCCCGATATCATCCGCAACAGCGACAAAAAGCCGATTCGTATCTTTCTCTGCGATGGACGGAACGACAACCGCGGCCAGCCCCCTGGGCAGGTCTACAACGAGGCCCGCGATTGGTACTATCAGAACGTACGGATGATGCAGGCGCTCACGGCGAAAGGCTACGACGTGAATTACGCTTGGGGCATGAACAAGCACGGCCAGAAGATGGGTGGGGCCATTTTGCCGGAGATGATGCGCTGGCTCTGGCGCGATCACCAGTTCTCCAGCGATCCGAAAGACACCGTGGAGCGATCCTTCAACGTTCCTGAAAAGAGCGAAAAGAAGCAGTAAATCATTCTGGGTTCCGCGCCTGCAACGCGGAGATGTCCAGAGTCACACGCGAATTAGGTTCAGCAGGCGACCATGCGAGAGTGATCTCAGGGTGCTCCGAATCGAATTGCTGGGTACAACCAGTTCCGGGGAAGGCCGTCATTCGTTGACTAACGGATACCGCATCCTTAATATGAAGCGACCCGAACGCCGGACATCTTCGAGTGATCGAATAGATGATCTCGCGTTGCCGCATCTTGGAGAAGCTCGGCGGCGTGAAGGACGATTCAACCAGCTTCCAGCATGTCCCTGATGAAGACTGAAATCGCGGCTCTAGTGCTAAGCCGACACCGTGATTGATTCCCCGAACGCGGATCACGCATCCGTTCCTAAGCCAAGTCTGGCGCGTCAACTCGGGCTGTTCGACGCCACGATGCTAGTCATGGGTGGCATCGTTGGCTCCGGGATATTCATAAATCCCTACGTGGTTGCGCAACAGGTGCATACCCCGGCATTGATCCTGGCAGCCTGGATTCTTGGCGGGATTGTTGCAGTGATCGGAGCCTTTATATGGGCTGAATTGGCGGCCACGCTGCCCGCAGTGGGCGGCCAGTACGCTTACCTGCGCGAGGCCTATCACCCAGGGGTCGCATTCCTGTACGGATGGGTGTTGCTGCTGGTCATTCAGACCGGAGGCATGGCGGCTGTATCGATCACTTTCGCCCGGTACTTTGTCGAGCTCACTGGTTTGCAGGCGCGCGACTGGGTCGTGGCGACAGCAGCACTTGCTACCCTAACGTTCATCAACTGTCTCGGCGTAAAAACCGGCGGGCGTACGCAGAGTGCGCTCATGGTGATGAAAATCGTGGCCATCTCTGCCCTGATGATCGCCGGACTGGCCTTGACCGGCAGGCGGGTGACCATAACTACCGCAACTGAGCGGGAGTGGTCACTGACATCCTTTGGCGCTGCTATGGTGCCGGTGCTATTCGCTTACGGAGGATGGCAGACGGCGAACTTCCTTGCGGCGGAAGTGAAGGAACCCAAGAAAAATCTGCCACGAGGACTTCTGCTCGGAGTTCTCGGCGTAGTTATACTGTACATCGGCGTGAACTGGGTGTACCTGCGCTCGCTCGGGCCGCGGGTGCTGGCTGCAACAACCACCCCGGCCACCGCTGTCATGCGGATGGCATTGGGCCAGCAAGGCGCGAAGTTCATTGCGGCGGCCATCGCCATCTCGACTCTGGGGTTCTTAAGCCAGTCGATCTTGACAGCACCTCGCGTGTACTTTGCAATGGCGGAGGACGGCCTGTTCTTCCGGGCGATAGCGTGGCTCGATCCACGTACGCGCGTACCAGTAGTCGCCATCGTCCTGCAGAGTGTGTGGACGGTTGTAATTGCGCTCTCAGGCCGCTATGAGGAGATTTTAAATTACGTCGTGTCGATGGATTTTCTGTTTTTCGGGCTGACGGCGACTACGATCTTTGTGTTTCGCAAGAGGGCCGCGCGCGGCGAGATGAACGCCAATCAAGGTTATCGTGTACCGGGGCACCCGGTAAGCACGGCGATGTTCGTCGCCATCTGCTGGTGGGTCGTTGCAAATACGGTCTACCGCTATCCTCAGAACAGCCTCATCGGTTTCGTTCTGCTGCTGGCGGGCATCCCCGCGTACTGGTTCTGGAGCCGGCGAGCGCGTTTGCGATCTACTATTTCGGAATCGGGTTCTTCTGCAATCGGGAGAATAAGACATGAATGATCTGCGGTCGGACGCAGTGTCGCGATATATGGCCTGGTCCAAGCTGCACTCGAATGCACGCTTCAACTTGGCGGTCAGTGGTCTATTGGATTATCCGCTGGCCGAATTGCCGGTGCACATTGAGGACCTCGAGATCGGCGGGACTGGGCCGTACGGTTATCAACCCCTGATGGAGCGGCTGGCCAAAAAGGCGGGCGTGCCTCAGGAATGCGTCGTCTACACTCTGGGTGCATCGATG
>Ga0209415_10012332_pt1 | contig 14253 bp, 12 predicted proteins | sample PeaSoiSIISIP2007_FD_187696 | JGI IMG/M metagenome (GOLD analysis project Ga0209415, IMG submission 187696) | Peat soil microbial communities from Weissenstadt, Germany - SII-SIP-2007 (SPAdes) (version 2) | ecosystem: Environmental > Terrestrial > Soil > Wetlands > Peat | place: Germany... | reverse complement strand
GACTTCAGCGCGTCTTTGTAGATCAGGATGTGAAACGGGCAATTCATGGGCTTCAGGCGGTATTCGGCATCATCCAGTTCCATGACGTCGAACATGTTCTGCGAGTAGTAGCCCTCGTGCCCGGAGGTCTGCCACAGCTGACGCCGCGCCACGTGCGGGGTGTAGACCAGCGAATAGCCGCGCTTCAGGTACTCGGAGCGCATCCAGTCTTCCATCTCTTTGCGGATGATCCCGCCCTTGGGATGCCAGAAAATCAACCCTGGCCCGGCCAGTTCCTGGATGGAGAAAAGATCGAGTTGCTGGCCGAGCAGGCGATGGTCGCGCTTCTTGGCCTCTTCCTGATTGTGGATGAATTCGTCGAGTTCTTTCTTTGAGAAAAACGAAGTGCCATAAATGCGTTGCAGTTGCGGATTCTTTTCGTCTCCCAGCCAGTAGGCGCCGGCGATGTTCAACAGCTTGAACGCCTTGATCTTTCCCGTGGAAGGGATGTGCGGGCCGCGGCAGAAGTCGAGGAACTTGCCGGTCTTGTAGACGGAAATCTTTTCATCAGGCTTGGTGAACTGCTCGATGAAATGGCACTTCATGAAGTCGCCTTCGGCCTTGAATTTTTCCAGGCCCTGGTCGCGAGGCAGGAACTCGCGGGCGTAGGGAAGATTCTGCTGCACCAGTTCCCGCATCTTCTTTTCGATTTTTTCCAAATCCTCCGGAGTGAATGGAGTGGGGCGGTAGAAGTCGTAGAAGAATCCGCTTTCGGTGGCGGGTCCGTGGCCGAGTTTGGTTTCGGGAAAAAGCTCCAGAACCGCCGCCGCCAAAAGATGGGCCGAGGAATGGCGGTAGACCTCGAGCGCCTCGGGATCTTTTTCGGTGAGGATGCGCAGGTCGGTGTCTTTTTCCAGCGGGCGAGTCAGGTCGATGAGGTCGCCATTCGAGCTTGCTTGAGACGGCGCGATGGGACGGGCCTTGGCAGCGAGCGCGGCATCGGCCAGGCGCGGGCTGATGGACTTGGCAACGTCGAGAGCGGTGGTTCCTGCGGGCACTTCTTTCACGCTCCCGTCGGGAAGCTTTATGTGGATGCTGTCTGGCATAGGCTGAGATTCGTATTCTGCTGAAGCTTTTCAGTTTATTGGAGGGATTCGGAAAGGGTCAAACCCACGATTGCCTAACCAACGATTGCGTAGGGGCAAGTGCCCTCACCTGCCCCGGTCGGGCGAAGGCCCGGCAGAACCGGCGAGCTTCGCTCCCGCCCAGACGAGGGCGTCTGGGCCTACGTGGGTCGTGCTATTGTCCGGCTTTCGGGGTCTCCGGCGCGGGGACGAACTCCTCCTCCATCCAGTGCTGAAACGCCGTCATGTTCTGCGGGCGGCCCAGGAAATTTTTCACCAGATCGTTGGCGGACATCGAGCCGCCGGGTTCGAGTACCACATGGCGGTAGCGCATCGGGGCGGGACCGGCCAGCAGATTGTTGTGGTCGAACTGCATAAAGAAATCCTCGGCGATGACCTTATCCCACAGATAGGTGTAATACGCCGAAGAGTAGCCGCCCAGATGTCCGAACGATGCATACATGTGCGTGCCGGGTAGGGGAGTGAACGGAGTGTAGCGCTTGGCATCCTGCTGGCAAACTGCGTCGGGATCGACGTCCTGCGGCTTGGTTTTGTAGACATCATACGAAATTGCCGTGTAGCTGGTCTGGGCCGCCACCCAGTTTCCGCGACCGAATGCGGACGCCCGATTCATACGGGCCACCAGGTCAGCCGGGATCGGTTCCCCGGTTTTGTAGTTGTGCGCGAAGGTGGCCAACACCTGGGGGCTGCGCATCCATTCTTCGAGCATCTGGGAAGGGGCTTCCACGAAATCGCCCTCCATGCTGATGCCGCTGATTCCCGCCCACTGTTGCTGGCCGCCCAGGATGTGATGCATCAGGTGGCCGAATTCGTGGAAGAACGTCACCACATCTCCGTATTCCATCAATCCCGGGTCGGTTGCCGTGGGAGCGGGGAAGTTACAGATCAGGATCGCCTCCGGCATTTGCTTGCCGAGAACTCCATCGAGCACCGGGGCCATCTCCGCGTGGCTGAATTTCCCCGGACGCGGGTGCATATCCAGGTAAAACCGTCCAATGACCTTCCCGTTGTCGATCGTGTCCCAGGTTTCGACCGAGGGATCCCAGGCGGGGACGTTCTGCTCCTGGCGGAAGCTCACTTGAAAGAGTTTGGCGGCGGTATCCAAAATGCCCTGCTTCACCTGCGCGTAGGGCAGATACGGGCGCACCGACTGCGAATCGAAGTTGTACTGCGAACGGCGGACGAGTTCGCTGAGATAGGAAACTTCGTAGTCGCCGACCTGCTTGGCCTGGGGATCGGTTTTCTGTTTTTCCGCGAGCAGGATTGCGAACTCGCGCTGCACCAGTGGCCGCGAAGCCGTGTCTACCTGCTGAATGAAGTCAGCGATGTTTCCGCCCTTGACCATCATCTTGTCGGCCGCGTTGTAGTCTGCCCAGGAAGCGTAGCCGAGCAGGGTGGCGATCTCGTAGCGCGTCTGCAACATCTGCTGCAGCACGTCGTGGTTCTTCGGATAGGCCCGGGTCAGGAAGGCTTCGTACAAGCGCCGTCGCAGATCATCGCTCTTGCTGAACTTCAGGGCCGGCAAAATCTCCGGATAATCCGTAGTGATGTGAATCTTGCCATCGGCGCCGGGCTTGTGGCGATCGATGTAGTCCTGAGGCAGGCCGTCGAGTTCCGAAACATCCTTGACCTCAACGCTCTTCTGCCCGTCGGAGATGTTGCGGTCGAACATCGATTGTTCGTCGACCAGTTGATCGTTCAGTTTCTTCAGGCGGGCGCGGGTGGCATCGTCCTTGTCGACGCCGGATAGGCGGAATTCCAGCAGTTGCCGCTGCATGTAGTAGCGCGTAACGGCGTCGACTGAGGAAAGATCGAGGCTGGACAGCGCATGGTAAACATCGCGGTTGAGCGAGAGGGCGGTTTGAACGGCGCTGGCTTTGCGGGTCATGTCCGTAGCGCGGTCGCGAAACGCCGCGTCGGGATGCACCTCCAGCATCAGGCTGGCGAAATAAGTGGCCGCGTTAATCTGGCGGATCGCCTCGTCATAAGGGACGAGAGTGTTTTGGATGGTTCTGGCGCCGGTGACGGCGGTGATCTCGTCGATGGAACGCTGGGCGGCGGCCAAGCGGTCATTTTCGAGTTTCTCGAAGGCGGTGACGTCCGGCTTGGAACTCCACAAAGGAGGCTGGGAACTCGGCGCCTCCTGCGCGGAAGCGCTGGCGATCATGCAGAGGACGACGGCGACAGAAGCACAACGGGCAAAGGAAGACATAAGCACCTCTCCAACATGAGTTTGGATCATCAAGGTTCCTGAGGCCCACACATCCAAAGCTACGCGATACCACCGGGGCGAATTTCGAGCGCGTTCCTTGTTAGACGAAAATCCGGGGGAAAAAGTTCACCCTACCAACCAGCCTTTTGTCCCTTGTTCTGTTCGTCCAGCCATTTCTGCAGCGGCGCGAAATACTCCAGAATGGCGCCGGCGTCCATTTGGCGTTGCCCGGTGAGCGCTTCGAGCGCATCCGGCCAGGGCTTGCTCTGGCCCATTTCCAGCATCTTCTGGAATCTTGCGCCTGCTTCCTTGGAGTCAAAGAAGGTACAGCGATAGAGCGGACCGGTGTAGCCAGCTTCGTGGCACAGGGCTCGATAGAACTGGAATTCGAGGATGTAGGCGAGGAAATACCGCACGTAGGGCACATTGCCGGCGATGTGGTACTTCGCGCCGGGATCGAAATTCGCCTCGCTGCGGGCGACCGGAGGCGCGACTCCCTGATACTTCAGCCGCAAATCCCACCAGGCTTGGTTGTAGTCAGCGGGAGTGATTTCTCCGGAGAAAACCTTCCAGCGCCACTGGTCAATCAGGTAGCCGAACGGCAGAAAAGCCACGCGATCGAGCGCCTGCTTCAGGAGTTGCGGAATATCGTTGTCGGGGGGCGGAATCTGGCCGAGCAATCCGACTTTGTGCAGGTACTCGGGGGTGATCGCTAAAGCGATGGAGTCGCCAATGGCCTCGTGGAAGCCGTCGTTGGCGCCATTCTCGAACAGGTAGGGCTGATGCTTGTAGGCACGCTGATAGATGTTGTGCCCGAGTTCGTGATGGATGGTAATGAAATCCACGTCGCGAACCTGGATGCACATCTTGATGCGGAGATCGTCCTGGTTGTCAATGTCCCAGGCGCTGGCGTGGCAGACGACATCGCGGTCCGCCGGTTTGGTGAACAGCGAGCGCTCCCAGAAAGTCTGCGGCAAGGGTGCAAAGCCAAGCGACGTGTAGAAGCGCTCGCCATAGCCGACCATTCCTTTGGCATCGAGGTGCTTTGCCTTGAGCAATTCGGTGAGGTCATAGCTGCCAGTCTTTTCCGGCAGGCCGAGCAGAGGATAGACATTTGCCCAGGCTTGCGCCCAGGGATTGCCCAGAAGATCGGCGGGAATGGGACCATCGGGCGGCACCAGGTTTGGTCCGTAGTGCTGCGAAAGCCGGGCGCGAACGAAGGTGTGGAGGGAAAGATAAAGCGGCCGGACCTGCTGCCAAAGTCTTTCCGTTTCCGCGCTGAACTGCTCCGGAGTCATGTCGTAGCCGGAGCGCCACATGGCCCCGGTATCTTGAAACCCGATCTCACGTGCGCCCTGGTTGGAGAGTTGCACGAAACGCGCATAGCGGTCGCGCATGGGGGCGCCCACCTGGTGCCACCCCACCCAGAGATCCCTGAGCTCATTGGGATCACGGCTGCTGCCCATGATGCGTTCAATGGCGGTGATGTCCAGGCAATCGTCGGCTTTGCGGCAATACTTCCCCTTGCCGTAGTCGGCCTCGAGGGAGGAGCCGATCTTGGTCATCTCCTTACGCAGCGCGGGATCTTGGGGAGCAGGCGCGGTAAGCGAGAGACGCAGCAGCATGAATTTGCGCGCCAGGTCGGGCGGCATCTGCAGCCCCTCGAACCGCTTGGCTTGCTCGACCAGTTCGGTGGTGGCGGCGGTGTACTGATCCTGAGCGTCAGCGGCCAGCGCTTCGGTGTCGTCGGTGATGAAGTTGTCCGCCACCCAGCTGGCATGGTTCAACTTGATGCCGAGTTCGTTGAGACGGGGTTCGGCCTGTTTCATGAACTCTTCAGCTTCTGCGACGGTGGGAGCTGCGGCGGTTTGAGCTTGCAGTACGGAGGCGAGCAGCATGAGCAGAACCAGCAGCAAAAGCTTCATCGGACCCTCCGCTCGGAATTATAAGAGCCGAGCCCAATATCAGACTGCTGCAGAGCCCTTAGGTTAGCAGATCGCCTTGGCGCTTTGCCCATCGCGATAGAGTGCGAGCATTTGGTTCCGCACCTTGTCCGAAAGCGGCTCCAGATCCCGCAGCGTCAGCCCCGCTGTCGGAATCGGCTCGCCCACACGCATCTCCAGCGGGCGGCATTTGATGTGGTAGGTGTTCATGGGCAGCAGATCGAAGGTTCCCACCAGCGCCACCGGCACGATATCCACCTGGGCCTTGATGGCGAGGAAAAACGCGCCGGGGAGAAAAGGTTTGATTTCGCCGTCCGGGGTGCGGCCACCCTCGGGGTAGATGACCAGCGGCACGCCCGCCTTCAGTCCTTTCAAGGCTGCGCGCACGCTGCCAATCGAGCGCGCCGGATTTTGCTGATTGATGCAAATCTGTCCTGACCGTTTCAAATGCCAGCCGACAATGGGATAGGAAAGTAATTCGCTCTTGAACGCAATGCGAAACAGAAAGGGTAGGTAGACATATAGGATCGGAATGTCCAGCGCCGAGGCGTGATTCACCGCGTAAACATGCGGCTTGGTGGTGTCGATTTTCTCCAGTCCGGTTACTTTTAACGGCGAGAAAATCGTCTTCATGATCAGCTGTGACCACAAGCGCGCGAAAGCATGCAGCCGGCGTTCACGCCCGGGAAGAAGCGAGACGGGAAGCGACAGAACCCCGAGGACAACGGTATACAGCCAGACCAGCGGATCGATGAAGAAGTAAGAGCGCAAGCGGCTCAGCAAACCGTAGTGATGGACCGAAGCCGGCTCGGCAATCTGCTGCAGTGCTTCCGCTGCTGGAATCCCCGCGTGCGGATTGGGAACCGCTTCGTGCGCCGGTGTTTTGGGAAACGGCATGATTAGTTAGATGCGAGCGCCCAGCGCTCGCATTGCCTCTCCAACAATGTAGATTGAGCCTGTCACCACCACCAGCCCTCGCGGGCCGGCCAGAGCCCGTGCCCGTTCCAGCGCCGAGGGCACGTCCGGCGCATCCTCAATCTCGGAGCCGGTGCGCGCGGCTGCTTCGCGAATTTCCCGCGCCGTGGCGGAACGAGGATTGTCGGCCAGGGTGGCGATCACATGTTCCGCCAGGGGAAAGAGAATCTCCGCCATCTCGCCGATCGCTTTATCCCGCATGGCTCCGAAGACAAAAGTCAGAAGCCGGTCTTCGTAGGCGGAAGAGAGAGTGGAGCGTAGCGCCCAGGCTCCGGCCGGGTTGTGGGCCACGTCGAAAACATATTCAGGCGCGTCGCCGGTGCGGGGCAGGACTTGAAAACGTCCGGGCCAGCGGGTCTGGCGGATCCCTTGCTCGACGGATTCGGGAGTGATCGGGAAGCCTTGCTTGCTTAGCTCCTCGGCCGCGGCGATTGCCAGCGCGACGTTTCTCAACTGATGGCGTCCAATGAGCGGCGTTTCGACCAGGATTTGTTTGCCCATCACCTGTAAGGGATAGCGGGAAACGAAATACGCCGCGTCGGCTTCCCTCCCTCGCTCCGCTCGGGTTCGCTCATGCGCTTGTTCTGACCCACGGCTTACGCCGTGGGCTGCATTCTTGCGCCGCTCTGCGGCTGGGCCTACCGTTGATTCCGTCCGCTGGCCTGAAGCCAATGGCTGGAGTTGCTCTGCGACCTCGGCGTCTTGCTTCGCGACCTCTGCGATAAAGGGTTTTCCACGACTGCTGGTGGCAAGGTACTGGCTGCTGGCTGGACTCACCGGCGGAACATAGGGTACCGCGCTCACGCCCTGTGCTCGCAGGTCCAGGATCGTATTCCCGATCACGTCGTTGGCTTGCGGCTGCTGCGGCAGGGTCACGACCACTCCGCCGGGACGGATGATGCCCGCCTTCTCGCGGGCAATCTCATGTACCGTATTGCCCAGAAATTTCTGATGGTCGAGCGAAATATCGGTGATCACGCTCACTCGCGGTTCGATCACGTTGGTCGCATCCAGCCGCCCGCCCATGCCGACTTCCAGTACGGCCAACTCCACTTTCCGCTGCGCGAAGTACTCGAACGCCATTGCCGTCAACATCTCGAAGAAACTGGGATGCCAGGGTAGGTCGCCTTCGCTCACCAGGCGCTCAGCGGTGCGCTCCACCATATCGTGCAGCAGGGCAAACTCATGATCGTTAATTTCTTCCCCGTTAATCCGGATACGTTCATTGATGCGCACCAAATGTGGAGAGGTGTAAAGGCCGGTGCGCACCCCGGAAGCCCGCAGGATCGAAGCCAGCGTCGCCGCCGTCGAACCCTTGCCATTGGTCCCGGCAATGAGCACTCCCGGGAACCGCCGTTCGGGATGATCGAGAGCTTCCAGCAGCACTCGCATGTACGCCAGATCAAACTTGTGCGAGGGCGTCTGCGCCAACTCGTGACCGAGGGCGTACATGCGGGCAACCGCTATTTCGTAGGACATGGGCAAAGTTTTTCGAGTTGTCATTCCGAGCACAGCGAGGAATCCCTGCCCTCACTACGCGCGCTGGTAGGGATGCTTCGACTCCGCCGGACCTCGCTTCGCGAGGGCCAGCTACGCTCAGCATGACAAGCACTAAGGTTAGCAGACCTGAGTCCCTAGGCTGATAGCTGAGGGCTGGCCGGCGCCGTGGCCATGAATTCCAACGCCCGCGCAATATAGGACTTCATCTGCTTGCGGTGAACCACCGCATCCAGCATGCCGTGCTCAAGAAGGAATTCGCTGCGCTGGAAACCGGGAGGAAGTTTCTGCCGGATGGTCTGCTCGATGACGCGGGGACCGGCGAACCCGATCAAGGCTCCGGGCTCGGCAATATTCAAATCGCCCAGCATGGCGAAAGACGCGGTCACGCCGCCTGTGGTTGGGTCGGTGAGCACGGAGATAAACGGCACGCGCGCTTCATCCAAACGCGCCAGCGCGGCCGAGATCTTGGCCAACTGCATCAGGCTGACTACGCCCTCCATCATGCGCGCCCCGCCGGAAGCCGAGATGATGATGATGGGCACCTTGCTTTCAGTGGCCCGTTCTATGGCTCGGGTAATTTCTTCGCCCACCACCGCGCCCATGCTTCCGCCAATGAAGGAGTATTCCATGGCGCTGACGATCACCTGCCGCCCGTTTAGCTTGCCGGTGACGTTGATGATCGCGTCCTTCAGCCCGGTATCGTCCTGCGCCTGTTTCAGGCGCGAAGAGTATGCCTTCAGGTCGACGAACTTCAGGGGATCGGTCGAGACCAGATTGCTATCGAAGACGTCGTACTGCCCGTCGTCCAGGAGCTGCGCCAGGCGAGTGCGAGCGTCGATGCGGAAGTGTTTTTCGCACTTGGGGCAAACGTTGAGGTTCTCCGCCAAGTCCTTTTTCCAGATGATCTGGCGGCAATGCTCACACTTCACCCACAGTCCCTCGGTGCGGACCTTCTTCTCGCGCCCCGAGTTTTCCAGCTCACCGGATTCGCGCTTGAACCAAGCCATAAATATTGGTAATTGGGTAATTTCGTAATTTGGAAATTGAGAACCCTAACGGCCCAGTTTGCCGGCTGAATTACCCAATTACAAAATTACCCAATTACTCAATCAGTACTCGATTCCCCTCTGCGCCATCACGCCCTTCTCATAGGCGTGCTTGACCTGGCGCATTTCGGTGACCGTGTCGGCCAGTTCGACAATTGTCGGATGCGCATTCCGCCCCGTCAAGATAACGTGTACCATTTCGGGTTTGCTCTTTAGGCTCTCCGCGACCTTGGCCGGATCCAGCATTCCGTAGCTGATGGCGTAGTTGATCTCGTCGAGAATCACCAAGTCCCACTCCCCGGAACGAATTGCCTGCTCCGCCTCGGTCCAGGCCTCCTCGACCATGCGAACATCTTCCGGGTCGGGTTTCTCGGTTCCTACCTTCACGAAGCCTCGGCCCATCTGCCTCATGACGAACTTGTCGCCGAAGGCCTGGACGGCATCGAGTTCGCCGTAGTGCCAGGAACCTTTGAGGAATTGGAGCATGAGCACGCGCATGCCCTGGCCCACCGCGCGCAATCCGGTTCCCATGGCGGCGGTAGTCTTTCCCTTGCCGGGGCCAGTATTGACGATGATCAGACCGCGACGGATGTCTGCCATGCTCGCTAAGCTGTTGATTGTACCTGTTTGCCTGGCCGGGCGGGGTCCGTGGTTCTGGGGCCGGAGGACGTAGGCGGGAAGTTCCTGAGCCTGCAGTGGTTGGCTGTTTCCGTTGGGTGGCGATGAGGAATCGGATTGAGGAGCAAAGGGCAGGTCAAACCGCCAGCGATCAGGCGATCGTCAAACAGTAAGCCCTGCCCAAAGCTTTAACCGCCTGAGAGGCGTGGCGACCCGAGAACGGAGCGGACCTAGGGCATTTCGATCAGTTGCCGCAGGTCGTGCTGGGTTGGAATGGCATCGGCAGGACCATCGTCGCTCAGCAAGCGTGCGGTGATGCGCAGAGCCTCGATCTCAACCTTGATCTTGAGGATTTCTTGTTCTTTGATTCGGAGCACATCCACAGGGTTTTTCATTGAAGTATTTCCTTGCAAATGAATTTGGTCCAGGAACCTCGGCATCAAGGTGACTCTAGATCACGAAGCGCCGGCAGGAAACATCACGAAGGTACCGGCCTCGTGCCTTAATGCCCAGAATGGTAGGGATGGCCCCTGAGGATGGTCAATGCGCGATAAAGTTGTTCCAGCAGCAGCACTTGCGCTAACTCGTGCGCGATGGTCATTTTGCCGAGTGAGAGCACTAGCTCGGCCGCCTGGCGGGCCTGGTCGGTGAAACCATTGGCTGGGCCCACGGCGAATAGCAACGGCGAGGGATTGCGGTCCTGATGATTGCTCAGAAACTGCGCCAACTCCTCGGAGGAGAGTTGCTTTCCTCTGCCATCTAGCAGCACCAAAGTGGGCTTGGGCGGTCGAGCCTCGTGGCATAACTTCAGCAACGCCGCTTCGTCCTTGAGTGCGACTCCCTCGACTTCAGAGTAATGAGCCAGCCGCTTCAGATACTCGGCGGTCAGCGATCGGATCGCCGGCTCTTTGGTTTTGCCAATCCAGATAACTTTGAGTTTCACGCGAGAGATTTAACCACGGAAGGCGCGCATTGCCGAACGGAAGTCATGATGCGGCAGTCGTCAGGCTCGCTTCTTTCGCGCTGCGCCGGCCGGAGCCAGCTTCTTGGTCTTGGTTGTGGTCTTTAGGGTGCGCTGGGGCTTCAGTTCCATCGGTTCCATCCGACGCGCTGACTTCCACAGACGCTCCAAGTCGTAATACTTGCGGGCTTTCTCGGAGAAAACATGAACCACGAAATCGACGTAGTCCAGCAGCACCCACTCGGCTTGTTTGTAGCCCTCGATATGGGTGGCACGCAGGCCGGTTTTTTCCAGCCGCTCTTCCACTTCGTCGGCAATCGCCTGGATTTGCCGCGGATTGGTCCCACTGCACACCACGAAATAGTCGGTAAACGCTCCCGAACCTTTTTCCAGTTCCAAGATCGTGATTTCTTCAGCCTTCTTTTCCAGGCAGGCGTTAATCGCTTCGGAGACTTGGGTCTTGAGATCGTTCTTCTTCATGCGGGATCGGTCGTTGGTCCTTGGTTGGGGATACTAGCCGTTAGCCCTTGGCTGATGGCCGACTATCAATTGTAGCTGACAAGGGCGGCTACTTAAGAGCCAACGGCCAAAAGCTAACGACTAGCTCTTGTACAGTCCCATCTTCTTGATGTACTCCGCCACCGCCAGATCCACGAATCTGCCCAGAGGACGCTTGGCGGCCACAGCCTCGCGGATCGCTGTCGCCGATACCGGGTGGCGCACGTCCTCCAACAGATGGACAGTCACTCCCCGCAAAACCAGGTCTCCCTTGGCCGGTTGCTTAGCGAAAGGTTTGCTCACCGCCGCGGCGGGCCGCAGACTTTCAGGCAGTGCGTTCGCTACATCCGCCAGGGAGTACCCCGGACGGCTTGCCACAATGAACGCACATTCGCCGAAAAGCGCTTCCGCCTCATGCCATTTGGAGATCTCAGCAAAAGCATCGATCCCGATCAGGAAAAACAGCTGGTCACTTTTCTTTAGAGTTTGTTTAAGCCGCCGCACCGTATCAATGCTGTAATTCGCCCCCGTTGGGTTCTGCACGGTGGCATGTCCCTTGCCGGCTGGGTGGTTCATGGCTGTGTCCGGCGCCTCGAGGACTGAGGGCAGGAACGTCTTTTCATCCTTCGTCGCCAGCACCACCATGGCGTAGCGATGGAGATAGGACGCCATGGTTCCCCGCGGACGATGGGGAGGAATATTCGACGGAACGAAGTGAATGCGGCCCAGCTGGAAGCGTTCTTGCGCGGCCCGGGCTACGGCCAAATGGCCATGGTGGATAGGGTCGAAAGTTCCGCCAAAAAGGCCCATATTCATGGTAGGTATCTCGCCGGTTTCGCTCGAACCCAAACCGGAATCGCTCCTAGTTTCTTGTTTTTACAGCATTCCCGGCAAGTTCTTCGCAGCCTGACTTTGTCACGATAACGGATGTTGGCCTCAAGATTTGCACAAGTGAGCCGCGACGACAAATCGGGCCGGAGGGTTGCCCGCGCACAACCTACTCTTGGCCAGCGGCAATTGGCCAGTCATCAGGTGCACCCCCGTAACTCGCGCGATTCCCGATTCGGGAACTAGGATTTGGCTGTATGCGATTGAAACTCCCCCTTCTTCGCAGACGCTACGGTGTCCCTCCGGCGCGCGCTCCCATCCTGCGCTACGGAGTGGCGGTCCTCAGCATTATTCTGGCCCTGATCCCGGCATTTCTGCTGAAAGACGTGGTCGAAAGCCGCTTGCTGGTGTTTGCCGTCGCCGTCATGGTAAGCGCCTGGTATGGCGGCTGGAAGCCCGGCCTCACCGCTACTTCCTTCGCCTTGACGGTCAGCGCCTACTTTGCTCTGGCGGGCAAGCACTCGGCAAACGCCGAACGCAGCGCCCTGATCGACCTTGGGCTGTTCGTGTTTGTGGCGCTGCTCATCTGCTGGTTCAATTACGCGCTGCGCTCGTTGCAGGAAGGCTTGCAGCGCTCCGAACTCAACTTCCGCTCGCTGGTCACCAATGCCCCCTACGGGATTTGCCGCTGCGATGACCGCGGCATCGTGCTGGACGCCAATCCCGCGCTGGTGGCGATGCTGGGTCACGCCTCCGCCTCGAGTTTGATGGGGAACAACCTGGCCAACCTTTATGCCGACTCACAGCAGTGGTTCACGCTGGCCGACTACCTGCGCTCGATGCAGCAATTCAAGGGATTGGCCGGCGAATGGGTGCGGAATGACGGGCGACAGGTAAGCGTGCGGCTTTCGGGGCGAGCCATCCAGGGACCCGAGCAAGACATTTTCTTCGAACTCTTCGCGGAAGACGTGACCGAGACTCGCGCCCTCGAGCAGCAACTTCGCCAGGCCCAGAAGATGGAGGCCGTAGGCCGTCTGGCGGGAGGTATTGCCCATGATTTCAATAATCTGCTGATGGTGATCTCCGGGTACTGCGAATTCCTTACCGACCGGGTGGGCGCCGATGCTGAGCTGCGCGGACTCGTCCATGAGATTGCCCGAGCCACGGATCGCGCCGCCGCGCTCACCCGCCAGCTGCTGGCCTTCAGCCGCAAGCAGATGCTGGCGCCAAAAGTGGTCGACCTGAACGCCGTGGTCACGGAAAACTTGAAAATGCTGACGCGGGTGATCGGCGAAGACATTGATCTCGTCATGATTCCGGGGCAGGGCCTGGGCGCAGTCAAAGCCGATCCCAGCCAGATCGAGCAAGTCATCATGAATCTGGCGGTCAATGCGCGCGATGCCATGCCGCAAGGTGGCAAGCTCACGATTGAAACCAGCAACGCCACCCTGGACGAAACCTATGTCCGGCTGCATACGCCGGTGAGGCCGGGCGAGTACGTGATGCTCGCCATCAGCGATACCGGCATGGGCATGGATGCCGAGACCCAGACGCAGATTTTCGAGCCGTTCTTTACCACTAAAGGAACCAAGGGCACCGGTTTGGGGTTGTCCACGGTTTACGGCATCGTGAAACAGAGCGAAGGCTACATCTGGGTCTACAGCGAGACGGGCAAGGGCACGACTTTCAAAATCTATCTGCCCCGCGTCAACTCCGTAGGCGAACCCGTCCCGGTGCAGGCTCTGGCGGCCGCGGCGGGCGCATCGGGTTCGGCGCGGGAAACAGTCCTCGTAGTCGAGGACGAAAATACCCTGCGCCATCTGGCGCGGCAATATCTGGCGAACCAGGGATACACGGTGCTCGAGGCCAACAGTGGCGTCGCCGCCACCCAAATTTCTGCTACTCATCCAGGCCCCATTCATCTGCTGCTGACGGACGTCATCATGCCGGGAATGAACGGCCGCGAACTGGCTCATCGCATCACCTCGGTGCGGCCCGAAACCAGAGTGCTCTATATGTCGGGTTACACCGAGAATGCGATCGGCCACAACGGCATGCTGGAAGCCGGTATCAACCTGCTCCAGAAGCCCTTTACCCTTCCCGCCTTGAAAGCCAAGGTGCGGGAGGTGCTCGATACCCAGCTCCCCCAGGAGGTCTTTATGTCTGCTCGTCCATTAGCACAACCGCATGTTCGTAACCGGGAGAAAATTTCTCCCTTCCGTGCCCAGCGTTTCAATCTTCACTTGCCGCTCAAGTACCGGCAGGTTGGGGAACAAGACTGGCGTACAGGAACCACCGAAAACATCAGCCGCTCAGGAATGCTGTTCCAGGCGGAAGAAATGATCCCGGCCAACGCGCAGCTCGAAATCAATCTCGTGCTGCCGGTGGAAATTGCGGGATTGTCGGCAGCTGAAGTGGTTTGCCGCGGCGAAGTCGTACGCTCCCTGAAACCTGGGGCAAGCACGACCACCACGGCCTTAGCCGCCAAGATCCTGCAATACCGCTTTCAACACGGCTCGCAGATTGCGCGGGCCTAAGAGCGATCATA
>Ga0209415_10012331_pt1 | contig 14253 bp, 11 predicted proteins | sample PeaSoiSIISIP2007_FD_187696 | JGI IMG/M metagenome (GOLD analysis project Ga0209415, IMG submission 187696) | Peat soil microbial communities from Weissenstadt, Germany - SII-SIP-2007 (SPAdes) (version 2) | ecosystem: Environmental > Terrestrial > Soil > Wetlands > Peat | place: Germany... | reverse complement strand
AGGACAAGAATCTCGGCCCGCTGGTGAAGACGGTGATGACGCGCTGCATCCACTGCACGCGCTGCATCCGCTTCATCTCCGAGGTTGCCGGCGTGCCCGATCTCGGCGCCACCGGCCGTGGTGAGCATATGGAAGTCGGCACCTATGTCGAACGCGCGCTCAGCTCCGAGCTGTCCGCCAACATCATCGACCTCTGCCCGGTCGGCGCGCTGACGTCCAAACCCTACGCGTTCGTCGCGCGTTCCTGGGAACTGGTGAAGATCGACAGCGTCGATGTGCTCGACGCCGTCGGCTGCAACATCCGCGTCGACTCGCGAGGCCCGGAGGTGCTGCGCATTCTGCCGCGGCTCAATGAGGACGTGAACGAGGAGTGGCTGGGCGACAAGTCGCGCTTCGCGCTGGATGGCCTGATGCGTCGGCGGCTCGATCGCCCCTGGGTGCGGCAATCTGCGTCCCTTGGGGGGAAATTGGCTGCGGCGACCTGGCCCGAGGCGTTCAGCGCCATCGCCGAAAAGCTGCGCGGCGTCAGCGGCGACCGCATCGGCGCGGTGGCCGGCGATCTGTGCGACGCCGAGGGCATGCTGGCGCTGAAAGACCTGATGGTCGCGCTGGGTTCATCGAATCTCGATTGCCGCCAGGACGGTGCCCGGCTGGATGCGGCGCGGCGCGACTTCTACACCTTCAACACGACGATCGCCGGCATCGAGGACGCCGATGCGCTGCTGATCGTCGGCAGCAACCCGCGCAAGGAAGCGCCCGTGCTGAACGCGCGCATTCGCAAGCGCTGGCTCGCCGCCGGCATGCCGATCGGCCTGATCGGCAGCGAGACCGACCTCACCTATGCCACGCAACAACTCGGTACCGCGCCGTCGGTGCTGAACGCGCTGCACGATGGCACGCATGATTTCGCCAAGGCGCTGCGGGATGCCAAGCATCCGATGATCATCGTCGGCCAGGCCGCGCTGGCGCGGCCGGACGGTGCCGCGGTGCTCGCGGCCTGCTGGCGCCTGGCAGCGGAGATCGGCGCGCTGACGCCGGACTGGCACGGGTTCAACGTGCTGCACACCGCGGCCTCCCGCGTCGGCGCGCTGGACCTCGGTTTCGTTCCTGGTGCGAACGGCAAGAGTCTGGCCCACATGTTGAATGGCGGCGTGGACGTGCTGTGGCTGCTGGGGGCCGACGAGTTCGACACCGCGCGCATCGGCGCCGACACGTTCGTGATCTACCAGGGCCATCATGGCGACGCCGGCGCGCGTCGGGCCGACGTGATCCTGCCCGGCGCCGCCTATACGGAAAAGCCCGGCACCTACGTGAACACCGAAGGCCGCGTGCAGCGCGGGTCCCTCTCGGTCTATCCGCCGGGCGAGGCGCGCGAAGACTGGAAGATCGTCCGCGCGTTCAGCGACATCGTCGGCCATCGCCTGCCCTACGACGACATCGAGGCCCTGCGGGCGCGGCTTGAACAGGTGAATCCGGTGTTCGGACGGGTGGGCTTCCTGCCGCGGTTCGGCGGCGCGGACCAGTCCGGTCCGGCCGGCGATCCTGCCGTCTTGGGCGACGCGCCGTTCACGCCCTATATCGCCAACTACTACCAGACCGATCCGATCAGCCGCGCCAGCGCCACCATGGCGGCGTGCACGTCCAGCGTTGCCGCCCCAACGCTTGCGGCGGCGGAGTAGCGGCCAATGTACCATTTCTTCTACGAAACCGATATCGGCCTGCTCATCCTGACCTTCGTTGAGGCGTTGGTCCTGCTGGTGCCGCTGCTGATGGGCGTCGCCTACCTGACCTACGCCGAGCGCAAGGTCCTGGCGGCGATGCAGTTGCGCAAGGGGCCGAACGTGGTGGGCTGGTTCGGCCTGCTGCAGCCCTTCGCCGATGCTGGGAAGATGCTGATGAAGGAAACGATCATCCCTTCGGGATCGAACCGTTTCCTGTTCCTGATCGCACCGATGCTGACGTTCAGCCTGGCGATCCTCGCCTGGGCGGTGATCCCAGTGAACGACGGCTGGGCGATCGCCGACATCAATGTCGGTATCCTCTACCTGTTCGCGATCTCCTCGCTCGGCGTTTACGGCATCATCATTGCCGGCTGGGCGTCCAATTCGAAATACGCGTTCCTCGGCGCGATGCGGTCCGCGGCGCAGATGGTCAGCTACGAAGTCTCCATGGGCTTCGTGCTGGTCACGGTGCTGCTGTGCGCCGGCAGCCTGAACCTGACGGAAATCGTGCGCGCGCAGGGGCACTACTGGTTCGGGGTCATTCCGGCCTGGTTCTGCTTCCCGCTGTTCCCGATGTTCATCGTGTTCTTCATCTCGACGCTGGCCGAAACCAACCGCGCGCCGTTCGACCTGCCGGAGGGCGAGAGCGAGATCGTCGCCGGGTTCTTCGTCGAATACAGCGCCATGAGCTTTGCGCTGTTCTTCCTTGGCGAATACGCCAACATGATCCTGATGAGCAGTATGACGACCATATTGTTCCTCGGCGGCTGGCTGCCGCCGTTCGACGTGGCGCCGTTCACCTGGGTGCCTGGGCCGATCTGGTTCATCCTGAAGATCTGCGTTGTGTTGTTCTTCTTCCTCTGGGCGCGCGCTCCTTTCCCGCGCTACCGCTATGACCAGCTCATGCGGCTGGGCTGGAAGGTTTTTCTCCCGTTGTCGCTCGGCTGGCTGGTGATCACCGCCGGCGCGCTGGTGGCGTTCGGCTGGTGGCCCAATGCGTAAATTCGCAAGCAACGTCGTCCCCGCTTGTGGGAGGTTGGGCCGCGAAGCGGACCGACGGGGGAGGGGGGTCAAGCGATGACTTGCGACGCCGTCCCGTCAACCCCTCTCCCTAACCCCCTCCCACAAGGGGAGAGGGAACCGGTCTTCGCCTCCGCGAGAAGGAGCGCTCTGCATGGCCTTTCTTGACCGCACCGCACGCAGCATGCTGCTGGGCGAGCTCCTCGTCGGCATGGGGCTGACGTTGAGCTACTTCTTCCGGCCCAAGGCGACGATCAACTACCCGTACGAAAAAGGCCCGCTCAGCCCGCGCTTCAAGGGCGAACATGCGCTGCGCCGCTACCCCAACGGCGAGGAACGCTGCATCGCCTGCAAGCTGTGCGAGGCGATCTGCCCCGCCCAGGCCATCACCATCGAGGCCGAACCGCGCGAGGACGGATCCCGCCGCACCACGCGCTATGACATCGACATGACCAAGTGCATCTATTGCGGCCTGTGCGAGGAAGCCTGTCCGGTGGACGCCATCGTCGAAGGCCCGAACTTCGAGTACGCCACCGAGACGCGCGAAGAGCTGATGTACGACAAGGACAAGCTGCTGGACAACGGCGACCGGTGGGAGCCGGAAATCGCGCGCCGACTCGAGCTGGATGCCCCCTATCGATGATCATCACCATCGCCTTCTACGTCTTCGCCACACTCCTGCTGGCATCCGCCGCAGCGGTGGTCACGGTGCGCAATCCGGTGCACTCGGTGCTGTTCCTCGTCGTGGCGTTTTTCAACGCCGCGGGATTGTTCCTGATCGCCGGCGCCGAGTTCCTGGCGTTGATCCTGGTCATCGTCTATGTCGGCGCGGTCGCGGTGCTGTTCCTGTTTGTAGTAATGATGCTGGACATCGACTTCGCGGAGTTGCGCGGCGGGTTCCAGCGCTACCTGCCGATTGGCGCCGCCTTCGGCGTGGTGCTGCTGGCCGAGCTCGCGCTCGTCTTTGGCGCCTGGCAGGTTTCGCCCGAAGCCGGCGCGCTGCGCTTCGCGCCAACACCGCAGCAAATGAGCAACACCGAAGCGCTCGGCCGGCTGATCTACACGGATTACATCTTCCTGTTCCAGGCCGCCGGCCTGATCCTGCTGGTCGCGATGATCGGCGCCATCGTGCTTACGCTGCGTGACCGCAAGACGTCGCGCCATCAGAGTATTCGCCTGCAGACCGAGCGCACGGTGCAGGAGACGCTGGAGCTGGTGCAGGTCTCGCTTGGCGCCGGTGTGCGCGAGACCGGGATCTACCGTCCGAAGGTGACCGATCGCCGGCAAGAGCCCGGCGATGCGCCGGAACCCGAGGAAGCGCCGGCCGGAGGACACCATGGGGATTGAGGCAACTCTAACCTCTCCCGCCTGCGGCGGGGTTGGGCCGCGAAGCGGACCTACGCGAGGCGCGAGAGCGCCGAGGGTGCGGGTGATCGGGGCTGCACGTTGCACCCTCACCCGGCGTGCTACGCGCGCCCACCTCTCCCGCGAAGCCGGAGAGGTTTCATGACCGTCAGCCTCGGCCACTACCTCGTCGTCAGCGCGATTCTGCTCGTGCTCGGCATGTTCGGCATCTTCCTCAACCGCAAGAACGTCATCATCATTCTGATGTCGATCGAGCTCATTCTGCTCGCGGTCAACCTCAACCTCGTCGCCTTCTCTGCCGCGCTGGGCGACCTCGCCGGCCAGGTCTTCGCCATGTTCGTGCTGACTGTCGCGGCGGCCGAAGCCGCCATCGGTCTTGCCATTGTCGTGGTGTATTTCCGCAACCGCGGCTCGATCCAGGTCGAGGACGTCAACCTGATGAAAGGCTGACATGCTCTACGTCGTCGCCGTCTTCGCCCCACTGATCGGCGCCATGATCTCCGGCCTGCTGGGCCGGGCGATCGGCGACCGCGCCGCGCAGGGCGCCTCCATCCTCGGCATGGTCATCGCCGCGATCTGCGGTCCGCTGGCATGCTTCCAGCTTGTCAACGGCGATCTGACGGCCGGCGTTATTCCGATCGTCATCTGGATCGACGCGGGCCGCTTCCATGTCGACTGGGCGCTACGTATCGACACGCTGTCGGCGGTCATGCTGGCGATGGTCAGCTTCGTCTCCATGCTGATCCACGTCTATTCGATCGGCTACATGGCGCACGACGCCTATCCGCGTTACCGCTTCTTCGCCTATCTCTCGCTGTTCACCTTCGCCATGCTGATGCTGGTGACGGCCGACAACCTGGCGCAGCTCTTCTTCGGCTGGGAAGGCGTCGGCCTGTGTTCGTACCTGCTGATCGGCTATTGGTACGACCGCCCCTCGGCCTGCGCCGCGGCGATCAAGGCGTTTATCGTCAACCGGATCGCCGATCTTCCGTTCGCCGTCGGCATCGCGCTGATCTTCTTCAAGTTCGGCTCGATCGAGTTCAGCGATATCTTCGCAGCCGCGGCCCAGCACCAGGCTGACACCTATTCGCTGTTCGGCACCACCTTCCCGGCGATCGAGGTGATGGGCTTCCTGCTGTTCATCGGCGCCATGGGAAAGTCCGCGCAGTTGGGCCTGCATGTGTGGCTGCCCGACGCGATGGAAGGCCCGACGCCGGTCTCCGCGCTGATCCACGCCGCGACCATGGTCACCGCCGGTGTGTTCCTGATGGCGCGCATGTCGCCGCTGATGGAATACGCCCCCACCGCCCTGGGCTTCGTCGTCTTCATAGGTGCGACCACGGCGTTGTTCACCGCCACCATCGGCTGCGCGCAGAACGACATCAAGCGGGTGATCGCCTACTCCACTTGCTCACAGCTTGGCTACATGTTCGTCGCCGCCGGAGTCGGCGCTTACCAGGCTTCGATGTTCCACCTCATCACCCACGCATTCTTCAAGGCGTTGCTGTTCCTCGCCGCGGGCTCGGTGATCCACGCGATGTCGGATGAGCAGGACATGCGGAAGATGGGGGGGATCTGGCGGATGATCCCGATGACGTATGGTGTGATGTGGGTGGGCAGCCTGGCGCTGGCCGGCATTCCACCCTTCGCCGGCTGGTACTCGAAGGACGCCATCGTCAGCGCCGCCTATGCCGCGCATAGCGGCATCGGGATATACGGCTTCGTGTGCACCGTGCTCGCCGCCTTCCTCACCGCGTTCTACTCCTGGCGGCTGCTGATCATGACCTTCCACGGCAAGCCGCGCGCCGACCATCACGTGATGGAGCATGTGCACGAAAGCCCCGCCGTGATGATGGTGCCTTTGCTGGTACTGTCGGCCGGCGCTCTGGTTGCCGGCTTCGCGCTGCATTCCTGGTTCATCGGCGATGACTGGCCGGCATTCTGGAATGGCAGCATCTACAACGGTGCGAACAACCATGTGCTCGCCGGGCTTGAGGGCGTGCCGGGCTGGGTGGATGCGGCGCCCACCGTGGTCGGATTGCTCGGCATCGCCACCGCCTACGTGATGTATATGGCCTTCCCACTGCTGCCGATGCGGCTCGCCGCGATGTTCCGGCCGATCTATCTGCTGTTTCTCAACAAGTGGTATTTCGACGAGCTGTATGACGCGGTGGTGGTGCAGCCGATGTTCCGCCTCGCCCGCGCCTGCTGGCAGACCGGCGACGTCACGGTGATCGACGGCGTGCCGAACGGTCTCGCGGCGCTGACAGTTGAGGGCTCGCGTGAGGCGGTGAAGATCCAGACTGGCTCGCTCGCCTTCTATGCCTTCGCCATGCTGATCGGCGTCGTCATGCTGGTCGGCGTCTTCATGCTGTTCCGGTGAGATGATGATGCGCAGTCGTTGCAGGTCAGTACACCTCTCCCGCTACGCGGGAGAGGTCGGCGCGCAGCGCCGGGCAAGGGTGCCGCCAACCGCACCGTGCGTCTCGCGGCGCCCTTACCCGCGTCGCTGCACTCCGCGACCTCTCCCGCGCAGCGGGAGAGGTGTACAATGAACGCCGCCGGCTTCCCCCTGCTGTCCCTTGTCACCTGGCTGCCGCTGGTCGGCGGCGCGGTGATCATGTCAGTGCGTGGCGACCAGGCCACCATCGACTCCAACGCACGCTGGACCGCGCTCTGGACCAGCCTGATCGTGCTGGTGCTGTCGCTGGTGCTGTGGGTGGAGTTCGACCCCGGCGAGGCCGGCTTCCAATTCGTCGAACAACTGCCCTGGCTCGCCGAATACGGCGTCGGCTACAAGATGGGCGTGGACGGTATTTCCGTCCTGTTCGTCCTGCTTTCCACCGTGCTCACGCCGATCTGCATCCTGGCGAGCTGGGAAAGCATCACCAAGAACGTCCGCGAGTTCATGCTGTCGTTCCTCATCATGGAAACCATGATGGTGGGCATGTTCTGCGCCCTCGACTTCGTCGTGTTCTACATGTTCTTCGAGGGCGTATTGATCCCGATGTACCTCATCATCGGCATCTGGGGCGGCCCGCGCCGGGTCTATGCCGCGGTGAAGTTCTTCCTCTACACGCTCACCGGATCGGTGCTGATGCTGTTGGCCTTGCTGGCGATGTGGTTCCAGGCCGGTACTACCGACATTCCCACACTGATGCACACGCATTTCCCGGTGGCGATGCAAGGGTGGCTGTTCTTCGCCTTCCTCGCATCCTTCGCGGTGAAGGTGCCGATGTGGCCGGTGCATACCTGGTTGCCGGACGCGCATGTGGAAGCGCCCACCGCCGGCTCGGTCATCCTGGCGGCCGTGCTGCTGAAGATGGGCGCGTACGGCTTCCTGCGCTTTTCCGTCCCCATGCTGCCCGAGGCGTCGGCGCACTTTGCGCCGCTGATCTACACGCTGTCGGTCGTCGCGGTGATCTACACCTCGCTGGTGGCGCTGGCGCAGGAGGACATGAAGAAGCTGATCGCCTATTCGTCCGTCGCCCATATGGGCGTGGTGACGATCGGCATCTTCACCTTCAACGTGCAGGGCATCCAGGGCGCGCTGTTCCAGATGCTGTCGCACGGCTTCGTCTCCGCCGCGCTGTTCCTTATCGTCGGCGTGGTCTACGACCGCATCCATTCGCGCGAGATCGCGCGCTATGGCGGGCTGGCCGACCGCATGCCGTCCTACGCGCTGACCTTCATGGTGTTCATGCTCGCCTCGATCGGATTGCCCGGCACGTCCGGCTTCGTCGGTGAGTTCCTGGTGATCATCGGCTCCTTCCAGATCAGCTTCTGGCTTGCGCTGCTGGGCGGCATGGGCATGATCCTCGGCGCAGCCTACATGCTGTATCTGTACCGCCGCGTGATCTTCGGACGGCTGACCAAGCAGGACCTGCGCAACATCGCCGACCTCAGCCCGCGTGAATGGGCGGTGTTCGCGCCGCTGATCGTGTTGACGCTGTGGATGGGCGTCTATCCCAGCAGCTTCTCCGGTTTCTGGGACGCCAGCGTCGCCTCGATGGTGAAGCAGCACACCGCCGCGCTTGCCGCGCCGGCAGACAGCGTCGATGCGCTGACACCAGACACAAGGCTCGCCGGTGTCCCCGCCCCCACCGTCACGGTGGGCGAAGCACGCCCCGGCGAATTGGCCTTGGGCCCACCAGCTACGACTTTGCAGCGTGCCACACAGCAAGTCGTGGATGGCGGCCCCAAAGCCCGGCATAACGACGGCGACGTCGGAGGCGCACGCCTATGAACTGGACCATTGCCATCCCCGAGATCGTGCTGGCCTGCATCGGCATGGCCATCCTGGTGTTCGGCGTGCTGCGCAAGCAGGACTCGACGCTTTTTTGCACGATGTTCACCATCGGTGGTTTCCTTATCGCCGCGCTGCTGGTCGTCACCCGCGTTCCGGGCATTGGTTACAACGGTCAGTTCGTCGCCGACGCGTTCAGCGCCTTCAACCAGGAGCTGATCCTCGCCGGCGCAGCGCTCACTGCCATCCTCGCGCTCGATTACAACCGCAAGCAACACATCGCGCGTTTCGAATTCCCCGTACTGCTGCTGTTCTCCGTTGTCGGCATGATGGTGATGGCATCGGCGTCCAATCTCATGACGCTGTATCTTGGCCTGGAGCTGCAGTCGCTGGCGCTCTATGTCCTCGCCGCTTTCGCCCGCGATGATTTGCGTTCCTCCGAAGCCGGCCTCAAGTATTTCGTGCTGTCCGGCCTGGCCTCCGGTCTGCTGCTTTATGGCATCTCGCTGGTCTATGGCTTCTCCGGCACGATGGATTTCGGCCAGTTGCGCACGCTGCTGGCGCAGCCGTCGCACGCGTCTGTCGGGCTGATCGTCGGCGTGGTGTTCATCCTGGTCGGCCTCGCCTTCAAGATCTCCGTCGTGCCGTTCCACATGTGGACGCCCGACGTTTACGAAGGCGCCCCGACCCCGGTGACGGTGTTCTTCGCCACCGCCCCGAAGGTCGCCGCCATGGCGCTGCTGCTGCGGGTGATGGCGACGCCGTTCGGCCATCTGCTTGGCGCCTGGCAGTTGCTGATCATCCTGGTGTCCATCGCTTCGATGATCCTTGGGGCGCTGGCGGCGATCGGCCAGAGCAACATCAAGCGGCTGATGGCGTATTCGTCGATCGGCCACATGGGCTACGCACTGATCGGGCTCGCGGTCGGCACGCCGGAGGGCATCCGCGGGGTGCTGGTCTACATGGTGGCCTACGTGTTCATGACCGCGGGCACCTTCGCATGCATCATCGCCATGCGCCGCAACGGCCGCGCCGTAGAGCAAATCAGCGACCTGTCGGGACTGGGCAACACCGATCCGGGGCTGGCACTGCTACTGACGATATTCATGTTCAGCCTGGCCGGCATTCCCCCGATGTCGGGGTTCTTTGCCAAGCTGTATATCTTCCTTGCCGCCGTGCAGGGCGGATTGTGGACGCTCGCCGTCATCGGCGTGCTGACCAGCGTCGTAGGCGCGTTTTATTATATCCGCATCATCAAGGTGATGTATTTCGACGCGCCGGCCGCCGCGTTCGATCCGCACCCCGCATCGTTGTCCTTCGTCGCCGCGGTAACCGGGTTGTTCACCGTGTTCTTCTTTCTGTTCCCGGGTCCGGTCGTGGTAGCGGCCCAGGCCGCGGCGAAGGCGTTGTTCTGATGCGAGGTGCCCCCGTCATGGCGGGCGAAGGCCCACCATCCACGACGTTTCTTACTCCATGCGTCGGCGTCGTGGATAGCGGGCCTTCGCCCGCCATGACGTGAGGCATCGATGCTGCTCGTTGTAGACGCTGGCAATACCAACGTCGTCTTCGCCGTGCATGACGACAAGCAGTGGCGCGGCACCTGGCGCGTCAAGACCGAAGCGCAGCGCACTTCCGACGAATACGCCGTCTGGTTGCTCGCGCTGTTCAGCCATGTCGGCCTGAAACCCGCCGACATCTCCGCCGCGGTCATCGGCACCGTCGTGCCGGCCGCGCTGTATCACCTGCGCCGGTGCTGCCGCGACTGGTTCAATGTCGAGCCGCTGATCGCGCGTTCCACCCTCGACTGGGGCTTCGAGATCAAGGTCGACCGCCCGGCCGAGGTCGGCGCCGATCGGCTGTTGAACGTGCTCGCTGGCCACCGCCGCTTCGGCGGGCCGCTGATCGTGGTGGATTTCGGCACCGCCACCACCTTCGACGTGGCCGACAAGGACGGCGACTACATGGGCGGCGTGATCTGCCCCGGCATCAACCTCTCCATCGAGGCGCTGCACCAGGCCGCCGCGCAACTGCCGCGCATCGGCATCGCCCGGCCGCAGGCGGTGATCGGCCGCTCCACCGTGCCGGCCATGCAGTCCGGCGTCTATTGGGGTTACGTCGCGATGATCGAGGGCCTCGTCGCCCGCATCAAGGCGGAATACGGTGGGCCGATGAAGGTCATCGCCACCGGCGGGCTGGCGCCGCTGTTCTCCGAAGGCACCATGGTCATAGAGCAAATCGAACCCGATTTGACGCTGGAGGGGCTGCGCCTGTTGGCGGAACGCAACTCCGCCCCGACATTGCCACGCGAACGGACGCGGCTGATCGACCACGAGTAAAGGCCGCGCGCTGTCGGAATACGCCGAGACGGATCGGCCTTTCAGCCAACTGGCGTCCATCACATCCTACGGTGGCTTCGACTGGTTTTCATCAGCCTTCGGGCCGCCGAGCCGCGCTTCGCGCGCGTCGTGCAGCCACAGGAGGTGCGCAAGAAGCTCGGCATGACGCAGGACCGAATTTGCCGATCTGCTGCGCATCCCGGTGGCCGCCCTTGGGCAACTGGGAGCAGAACCGGTTCGTTATGGACCCGGCGGCGCAGACCTTGCTGAAATTGGTCGATCGGGAGCCGGAGGCCGCAGTGCGTGCGCTGCGCTAACCGCTTGCTGCCTGAATCGTGCCACAAGCCGACAAGCGCGGAAGATCGCTGGCGCCGCCCCGGGCTCGCCCTATATGCAGGCTCAACCCTATAGCCCCGGCAGTGGGCAAGTCCTGCCATTGTCGGTCTGGCCTTCGCTCACAATGAGGTAACAACAGTACAATATGGACGCAGAAACAGGCGACCTGGCCTTCCTGCCGCTCGGTGGGACGGGCGAGATCGGCATGAACCTCAACCTTTACCGCTGCAACGGTAAATGGCTGGCGGTCGATTGCGGCATCGGCTTCGGCGGGTCGCACCTCCCAGAGGTCGATATCATGGTGCCGGATCCCGGCTTCATCGCGGATCGCCGCGACAAGTTGCTAGCCCTGGTGATCACCCACGCGCATGAGGACCATATCGGCGCGGTCGCCCATCTGTGGCCGCTGCTGCGCTGCCCAGTCTATGTCACACCGTTCGCCGCCGCGGTGCTGCGTCGCAAGCTCGCCGAGGCGCAGTTGCTGCCGCAGGTGAAGATCCACGTCGTGCCGCCCGGCGGCAGCATCGCCCTCGCGCCGTTCGCTCTGCGCTTCATCCGCATGTCGCATTCCATTCCGGAATCCCAGGCGCTGGTGATCGAGACGCCACACGGCATCGTGCTGCACACCGGCGACTGGAAAATGGACCCGCATCCGCTGGTCGGCCCCCCCACCGACGAGACCGCCCTGGCGGCGCTGGGCGAGCGCGGCGTGCTGGCGATGGTGTGCGATTCCACCAACGCTATGGTGGAAGGCCACTCCGGCAGCGAATCCGACGTCCGGCAGAGCCTGTCCGTGCTGATCCGCAACCTGCGTGGCCGCGTCGCGGTGACCTGCTTCGCCAGCAACGTCGCGCGCGTCGAAAGCATCGCCCACGCGGCGCGTGAGGCCGGCCGCAGCGTGGCGATGGTCGGCCGCAGCCTTCGCAACCTGGACGCCGCCGCGCGCGAATGCGGTTATTTGCAGGGCATCCCGCCGTTCCTCGGGGAGGACGACATCGACGACGTGCCCGACGACCGGATCCTGATCCTGATCACCGGCAGCCAGGGCGAGGCCCGCAGTGCGCTCGCCCGGGTGGCGATGGACACCCATCCGCGCGTCGCGCTGGGCGAGGGCGATACCGTGCTGTTCTCCTCGCGCGTGATCCCCGGCAACGAGCGGGCGATCTTCACCGTGCAGGACAATCTGGTGCGCCGCGGCGTGGCGCTGATGACCGCCGACGACCATCTGGTGCACGTCTCCGGTCATCCGGCGCGTGACGAGTTGCGTCGGCTGTACCGGCTGGTGAAGCCGCGCTACAGCGTGCCGGTGCATGGCGAGTGGCGGCACCTCTCGGCGCATGCCGGGCTGGCGCGGGAGGCCGGCGCCTCGCCGCTGCTGATGGAGGACGGGGACATTCTCAACCTGGCGCCGGGGACGGTGGAGATTGTCGACAGCGCGCCGGTGGGGCGGCTGGTGCCGGATGGCGGGCGGCTGGTGCCGCTGTCGGGCGGGGTGATGTCGGCGCGGCGGCGGATGCTGTTCAACGGCGTCGTGCTGGCCAGCGTGGCGGTCGATGAAGCCGGCCGGCTGCGCGGCCAGCCTCGGGTCAGCGCGCCGGGCCTGTTCGAGCAGGATGATACGGAGATTGAGAGGGTTGTCGGGGAGTTTGCCGAGGCGCTGGCGGATCTGCCGGCACCGCTGCGACGCGACGATGCCGCCTTCGCCGACGCCGCGCGTGCCGCGCTGCGGCGCGCGCTGGGACGGCGGCTGCAGAAGCGCCCGCTGGTGGATGTGCATCTGCTGCGGGTTTAGAGAGAACCCCTCTCCAGCCTTCGGCGGCGGAGGGTAGGGTGAGGGTGATGCGTGCGCCCCGCTTCAGGCCTCCCTACCCTCTCCCGCATGCAGGAGAGGAAAGGAGGGGCTTCCATGTCCGACCTGGCATCCTGGCCCGCCTGGCGCGGCGTATTGCGGGCCACGTTGCGCGCCAGCGTGTCCGACCGCGTGGCGCTCGCCGCGGCGGGCTGCGCGTTCTTCGCCACGCTCGCGCTGTTCCCGGCGATGAGCATGCTGATCTCGGTCTATGGCCTGGTGTTCGACCCGCGCGGCGTTGAGGTGCAGGTGCTGTGGCTGCACGACCTGCTGCCACCCACCGCCTATTGGCTGATCGCCGACCGGCTGCACCATCTGGTGATCCAGCCGCCGATGCGGCTCGGCGTCGGCCTCGGAGTCAGCGTATTGCTCACCTTGTGGACCGCCGCGATCGGCATGCGCTCGATGCTGTCGGCACTGACGATCGCCTATGGCGGGCAGGAACGCCGAGGCTTCCTGCGCTTCCAGGCGGTGTCGCTCTGCATGACTGTTGTCGCCATCGTGGGCGCGGTGCTGGCCATCGCCATCCTGGTCGGCATGCCGGCATTGTTCCGGTTCGTCACCCCCTGGGCCTGGCGAATGCGCGTGGTGCATCTGGCGAGCCTGGTCGTATTGCTTGGCGGCGCCGGGGTATCGCTGGCGCTGCTGTATCGGTTCGGTCCGGCGCGCCCACGCCCGCCGCGGCACTGGATCACGCCTGGCAGCGTGCTGGCGCTGTCGTTGTGGCTGGTCGCCTCCGGCCTGCTATCCTTCTATATCGACCACATCGCCACGTTCGGCGTCACCTATGGTCCGCTCGGCGCGGTGGCCGCGGTGATGCTGTGGTTCTTTGTTAGCGCCTACGCGGTGCTCCTGGGGGCCGAACTCAGCGCCCAGCTAGAGCGCCACTCGGCGTCCGGCAGCGTCGGGCCGGCGACGCTGGTTCCGCAGGCGGTGTGAGGGCGGTCGCCATGGGCTGGTTCACGGGCGGTGTGGTGTATTTGCTGATCTGGTGGGTGGTGCTGTTCGCCGTGCTGCCGATCGGCGCCCGGCCGGCAAGCGATCCCGATCCACATACCGGTTGGAGCGGTGCGCCGGAACACCCGCGCATGCTGATGAAGGTTGTTGTCACCACGCTGATTGCCGCGGTGATCTGGTTCGGCGCGTATCTGCTGATCAGCAGCGACTACATGAGTTTCCGCCACGGCATGTTCGCCGCGCCGTGAGATTGACGCGGGGGGCGATCGGGTGAACGAAGGACGGTCGGGGCCTGCCTTGAAACCCGCCAGGCGGGCTTTGCTCCCTGGCCTTCTCTCGTTCACCCGCAGCAATTCTAAATTGAGGCTTCGCGAGTATTTTTCGGCGCTTCATCTCCATATCTCGGGAGGGTTGTGGGCGGGA
>Ga0209415_10012330_pt1 | contig 14253 bp, 14 predicted proteins | sample PeaSoiSIISIP2007_FD_187696 | JGI IMG/M metagenome (GOLD analysis project Ga0209415, IMG submission 187696) | Peat soil microbial communities from Weissenstadt, Germany - SII-SIP-2007 (SPAdes) (version 2) | ecosystem: Environmental > Terrestrial > Soil > Wetlands > Peat | place: Germany... | reverse complement strand
GAGTGCCCACACCATCGTCGGCGAGCTTCGACGAATGCTCATTTCCCGTCGATAGGGACCTGCTCACCGGGGGTCACCCGGGAATGCGACAGCTAGACGGCGATCTTCCAAGTTCCAGGCTTCACCACCACCAACTCCCCAAGTTCTACAAGCCGAGCCAATCCTTCGGTTGTCGACACACCATGCATTGGCTCGTAGACGGGGTTGGTGCCTGTGCGGGGGAGGTTCTGAAACATGGAGTGCAATTCCGACCGCCCGAACTCCGCGAAGTTGGGGCCAGCATCCCGAAATGCACGGACGCATTGGCGAAGAGCTTCCACTTGATACTCCACGGGTGGATACAATGGGACTCCACCGCCCGGAGGCGTGTGGGGCGCGGAAGTTGCGCCCAGCCGCCGCCCCCGCTCTTTGTGATAGGCGACGAAGCTGGCAATGAGCAGTAGGACACACGCAGCGGCCACCAACCAGCCGAGATGACGTCTGGATTGATGAACAAGGGCATAAAGGCTTAGAACGACCAGGGCAGCGCCAGCGAGACTCCACCACCACTTACCCACGTCCTTCGACCACGCCCACAGCGAGGCACGAACGTTTCCCAAGACACTCATCCGCGGACCACCTCCTATGCGGGCCACCAGGCCCCCATAGGCCGCCCATTGGCGGCATGATCTGACGATGAGAGCGGAGGCCCGACTGGCTGGGGTGGCTCCATGAGCACCCCGAAATCCTATCCTGGACTTCTACAGTCGAGGGATAGTTGCCGAATATCCTTACATATAGTGCCTCGTCATGGCCCGGTCCGGCGCTCCCGCCATCGGCGATGCCTTCGGGGTGATCTCGCACCCCCTGCGGCGCCGGCTCCTCGAGCAGCTGGCGGGGGGCGAGTCCCGGGTGACCGAATTGGCGGAGAGGCTGCCGGTGAGCCGGCCCGCCGTCTCCCAGCATCTCCGGCTGATGCTCGAGGTCGGGGTGGTGGAGGAGCGACGGCACGGAAGAGAGCGCTACTACTCGTTGTGCCGGGACCAGCTGGGCGACGTCGACCGGTGGCTGAAGGGTCTCGACGGATTCTGGGCGGTCGGGCTCGATCGCCTGGGCGAGCATCTGGACGCCCGGTCGTGATCGAGGGGGACCGCGTCGTCCACGAGGTCCGCTACCCCCACCCGCCGGCGGCCGTCTGGCGCGCGCTGACCGACCCGGCCGAGTTGGCCTCGTGGCTGATGCCCAACGATTTCGTCCCCGAGCCCGGCCACCGCTTCCGGCTCGACGCCCGGCCCGAGTTCGGCATCATCGACGCCGAGGTGGTCGAGATCGAGCCGCCGAGCCTTCTGCGCTGCCGATGGACCGTGCTGGGGGTGCCCACCACGCTCACGATCCGGCTCCGGCCCGACGGTGACGGCACATTGCTCGAGCTCGAACACATCCGTCTCGGGCCCGATGCCCGTCCCAGCTTCGACGGCGGCTGGACGGACAAGCTGCGCAAGGACCTCGGCCTCGTCCTCAGCGGAGAGCGCGACCCGGCGCAGGCGCGCCTGGAGGACGGCCTCTACCGGTTCCCCGATCTGGAGATCCCCCGATGAAGACCATCCATCACGTACTGGACATCGACTCGGGACCCGCTGCCGTGTGGTCGGCGCTGACCGAGCGCGACCGCATGGCCCGATGGTGGTCCACCAAGGTGGAGACGCCGGCGGCGGCGGTCGGCGTCCGCGTCGTGTGGACCTTCGCCGGTGACTTCAACCCGGTCATGGAGATCGCCACCCTCGACGAGGGCCGTTCGCTCGTCTGGCGGTGCGTCGGTGGTCACGATCCCTGGCTCGACGGCACCTTCCGTTTCGAGCTGGCTCCGCTCGACGACGGCCGCACCCGGCTGCGCTTCTGGCAGGACTACGCCGTCGAGCTGAGTGACGACGCCTACGGTATCTACAACTTCAATTGGGGCTACTACCTCGAGAGCCTCCGGCTCCTGTGTACCACCGGCACCGGGGCCCCCTTCTCTGTCCCTGACTAAGAACATTCCTGTCTCCGGGTAAGAACATTGTCTGTCCCCGAAAACACAGGACCAACAAGGAGGACGTCGTGGAGCAGACCCGTCTGAAGGAATCCGCCGAGTACGATGCGCAGCGGGAAGGACTTCGGCTGGCCGAGGTCGAACTGATGCGGCAGCGGGAGAAGGTGGCCGCCCTGCGACGGCAGTTGCCGGATGGGAGCCCGGTCGACGACTACGTCTTCCAGGAGGGCCCCCGGGCGCTCTCCGACGGTGACGTGCCGGCGTCGGCCGTCCGGCTCAGTGACCTCTTCACGGCACCGGACCGGTCGCTCGTCATCTACCACCTGATGCTGGGAAAGGCCCAGACGTCGCCGTGTCCGATGTGCACCATGTGGATCGACGGGCTCAACGGCGTCGCCCACCATCTCGCCCAGAACGTCGACGTCGCCATCGCCGCCGCCGCCGACCTTCCCACCCTGCGGGCGCACGCCTGCGCCCGCGGCTGGGACCGGATGCGCCTGCTCAGCTGCGCCGACAACTCCTTCAAGTACGACCTGGGCAGCGAGGACGAGGACGGCAACCAGGACTCGACGGTGTCGGTGTTCACCCTCGGCGCCGACGGGTCCCCCCGGCACGTCTACACGGGCCATCCCTCGATGTCCGACGAGATCAAAGAACGGGGGATCGACCTGCTGTCACCGGTCTGGCACGTCCTCGACCTCACGCCCGAGGGCCGGGGGGACTGGTACGCCTCACTCGACTACTGAGCCCCACGGCACGCTCTATTGCTGTCTGCTCGATTACTGTCTGCTCGTCGGCAGCCAGTTCGACATCGAGAGCGTCAGCCGCCGGCCGACCGGCTAGGACCGGAACGACATATGACAGCAAGAGTGTCGTGGCAGTCGGAGGCGGTGGCCGACTGGGAGGCGAGCGGCACCTATCGGACGCTGCTGGGCCACGAGATCTTCACCATGGACGTGGCCGCCCAGGGTACGGAGGCGCACGAGCCGCTGCTCGTCCTGCATGGCTTTCCCACCTGTTCGTTCGACTTCCGCCACGTGCTCGAGGCGCTCGCCGCCGACCGCAGGGTCCTGCTGCTCGACATGATCGGCTACGGACTGTCGGCCAAGCCCGACCTCGGCTACACGATGAACATGCAGGCCGATCTGGTCGAGGCGTTCCTGGCCGAGGCCGGGGTCAGCCGGTTCGCTCTGCTCAGCCACGACATGGGCGACACCGTCGGCGGTGAGCTGCTGGCCCGCCAGGCCGAGGGGACCTGGCCCGTCGAGATCAGCCGCCGCGTGCTCACGAACGGCTCCATCTACATCGAGATGGCCCAGCTCTCGACGGGCCAGCAGATGCTGCTCGCCCTGCCCGACGAGCAATTGCCCGACAGCATCGCCGCCGACGGGGCCACGATGAAGGCCGGCCTGGCCGCCACCTTCAGCGCCCACTCGGCCGTCGAGGAGGCCGAGCTGGAGGCGGCCTGGGAGCTGATCGCCCACCACGGGGGCCACCGGCTTCTGCCCCGGACGATCCGCTACATCGAGGAGCGCCGGCGCAACCAGCCCCGCTACACCGGGGCCATCGAGTCCCACCCTTCACCGCTGGCCGTCGTCTGGGGGGCCGACGATCCCATCGCCGTCGTCGAGATGACAGGCCGGTTGGGAAAGGCCCGGCCCGATGCGTCGCTCGTCGTCCTCGACCGGGTGGGCCACTATCCGATGGTCGAGGCCCCCCGGGCCTTTGCCGCTGCCGTCCGGGCCGGCCTCGGGACAGGTCACTAGAACGGGTTCTATACTTCTGCGCGGCTTCTCTGGCCGACTTCTCTGGAGGTAACCCACGTGGCACAACCGGTGATCATCGAGGCGGTCCGGACGCCGATCGGCAAGCGCAACGGCTGGCTCTCCGGCCTCCACGCCGCCCAGTTGCTGGGGGCGGCCCAGGTCGAGCTGGTGAAGCGGGCCGGCATCGAGCCGTCGGAGGTCGAACAGGTCGTCGGGGGCTGCGTCACGCAGGCGGGCGAGCAGGCCTCCAACGTGACCCGGACGGCCTGGCTGTCCGAGGGCCTGCCCTACGAGGTGGCCGCCACCACCGTCGACTGCCAGTGCGGCTCGGCCCAGCAGGCCAACCACTTCGTGGCCAACCTGATCTCGGCCGACGCCATCGACGTCGGCGTCGGCTGCGGGGTGGAGGCGATGAGCCGGGTGGGTCTCGGGGCCAACGCCTTCAACGGCCCCGGCAAGTCCCGGCCCGACGACTTCCCCTGGGACATGCCCGACCAGTTCGGCGCGGCCGAGCGGATCGCCCAGAAGTACGGGATAACCCGGGCCGACGTCGACGAGCTCGGACTGCGCTCCCAGCGCAACGCGGCGCGGGCTTGGGCCGAGGGTCGCTTCGAGCGGGAGGTCTTCTCCATCGAAGCTCCCGTCGTCGGCCCCGACGGTCCCACCGGGGAGCGGCAGCCGATCAACAGGGACCAGGGCCTGCGCGAGACGACGGCCGAGGGCCTGGCCAACTTGAAGCCGGTGCTCCCCGACGGGATCCACACGGCCGGGAACTCGTCGCAGATCTCCGACGGCGCCGCCGCGGTGCTGTGGATGTCGGAGGACCGGGCCCGGGCCGAGGGACGGCGTCCCCGGGCGCGGATCGTGGCCCAGGTGCTCATCGGATCCGATCCCTACTACCACCTCGACGGTCCCATCGCCTCCACCGCCAAGGTGCTGGCCAAGGCGGGCATGACGATGGACGACATCGACATCTTCGAGGTGAACGAGGCCTTCGCCTCGGTGGTCTGCTCCTGGGCCAAGGTCCACGGGGCCGACCCCGAGAAGGTGAACGTGAACGGCGGGGCCATCGCCATCGGCCACCCCGTCGGCTCCACCGGCAGCCGACTGATCACCACCGCCCTGCACGAGCTGGAGCGCCGCGACGGCAATCTCGCCCTCGTGGCGATGTGCTGCGGTGGGGCACTGGCCACCGGCACGATCATCGAGCGCCTCTGATGCCTGTGCCGTCTGCCGTGTCTGCGGAGGCAGCGACGTCGTGACCGAGATCGGCACCGAGAACCTGAGCTTCGACGTCCGGGGGACGACGGCCGTCGTCACGATGAACCGGCCTGAGGCCAAGAACGCGCTCTCCATGGCGATGCTCGTCGGCATGGTCGACGCCTGGGACGAGATCGACAGCAACGACGACATCCGCTGCGCCGTGCTGACCGGGGCCGGCGGCACCTTCTGCTCGGGGATGGACCTGAAGTCGATGTCGTCGCCGGAAGCCGAGAAGTACGCCCACCGTCGGGAGGCCGATCCCGATCTGCACTGGAAGGCGCTGCTGCGCCACCACCAACTGCGCAAGCCCCTGATCGCCGCTGTGGAGGGTTTCGCCGTGGCCGGGGGCACCGAGATCCTGCAGGCCACCGACATCCGGGTGGCCGGGGCCTCGGCCACGTTCGGTGTCTTCGAGGCCCGTCGGGGCCTCTTCCCGCTGGGCGGGTCCACCGTCCGGTTGCGCCGGCAGATCCCCTACACGGTGGCCATGGACCTGCTTCTGACGGCGCGCGCCGTGGCGGCCGACGAAGCCCTGCGGATCGGGTTGATCGGCCGGGTGGTCCCCGACGGCGAGGCCCTGGCCGAGGCGCTCAAGATTGGCGAGGTCATCGGCGCCAACGGCCCCCTGGCCGTGGAAGCGATCCTCCGGTCGGTCCGCGAGACCGAGGGCCTCTCGGAGACCGAGGGCCTGAAGGTGGAGCTCGAGATCGGCTGGCCCATCTTCGCCACCGAGGACGCGGCCGAGGGCCAGAGGGCCTTCGCCGAGAAGCGTCCGCCCGTCTACCGCCGGAAATGACGCCCGGAGGCGGGCCCGGGGTCTCCGACTTCGGGATCTCCGGCGGCCAGCTCGCCGGCGCCGCCGACCGGGGCGAGTCCGGCCGCGGTCGCGACGGCGGGGCCGGCCCCGAGGCCGACGACGTCCGCTTTCCGCTGGCGGCCGAGGTCCGGCGGATCATCAGGGCCATCGTCGGACTGCCGCTGGCCGACGAGGAGCTCGCCACCGCCACCGAGGCCATGGCGGCGGTGGCCGACCGGTTGGAGGGTGCCGCCGGTCCCGGACGCCGCCCCCGGGCCCAGCCCGATCCCGTCGGCCAGCCCCAGGACTTCTTTCCCACGAGCCCCGTCATCGGGTTCGCCAACCCGGTGGCCCCGCCGGTGGTGGTGACGGCGGTGGACGGCGTGCTGCACGGGACGGCCTGGTTCGACTACCAGTACGAGGGTCCGCCCACCTGCGTGCACGGCGGCGTGATCGCCATGGTCTTCGACGAGATGCTCGGTGCCGCCAACATCCTTTCCGGCAACCCGGGCATGACGGGGACCCTGACGATCCGTTACCGCAAGCCCACGCCGCTGCTCTCGGAGCTGCGGCTCGAAGCCAGGTTCGACCGGCGCGAGGGGCGGAAGATCTTCACCACCGGCACCATCCACCACGGCGACGACCTGACGGCCGAGGCCGAGGGGATCTTCATCGAGATGGTGCCCCAACGCTTCATGCAGATGGTGGCCGAGAACTCCGATGACCCCGAGGCGATCGAGCAGGTCCGGGCCGACGCCCGCCGGCTCGGCCTGGCCGAGGAGTAGCGCCGCATCGGGCGACGTCGGCCCGGTTGTCAGAAGGTCCAGCGGGTGGCACCCCCGGCGCCGGTCGTCGCCACCGCCGTCGCCGTCCGGGGCGTGAGGCGGTAGACGAACCACGGCGGCGGTCCGGCCGATGGGGCGCTGTACTCGGCGGTGAGGGCCCGGCCGGTGTCGTCGGCCCGGGCCGGCCAGCCCGCCGCCGCCCAACGCTGCGCCATCCGGGCGACGGTGGGCGGGTCGACGACCTGGTGTGCATGTCCGTCGATGACGATGTCGAAGTCGTGGGTGGCGACGCTCAGGGTGCAGCGAGGGTCGCGGGCGAGGTTGCGGCCCTTACGCGTGGCTTCGCCCGTCTCGAACCACACGTTGCCGTCGGCCCAGAGCGCGCCGATGCCCGTGACGTGGGGACTGCCATCGGGGTTGATCGTCGCCAGCCAGCAGGTATGGCGGTTCGGGCCCCCGGTGTCGGGTGCCTGGGACACGCCCGCGTCCAGACGGGACTCGATGCCGACCCAGTCGAGAAGGGGCATGCCGTAGAGGTCGGCGAGGTTCGACGCTTCCATGTTCGTTCCACGTTACCGGCGGCCGGAATTCATCGCACGGCCAGTGGGTTTCCGCCGGGCTGTGGCCGCTTTTCGCTGCGGAGCGTGTCATTGACCACTTTCGGCGCACATCCGCTCAACACTGACCCAACACATGCCGATACGGGGACAGGCGCCGGGCGGGCGGTGCGCCGTGAGGCGAGGACGACTCGGTTGGGCCACGGACGAGATGCAGGAGAGTTGAGCGACGAGGACGTCGCCGGCTTCCACGCGCTGCCGGGCGAGCTCTTCGCCGACGTCGGACCGGACGGGCGGCTGGTCTGGGCCAACGCGGCGACGGCCGACGCCCTCGGCGAGGCGGTGGGGGAGCTCGAGGGGCGGTCATTGGCCGCGCTCGTCCATCCCGACGACCTGGCCGGCGTGGTTGAGCTCTTCTGTTCCTCGTGGACGATCGCCGGACCCTCCGGGGCCGAGAGCCGGTGGCGGCACCGTGATGGCACCTGGCGGTGGCTGGACTGGACGGTCGACCGTTCGGCCGAGAGCACGCTGGCCCACGGGGCGGCACGCGACGTCACCGACCGGCATCTGACCCGGGCGGCGCGGCGTTCGGAGCGGGGTCGTCTGCAGGCCATCATCGACCACTCCTCGTCGGCCATCTTCGTGAAGGACCTGCAGGCCCGCTATGTCCTCGTGAACGACGCCTTCCTCGAGCCCCTCGGCCTCAAGAGCGAGGACGTGATCGGCCGGACGGCGCGTCAGATCTGGCCCGACGCGGACTTTGACGACGGCAGCGACGCCCTCGTCGGAGTCGAGACCCAAACCCGCGACGACGTGGTCGAGCTGGCCGACGGTCCCCACACGATGATGACCGTCCGCTTCTCGCTGCGCGACGCCGGGGACCGGATCGTGGGCCTGGCCGGCATCGCCACCGACGTGACCGACCGGACGCGGGCGGAGGCGGCCCTGGCCGAACGGGAGCGGCTGCTCGAGACGATTATCCAGGCCTCGCCCGACATCGTGACGATCCTCGATCACACCGGCCGGGTCCGTGAGGTGAGCCAGGCGTCGGAGCGGATCCTCGGCTACGCCGTCGACGATCCCATGCACGACGAGCTCGTGGGTCTCGTCCATCCCGACGACATCGCCACCATCCACCGGGAGTACGCCCGGCTGCTCACCCTGGAGACGAGCCGGCTCGAACTGCGCTTCCGGGCCCGCCACGCCGAGGGTCACTGGGTGACGCTCGATTCGCGGGCGCAGACGATCGTGGGGGAGGACGGCCGGGCCGTGGGGGCGCTCGTGATGTCGCGTGACGTGAGCGAGGATCTCGTCTTCGAGGCGGAACTGCTGACGGCCGTCGGCGTGGCCGAGCGGGCCAGCCGGGCCAAGAGCGAATTCCTGTCGCGGATGAGCCACGAGTTGCGGACACCGCTCAACTCGGTGCTCGGCTTCGCCCAGCTGCTCGACATGGACGACCTGTCCGAACAACAGGAGAAGGCCGTCGACCACATCCTGCGGGCCGGACGGCACCTACTGAACCTGATCGACGAGGTCCTGGACATCGCCCGGATCGAGGCCGGTCACCTCGACCTGTCGGTCGAGCCAGTTCTCGTGCTCGACGTGCTCGGCGATGCCGTCGACCTGACCCAGCCCCTGGCCGAACACCGCCAGGTGGCCCTCGTGGTGGACACCTCCAGGTGTCGGGCCGAGACCTACGCCCTGGCTGACCGGCAACGGTTGCTCCAGGTCCTGCTCAACCTGCTCTCCAACGCCACCAAGTACAGCCACCGGGCCGACCGGGTGGTGGTGGCGGTGGCCCCGAACGACGACGGCCGAGTGAGGATCTCGGTGGTCGACACCGGGCCCGGCATCCGGCCCGAGGATCTCGACCGGGTCTTCGAACCCTTCGATCGCCTCGGCGCCGAGCGCAGCGGCGTCGAGGGGACGGGCGTCGGACTCACCTTGTCGAAGCACCTCGTCGAGAGGATGGGCGGGGAGATCGTCGTCGAGTCGACCCCGGCCGTCGGCTCGACCTTCAGCGTTCTGCTGCCGCTCACCGCGGCGCCGGCCGAGTTGGAGGACCTGGCCCCGGCCAGCCGGGAGACACCGGCGCTGCACGGCGCCATGCGGATCCTCCATGTCGAGGACAACCTGGCCAACCTCGCTTTGGTCGAACAGATCCTGGCGCGGCACCAGGAGATCGAACTGATCGCCGCCACCATGGGCGGGGTGGCCCTCGAACTGGCCCGCCGGCACAAGCCCGACGTGATCCTCCTCGACCTCCACCTCCCCGACATGTCGGGCATCGACGTCCTGGGCCGGCTGCGGGCCGACCCGAGCACGACCTCGATCCCCGTGGTGGTCGTCTCCGCCGACGCCACCCCCGACCGGATGGCCCGTCTCGACACGACCAGCGTGGCGGCCTACCTGACCAAGCCCATCGACGTCCGGGAGCTGCTGCGGGTGATCGAGGCGGTGGCTCCCCACGCCGAGCTCGGCGGCGCGGCCGTCTCCACCGACGGCGGTCCGGATGCGGCGGCCGGGTCCGACGGCGACGAGGGCCGATGAGCTCGGCCGCCACTCTCGAGCGATCGGCGCAGATGCTGTGCAAGGCCGACGACGCCGGGCTCATCGTCTGGTGCAACGAGTCGATGGGCCGGGCCCTCGGCCCCGCCGCACTCGGCGACCGGGCGACTGGCCCCGTGGGTGCGGGCCTCGCCGATCTCGTCCATCGCGACGACAAGATGTCCGTCAGCGCCGCCCTTGATGCGCTAAGGACGGGATCCGACGTCTCAGGGCTCGAGGTACGGCTCCCCGATGGTGAGGGGCGATGGCGGTGGTACGAGTGGTCGGCCCGCTTCGAGGCGTCGCGTCGAGTCATCTACGCGGCGGCTCGCGACGTGACCGAGGACCGCGAGAACGACGAGATCCTGCGCGATGACGAGGTCCGGTTGCGGGGCATCTTGGAGTACTCGCCCGCCTCCATCTTCCTGAAGGATCTCCAGGGCCGCTATCTGATCGTGAACCGGCAGTGGTCGCGGGTGACGGGCATGCCGGTGGACGACGTGATGGGGGCGACGTCCGCCGAGTGCTGGCCCGACGACGTGGCGCTGATCGCGGCGCGCGAGCGGGTACTGCTCGAGACGGGGGTGCCGCTCGTCACCGACGACCGGTTGCACACGCGGGCCGGGGTCCGGCATTTCCGGGTGGCCCGCTTCCTGCTCCTCGACGACGACGGATCGCCCTACGCCATCGGTGGCCTGGCCACCGACATCACCGACCGGACCGAAGCCGAGAGGGCGTTGGCGGGCCGGGAGCGGTTGCTCGCCACCGTGCTCCAGGCGAGCCCCGACATCATCACCCTGCTCGACCGCGACGGGGCCGTCCAACAGGTGAGCGCCGCCGATCACGGGGTGCTCGGACAGAAGTACGGCCATGTGGACAAGCCCGATCTGCTGGCCCGTGTCCATCCCGACGACTCCGATCGTGTCGTCGACGACTTCGCCCGGATGGTGGCGGGGACGAAGCCGAGCGTCCAGACGCGCTTCAGGGTCCAGCACACCGAAGGCCACTGGGTGACGCTCGACACGCGCGGCCAAGCCGTCTTCGACGACAACGGTGGTTTCGCCGGAGCCGTCATCGTGACCCGCGACATGACGGTGCGGATCAAGTCCGAACAGAGGCTGCGCGACGCCCGGGAAGCGGCCGAGCAGGCCAGCCGGACGAAGAGCGAATTCCTGTCCCGGATGAGTCACGAACTGCGGACGCCGCTGAACTCGGTCCTCGGCTTCTCGCAGCTGCTCCAGATGGACGAGCTGCCCGAGGAACAGGCGGGTTTCGTCGACCACATCCTGCGCGCCGGTCGGCACCTTCTCGACCTGATCGACGAGGTCCTCGACATCGCCCGGATCGAGTCCGGGCATCTCGAGCTGTTGATGACGGCGGTGGCCGTGACCGAGATCGTGAACGACGCCGTGGAGTTGACCCGGCCCATGGCCGACGGGGCCGAGGTGTCGGTCCGCGTCGTCATCGGGTCGGGCCGCGACCTTCTGGTCCATGCCGACCGGCAACGGCTCCTGCAGGTCCTGCTCAACCTGCTCTCGAACGCCGTGAAGTACAACCGGCCGGGCGGCTGGGTGGAGGTGTCGTGTCACGAGGGGGCCCCGGGACATCTGCGGCTGGTGGTCGCCGACAACGGGCACGGCATCGGCGCCGAGGACGTCGACCGGGTCTTCACGCCCTTCGATCGGCTGGGGGCCGAGCTGTCCGGGGTGGAGGGGACCGGTGTCGGACTGGCGCTGTCGCAGCACCTGGTGCAGCGCATGGGGGGCGGGATCGGATTCGAATCGGTGGTGGGGATGGGCAGCTCCTTCTTCGTCGAGCTGGCCATGGCCACCGACGCGCCCGACGACCTTTCCGACGCGCCGGTGCGGGGATGGTCCGGGGGGATCGGCGGCGGTGACGACACCGGTGCGTTCCGGGTCCTGCTGATGGAGGACGACGTGGCCAACCTGGAGTTGGTCGAGCGGGTGCTGGCGCGACGACCGGGCATCGAGTTGCTGGCCGCCATGCAGGGTTCGCTCGGCCTCGAGCTCGCCCGCGAGCACAAACCCGATCTGATCCTGGTCGACCTCCACCTGCCCGACATGCCGGGAACGGCCGTGCTCGACCGGCTGAGCGAGGACCCGGCGACATCGGCCATCCCCGTGGCCGTGGTGGGTGGTGACGCCGCCGTCCACGGGGTCCGGCAGCTTCTCGGTCGGGGCGTCGTGGGTTTCCTCACCAAGCCCTTCGACGTGCGCGCCCTGCTGTCGCTGGTCGACGCCGTCCGGTCCTCGCGGGCCGCCGGCGGATTCCCCCCCGGAGCCGGCCTTTTGTAGCCTGGCCCGATGAAGCCGTGGATCTGCTGCCGGTGCGTCGGTGCGGAGACGGCGGCCAGGGTCACGGCGTGATCGACATCGAGCGGCACGACGCCCTGTCCATCGTCCGCCTCGATCACGGCAAGGTCCACGCGCTCGACGATGTGTTGCTACGGGAACTGGTCGACGCCCTCGACACCGTCGAGCGCTCAGGGGCCGGCGCCGTCGTCCTCACCGCCACCGGACGCGTCTTCTGCGCCGGTGTCGACCTCCAGCGGGTGCTCGACGGGGGCGCCCGCTACATCGAGCAGATGCTGCCCCTGCTCAGTGCGGCGGTCGAGAGACTGTTCTCGTTCCCATTGCCCGTCGTCGCCGCCGTCAACGGCCCCGCCGTGGCCGGCGGCTGCATCCTGGCCTGCGCCGGTGACCGCAGGCTCCTGGTCGAGGGGGGCCGCATCGGTGCCTCCGAGCTCCTCGTCGGCGTGCCCTTCCCGGTCGCGGCCTTGGAGATCCTGCGGTGTGCCTGCGGCGACCGGACCGAGGAGGTGGTCCTCACCGGTCGGCTCTACGAGTCGGCCGACGCCGTCGCGGTGGGACTGGCCCACGAGATCGTGGCCGCCGACCACCTGCTCGAGCGGGCCATGGAGGTGGCGGCCGAACTGGCCGCCGTGGCCCCCGGTGCCTTCCGACTGGCCAAGGCCCAGATGCGCCGGCCGGCTACCGAGCGCATCGCCGCCGACGCGCCGAACGTCGACCCCGAGGTGCAGGCCATGTGGTCCTCGGCCGAGACGACGGCGTCCATCCGGGCCCAGGTCGAGCGGATGGCCGCCGCCCGGCGGTCCTGACCGGTGGCGGGCGACCCTCTGGCGATCGGGCTCGTCGGGTGCGGGATGATCGGCCAGGTCCACGCCGACGGGCTGCGGAAGCTGGCCGAGGACGGCGAGATCGTCGCTGTCGCCGCCGCCGACCCGTCCGCCGAGGCCCGCGCGGCGGTGCAGCGGAACTGCCCCTTCGGTCGGATGAGCGACGACGCTCTCGACGTGATCGGCGACCCGGCCGTCGAGGCGGTGATGATCACATCGCCGACGGCCACCCACCTCGATCTGGTGCGGGCCACCCTGGGCGCCGGGAAACCGCTCTTGTGCGAGAAGCCCCTGGCCCCCACGTTCGACGACGTCCGCGCCATCTGCGACGCCGTGACGTCGTCAGGGCTGACGGCCCAGGTGGGCTTCCACTCGCGCTTCCACCCGATCATGAACCGGTTGCGGCGGACGGTCGAGAGCGGCGAGCTCGGCCGCCCGATGGGCTACACCCTGCGCGACGACCAGTACTGGCCGACCGGTGACGTGGTGCCGGGCCACAGCTCGTGGCGATCGGACCGGACCCAGGCGGGCGGCGGCGCCCTGCTCGAACATTCGATCCACAGCGCCGACATCGTGTCCTGGCTGTTCGGGCCGGCCGTGCGCGTCTACGGCCGGAGCCGCTCGGTCTTCGGATACGACGTGGAAGACGTCGCGGCGGTGACGGTCGAGCACGAGTCGGGTGTCGTCGGCACCATCCTGACCGTCTTCAACGGGGTACGGGGACGTGAGGAGCGCCGGTTCGAGGTGTTCTTCGAACGCGGTGCCGTCGAGGTCACCACCGATTTCATCGTGGGGGCGGAGGAGGACAGCTATCTCGTCCAACAGCCGGACACCCCCGCGCACCGGCTCGACCTGGCCGCCATGCGGGAGGAGCACTTCGCCGCCCTCGGGATCAGTCGTCGGGACTTCGTCTTCTACACCTATCCGGCCGACCGGAACTGGGCGCGCGCCGTTCGACGCAACGAGACGGCCGTCCCCGGTTTCGACGACGCCCTGCGGGCCCATCGCCTCGTCGAAGCCGCCTACCGGTCGGCCGCCGGCAACGTCGCCGTCGACATCGGCGCCGACTTTTGCTGAGCATTCCCGTCCTGGAGGCGCGGCGCCCGTGACCGACGTCACCTGCGATGTCGCCGTGGTGGGCGGCGGTCTGGTGGGCACCGCCCTGGCCTACGAGCTCGTGGCCCGCGGCGCCGACGTCGTCCTCGTCGATCGGCACCACCCCGGTCGGGCCACCGACGCCGGGGCCGGGATCCTCTCGCCCGAGACCACCTGGAATCCGGAGGGTGGCGGATTCAAGGGGTGACCGCGACAAGTCGGTTGAATCGTTCGGCAGGAGTCTCCCATGCGAGGGTCTTGCGCGGGCGCTCGTTGAGT
>Ga0209415_10012329_pt1 | contig 14254 bp, 11 predicted proteins | sample PeaSoiSIISIP2007_FD_187696 | JGI IMG/M metagenome (GOLD analysis project Ga0209415, IMG submission 187696) | Peat soil microbial communities from Weissenstadt, Germany - SII-SIP-2007 (SPAdes) (version 2) | ecosystem: Environmental > Terrestrial > Soil > Wetlands > Peat | place: Germany... | reverse complement strand
TGGTCGATGCCCGGCATCACCTCGAGATGGAAGCGTCCGGACCGGGCCAGCCGCCGAAAGGCGGCGGCCTGGCCGCGACGCATCACCCGGGCCTCGGTCTCACCGCACACGATGTAGGTGTCGACGCCGCCGTCCACCAGCTTCTCGAGGATCCGCGCCGACGGACTCCCCACCGCCACCCGGTTGATGATCCACCAGGCGGGGTCCGGAAGCCGCTCGACGATGCTCCCCAACAGATCGTGCGCGGGCAGGGCGCGCACCCACCGCCTCCGGGCCGTGGTTGCCTGCCGGCGGGGGTCGATCCGGCGTGCCCGCCGCCCGTCCTCATCGGCCTGGATCTCCGACGGCCGGGCGGTGAGGATGGGATTGATGAGACACACCCCGCCCACCTGGAGGGCGATCCCCCCCTCGACGGAGTGGTAGCCGCCGGCGCACAGTCCGGTGAGGACGACGTCGCCCGGACGGTCGGGTGCCATGGCCGTCACCACCTCGGCCAGATCGTCGAACGCCTCGGGCGGGTACATCACGTCCTCGCGCTGCCCCGCCCGCACCGGGCTGTCACCCAGTCCGCTCAAGTCGAACCGGAGGACCCGCACTCCTCCGGCGGCCCACCGGCGGGCGAAGTCGACCCACAACCGGGAGGGTCCGACATGGTCGATCACCCCGGCGTTGAGCAGGATCACGGTCTTCCCCCGTTCCCACCTCGCCGGTTCCGACACGATCCCGAACAGCCCCAGGCCTCCGAACGTCACGATGCGTTCGACGACGGCCCGACCCTCCGCGTCGCGCCCGACGGTGGCCACGGCGGTGTCGGTGTGGGTGTCTGTGTGGGTGTCTGTGTGGGTGTCTGTGTCGGTGTGGGCGGGACGGGCGGCCGGCACCGAGAAGGGAGAGACGTCCGGGCCCATCACCTCCGACACCCACCCGATCACGGTGTCGAGGGCGGCGAGGGGCTCGCGGACCTGGAAGGGTTCGACGTCGACGACGTCGGACTGGCCCACGGCCTCGCCCCACTCCACGTGGTCCATCTCGAGGCGCGTCCGCATCCCCTTGTTGATCGGCCGGTCCGGCCGGACGAGGACGAGGACACGGTCGGCCAACGGACCCTCGGTGGACGTGATCGCCAGCGCCGACAGCTCGGCCACCGTCTCCGCCTCGTAGACGATCCCCGGAACCTCGACCGATCCGTCGTCCCGGGCTTCGCCACCCAGGCTGAAGAGCCCGAGGGCCTGCTGCTCGCGCAGGTACGTCCGGCCCGACGCGCACGCGTCCCACAGGACGATCCCGTCCACACCTCCGCCGCGTCCCACCTCGCAGGCGGCCACCGTGGCGCCGACGCGCATCCCCACCACCACCACCCGCGCCGCCCCGGCCCGGCGGACGAGGTCAACGGCCCGGCGCACACTCCCCATCCAGGCGTCGACCCGCCCGGGGTCGTCCTGACTCCCGGCCGAGTCACCGGTCCCGTCGTAGTCGAAGCGCAGCGCGGCCACCCCGGCGTCGGCCAGACGCTCGGCCAGGTGTCGGAACGTCCGCCGCGCGCAGACCCCCTCCAGGCCGACCGGAGCGCACAGCACGACCGCCCCCCGGACGCCACCGTCGTCCGGCGCGTACACCCATCCGAACAGCGGGCGGTCGTCGGGGCCGAACCACAGCGCCCGGGCCCTCACGACTCGCCGTCGCTCACTCGACGACCGCGCTATCCGACGACGATGCGCGCCGTCGTCTGCGCATTGAGGGCCCGCACGAGGCCGGCCGGACGCGCGCCCTTCGCACCGCCGCCGCTCCCGGGGCTGTCCGAGCCGCCCCCGGCGTCGGAACCGTCGGTGTCACACCGGTCCAGGGTCAGGGTCCGGGTGGCACCGGGCGCCAGATGGAACCACGAGTCCGACGGCCGGAACCCGGGCACCTCGACCACCACCCACTGGGCGAGACGACGCGTCGTCACCGACAGGCTCCAGGCACCGTCCTCCCCGGCGCGGGCGGCGGCGGTCAGGCCGACGTCGGACTCGAGTGGCCGCTCGAGGCCCGCCGGCAGATGCACCAGATCGCTCACCACCCTCCCGTCACCGTCGCACAGCGACACGGCGACGACATCGTACGGCGGGGGTCCGTACCGGTAGGCGTAGCTCAGGTCCCGGAAGCCGTCGAACAACGCCCCCGCCTCGACCATCACCTGGCCCCGGGCGGGGACCTCCACGGCCCGGGTCCCCTCCTCGACCGGCAGCTCGCCGCGGGCGAACAGCGTCACCTGCACCTCGCCGGCGAACTCCCTCGCCCTGTCGTTCACGACATGGATGTGCAGACCGTTCAGGCCCTCGTCGCTCACCAGCACGGCCACCGGGGCGAGCACCCGCCGGAGGCTGAACCACGGCGCCTTGGGCCGCCCCAGCGCGTCGACGATCCCCCATCCCGCCCCCGCCACCAGGTCCCGGAAGGCCACCAGGAGCCCGCCGGCACACGGCGATCCATCCCGGCGCCATTCGCTCATGGCGCCCGCCAGCAGCTCGGCCACCGCCGCCCGCCCCAGGTCGAGCGCCCTCTCGGGGTCCAGGTAGCGCAGCAGGTGGGGGTCGACCCCGAACAGCTCCTTCACATAGTGGTCGCGGACGTCCTCGAGGTCCCACGACCGCGCCGTGTCGTGGTGCACCGCCTCCTTCCACCGCGGGTCGTGCCCGGCCCGCATGGCCCCGCCGCACGCCTCCTCCACCGTCACCCGTTCCGGCGGGGTGGCGAAGGCCATCCCCTCGCTCATGAACCGGATCCCCGACCGCCGGGCGTCGTCGGGAGTCCGCAGGTTCGAGCCCACCCCCCAGTAGTGGCAGTCCCCGGCGTCGGGCTGGAACGGCAGCTCCCCCCCGGTCGGGCTGGAACTCACATACGGCACCCCCGGGAGAAGCCGGGCGGCCAGGTCCGGAATGGCCCGCTCGATGAGTCCGCAGCCCCGTCTCTCGCGCGGCAGCCCGAACATGGCCGCCTGCTCCTCGATCTCCTGCCCGCCGCACACCACGGCCAGGGCGGGCCGGCCCGAGAGCCGTCCGAAGACCTCCTCGAGCTCGGACACCACCGCCGCCTCGAATTCCTCGTCCTCGGGCGGATCGACGTACCCGAGCATGCAGTCCTGCCACACCATGATCCCGAGCTCGTCGCAGAGATCCCAGAACCGGTCGTCCTCGTAGACCGTCCCTCCCGGGATCCGCACCATGTTCATCTCACCCCTGACCACGAGGTCCAACGTGGCCCGCAGCTCGTCGTCGGTGGCGTGCAGCCCCACCGGGTCGACGGGCCACCAGCACGCCCCCCGGCAGAACACCGGTACCCCGTTCACCACCACCGTGAACCCGCCGTCGGACCGGTCGACGTCGACGGTCCGGAAGCCGACCCGCCCCGCCTCGACGGTCTCGTCGCCCACCTCCACCGTCACCCCGTACAGGGCCTGGCCGCCGTGGGTGTGCGGCCACCACCGCTCGACCCCCGGGACCGTCACCTCCCCTTCGACCACCAGGTCGGTCCCCTCCACCCGCACGGCCAGCGTCGCTTCGACCCCGTCCCCCCGCCCCCCGGCCGCCGTGTCGACCCGGCCCACCCTCACCCGGGCGCCGGCCGGCACCTCGGCCACACCGGCGAGACGCACCATCACCGACACGATCCCGGTGTCGGCGTCCCACCATCGCGCCTCCACCCGACGCGTCACCACCCGCCGGGCCGTGCCCGGTTCGAGACGCACCGGCCGCCACGGACCGACCGGGGCGGGGGTGACGGCCCATCCCGGCTGCCGCCCCAGGAACGTGGTCCGGAACCAGCGCAGCCCCTGATGGTCGACCATCGGCGTCTTCCACCGCGGCCGGGGTCGCCGCCGGCCGAGCAGCGGTGTCAGGGCGGCGAAGCGCACCACCAGGTCGTCGTCCCGGCCCACCCCGTCCAGCTCGACCCGCGATGCGACGAACATGTTCTCGCTGTGCGCCACGTGCTCGCCGCCTACCCACACGTCGGCGATGGTGGCGAGCCCCTCGAGCGTCAGCGTCCACCGGCCGTCGCCACCGGCGGGGATCCGGCACCGGAACCACCAGTCCGACCCGTCGATGTCGACGCTCCCGTCGTGGCGCCCGCCCGCCCCGGCGGCCAGCGCGGCCGCCACCGTCCCCGGCACGAGCGCCGGTAGCCACTCCCGGGCACGGCTGTCGAGCTCGGCCGGCGTGAGCACCTCACCGGGCGACGTCCGACAGCACGACCACGACGCGCCGGCCAACAGGTCATGACCCATAGCGCTCCACCAACGTGTCCATGGCCCCGGCCCACGCCTGCTCCATCTCGCCGAACGGTCCGGCGAGATCGACCCGGCGCCCCCGCGCGGCGCGGGCCAACGAGAACTCGAGGCCCTTGGCCGTGGCCGCGATCACACCGAAGCCGTCGGCGGCCTTGTCCAGTCCCCCCCCGTCGCGCTCGTCGAGCCACGAGACGAACGATCCCGCCATCTCGGCCGTGGCCCCCGCCTGCCGGCACGTGGCGAAGGCGTAGGGGTGGAAGGCGGCGTCACCCTCCGCCGCCAGCCACTCGAGGTCGGACTCGACCCGGGCCCGGAACCGCGTCATCGGGTTGGTCGTCGGTCGCCGACCGAGGTGGTCGGCGGTGAGCGCCACCACCGTCTCCACCAGACGCCGGTCGTCGTCACGACGCACCCGGTCGAGCTTCACCAGCTCCACATAGGGCAGCAGGATCCGCGGATCCCGTCCGCCGGGAAGATAGAAGATCCCGTCGAAGTCCTCCCCTTCGAGCTCAAAGTACCCGGCGTTGTGAAAGTAGCCGAGCCGCCGGTTCTCCCGGTCGAGCATCTGCATCACGACACCGGTCTTGGCGTGGTCGAGCCCATAGGTGATCCCGGCCGTGTCGGGCAGGTACCAGGCGTCCACCTCGACGGTGAGGAGGTGACCCTCCGAGAGGTGGTCGGCCAGGTGGTCGATCACCGGCCGCCACACGTACATCTCGGCCACCTCGAGCCCGAACAGCACCCGCAGATCCTCGAGCGGGAACTTGAACAGCGCCCAGTGGTCGCCGTCGAAGTCGGTGCTGAGCGTCCCCGCGAGTGCGGCCACCGGATCGAGACCGAGCACGTGGAGGACCTCGATCATCATGTCCAGCCAGCAGTTCGTCTCCGTCCAGTTCCTCTCCGGCCCGTGCAGCGGGTGGGGCTCGTAGGTGGCCGGGTCCAGATCGAAGATCTCCACTCTCATGGCGACAGACGGCTCACGAGGCCGGCGGGCTCACGGCCACAGCCGGGCCCGGACGTCCGCCGGCCACCCGGATGGGTCGAGCCCGTGGCGCTTCAGCAGCGCCAGCGCCGTCCGGTCCACCCCGACGGCGAAGCAGGCCGAGTGGGCCACCCCGCCGTCGGCCGACGAGATCCCGAAGGTCACCCCGAAGTGGTCCTGGTGACGGTTCACCGACGCGATGGCCGTCGGTGACTCCGTCGAGGTGATCGGGGTCACGAATTCGAGTTTCAGGGCTTCCTCGCGCTGGTTGGCGGCCAGCACCCGCCCCACCCGCCCGAAGAAGGGGTCGTTGGCCACGACGACGTCGACCTCGAGACCGAGACCCTCGAGCATGGCCGTCCCCCGCTTCACCCACGCGTCACGGTGGGCGGTGGCCCCGTCAGGATCGCCCACGTAGACGAACTCGTGCATCCGGAACGCCAGCATCCGGGCCGGGTCGGCACTGGGCTCGTGCCGGAAGCACCATCCGTGCACTTCGAACCGCCGCCCCCCGTCGGGCAACGGACCATCGGTGCACAACGGGTAGACCGGATGGCAGGCGGCCGGTCGCAGCACCACATCGGCCGGCTCGAGGACCTCCACCCAGTCGTGGCCGCCGTCGACGAGGGCGAGCAGCCGTGCGTGCAGCTTGTCGTCTCCCCTGAAGGTGTGGACGGACCCGGTCAGGTCGGGGAACGACTTCAGGTAGTCGGTCTTCTCGAGCAGCCACCGCGGGATCACGGGCGGGAAGTGCACGCTCATGGCCCCGTCGTCGGCGCCGGTCCGCGTGGTGAGGCCCATGATCCCCGAGATGATCTCCTCGTAGGCCAGGGACCGGCCGTACAGGCCCTCGACCCCGGCGTCGAGGACCAGTCCCGAGTCGAGGAGCTCCCGGCGAAACGTCCCGAAGCTGTCGTCGGCCACCGCTTCAGTCCTCCTTGTGGACCAGAAGCATCTGGGCGTTGTTGGCGATGATCCTGTCGTTGTTCACCATCACCGCCGCCCCGTGGGCGTCGCGCAGCAACCGGCCCAGGCTGTAGGGCGAGTCCTCCCGGTAGCCCGCGATCCCGCAGATGGTGAGCGCCTCCCCCACGATCTCGACCACCAGCGTCGAGGAGGACACCTTGAGCCCGTTCATGGCGATGGCGAAGCCCATCCCCGACAGCGTCCCGAGGTCGTCGTACACCTCGTCGTAGGTCCGCGCCGCCCCGTGCACGAGTGCCTCCATCTGCTGGTAGACGGTCATCAGCTTGGCCAGCCGCACTGCGGCGGGCGACGTCACCCCCGGGTTCTTCCGCGCCTCGGTCCGCACGAACCGGCGGGCCCGGTCGACGGCGGCGGAGGCCAGGCCCAGCCACACCGAGCTCCACAGGACGTGGGACACCGGCAGCATCGTCCGGCTGGCGATGTCGGCGAAGGGGTCGTCGAGCACCTGCTCCTCGTCTCCCTCGGCCACCAGCGAGAACCCGAGACTGCACGTCCCCCGCATTCCGAGCGTGTCCCATCCGCTCGTGGCCTCGAGCGCCAGTCCCGGTGCCGTGCACAACACGAGGACCTGGTCGCTCGGCGGGCTCTCGGGGGACCGCCGCGCCGTCGTCATCACCCCGTCGGCGCTCTCGCCGTAGGAGATCACCGGAGCCTTCTTCTCCAACCGGAACCGGCCGTCCCCGCGCTCGACGGCACAGACACTGCTGCGGATGTCGCCGCCCACGCCGATCTCGGTGGTGGCCGACGCCAACAGGAGCTGGCGATCCACCAACGCCCGTTGATAGTCCACCAGGTATCCCGACCGCCCGTGGCGCACCAGACACGCCACCTGCATCTGGTGCATCGCGTAGACCATGGCCGTGGACCCGCAGTGCCGGGCGAGGGCACACACCGCGTCGGCCACCTGCCCGATCCGGACACCCTCACCGCCGAGGTCCTCCGGCACGAGCACCGACAGCAGCCGCGCCGAGCGCAGCGCCTCCATGGCCTCCGCGGGGAAACGCGCCTTGCGGTCGACGTCGTCGGCGGCCGGTCCGGCCACCTCCTCACCGATCCGGGCCGCCTCGCGTACCAGACGGTCGGCGGTCCCCGACGTCATCGGTCCTCGACGCCCGTGCTCATCGGGCCGTCACTCCGCCGGCGCGCCGACCAGAGAGGTGAGCGCGGCGCTGATGGCGGACACCGACTCGAAGGTGCTCTTCCGTAGCATGCCCTCGGGGAACTCGATGTCGAAGCTGTCCTCCAGCGCCAACATCACGCTCACCGACGCGTGCGACGTCATCCCGGCCTGATACAGATCGGCCTCGTCGTCGAGGGAGCTCATCTCGACCGGAAGGCGCGCGTGCTCGGCCAGGATCGCCCGGATCTCGGTCTCCATCCCTATCGCTCCTTGTCCCCGGCGCTGTCGCCGTGGTCGTCGCCGCCGCTGTGGCGGTTGTCGCTGTCGTCGTGGTCTCCGCCGGCGCTGTCACAGACGGCCACCACGACGGCGGCGGCCATCCCGGCTTCATGGGTGATGCTCACCGCCAGATCGCTGATCCCCTGCTCCCGGGCCATCCGGGCCGCCTCGTCGGTCAGGTGGAGCGCGCACCATCCGGCCGGGTCACGCCGGACCTCGATGGACCGCCAGTCGGGCTGGTGGCCGACCGGCCTCAGAACCTTGATCGTCGCCTCTTTGGCCGCGAAGCGTGCCGCCAGGCCGGCGGCGACCACCGACGGCGTTCCCCGGCAGCACGACACCTCGTGGGCCGTGTAGACGCGCCCCACGTACCGGTCCCCGAAACGGGCCACCGACTCGGCGACGTGCGCGACGGGCACCAGGTCCGTTCCCACCCGCAAGGCGCCAAAGAACTCGTCCACCGTTCCAGCCTGGTCCCATCGTCGACGAAAGAACACCTCGGGCGCGCTGGCCCGACGCACGCATCACGAAATGTATCGTCAATTTCCAGGGATTCCTGGAGTGCCGGGACCGGCCGCGATCGATGCGGGACCGGCCTTCCATGACCGGATTCGGCCCTCGTCGACGCTCCCGCCCCTGGTGGGACGCCGGTCCGGCCAACAGCCGTCCCGACGCCGTCCGTCACGCTTCCCCGCGCCCGGCGCCGAGCGGATTCCCGGGTTCCCGGCCTCCGGGCTCCGGCCTACGGGTTCCTATGCCTCGGCGCGGCGGCGGTTGCGGCTCCGCCTCAGCAACACGCCACCGACGACGAGAGCTCCGACTCCACCGGCCGTCAGCTCCTCGACGTCGGCCCCGGTGAACGGAAGGCTCCCTCCCGACGAGCCGGTGGCCGCCGTCGTCCTCACGCCGCCACCCGACGATCCCGACCCGGACGTCCCCGATCCGCCGGACGACTTCGTCACCGGTGGACGCGTGCCGCCCGAGCCTCCATGGCCCCCACCGCCCGACGTCTGCGGACTGGTCGTCGTCGTCGTGCACCCGACGTAGCACGTGGCATCGGCGTACGCCTTCATGGTGGGAAGGCCGACGACGGCGAGAACCATCACCGCGCTACCGAGTCCCCGACCGAGCGTTTTCGTCGTCATACCCTTCTTCCTTCGTCCCCACCAGTCGTCTGTCGATGCGTCTGATGGAAGGTTCTCTCGTCTTCGGTCGACTCATCGACAATCGTCTTGACAGTCGCACCGCGCCCGGTCGGCAACGCCAATCTACGTTGTCGCGCGCACCATCGCGTTGATACTCGCGGTACAACGGCGCGCCGGGAAGACCGTATCGTCCCGGTGTCGCGTTTCCTGTGGAGATTGCTGTGGAAATGCCTGGGGATGAGGTTGTGGACGATCAGCTCAATTTCCGATTCGTCCGCTTTTCCACGCACTTGGTGGGGGGAACGCGACGGATCGTGCCCTTCATCTATTCGTCGCGTGGCACGGCGCGACGAGCAAGAAATTTCGCGTCGTCGGCAGGAGGAGACGTTTCCACCGTGGCGCGCGCACCGGGTGCGCGGTCACCCGATCCGGCGTCGTCGGCGATCCTGCCGGGGCCGGTCGTGCCACTGTGGCGCGTGTTGCTGTTGTGACGATCTCCGGTCGCCACCCAGCCGTCACCGGGCACGTACTGCTTGATCACCCGGGCGGGGACTCCGACGGCGACGCAGTGATCGGGAAGCTCGCCCACCACCACCGACCCGGCCCCGACGGCGACGTTGCGCCCGATCCGGGCGCCGGGGAGCACGATCACTCCCGTACCGAGCCAGCTTCCCGAGCCGACGGACACGCGGGACTCCACCGGCCACTGGCGACCGATGGGCACGTCGGGATCGGCATAGGCGTGGTTCTGGTCGGTGATGTAGACGTACGGGCCGGTCTGGATGTCGTCACCGATCTCGACGCAGAAGTGCCCGACGATGTAACTCCCCTGGCCGATCAGGGTCCTGTCCCCGATGGACACAACGGGATCGGTCACCATCTCCTGACCCGGTGCCATCCCGGCCGTCAACGACACGTGCGGTCCGATCATCGTGTGCGAACCGATCCGGATCCACCGTTCGTTGAAGATGGCCCCCGGCGGGAAGGCGATCAGGCTGCCCTCTCCGAACGCGCCGAATCTCCGGCCACGCCGGTCGTCGGGCCCGATGGCGCCCAGCTGGCTCACCCAGGTCCACGTCGTCTCGATGGCGGCCGATGCCATCCGCCGGAGCCAGGGCGGGACGTCCTGCGGTGTCACCACCGTGGGCACGCTACTGCCCGACCTGGAGGTGGTGCCTCCCGGACCATGTCGCCGGTCACCCTCGCATCTCCCTCCGTGGCCCGCCGTCAGTCCACGCGTCGGAAGGCGAACACCTCGGCCACGTAGGCCAGTGTGATCGGCGGCTCCACCTCCGACGCGGCGGCCCGGACCCGGTCGAGCAGCCGGGCCTGGTCGTCGGATCCGAGAGCGGCGACGAAGCTGACCGACGCCACGCGATCGGCCACCCCTTCCACATCGACCGGCTGCCGCCACGGCCAACCGAATTCACCGGTGCCGGCGAACAGTGCACCGTTGTCCAGGACACGACGCCACTCACCGGTGTCGTAGGAGGGCGTGTCGCCCCGCAACGGCTCCATCAGCTCGGTCAGGGCGGCCTGCAGGGGATCGGAAACGTCGCGGTGGTTCCATATCAACCCGAGTCCCCCACCAAGACGAAGGACGCGGTGCATCTCGGTCAGAGCGACCTCGGTGGCGAACCAGTGGAATCCCTGCGCCACCGTGATGGCGTCGAGCATCCCGTCACCGAACGGCAGGGCCTGCGCCACCCCGGCCACCACCGACACCCCGACCGACCCGGCCGTCGCCTCTGTCGTGGCCGCCAGGGCGCGTCGCATGGCGGAGACCGGCTCCACGGCGATGACCCCCGCGCCACTCCTCACCAGATCACGCGTCAGCTTGCCCGTTCCCGCGGCCAGATCGACGACCCTCCGCCCGGGGCCGAGCTCGAGGGCATCGGTCAGCCAATCCACCGCCTCGGCCGGGTAGCCCGGGCGGGCCTGTTCGTAGACGGTGGACGCCGTCTCGAAGGCAGTTGCCGCCTCGTGCACCCCCGCGATCTTCACCGCACCGTCCTATCCCGCTTCCGTCCCACCGGGCCAAGTCGACCTCGTCGCCATCGAGGCCGGGAGACCGGTTCTGGGCTGCGGCGGAGCACCTTTTCTCACTGGTTGTGACGATTCACCGGGCCGAGGGTCACCCAGGGGGATATGTGCGACGAGGTAGCCTCGCCCAGCATCCGGTCCCCGACCCGGGGGCGCACCGGGCCCCACACCCTCGGCGTGGCGGGTGCCGCGACGGAACCGGGGCGACCAGGCCGCAGGAGAGGACATGCCCGACGACACGATTCCCGAAGGGACAGGCGACGCGACCGACGAGCCCGGGCTCGACGCGACCCCTCCCGTCGGGACACCGAGCCTGACAGCCGAAGAGCCGGGCGCGGTGACGGGCGCGGGCGTCGGCAGCGCGGCCGGCGCCGACGATGCCACCTCGGCGGTGGCCGCCACGGCGGCGGGGGAAGCAACGGGGACGACGCCGGGCGCGGACGGCGCCGCCCCGGCCGACGGCGGACCTCGTCACGCCAAGAGGACGGGGATGAACAGGACCTGGGTCATCGCCGCGGTGGCGGCGGTCGTCGTCCTGGCCGGTGCCGGCATCGCCATCGGACTCACGTCGAGCAAGAAGCCCACGGCGCGGCGCCACAACCCTGCCGCGGCACCTCTGATCACGGCGCCGTCGGGGGGTCCGGCGTGTCCGCTCACGGGACAACCCGCCCCGAGCGGCACGGTCCCCCAACGTCCGGCTCTCGCCTTCAAGGTCGACAACTACCCCACGGCCCGACCGCAATCGGGCCTGACGGACGCGGACATCGTCTTCGAGGAACCGGTCGAGGGTGGTATCACCCGCCTCGTCGCCATGTTCCAGTGCCAGAGTGCCGCCCTCGTCGGTCCCATCCGGTCGGCCCGTGCCGTCGATGTGCCCATCCTGGACCAGTTGAGCAAGCCGCTCTTCGTCCATGCCGGCGGGATCAACCCGGTGATCGCCCTCGTGAACCGGGGCAACCTGATCAATGACGACGTCTTCACCCACGCGTCGATCGTCCAGCACCCGTCGGGACGCTACGCCCCGTACGACACCTACGCCTCGACGGCGGCGGCATGGGCACTCGACCCGAACGACACCGCCCCACCGGCTCCGCTCTACACCTACTCGTCCACCGTCCCGACGGGTACGCCGGTGGGATCGCTGCACATCCCCTTCGCGGGCACCAATGACAACACCTGGACGTGGAGTCCGATCAACGGAGCGTGGCTCCTCTCCATCGGAGGCATCCCGGCCAACGTGGCCGACGGGGGTACCCGGATCGGCGTGGCCAACATCGTGGTCCAGACCGTGCACGTCACCTACGGTCCCTGGCTCGAGAACAGCGAGGGCGGTCTCGAGGTCCAATCGCAATTGATCGGGAGCGGTCCCCTCGATGTCTTCCGCAACGGCGAGGAGATCACCGGCACCTGGCAACGGGGACCCCTGTCGGCCACCACCAGTCTCGTCGCCGCCAACGGTTCCACCATCACCCTCGATCCGGGTAAGACCTGGGTGGAACTGGTCCCGTCGACCATTCCGGTGACGACAGCGGCACCGGTGACCGGTACGCCATAAGCGCTCGGGGACGATCGATTCTCCTGCGAGACACCGGGATCACCGCGACACGAAGCAAGCCGGCGGTGGCGTGATGATCACGACTTCTCCTGCAGCAGACAACGCATAGAGATTCCCACCGCCAGCTACCGGATCGGAAACTTCAGCCGGTTCCGTCGCCCTGAGCACGCCCGAACCCGGGTCGGTACAGGCGAGACTGTTCAGAGCCGTCAGCCAGAGGACGCCATCGCTCACGCCGGAGCCGACACCCATCATCTGGTCAAAGGGCCCCAGTCCATTGGGCCGGCTCGGGTTAACGATGATGCTGAGATCCCGGCTGGACAACTCCAGGGCGGGGCCGGCCATACCCGTGCGGTAGGACACCCACACGCCTCCGTTGGTGGCAGCCACTGTGCCCCCGGCGATGGCGCCACGTTGATACGAGCGGACCAACTCCTGTCCAGTACGAGCGTCGTACTCGGTCACAACCATGCCATCCTGGCCGGGGGCCTGCCCCCCGGTGTACAGCAGTTCCCCGGTCGGATCAGTCGACATGGAATCGATCTCGTTGCCCGCGCCCACCTCGTTCTCGACTACTCCGGTCGACGGATTCAAGGACCACAGATGGTCCCCGTCAGCCACCCAGAGCGGACCACCGACGGTGGCCGTGAGAACGGGAACGGGCGGGAAAGAACTGTCGTCCGTCGCCGGCAGGAAGCGCTGCGCTTGCACGGCCAGGGTGGAAGGATCGATCTGCATCACCTGCGTTTCGGTCCCCACCTGAAGGACGATCCATACCCAACCACCTGTGACCGTGAGAGCGGGATAGCCCATGGTTCCGGATGTGGGCGTCCCATGAATCATCTGTCCCGAAACCAGGTCGTACCGGGTGGGGGTCACCCTGGTCGGGACTCCCGACGCCGGACCGGGAAGAGCGAGCCAATAGAGCGCTGAGCTGGTGGGTGCGATGTCCTCGACGACGCCCGTGCCCCCGATGGTTCGAAACGCCCAAAGAGCTGACGGCGGACTGGCCGTTGTCGGCGGGATCGAGCTGGAAGGTCCAGCGGCAGTGCTTCTCGGCGTCAGGGTGGTGGTTCGTACTACCGATCTGTGTCGCCCCGGTTCTCCGACGCAGGAGGAAAGACAGAGTGTCGTGACGATCAACGCAGTCGTCAGGCCCCTGCGGGAGCCAGCCATGGCAACATCCTCCCAGTTCACCCTTACTACGCAGGAGAACCTGGTTCGGTTGTCGCCCTGAAGACCGACGGGCCTTCCCGCATGGACGGCGCCGATGGTGAACCGGTACCGCTCATGCGGGAAGGTCGCGAATGTCAGGTCTTCAGCGAGATGGGGGCGTCGTCACTGTCCGCTGTGGCCCCGCCGACGTCGCCGTCACTGTTGGCGGCCACGCCCACCGCTGCTCCGGCCGGCAACACGACCGCCGCCAGTTGGCTGCGGATCTTCTCATTGATCTCGATCATGAGCTCCGGTGTTTCACGCAGGAACTGCTTGGCGTTCTCACGACCCTGGCCGAGCTGCTCACCCTCGTAGGTGAACCAGGCCCCTGACTTCTTGATGAAGCCGAGCTCGACGCCGACATCGAGGAGAGAACCTTCCCGGCTGATGCCGGTGCCGTACATGATGTCGAACTCGGCCACCTTGAACGGGCTCGAGCACTTGTTCTTCACGACCTTCACCCGGGTCCGGCTCCCGATCACGTCGGCCCCGTCCTTGATCGCCTCCACCCTCCGGATGTCGAGCCGCACCGAGGCATAGAACTTGAGGGCACGACCTCCGGGGGTCACTTCGGGTGAGCCGTACAGGCCGCCGATCTTCTCCCGCAGCTGGTTGATGAAGAGGGCGATGGTGTCGGACTTCGACAGCGTGCCCGTCAGCT
>Ga0209415_10012328_pt1 | contig 14257 bp, 7 predicted proteins | sample PeaSoiSIISIP2007_FD_187696 | JGI IMG/M metagenome (GOLD analysis project Ga0209415, IMG submission 187696) | Peat soil microbial communities from Weissenstadt, Germany - SII-SIP-2007 (SPAdes) (version 2) | ecosystem: Environmental > Terrestrial > Soil > Wetlands > Peat | place: Germany... | reverse complement strand
GAGCACAAATACCAGGGCAGCTACTGCTGCGTTTACCCCATCAAGGTGAATCAGCAGCGGCAGGTGGTGGAAGAGGTGTTGGAGTTCGGGCGTCCTTACAAGTTTGGCCTGGAGGCCGGGTCGAAGCCCGAGCTGATGGCGGTGATGGCCATGGCCGACAATGAGACCCCCATCATCTGCAACGGATTCAAAGACGACGAATACATCGAGATGGCCATGCTGGCCCAGAAGATGGGGCGGCAGATCATCCCGGTGGTAGAGAAGTATACCGAGCTGCACCTGATCCTGAAGTACAGCGCGAAGGTGGGGGTGCGGCCGTGCATCGGACTGCGGGTGAAGCTGGCCAGCCGCGGGTCGGGGCGATGGAAATCGTCGGGCGGGTACCGGTCGAAGTTCGGCCTCTCGGCCACCGAGGCCATGCGCGCGTTGCAGGAACTCAGAGATGTGGGGATGGCCGACTGCCTCAACCTGCTGCACTTCCACCTGGGCAGCCAGATCACCAATATCCGGCAGATCAAGGGCGCGGTGAACGAATCGGTGCGGGTGTATGTGGACCTGGCGCGCGCCGGCGCGGGGCTGAAATACCTGGACGTGGGCGGCGGGCTGGGGATCGATTACGACGGGTCGCAGACGGATTTCGAATCGAGCGTGAATTACACCCTGCAGGAGTACGCCAACGACGTGATCTACCACGTGCAGAACGTATGCGACGAGGTAGGGGTGGCGCATCCCACGATCGTCACGGAAAGCGGGCGGGCCATTGCGGCGTACCACAGCGTGCTGGTGTTCAACGTTGTCGGCGTGGCCGGAATGGGCGAGGCGGACGTGCCGACGGAGCTTCCGGCGGATGCCGAGCAGCCCTTGATCGACCTGCAGGAGACGTATCGCGGGCTGAGCGCCAAGAACCTGCTGGAAAGCTATCACGACGCACAGCAGGCGCTCGACCAGGCGCTGAACCTGTTCAGTTTGGGGTACCTCTCGCTCGAGCAGCGCTGCACCGCGGAGAATCTCTACTGGGCGATTTCGCGGAAGATCCAGAAGCAGGCGCGCGAGCTGGATTACTTCCCGGAAGAGCTGGAGGGCATCGACGCAATGCTCTCGGACACCTATTTCTGCAACTTCTCGCTGTTCCAGAGCATGCCCGACAGTTGGGCGATCAAGCAGCTTTTCCCCATCATGCCGATTCACCGGCTGGAGCTGGAGCCCTCACGGCCGGCGGTGCTGGGCGACATCACGTGCGACTCGGATGGCAAGGTGGATGCGTTCATCGACCGGCGCGACGTGAAGCGGACGCTGCAACTGCATCCGTTCGACGGCGGCGACTACTACCTGGGGGCCTTTCTGCTGGGCGCGTACCAGGAGATTCTGGGCGACCTGCACAATCTCTTCGGCGACACCAACGCGGTGCACGTGCGGGTGGGCCCGACCGGGGAAGTGATGCTGGATTCGGTGATCAAAGGCGACACCGTGCGCGAGGTGCTGGACTACGTGCAGTTCAAGTCGGACTCGCTGGTGTCGCGCCTGCGGCGGGACGTGGAGACGGCCCTGCGCGAAGGCCGGCTGAGTTATGAAGAGAGCGGCGGGCTCCTGAAGTTCTACGAAGAGGGGCTGCACGGGTACACGTACCTGGAGGACGTGCACGAGCAGTAGGTGACCGGGCTCCTGTCTCCTGACTCCTGGCTCCTTCTCCGGGTGTATACTCGTTGGAATCACTATTCGCGCATGAGAACCAAACTCTTTCCGGCCATTTGTGCCGTGGCCGCGGCACTGATCTCGCTCGATCCCCCGGCTGCCGCCCAAGATACGAGGGAGGCGCCTCTCGGCCTGATCGTCGCCGCCAGCGGGGGCAGCGTGCTGCGTGCCGGGAATGCGCTGCCGCTCTCGGCCAAGCCTGGCGACATTCTTTTCGCCAACGACGCGTTGCGCGCCGACAAGGGCTCGGTCACGTTTCTCTCCTGCGACAAGAACCAGCAGCAAACCCTGTCGCCCGATGGCGACGTGTTGTTCGAAGCGTCCGGTCCGAAACTGCGCGCGGGAAAGTTCCTCGATCAGAAGCCCGCGAGCGGCTGTTTTCTGCCGAAGCTGCCGCGCACCATCGTGGCGGCCCAGCAAGATGCCGGCGCAGCCGTAGCGATCGAGCGGACCCGGGACATGTCCCCCCCCACCACGTTCGACCAGCGGGTGCAGGCCCTGGATGCCGGGCAGCGGACGCAGTTGACGGCGGCGCTCGCACCCATCGAAAAGGCCCTCCAGGCCAATCCGGCCGACACGGTAAAGCACCTGGAGCGGGCCAAGGTGCTGGACCAATACGGGCTGAAAGCCGACGCCGCGGAAGAGATGGGCAAGGTTTCGGCCGCCTGGCCCGATGCCGCCTGGCCCAAGAGCCGCGCGTTTGTCCTCGTGGAAGACGACGCCAAGTCCAAAGTGGCGTCTGCCGCCGCGTCCGAGCCGGAGGTCGAGGGCCAGACATACGCTCTCCTGGTGGGGATTTCGCACTTCCAGGACGCAGGCATCCCCGCGCTGAGCTACGCTCATGAGGACGCTATCGAGCTGACCAAGCTGATCGAGAGTCCGCGGGCCGGTGCCGTGCCGCCGGCGAACGTCGTGCTGCTGGTCGAGAAGGAAGCCACTCGGGCCGCCATTCAGAGCGCCATCGAGACACATCTGAAAGGAAAGGCCGGAAAGAACGACACGGTGCTGCTGTTCATCGCCTCGCATGGCGCGACCTTCAAGGTGGGGACTAAGGACAGGGGTTACATTGTGACCTACGACAGCAATCCCCAGGAACTGGCCACCAGCGGCATCCCCATGGACGACATCAAGAAGCTCTTCGAGGAACAGTTGCCCAACGTCAAGCGCCTGCTGCTGTACGTGGATGTCTGCCACGCCGGCAAGATCGGCCAGATCGATACCAGGAGCGAGGCAGTCAACCGGGCCACGGCCAACGAGCTGAGAACGGAAGAGGTCTCGATGTTCGGCCTTCTGGCGGCGCAGAAGGGCCAGGTGGCCATCGAGTCGATCAACTTCGGCGGCGGGCACGGCGCCTTCACCTATTTCCTGATGAGCGCGTTGAATGGGAAAGCGGACTTCAATGGCGATAACAACGTAACCATGGATGAGCTGGCCCGCTATGTGCAAGACAGGGTCGACGAGGCCACCGGGGGCCAGCAGATCCCCAAACAGATCGGCGATATCGAAAGTAATCGCGTCATGGCATTCGTCACCAAGCCGGGCATCGAACTGAAGGAGTTCACCCCTATGGTGAAGATTGCCGGCCGCAGCCTGACGCCGCTCCCCAATCCGAACGTCAAGCCGATTCTTCTGCCTTCGGGTCTCCCGTTGACGGCCCGCTCGCTGCGCTATCAGGACCGCGGCGTCGTGGCGAAGCAGTTTGAGGACGCGGTCGATCAGGGACGGATCCTGCCGGCGGAGGACCAGGGCGCGTTCTTTTTCCTGGGCGGGCTCCGCACACTCCTCAAGCCGAACGAGTACGCGTTGGAAGCGGAGAGACTTCGAGTCGCGTTAGAAGACCGGGGACAACAGGTGCTGCTCACTTACCTGGCCGGCGACCAGACCCCTCAGAGAGCCGACGATTTCCGGCTCGGGCAGCAGTATTTCGAAGCGGCGCAAACCCTGGCGCCCAACTCGCTTCTTCTGCAAAGCAGGGCGATTTTCTGCCAGGGACGCGCGGCCATCTTCGATAAAAACTACCAGAACGCGAGCACGCTTCTGGAACGCTCGATCGGGCTCGATCCGGAGCGCGGCTATTCGTACAACGCCCTGGGTATTTCGTACCTGGAGCGCGCCGATTACGACCGCGCCATCCTGGCCTTCAAGGATGCCTCCGCGCGCGCGCCGTATTGGGCCTACCCGCTGCACAACATGGCGCTGGCGTATGTGGAGAAGGGCGATTACGATTCCGCGATCCGCATTTACCGGCAGGCCATGCGCCTGGTTCCCGGGGCCGGCTACCTGCCCTACAACCTGGGGCTGGTTTACCAGCGGATGAACCGCCCGAAGGATGCGGAGGCCATGTACAACGCGGCGCTGAAGATCTCGCCCGATAATCCGCAGACGTTCAATGCGCTGGGGTACTTGCGGGCGTCCGAAGGCAAGCGCGCGGAAGCCGAAAAATATTATCGCCAGGCCTTGGCCAAGGATCCGGAACTGCTGGTGGCGCGGCACAATCTCGCCCTCCTGCTTTCGACCACCAACGGCCGGTCGGCGGAGGCCATTGCGCTCTGGCGGGAGAACCTGTCGAAATCGGCGGACTACGTGCCGTCGCGCCTGAGCCTGGCGCGGTACCTGGCGCGCAGCGGCCAGGATGCGCCGGCAGCCACGGAGTACGAGGCGCTGGTCAAGACCAAACCGGACTACGTGGCGGCCCGGCTGGCCTTGGCGGATCTCGACGCGCGCCTGGCGAAGCGCGACGAAGCGCTTGCGCAGTTGCAGGAAGTGATCAAGCTGCAGCCGCAGAATGCCGACGCCTACGAGCGCGTGGGCGACGTGTCGAAGGCCGCCGGGCGGACTGCCGAAGCGGCGGTGGCGTATCAGAAGGCCATCGAGAATTCGGCCGACAAGGCGGCCAAGAAGCGGATCCAGCAGAAGGCGCGGCAGTAAGCACGTTTACCTGTGCCACTCCCTCAACCGATCTCCAGCCGCACGAGTTTGAAATCCGCGATACCTTTGGCCGCCCCGAAAAAGACGCCGACGCCGAAGAACAGCTCACCGGGCGAGGAGAACTGAGACACCCCGGCATAGCCGGACCGGCGTATGGCTCCATCAATCAGTAGAGATGCCTGCCGCAAACGCGGTTCGTACCGGAGCTCGTAACGGTGATAGCCGTCCGGGTCGCCGTAGACCGGCTCCGCCGGCCCGGTGACCTGCGGTACCACCTGCGTGGTCAGCAAGACATAGGGCCGCCGGTTGGCATCCAGGCCCACGTTGATGTCATAACGCCTCCGCTCCGGCGAAAGATCCAGGCACGCGTAAGCATCCCCCTCTCGCACGCGCGCCTCCAGAATCAGCCGAAAACCAAGCCGCGTCGCCAGGCGTTTTTGAGCGGACGACAGCCAGCGGGAATACCTCCCCTGCGTGGAAGTGGTGAGCCGCCACGCTTCCCAACGCTGGCGGCCGGTGTCCGCCAGCGGAGCCTCCTCGTCGAAGCCGTAGCGGCCGCGGACGAATCCCTCGTCCCACGGATCCTGCGCCCCGACCTTCTCGATCACCCGCGCCGCCTTCGCCTCCTCCCGCCATCGATATACGAAGGGCGAGCTGACCGCCGCTCCCGCGGCGCTCAGCGCCAAGGCCCGCCTGGTGACCCGCGTAACTCCGGCGCCGCGCCCCAGCGCCTCGGCCAAAGCCCGCGAAAACTCCGCTGCTCCCGCGGGGCGGTCCTCGGCCCGAAACGAGAGCGCTCTTCGGATAAGCTGCCACGCGCGCGGCGAGACGTCTGTGCGGATGTCCCGCAGGTCCCGCATCCGGCCCGCCCCCTGCTGTTTCAGGATTTCGCCCGGACCGTCCGAAGAGTATGGGCAGAAGCCCGCAATCATCTCGTAAGCCATGGCGCCCAGCGCGTAAATATCGCTGGCCTCGCCGGGCTCGCCCAGCAACTGCTCGGGAGCCATGTAGCGCGTCGTCCCGGCGATGAGCCTTACGCCCGTTTCGGTCTCCGTGTGTCCGCCTCGCACCTGCGCGATGCCGAAATCGATCACCTTGGCGACCCCGTTCTCCGCGTCGCCGGTCAGCATGATGTTCTCGGGCTTGAGGTCGCGGTGCACGATTCCGCATCGGTGCGCGAAATCCAGTGCCGCTCCCACCTGGCCCACAATGGCGGCAGCGAACGGCAGCGCCAGCGGCCCGTTTTTGAGCTCGCGGCGGAGCGTTCTGCCGGGAACATGCTGCATCGCCAGAAAGGGCTCGCCGCGTTCCGTTTCGCCGAAATCCAGAATCCGGACAATGTTCGGATGATCCAGCCGGCCGAGCGCTTCCGCCTCGCTCTGAAACTTCCGCCGCAGCCAGCGATTACCCAGCGCGTCGTCGTTCAGCAGCTTGATCGTTACGGTGCATTCGCCGTGCAGATCCACGGCCCGGTAGACCGTGCCGGCTCCGCCCCGGCCGATGATCTCCTCGATTCGATACCGCGAGTGGAAGACCGTGCCCACCAGGTTCGCATCCGGCGTTTCGATGGCCTCCGGTACGCGGGCCACCGCCCGCTCCAGGAAATCGCCCGCCGCGGCGTCTTCCTGAATCAGCCTGCGCAGAATGCTGCGCGTCTCGGCGTCGTCCGACTCCTCCTCCACAAGCCGCGAGCGCTCCTCGGGCGGCAGCGCGATGGCGCGCTCGAAGATGTCCGCGATGCGCTCCCATTCCTCCGGGCTAGTGGGCAATCGGCTCTCCCCTCAGGTAGGCGCGCAGCCAGGCTCGCGCCATGCTCCAGTCGCGCTTCACCGTGCGCAGGGCGCCGCCCGTGACCTCGGCGATCTCTTCGAACGTCAGCCCGCCGAAAAAACGCAGCTCCACCACCCGGCTCTGCCGCGCGCTTAGCCGTGCCAGCTCATTCAATCCATCGTGCACCGCCAGGACCTCCTCCATATCCAGCGTCCCGGGCCGCGCATCCGAAAGCGCACGCGGCCGTTCCTCCCGCCGTTTCTGACGGCCCGTGCGCCGCGCATGGTCCACCAGAATCAGGCGCATGAGCTGCGATGCCAACGACAGGAAGTGCGCCCGGTCGTGCCACTCCGGCCGCTGCCGCCGCAAACGCAGCCAGGCTTCGTGTACCAGGGCAGTGGGCTGCAGCGTATGCCCCGCGCCCTCCTGCCGCAGTTGGCCGGCCGCCAGCCGCCGCAAATCGGCATACACAAGCTCGATCAGTTGCGGCCAGGCCGAGTCGTCGCCTTGGCCGAGGGCCTGCAATTCACGTGTAATGGCGCCGGCAGACATCCTCGCCCTCCGAAAATCTTCGATTCAAGTGGCACTATTCTTTCACGAATGGCGCTTATTGTTCAACAGGAGTGTGGGCGCTGACTACACCCCATGTATGGAGATGATTCGCTCATGAGATTCCTCGGGCTCGCTTTGCTCCGGCTCCCATTGGCCGTGGAAGCGCTTGCGCAGACACCGCAAGTCGTGATCAACGAGGTCCTTTATCTCACGGATCCGGCCAATTCCGACCCTGACCGCACCTACGATTGGGTCGAGCTTTACAACGCCGGAATGGCCGGCGTCGACGTTCTTCTGTATTGTCCTCACCGCCTCCGCCCAACCTGTCGCGTTCAACCTGGCGCCGGCAGCCAATTTCAACAGCGGCGGCCCCTCATGCTGACCGCCACCCGCACCCCCGCCATCCCCCGCGAGCTCCCCGACCCGAGTCTCGCGAAAAGACCCGTCCGAAGCGATTGGCTGCGAATCGCTCTGGTCCCAGTCTTCGTTCTCGCCTGCTACCAATTCGCCTGGCTTGCCTGGCGCAGCTTCAACTGCACCGCTTTCCTAGCCATTTCACACACCCTGGGAATTTCCGCCTGGCGCCTCTCGACCGTTGCGTTCGCGAGCCAGGGCCGCGGGTACCACTTCGATATCGCCTGCACGGCTGTCGACGCCTTCCTGGGGTCCGTTCCGCTTCTCTGGAACTGGCACAAACCGATTCGCTCGAATCTCGCCTTCTTTACGTTGTATTTTGCCGTTCTCAATATCGCCAACATGGCCCGCCTTTCGCTCGGCATGCTGATTTTCGTCTGGGGCGTCCCTTGGTGGCTGAGCCATGAAGCCATGTCCGGGGTCTGTTACTTCTTGATGTTCTTGTGGATTGCCCGCCGCCGCGGTTGGGACAGGAGATTTCCATGCTGACATACCAGGCCACAAAGCGATTTGATTCCCTTTTCCTTTTCTGGCTCGTCCTTCTGCTCGCCATGCTCACTGGTTGTGGTGCTCTTGACGATTACAAGCGCGTGAGCGCTCTGCTCCGCGCGCACCCGGAGGTGTTCCAAGCCGTCACCGCATCCGGAGAGCTTCAAGATTACTTTGAGAAGGGCACCCTCAAGGATCCCATCTCCTCTAACGGCGAGCTGTTCGGATACGACGAAACACCGGACCTCGCACTGAGAGGACCGCTGCATCTCGGGCTCGTGCGCTACTACGATTCGCAAGCGGCGCTGCAGGGGTATACTTCCAGCGCGCTCGGAAGAAACTGGATGCACAACTTCGACGCCAAACTCCTGCCCCCCACAGTCCCCAATCCCAACGTCGTCACCGTCCAGTTGTTTCACACCAACTTTATCAACTTCAATAAAGGGCAGCTCAACTACCCGGTTGACCAGCCCTACCAGTTAGCGGCCACTGCGAACGGGTATCAGTTCATGAGTCCGGTCACCAGGCTGGTCTACTCATTCGACTCTTCGGGCAATCTCACCAGCATCGCCGACCGCAACGGCAACACCGCCACCGTCACCCGCGCGGCCGGCGCTCCCGGACCTGCCCAGGTGACCGACGGCCTCGGCCGGACACTCACCTTCGCCTACACCGGATCGAACCTCACCAAGGTTGCGGACCAGTCCGGGCGTAGCGTCAGCTATGAATACTCTGGTGGCCTGCTCTCTGCGTTCACCGATGCCAACGGCAAACGCACTACTTACGCCTATACGACGGCCACGTTTCTGCTTGGGAATCCGCTGACGGCGCTGATGACCTCCGCTACGCGCCCCCAGGGTAACAAACCGCTCTCCCAGACATACATAGCCCAAGGCCAGTCCGGCGGCCAGGTCGCCACTCAGTACGATTCTTTCGGGGACACAACGAGCCTGGACTATTCGCACCCCTCTGGCGGCGCCACCATCACCCAGCCGCTGGGTGTAACGTTTTCTCAATCGAATGGCACGGACCAGGACCTGGTCTCCGAGACCGACGCCAGCGGAGCCTCCAGTCTCTATACCTGGGATTCCAATGACCACAAAATCGGCGTCACCGATAAGCTGGGCAACCGCACTTCGGCGACCTACGATCCCGCCAGCAAGATGCCCGCCACTATCACCGATGAGCTGGGCAATGCCACTACTTTCACTTACACACCCACCGTACAAGGTCCCTTTACCTTCTATGACCTGACCAGTGTCAGGTTCGCCGATGGAACCTCCATCGCGATTGCCCGCGACGCCAGGGGCAATATCCTCTCCTTCACCGACCAGGCCGGACAGAAATGGCAGACCACTCGGAACGCTCGCGGCCAGATCGCGACCCTCACCATCCCCTCCGGCGCCGTCACCACCTTCGCCTACAATCAGGACGGAACGCTTGCCTCGGTCCAGTTGGATTCCGGCGATAAGTACGCCATCTCCTACGACGCCATCAGCCGGCCCATCGCCATCACCGAGCCCGATGGCAACACCGTCCGTGCTCAGTACGACGCCGTCTCCAATCGGACCCAAGCCACCAACGAAAAGGGCAACAACACCAGCGCAGCCTACGACGGCAACAACAATCGCACCGCCGTTACCGACGCCCTGGGTGCGTCCTCCGCCTGGGCATACGATACCAACGACCATCCGGTTTCTTTCACCGATCGCGTCGGAAAAACGGCCACCACCGCCTATGACGCCCTTTCGCGCGTCCAGAAACTGGCCAATGCCGCGGGCAACTCCGTGACATATGGCTATGACACGCTGAACCGCGCCATATCCGCCGTGGACGCGGCCGGACAAGGCAACAGCTACGGATGGGACAAGGAGAATCGCCTGCTCTCCATCACCGACGCGCTCGGCCGCGCCGCGCAGTATCAGCGCGATGCCCGCGGCCAGGTTACCCAGTTCACTACTCCCGCGAGCGAGAGCTACTCCGCCGCTTACGACAAGCGGAGGCGTCTCACCTCCCTTACCGATCCGCTCGGCCGCGCCACCCAGTATAGCTACGATGCCCGCGGTTCCCTGACGGGCGCGACGCTCCCCGGAGGCGTCGCCGCATCCTTCACTCGCAGCGCTCTGGGACTGATCGCCGGCGTGACCGACCCCAACGGCAGCCTCTGGAGCCGCGGATTCGACAAGATGGGCCGCCTCGTTTCCATCGCCGATCCGCTGAACCGCATGTCTACCTTCCAGTACGACTCGCGGCAGCGCCTGTCCAACGCCACGCTGCCGCTCGGCAGCGCACAATACAGCTACGACCCGGCGAGTAACCTGACAGCCGTGACTTGGTCCGATAGCACGGTGCTGAACTACACTTACGATCCCGATAACCGCCTGACCGGAGGCAGCGGGCTGGCGCTCGGCTACGATGCGGCCGATCGGCTCACGGCTTCGAACGGCTTGCAGGTCGCGCGCGACGCCGCCGGGCGAATCGCTTCCATCGCCTACGCAGCGGGGAAGACCGTGACTTACACGTACGACAATCGCGGACTGCTGACCCAGGTGGCCGACTGGCTAGCGGGTGTCACCGCATTCACCCACGATGCCGCGCGCCAGCTTACCTCGCTCGTGTTCCCCAACGGCGTCCGCGAGGACTATACCTATGATGCCGATGGACGCCGCGCCACCATCAAGGTGAGCAACAACGGAACAACCATTTCCTCCATCACGCTCCATCGCGATGCCCTGGGCCGTGTAACCAGCGCCGACCGCACCGTTTCCGCGGTTCCGGGCGCCGCGCCGCCGAACGTATCGCTGGCGTTTGACGCCGCGGAGCAATCCACCGCGGCGACCTACGATTCCATGGGGCGTGAGACCGCCGATTCCACCCGAACTTTTGCGTGGGACCTGGCTTCCCGCCTCGCATCCTATCAAGGCTCAACCGGTGCGGCGTCGTTCACCTACGATGCCCTTGGCCTGCGGACCTCCAGCACCACAGGCGGCGCCACCCAGAATTACGTTCTGAATTACGCCCTGGGCCTGCCGAGTGTTTCGGTCGTGCAGTCCGGAGGAGCCGACCAACGTTACTATATATACCTGCCCGGGGGCGCACTGCTCTACGCCGTGGATGCTGCCGGCGGCGCGCGTCACTTTTACCATTTCGATGAGATCGGTTCCACCATGTTTCTGAGCGGTGACAACGGCGGCGTGACGGACACATATGCCGCGACGCCCTACGGTGAGTCTGTCCAGCAAACCGGGACAACCAACAACCCATTTACCTGGCTGGGAAGATGGGGCGTGATGCAGGAAGCATCGCCTGCTCTCTACTACATGCGCGCCCGCTACTATGACGGCGTCGCGGCCCGATTCCTTTCGCGCGACCCGGTGAGTTCGTTGAATCCCGCAGAAACCAATCCTTACCAGTATGCCCGCCAGAATCCCCCGGCCTACGTCGATCCGCGCGGCACGGACGCGGACAGCGAAGATAAGGGGTCGGAACTCCAGTTTCTGTTGGATTTAGTCGGAGCCACAGTTTACAAACCGGCCCCCAGGGAGCCCTCCTTGTCCGAGCTGCTTGCGGCGCTTGAGCCGCCCGCGTCCCCCGATCCGCCCGTGGGGCAGCCCCCTGAGTCGCCTCCGCCTAGCCCGGCCCACCACATTGTGGCCTTCGTTGTCGATCAAGACTATATCAACGCTCTCACAGCCGAACCGGACCCGCCCGGCGGCGGAGACGGCGGCTCCCTGACCCCAGAGCCCGGGATCCCCGTGGCCGACCTCTTCAACCTGTCAGAGGCGCTGCAAGATTTCGACCCTGATGCGGTCTTCTGGGCGGTCATTGCCCATGGCATCGCAGAAAAGGGCAAGGCAGACGGGACTGCCTCGGCCTCAGAGGGCTTTGCCGGACTTGTGGGGTTGGTGGGATTGTGGTCCTCGGTCGGCCCCACCGAAGTATCGGCAGCGGTTTTCGCAATCTTGCTCGCCGGATGGATTCTCTTCCCCAGACGGGAAGCCAAAGCGTGATCCTGAGGAAAATCATGAAACGTATCCTTTGCTTCTTGTTCCTTTCCACCCTCGCCCTCGCCGCCGTCACCTACTCCTACGACCCCGCCGGGCGTCTCTCCAAAGTCGATTACGGCAACGGCCTCGTCATCTCCTACACTTACGACAGCGCCGGCAACCTCCTCAGCCGAACCTCCCAAGGCGGCATCGTCACCGGCGTTCCATCCGTCACCGGCACACAACCCGCCTCCGGGAACATCACCACTCAGAGCTTCACCTTCACCTACTCACACTCAGCCGGCGCCCAGAATCTCTCCGTCGTCAACGTGCTCATCAACAACTTCCTCGATGGGCGCCATGCCTGTTACCTCGCCTACGTCGTCTCCACCACCACTCTGATCCTGGTCGATGACACCGGCGATGCCGGCGGTCCCTATGCCGGCTCGGTGGCCCTCGGCAACCCCTCGGCCACCATCCAGAACAGTCAGTGCGCCGTGAATCTCACCTCCGCCACCACCAGCGGCAATACCCTCTCACTGACTCTGAACATCGCCTTCAAAGCGTCCTTCGGAGGCAACAAAATCCAGTACCTGGCCGCCGGCGACGCCTCGGGAAACAACACCAACTGGCAGGCCGTAGGCGTGTGGCAGGCGCCCTTCACTCCCGCCGGCACCATCAGCGTGGTCAGCGCCACTCCGGCCCGAGGCGCCGTGGCCGGAGGCACGCCCCAAACCGTCACCCTCACCCTCAACGACAGCAAGGGCGCCACTGACTTCGGCGTCGTGAACCTGCTGGTGAACAATTTCATCGACGGCCGGAGCGCCTGCTACCTGGCCTACGCCGCCGGAGCCAACACGCTGTACCTGGTGGACGATGCCGGCGACGCCGGAGGTCCCTTCGCCGGAGGCATGCTGCTAAACGGCAGCGCCGGCACGATTCAGAACAGCCAGTGCAGCATCAACGGCGCCGGCTCCTCGGCATCGCCAGCCGGCAACACGCTCACCTTGGCCTTGAACATCACGTTCAAGCCGGCCTTCACCGGCAATCGCATCCTCTTCGTAGCCGGCCGCGACGCCGCCGGTCTCAACAACACCGACTGGCAGTCGACGGGCACGTCCAGCGTCCAGTAATATTTTGTAACGCCCAACCTGAATCGTTTCAGTAAGATGGCGGCCACACACCGAAAAATCGGGGGCGGCCGGATCACGGTCACCAAGGAACGAACTATTTTTTCAACTAGACTTTTACTGATTCTAAAGGTGGTTACCAGCCCTCTTCCGCGCTCCACCGCGCGAACCCGGCATGCTTGTCTGCTACATTTAAATTAGGAAGGGAATTGGTTCTGGAGTAGCGCAATCCGGGAGAAATCCCCAGGCGACGCAGATCTGCGTCGCCGAATTCGGGCAAGTCCCTTATTTGCAGCATCGAGATACCGTTTGGCGACGCAGATCTGCGTCGCCTGGCTGGTAGGCCAGGCGCCCCGGTTTGCGGGTCCGTTCCGGATTCCGCCTGCCAACCCGCCGCAATTCCGGAAGGATCCTTCCGGAAGAATTCGCGTAACCCCTGCGGATTCAACGTCCGCCCTCCGAAAACCGACCGATCCTTCCGGAACTGCTCTTCCGGCCGACCTGTGTAGAGATTTCCCCCACTTGGGTCATTTACCCCACGCGAGAGCCCCATCAAAATGTTGAGAAATCCCACAAACACCACCACTTTACTCCATATTAAGATAAAAGGACCGTTTGGTAACCATATTGCCTAAGCCCATACGACCAAGGAGGGTCCGACTTGCGCCGCCTGCTCCATGACTCGGGACATCTGCTCCGCCCCGCCATCGTTCTGCTCGCCGGAATCGGCCTCTTCCTCGTGCTGCGCGGCGCCGTCATCCCCAAAAACTTCGGACAGTACGGCCACTACCGTCCGGGCGCCCTCGCCGACATCCGCAAGCGGCCCATTTCCTTCGCCGGCCAGGATACCTGCGTGATGTGTCACGACGACCAGGCCAAGGCACGCGCCGCCGGCAAACACGCCCACGTCGCCTGCGAAGCCTGCCACGGCCCGCTCGCCGCGCACGCCAACGACCCCGGCTCCGTCGTTCCCAAGCTCCCCGAGGTCGGCGCCCTCTGCCGGCGCTGTCACGAAAAGGATGCGGCCAAGCCCAAGTGGTTCCCCCAGGTGGCCACCGCCGACCATTCCGGCGGCGCCCTCTGCAACACCTGTCACCAGCCGCACAATCCGCACCTGTAGAGAGATCACATGGATATCACCCGGCGCGACCTCTTCACCATCGGCACCAAGCTCCTGATCCTCGGCTCCGTGGGAGCCACCCTGGAACAGATCACCGGCGCCGCTCCCCCCAGCGAAACCTACCAGATGGCCGACCACTGGTGGGGCATGATCATCGATATCGATAAGTGCATCGG
>Ga0209415_10012327_pt1 | contig 14259 bp, 11 predicted proteins | sample PeaSoiSIISIP2007_FD_187696 | JGI IMG/M metagenome (GOLD analysis project Ga0209415, IMG submission 187696) | Peat soil microbial communities from Weissenstadt, Germany - SII-SIP-2007 (SPAdes) (version 2) | ecosystem: Environmental > Terrestrial > Soil > Wetlands > Peat | place: Germany... | reverse complement strand
GTCGCGGGGCTCAACCGGTACGTTTCCGACAAACTGGCCAACCTGGGCGCGAATGCGGTGATCTTCACGCGCTTCGGCATCATCACGAATTTCGAGGACTTCATCAAAGCCCAGCGCCGGCCCCCGCTCCGCGTGGACGACTTCGAATACGTGCGGGACCACGCGCAACTGCCCCGGCAGGTAGGGGCGAGCGGCGATCGCCAGCTCGACGTGCGCTACGGAAACGAGACCGTGCAGGGCGTGCAAGTGCGTGGAGGAACGCCGAACATGCTGGAGATGCGCAACCTGGCCATTGCGCTGGGCCGCGCGCTCAACGACGGCGACGAGTCGCACCATTCGCCCGTATGCGTCCTCGGCGACGACCTGGTGCAGCGCTTCTTCCCCAGCGTGGACCCGATCGGGAAGACGGTGCGCGTGGGACCGCAGACCTACGAGGTGGTGGGAACGGTGAAGCCGCTGGGCTCCGCGTTCGGGCAGTCCCAGGACGACTTCGTGCTCATGCCCTTCACCACCTACATGAAGACCTGGCATCTGCCCAACGACTCCATCGACATCTGGATCCAGTCCTGGTCGCCGGAGTTCATGGACGCAGCGATTGACGAAGTGCGCGTGATCCTGCGCTCCAAGCGCAAGGTTCCCTACCGGGCGGACGACAGTTTTGGGGTGGTCACGAACAGCTCGATCACGGCCACCTGGTCGCAGATGACCGGGAGCCTGTTCGGACTGGCAATCATGCTCACCTCCGTCTTCCTGGTGGTGGGCGGAATCGTGATCATGAACATCATGCTGGCCAGCGTTACCGAGCGCACCCGCGAGATCGGCATCCGAAAAGCGATCGGGGCACGGCGGCAACACATTGTGATGCAGTTCCTGGTGGAGTCCGCGGTCATGGCGGGAATGGGCGGAATTGCCGGAGTGCTGGCCGGCATGGGAGTCACCGCGCTGGTGCGGAACCTTACCTATATGCCTGCGACGACGCCAGTCGGGGCCATCGTCGTCTCGCTGCTGCTTTCGACTTCGGTGGGTCTGTTTTTCGGCATATACCCGGCCATGCGCGCGGCGCGGCTCGACCCCGTCGAGGCGCTGCGGCAAGAGATGTGAGGGGGAGCGATGCGCCAGGACTTCCTTGAAAACCTGCGGCTCGCGCTGGACACACTGCGCGCGCACAAATTGCGCAGTTGCCTGACCATCGTGGGCGTGGTCATCGGCGTCACCATCATCATCGTGGTCGCGGGACTGCTCTCCGGCTTCAACTCCACCGTGACGGAAGCCATCACGGGCTACGGAGCGGACACCGCTTTCATCTCCAAGTACGAGCAAGGGCCCCACTTCGGCCGGATGAGCGAAGAAGAACGCAGGCGCAAGGATCTGTCGCTGGACTCGGGTTTGGCGCTCAAGGAAGGCTGCCCCGACGTCAAAGCAGTGGCCATTTCCATCTTCGCGGACGGCGAGACCAGCAACATCCGCTATAAGGACCAGGAGGTCACCGCCCTGGATTTCCGGGGCACGTTCCCGGAGTTCGCGGAAGTCTACGCGAACGCGAACCTGAAGGAGGGCCGGTTCCTTTCCGACGGGGACAACGAGCACCGCCGCAGCGTCGTGGTGATCGGCGAGAGCGTGGCCAAGGCTTTGTTCCCCAACGTGGACCCCATCGGCAAGGTGGTGATCGCCAACGGCCAGGAATTCGAAGTGATCGGCGTGTTCGAGCTTCCCAAAGGCGGCTTCGGAATGAACAACGAGGACCGCCGCGTGGTCATCCCGTATTACACGTTCCGGAAGCTCTACCCGAATATGAAGTACCACGGATACCGGATCCAGGCCTATGCAAACCGGCTGGATGCGGCCGTGGACGAAGCGCGGGTCGCGCTCAGGCGCGCGCGCAAGGATGCCTACAATTCTCCCGACGATTTTTCGATTCAGACCTCGCAGCAGGCGGTGGAAAGCTTCTACGCCATCGTGGGGGCGGTGGGGCTGGCGATGCTGGTGCTCAGCTCCATCGGCTTGCTCATCGGCGGCGTGGGCGTGATGAACATCATGCTGGTGAGCGTAACGGAACGGACCCGGGAGATCGGCGTGCGCAAAGCCATCGGAGCGCGCCGCGGCGACATCCGGTGGCAATTCCTATTCGAGGCCATGACGCTCACGGGCCTGGGCGGACTCATCGGCGTCCTGCTTGGGTGGATCGTGACCGTAGCCGTGGGTGCGGCGCTGGATTGGCCGGCGGTGGTGCCGATCTGGGCGGTGGTCGTGGGAGTCAGCGTCTCGGTAGGCATCGGCCTGGTGTTCGGCGTGTGGCCCGCGCTCAAAGCCGCGCGGCTCGATCCCGTCGTCGCGCTGCGCTACGAATAAATTCCACACACAACCGGGGCCGCGCCGCGCGCCCCGGAGCCTGTCTCCGGCGGCGCGACGCAGGCGCATCCGGGCTTTGACTTCCCCGGGGGCGGGGACTACGCTCTGCGTGATTTTCGTGAGGAGGGGTCATGCCGGCGGGCCGCTCTCGCATTTCCTGGCTGGCCGTGGCTGCGAGCCTGGCGCTCGTCTGTGCGGCAGGCCCGGTGTCCGGCGACGACCCGAAGCCCACTCCCGAGAATACGATTTCGATCAAACTGGCTGAACCCGTCAAGCCGCAGACGTTCGCCCGCCCCATCAAGTTCTTTCTTGAGAATGTGGTTGACCGCAGCGGGAACCCGCAGCCCCTGCTCGTGTTCAAGGGCCGGGGAGGAGTGTTCATCGACCGGCAGCCCGTAGCCATCGTGCAGGAAGCGCTGGCGGAATCGCTCGGGACGGGGGGACTGCTGGCCGCGGACCGCGAAGCGGCGGATTATCTGCTGACGGTGTACGTGTTCCACTTCGGGCTGGCCGCGGGATCGGGCGCCGAGTTTTACGGCAAAGTGGATCTGAACGTGGTGGTGAAAGACAAGGCGACGGGTAAATCGCAAACCGTAACGGCGCTGGGCACGTCCATCCAGGGCACAGCGGTCCGCAAGAAAAACATCATGAAGAACATGGAGGAAAACATCGAAGGAGCGCTGGAAGACGCGCTGCGGAACCTGCTGCGCGGAACGAAGCTCCGCGATGCGGTCATGCCGGCGTAGCCGGCGCCTGGAACGCGCAATCAGGGGGCGCCGGCGGGCGGCTCCTGGTTGAACTGGTGCTTCATCTCGTGCGCAATCTCATGAGCCAGGAAACGGGCCAGGGAGTCCGGGCTCCATGTGGCCGGACATCGAACTTTCACTTGTTTCTCGAAGACGGATGCGTTGTCGCTGCGCCGGTGGACCTGGAGCTGGCTGGTTAAGCTGCGCGAGCCGGCGCCGAAGCCGATGATCACCTGCTTGGCCACATTCCCTTTCTTGTATTCCAGGATGGAGCCTTCCAGAACCAGGGATTGGGGCGCGTCGGCAGCCTCCACCACTTCTCCTTCTCCCACAATCTGCTCGAACATGCCGGTCTTCTGCAATTCCTTCTTCAGCGCGGCGTAGAGGAAGTCGGAGAACTCGGGAGGCAGCTCCACGCCCTCGGCAAAGGGAAAATGCTTGATCTCCACGTTTTTGAAACGCGGCTTCTCATCCTTCGCGCCGCCGGGTGCGGCGAAGAACAAGAGACCGGCGAGAAGGAGAATCCAGCGGCGATTCATGGCTGCCTCCTGGGACGACGGGGAGAAACCGGGGAGCGAGCGGGATTATAGCCTCCTGCTGCCTAAAGATGTACTGAAGTGTTAGGATATCCGCCAAAGCCCCACCCCGAGGGGCCACAATCGCAGAAGTGCGAACGTCTGGGTGACCAAGCGATGTCCAAGAGACTCATGTCCGCCGCGCTGGTGGTTGTCGCAGCCTTCCTGTTCGCCTCGCCCGGCCGGAGCGCGACCAAACTCAAGATCCGCGGCTACATCACGGCCAAGCCGGACGCGCAGACGCTCCAGATTCTGGACGACACGATCCATCTAACATCTTCCACGCGACTCGATGTGCAGAATGCTGGAGAGGAACCGCGCCACCTGCGGCTGGAGGATGTCGTACCCGGAGTGCTCATCGAAGCCGAAGGACAGTGGACGGCGCGGCACCAATTCGCGGCCGAGAGCATCACCTGCGATGCCGCGCAATTCAGCCGGGAGATCAAGGAGCACGCCTATCTCCAGACGGAGCCCGCCCAGGCCGCCGAGATTGCGGCTGGGAAACCGGCGCGACTCGAGGTGGACGGAGAGATCCTTGCGATCGATGAAGAGACGCAGCGCGACTGGAAGCCCGGAACCCCCAGCGCCGAAACGACCGCGGAGAAGAGCAGCCCAGGAGACCGGCTAGTGGGGCGCCAGGTGCACTACGAAGGTGTGCGCCGGCCGGACGGAATCATCGCGACCCAAAGGGTCGAACTCGGTTCCGGCGCGCCTGCCGACGCCTACAAGATGCCCGGAGGAATCCGTGTGGCGCGGCGCGCCGACCCGCAGACCGGAATCGACGTGGTGGAGTTCGACAAGGGCGACAAGGTGGAGGGCCGGCTGAAGCTTTTCGACGTGAAAGAAGTGCAGCAGTATGTGAAGGAACTGGGCTACAGCCTGCTCCCTCCGATAAAAGACGTGACGGCGCGCGCGCTGGAGTTCCGCTTCTTTGTAGTAGAGGACCCGCACATCAACGCGGAGGCGCTTCCCGACGGGACGATTCTCGTCAATACCGGGCTGCTCGGCGCGGTGGAGAATGAAGCGGAACTCGCCTTCGTGTTGAGCCACGAGATCGCACACGTCTTGCAGGCGCACCAGTGGCGCGAAGCCAACGAAACACGCGCGAAAAGAGTCGGGCTGGTCGTGGCGGCAGTGGCGGGCGCCGTGTTCATCGGGAACCTGAGCCTGTTCCTGGGCGAACTGGGCTTGGCGGCGGTGGTGAACGGCTATTCCCGCCGGATCGAGAACCAGGCTGATCGGTTGGGGCTGCAAAATGTGGTGGACCACGGCTACGATCCGCGCGCCGCGGTCACATTCTTCAGGACCATGGTGGAACACTACCGCGACCGGTCCGCCAGCGCGCTGTGGTCCAACCACGATTCCAGCCTGCTGCGCGGGAGCTTTCTGACCACGCAACTCGCCCGCGAATACCCCGAGGGACAGTTCGACCACGCGACGGTGGACACGGATCGGTTCAAGGCCATGAAAGAAGCTATGGGCCCGGTCAAGATTATGTAATCAGCGGAAGCCGCGGCAGCGGGCGCGCGGCTCAGGGCACGCTGGGCAGAAGCAGGGCCACAGCGGCGGCGAGGCCGGGGTCGGCGGCCAGGCGCTGCGGAAACTTCTCCACGTAGGCTTCCAGCTTCGGGAAGAAGAAGTGGTGATAGTGGTAGGCGTTCATCTCGGCCACCGCGCTATCCGCACACCAGTGGTCCACGGCAACGCGGTAGAGCGCCACCATGACGCCGGCGCGATCGCGCCCCTGCTGGCAGTGGATGTAGATCTTGCCCTGGCGATTCGCAGCCAGAAGCAGGAAGAAACGGCCCACTTGGTCATCGGTAGGCGTGTCCCAGGCGTGCCAGGGCATGCTGACAAAACGCATTCCGAGGGCTTCCACGGCGCGGCGTTCCAGGGAGTTCTCGCCCGTTTCGTGGCGGAAGCTGACCACGACTTCCACGCCCATCTGCTTCAGTTCGCGGTAGCCATCCGAGGTCGGCTGCCCGCCGCGGAAGAGCGCGGGCGAGACCTGGCCGAAGTTGTCGATACCGCGCGGCCTCGGCTGCGAAGCCAGGCTCTGCGCCGGGATTTCCAGACAACCATTCGGAGCAGACTGGGCCGCCGGGCGCGCTCCGTAGCTCAGAGGAACGCTCGAGAGAAAGAGACAAAGAGCGAGCAGCAGCGTGAGGTCTGTGCGCAATCGCAAGAGCATGACTCGAATCCCGACCGGGGAGTGAGTACATTTTACGGCGAAAATTGGATGGCGAGTGAAGTTTCTGGGCCGATTTGGGATACGAACCACTATATCTGGACACTTTGCGCACACCACCCCACTATTTTGTATCTGACCTCTTGACACGCCCTTTCGCTCGGAGCATACTCCCGCCCCAGCACGGGGGAGTGAAACCGGAGCGGGCAGGGCGCCCAGCAGACCGTTCCGGCTTCGGATGCTTCCCGCCGGAGGTCAGTCCTAACAGTCGAAGCGACCGGGGGATCGCCGCCTCGTTTTTTTGAGTGCGCCGCTCCGAAGGGTTGGCTTCGCCATTCAGGAAAGACCTTTCCGGCCGGACCCCGGCAGGCGACGGCAGATTCCGGCTGGCCACGGTCGCAACTTCCGCAGGTGGGCGGGGGTTGTTCAAAACGCAAGCGGCCGGAACTCGCTACTTTTGATTGGCGGTATACTGGAGGGACTCCCATTGCCGCGGAGCCTCTCCGGGCCGGTGCGCGGACCGGCGAAATCAAAAAATGAGAGGGGTGGCGGACATGGGGGGAAAAGCGGTATTGAACGGGCACACCGGCGTGGCTACACAACTGCAACGCAAATCGGGACTCGAATTCCGGCGGGTGTTCACCGACGGCAAGACTTCTCCGTTCGACCTGATGGAGTGGGAGCGGCGCACGGCGCAGATCGGCAACGAGAAGGGCCAGACGATTTTCCGGCAGGACAACGTGGAGACGCCCAAGTCGTGGTCGCAAACGGCCACGAACATCGTGGCGTCGAAATATTTCCACGGGAAGCCGGGCACCAGCGAACGCGAGTCCTCGGTGCGGCACCTGATCCAGCGCGTGGCGGAAACGATCGTGCGCTGGGGCGAACAGGGCGGCTATTTTGCGGGCCCGGAATCGCGCGACGCCTTCCGGGACGAGCTGACGCACCTGCTGGTGGAGCAGAAAATGAGCTTCAACTCGCCCGTGTGGTTCAACGTGGGCGTGCAGGCGAAGCCGCAGTGCTCGGCCTGCTTCATCAACTCCGTCGAGGACTCCATGGACTCGATCATGAGCCTGGCGAAGACGGAGGGGATGCTGTTCAAGTGGGGCTCGGGCACGGGCACGAATTTCTCGACGCTGCGCTCGGGCCACGAATCGCTCTCCGGCGGCGGCATCGCCTCGGGCCCGGTGAGCTTCATGCGCGGGTTCGACGCGTTCGCCGGCGTGATCAAGAGCGGCGGAAAAACGAGGCGCGCGGCGAAGATGGTGATCCTGAACGTGGATCACCCGGACATCGTGGAATTCATCAACTGCAAGATGAAGGAGGAGCAGAAGGCGCACACGCTGATCGAGCAGGGCTACGATTCCGGCATCGACGGCGAAGCGTACAGCTCCATCTTCTACCAGAACGCGAACCACTCCGTGCGCGTGACCGACGACTTCATGCGCGCCGTCGAGGACGACCGCGACTGGTGGACGCACCGCGTGACCGACGGGCAGCCCGCGGAGAAATATCCGGCGCGCGACCTGCTCCGCCAGATCGGCGATTCCACCTGGCACTGCGGCGATCCGGGGATGCAGTTCGACTCGACGGTGAACCGCTGGCACACCTGCAAGACTACGGCGCGGATTAACGCCTCGAACCCCTGTTCGGAATACATGTTCCTTGACGACACTGCGTGCAACCTGGCGTCGCTGAACCTGCTGAAGTTCCTGGGGCGCAACGGGCAGTTCGACGTGGAGGCCTTCCGCCACGCCGTGGACATCACCATCACGGCGCAGGAAATCCTGGTGGACAACGCCAGCTATCCGACGGCCCGGATCGAACGGAACTCGCACGACTACCGGCCGCTGGGCCTGGGCTACGCGAATCTGGGCGCGCTGCTGATGTCGCTGGCGCTCCCCTACGACTCCGACGCCGGCCGCGACATGTGCGGGGCCATCACCGCGCTGATGACCGGGCAGGCCTACCTGCAATCGGCGCGCATCGCCGAGCGCATGGGGCCGTTTGCCGGCTACGAGAAGAACCGCGAGCCCATGCTGGAAGTGATCGGCATGCACCGCGATTCGCTGCGGCCCATCAAGCAGGAAAACGTGCAGGCTTCGCTGCTGCGCGCCGGGCAGGACGCCTGGGACAAGGCGCTGGCCGAGGGCACGAAGTCCGGCTACCGCAATTCGCAGGTTTCCGTGCTGGCGCCCACGGGCACCATCGGCTTCATGATGGATTGCGACACCACGGGCATCGAGCCGGACCTGGCGCTGGTGAAGTACAAGAAGCTGGTGGGCGGCGGGATGATCAAGATCGTGAACAACACGGTGCCGCAGGCGCTCAGCAGGCTGGGCTACCAGCCCGAAGAAGTCTCCGCCATCGTGGACTTCATCGACCGCACGGGCACAATCGAAGGCGCGCCGGCGCTGAAGACGGAACACCTGCCCGTGTTCGATTGCTCGCTCTCGCCGGCGGCGGGGTCGCGGTCGATTTCCTGGACCGGCCACGTGCGCATGATGGCCGCGGCGCAGCCGTTCCTTTCCGGCGCGATCAGTAAAACAATCAACATGCCGGAAAATTCCACGGTGGAAGACATCATGCTGGCCTACGTAGAATCGTGGAAGCTCGGTTTGAAGGCCGTGGCCATCTATCGCGACAATTCGAAGCGCAGCCAGCCGCTCTCCGCGAGCCAGGGGAAGAAGGAAGAGCGTCCGGCAGCGCCCGCGGCACCAGCGGCCGCACCGTCTGCGGCTGTACCCGCGCCAGTTGTTCCGGCGACTGTGGCCGCCGCGCCTACGCCGGCCCCGCAGCAGGAGATGTTTCCAGGCACGGGCCGCCGTAAGCTGCCTTCCGAGCGCAAGTCCATCACTCACAAGTTCAACGTGGGCGGACACGAGGGCTACATCACGGCAGGCATGTATGACGATGGGACGCTGGGCGAGATTTTCATCAAGATGTCCAAGGAAGGCTCCACGCTCTCCGGCTTCATGGACGGGTTCGCTATGGCGGTTTCGATTGGATTGCAATACGGCGTGCCGCTCAAGTCGCTGGTGGACAAGTTCATTCACACGCGCTTCGAGCCCTCGGGATGGACGCCGAACCCGGAGATCCGGTACGCGAAGTCGGTGCTGGACTACATCGGCCGTTGGCTGGGCGGGAAATTCATCTCTCGCATCGACTACCTGGTGACGGCGGGACCGGTGGAAAATGGGGAGAACGGCGGCGTGGCCGCGGCTCCGGGCACAGCGGTTTCAAGATATCCTATTACGGCGGCCGTCGCAGCCGCCGCCCTCACGACCGAAGACGCGCCCACCTGCTCGAACTGCGGCAGCCTCATGACCCGCAACGGCAGTTGCTACAAGTGCGGGAACTGCGGGGAAACTTCCGGCTGCAGCTAAGCTGAACGAGAATTGAAATCCTGAGGGAGAATTAGGCCCATCCGCGAGGGTGGGCCTTGTTTTTTGCAGTCCCACCAGCAGAGCGCGCAGGGAAACAAAACATGTCCCTCACCCCGTCGAAGCGCGCCGGGGTTCGGGATGACACATGTGGAGGCGCGGCGAGTCACGGCGGGGCTGAAGCCCCGTCCTTCCGAGTCGGCCGGAACTCGCAGCGACTACTTAGGAGCGGGCGGCGGCGCGCGCCTGGGCTTGGCGCTCGTTGTACTGGCGCGTGAGGTGGGGGACGATGCCGAGCTGGCGCTCGATGAGCATCAACTGGGCGCGGTGATGCATCTCGTGCTCCTTGGCGCCAAGAATTCTCTCGAAGCGCGACTTTGCGGTCTTGCCGTCGGGCTCGGTAATCGTTTCCGCTAGGAATTCCGGGGTCAGGGTCTCGAGCCAGGCGGCGAACTTTTCCCCTTCGGCGCGCAGTAATTCCAGGAGTTCCGGCTTCGACCTGTGCTTCGATTCCTCGGCGCGGAAGGGCTCAACGAATCCGGGAAAGTTGAATCCGACCAGCGTGGTGAGTTTCAGCTTGTTGAGCTCGACCCAAATGCGCGTGGAGATGGCGATGTGCGTGAACATGGCGGCCACGGAGCGCACGTCGGGTGCGGGTACGTAGCTGTACTTCGGTTCGGGAATGTCCTCCGCCACCTGGATCGTGTTTTTGCGCACGGTTCGGAATGCGCCGGCCAGTTCTTTTCCGCCGTAAGTCATGGGTCACCTCGCTCGGGTAGTTTGCTGTTGCCAGGCTTTGATGCTGGGACGGGCGGGAACGGTGCAGGTTCTGTGCGGACGGAAAGAGAAGCACTACAAAAGTCGAACGCGGACGGGAACAGCAGGACCTCCGGTACCGGCCCGAATGTTCGGGGCCACCGGAGTCCGAACAGCGGACCTCACCCGGTCCCGAAGAGCGGGACCGGGATTCGGGATGACCGCGATAGAGGAGCGGCGTTCAGAGAGCGCTTTTCTGTTCGACTGGCGCTTGTGTGTGCAGGACTGGGTTCCGGCGCGCGGGCACAGACAGGACTGTCTGTGCTACTGGGCGGCGGTGGCGGCGAATTCTTTTTCGATGGGGGCGCCGACGATGTTGCCCCATTCGGTCCAGGAGCCGTCGTAATTGCGCACTTTGTTGAACCCGAGCAGGTAGCGCAGCACGAACCAGGTGTGCGCGCTGCGTTCGCCGATGCGGCAGTAGGCGATCACTTCCTTTTCGCCGCTGATGCCCTTGCCGGAGTAGAGCTGGCGGAGCGCGTCGGCGGTCTTGAAGGTGCCGTCTTCCTGCACGGCCTGGGCCCAGGGGATGCTGGCCGCGCCGGGAATGTGCCCGCCGCGCTGGGCCGTCTCCGTCATGCCCGGCGGGGCGATCACGCGGCCGGTGAATTCGTCGGGGGAGCGCACGTCCACGAGCTGGGCGGGGCGCTGGCCTTCGAGCACGGCGAAGATGTGGTCGCGGCGCGCGCGCAGGTCGAGATTGGGCGCGGGCACGGCGTAGCTCGACGGCGTGACCGTGGGAATCGCGGTCGAGAGCGGGCGCTTTTCTTCGATCCATTTTTTGCGCCCGCCGTTCATCAGTCGCAGCTTCGCGTGGCCGTAGTAGCCGAGCAGCCAGAGGGCCCAGCAGGCGAACCAGTTGTTATTGTCGCCGTAGAGGACCACGGTCGTATCGCTCGAGATGCCCGAGCGGCGCATGAGCGCGGCGAAGCCCTGCGGATCCAGGATGTCGCGGCGGATGGGGTCTTGCAACTGCGTCTGCCAGTTCCAGCCGATGGCGCCGTCCACGTGCCCCTGCGCGTAGGCGGAGGTGTCCACGTCCACCTCGACAACGCGGATGCCGGGATCATGGCTGTGATCGGCCACCCAGGCGGTGGAGACGAGAACATCGGAGTTTGCGTAATCGCTCATTTCGAGGCTCCTTTGGGCTGTGCGTCCCTGCGGGCGGGATCGCATGCCCTGCCAGAGGTTCCTTTGTGATGCGCGTGACGAGCGGGAGGTTCCATGCGGGGTGGCGCCCCGACGAGTCGGGGCGCATCGCGCGGGATCGGGCATGGAGAGCAGCCCCGTCGTTCCTCAGGCCGGGCAAGAGTGGCCGCTCCACTACGTCGGCTCGAGCGGGCCTTCGCGGGCTTCGTACTCGATGCGGAGGAGCCAGTCGCGGTGCATTTTCTCGCTGTCCAGCCAGCGCTCGAGCGGTTCACGCTCCGGCGATTCCCACTCCACCAGCATTTTCCCGTCCTGGAGATTCACCACCACGCGGGCCGCGCGCACTCCCGGAGCCTGCCGAAATCGCTCCACGAGTTGCGCGGCGCCCTGCCGCGTAAGGCAGGCCAAAGTGTGAAACGTCAGATAGCGCGCCATCTTGGCTCCCCGGTCTGAGCGGAACGCCCAGCTCAGGCCCCCAAATCAGTTTCCCAGGTGTCTAAGCTAGTGTACCTTCAGCCCAACGGAGGCGCCCTATGCTTCGACCGTTTCTCGCCGCATCGTTTTTCGTGTTTCTCGCGCTGACGGCGCTATCGCAGGAAAAGCCCGCAGCGAAACCGCCCGCTACGCCGGCTCCGGCCGCGCGTGAGACGGAAGCGGGCGCTGAGCCCGCCGGCGCCAAACTGCCGGTGCGGCGCGTGGTGCTGTACAAGAACGGCGTGGGGTACTTCGAGCACCTGGGGCGCGTGCGCGGCAACCAGACGCTGACGATCGATTTTACGAGCGGGCAGTTGAACGACGTGCTGAGCTCGCTGACCGTGCTGGACTTGGGCGGGGGGCGGATCACCGGTGTGAATTACAACTCGGAGGCGCCGCTGGCCAAGCGCCTGGGCGCGCTGCGGCTGCCGCTGGGCGAGCAGACCACGGTGAGCCAGTTTCTGAGCGCGCTGCGCGGGGCGCGGCTGGAAGTGCGCACGGGCGGTGCGACGATTGCCGGGCGGCTGCTGTCCGTGGAGAAGAAGACGCGCACGACAAAGGAAGGGCAGTTCATGTCCTACGACGAAGTCTCGCTGATCACCGACGCGGGCGAGGTGCGCACGGCGGAACTGGGCACGGCCACGAGCGTGCGCCTGGCCGAGCGCGACCTGAACCAGGAAGTGAGCCGCTACCTGAACCTGATCGCTTCAACACGCCTGCAGGACCTGCGCCGCATGACGATTTCCACGGCGGGAGCGGGCGACCGGCAGGTGTACGTGAGCTACATCAGCGAGGTGCCGCTGTGGAAGACCACGTACCGGATCGTGATGCCTTCCAAGGCCAACGCGAAGCCGCTGCTGCAAGGCTGGGCCATCGTGGACAACACGGTGGGCGAGGACTGGGAAAACGTGGAGCTGTCGCTGGTGGCCGGGGCGCCGCAGTCGTTTATCCAGCAGCTCTCACAGCCGTATTATTCGCGGCGGCCGGTCGTGCCGCTGCCGGAAAGCGTACAACTCGAGCCGCAAACGCACGCCGCGACGCTGATTCCCGGCAACGGCACGCTCACCGGAACGGTGACGGACCCAAGCGGGGCTGACATCGCAGGAGCAGCCGTGCGCGTCTACGACGCGAACAACAATCTGGTGGGAACCACGACCACAGATGCGGAAGGCGATTACGAATTGCATGGCCTGCCGGAAGGCAACTACCGGGTGGAAGTAGCGCGGACCGGATTCCGGTCGTATGTGGAGAACGGCGTCGCGGTGACGGGCGGTGAAGAGGTCTCGAAGGACGTGGGATTGCAGTTGGGTACGGCGAATGAAGTCGTCGAGGTGCAGGCCGCAGCGCCGGCCGCGCAGGCACGCCAGTTGAAGACGATGAATCGCCTCGTTGGCGGGGCCTTCTCGGCCGGGCCAGCCTCCAGCAACATGGCGATCGATGCGGCCACTCTGAACGCCACACGCGCGGCGCAGCAGGCTGCGGCGCAGGCGCGCGAGCTGGGCGACCTGTTCGAATACAAACTGAAGCAGCCGGTGACGATCCGGAAGAACCAGTCGGCGCTGGTGCCGATCCTGCAATCGGACGTGGCGGCGGAAAAGGTTTCGCTATGGAGCGAAGCGGCGGGGCGGCCGCAGCCGCTGCTGGCCATCTGGCTGACGAATACGAGCGGGCTGACGCTCGATGGCGGCAGCTTTACGGTGCTCGAAGAGGAGACGTTTGCGGGCGAAGGCCTGCTCGATCCGGTGAAGCCAGGCGAGAAGCGGCTGCTCTCCTACGCCGCGGACCTGGGCGTGCGCGTGGACGCGAAGGCGGAAAGCCAGTCGCAGCCGGTGACGCGCGTGCGCATCAACCGCGGGGTGATGACGCAGACGAGCGAGATACGCGAGCAGAAGACCTACACGGTCCGCAATGAAGACACGCACGCGCGCACCGTGGTGATCGAGCATCCCCGCCGGCCGGGGTACACGCTGTCGCCGGGCCTGGAGCCGGCGGAAACCACGGCGGGCATGTACCGCTTCCGCGTGCCCGTCGAGCCTAAGAAGACGGAGACGCTCACGGTGAAAGAAGTGAAGCCGCTCGAGACGCGCTACGTCATCAACAGCATTACGGACGATCAGATCACGCTGTTCTTGCGGCAAAAGACGATCAACCCGGAAATCGAGCAGGCGCTGCGGAAAATCGTGGCGCAGAAGGGCGTGGTGGCCGGGCTCGACAGCCAGATCCAGGCGCGAGCGCAAGAGACCAAGCGCATCTTCGACGACCAGCAGCGGCTGCGGGAGAACATGAAGGCGCTGAAGGGCACGCCGGAGGAAAAGGCGCTGGTGCAGCGCTACACGAAGGAGCTGGACGATCAGGAAACCCGGCTCAACGCCATTCGCAAGGAAACGGCGGACCTGGAGCAGAGGCGGCAGGCGGCCCAGGCGGAATTGAACCGGATGATCGAGGAGCTGCAGTTCGACGCGGCGTTGTAGCGGGGGGGTTATGCCCGGCAGCGGGGAGACGGATGGCGGCGTAAAGCCGCCTCTACATTCCTCGCGGCGGCTGCGGTAGACTCGCCGCGAAATGGCGAACGGCCGGGG